>Ga0209485_1000573_pt1 | contig 10064 bp, 8 predicted proteins | sample NCAS100_FD_187516 | JGI IMG/M metagenome (GOLD analysis project Ga0209485, IMG submission 187516) | Agricultural soil microbial communities from Utah to study Nitrogen management - NC AS100 (SPAdes) (version 2) | ecosystem: Environmental > Terrestrial > Soil > Agricultural land | place: USA... | reverse complement strand
GTAGTGGGTGCACGGCTCGAGCGTGACGAAGAGATCGGCTCCGCGCGCGTTCTCCCCCGCACCGTTCAGGGCCTCCACCTCGGCGTGGGCGCCGCCAAATTCGCGGTGCGCGCCTTCCCCGACGATCCGGCCATCGCGCACGACCACAGCACCGACGAGAGGATTGGGTGACACTTTCCCCCAGCCGGCGTGGGCAAGTTCCAGGGCGCGCGCCATCCACGCGTCGTCCCCGGCCCGTGAGACTCCATCGGCCGCACGGAGCGGACTGCCAGGCGCTGCCCGGCTCGTCATGCCTAACGATCTTCCAGCCGGACCGCGCCCGATCCAGGCACGACTTCTCCGGCCACCCAGCCCCTTACGCCGGCCTGCGCCGCCGACTCCAGCAAGGCCCCGGTGTCTGATGGAGCCACGAGCGCCATCAGGCCGACGCCCATGTTGAATGCGCGGAACTGCTCGTCGATCGAGACCCCGCCGGCGTCGCCCAGCTGGCGGAAGACGTTAGGCACGTTCCAGCTCCCCGTGCGCACCACGGCGTCGAGTGAGTCCGGCAGGGCGCGGTTGAGGTTCCCCGGGATCCCGCCGCCCGTGATGTGGGCGAGGGCATGGACGCGCCGCAGGTGCGGCCGGATGATCGCCAGGTACGAGCGATGCACGCGCAGCAACACGTCGGCCACGGTGGCGCCGTCCTCACCTGGAAATGCCTCGTGGACGCCGAGCGCCATCCGCTCGCTGACGATCCGCCGGGCGAGGGAGTAGCCGTTGGTATGGAGACCGGTCGATTCGAACGCGACGATCGTGTCGCCGGCGCGAACACGATCCGGGCCAAGCGCGGCGGATTCCTCGACCGTGCCCACGATGAAGCCGGCGAGGTCGTAATCCGGTGCGGTGTAGAGACCGGGCATTTCCGCCGTCTCGCCACCGATCAACGCACAGGCGTTTTCACGGCACCCCGCGGCGACCCCGCTCACGATCGCTTCGGCAACCGCTGGATCGAGTACGCCAAACGCGACGTAATCGAGGAAGAAGAGCGGCACCGCGCCCTGCGCCAGGATGTCGTTCACGCAGTGATTCACCAGGCAATGGCCGATCGTGTGGTGTCGACCGGATTCGATCGCCACATTGATTTTCGTTCCCACGCCGTCGGCGCTCGCGACCAGCAGCGGGTTGTCGCCCGTTGGCGCGCGGAACAACCCGCCAAACGACCCGAAGGCACCCACCGCCCCGGCGGTACGCGTGGATTCCACCAGCCGCCGATAGCGCTCCTTGGCGTCTTCGGCGGCATCGATGTCGACGCCGGCGGAGCGATAGTCCATCGCGTCGTTCACTCGGGGAGTTCCTCCTCGAAGGCCACAAGCTTGCGGAAGCCTTCCAGGCGACGCGCGATATCGACGCGATGAATCTCCAGCAACCGATCGATGGAGAACCGTTCCACGGCAAATGAGCCTAACGTCGATCCGTACACGACGCCGCGCCGCATCGCCGCCTCGTCCGTCCGGCCGGTCCGGGCCAGGTATCCGACGAAACCGCCGGCGAACGAGTCACCCGCCCCCGTGGGATCGAAGACCTCTTCGAGCGGATATGCCGGCGCGAAGAAGACCGAGTTTCCGGTGAACATGTACGCTCCATGTTCGCCCTTCTTGATGACCACCGTCTTCGGCCCGCGCGCGAGGATCCACCGCGCAGCACGCACAATGTTGAACTCGTTGGTGAGCTGCCGGGCTTCGGCGTCGTTCACCAGGAGGATGTCGACGCGCTCGAGCAGCTGCAGCAGTTCATTGCGGCGACTCTCGATCCAGAAGTTCATCGTGTCGCACGCGACCAGCTTCGGCTTCTCGACCAGGTCCAGCACATCGAGCTGCAGTCGGGGATCGATGTTGCCGAGGAAGACGTATGGCGATTTCCGGAACTGATCCGGGATCGTCGGTCGGAACTGCGAGAACACGCCGAGGCGCGTTTCCAGTGTCTCGGCTGAATTGAGGTCGTGGCGATACCGCCCACGCCAGCGGAAGGATTCGCCGTCCGCCTGGACCAGGCCCGCCATGTCGACGCCTCGCGCGCGAAGCGGCTCGAGCTTCTCCATCGGGTAATCGTTGCCGACGACCCCGACGAGGTTGACTTTCGTCAGGTGTGATGCCGACGCGGAAAAGAACGTGCCGGATCCGCCGATGGCGTCCTCGATCTTGCCAAAGGGCGTTTCGACAGAATCGAGTGCAACTGATCCGACGACGAGGACTGAGTTCATGCGCGATTTGACAGTGGACGTGGGACGTGGGATGTGGGAGAAACCTGATAAACCTGCCTGATAGACGCGGCGCTCATCGGACGTTGGGTTCTCCCACGTCCCACGTCCCACGTCCGCTGTTCACATTCGCTCCGGCGCCGAAATCCCGAGAATCGTCAGGCCGTTGCGCAAGACGATTTGTGCCGCGCGAGCAAGAGCGAGTCTCGCCTCTCGAACGCCTTCCGGTGCTTCCAGCACGCGCACCTTGTGGTACCAGTTATGCGCGAGCCGCGCCGTTTCGTGCAGCGAGGCGGCCACGCGTTGCGGCTCACGTGCTTCGTGGGCGGACGCGATCAGCTTGGGGAAATCAAGGATCGCCGCGACCAACGTCCGTTCCGATTCCTCTCCAAGAGCAGCGAAGTCTGTCCCCTCCCCGGATATCGCCGCTGCATCGATGCCGCCCACGCGAAAGATGCCGCTCATCCGGGCGTGCGCCATCTGGATGTAATAGACGGGATTCTCTTCTGACTGGGTGCGCGCCAGGTCGACGTCGAAGGTGAGCGGCGTGTCCGCCTTGCGCATCAGGAAGAAGTAGCGCACCGCATCCCGACCGACTTCATCGACCAGGTCACGCACCGTGACGTAGCTGCCGGCGCGCTTCGAGATCTTCACCTCTTCGCCGCCACGCATCACGGTGACCATCTGGTGGAGCTGGTACTCCGGATACCCCGGCGGAATACCCTGGCCCAGTGCCTGCAAGCCGGCACGGACGCGGACCACGGTGCTGTGATGATCGGCTCCCTGCACGTTGATCGCATGACGGAAGCCACGCCGCCATTTCGTGATGTGGTAGGCGACGTCGGGCACGAAATACGTATAGGAGCCGTCCGATTTCCGCATAACGCGGTCCTTGTCGTCTCCGTAGTCGGTCGTGCGCAGCCAGATCGCACCACCCTCCTCGAACGTGTGGCCCGCATCGGCCAGCATCCGCACCGTCTCGTCGACGTTGCCGTCCGTGTATAATGACGACTCGAGGAAATAGACGTCGAAGCGCACGCCCAGTGCCTTCAGGTCGCGATCCTGTTCCTCGCGTAATTCCCTGATCGCAAACGTGCGGACGCGCTCGAGGTCGTCGCCACGCGGATCGTCAGGATGGGCATCCGCGTAGGCGGCGGCGATCTCGCGGATGTATTCGCCGTGATAGCCGCCCTCGGGGATCTCGAGCTTGCCTGAAAGACGCTCGATCAATCGCGCCCTGACAGACAGCGCGAGGTTCTGGATCTGTCCCCCGCCGTCGTTGTAGTAGAACTCGCGTGTCACGGCCCAGCCGTTCCATTCGAGCAGCGAGGCGATGGCGTCACCTAACGCGGCCTGGCGCCCGTGTCCCACGTGGAGCGGCCCGGTCGGGTTGGCCGACACGAATTCCACGTTGAAGGCCTCACCCTGCCCCTCGTTATGCCGGCCGAAGCGCTCGCCGGCCGCGATGACGCTCGCCAGCCCTCCAGCCGCGGCTCCTGTATCGAGCCGGAAGTTGATGAACCCCGCCCCGGCGACAGTCGCCTCCCGAACGCCGGCGCGCTGCACATCCATGCCGGCGATGAGTTCGCGCGCAATCTCCTGCGGCTTGCGGCGCAGCTGCCGCGCCAGCGTCATGGCGAGGTTGGTCGTCCAGTCGCCGAACGCGGGATCGCGGGGGCGTTCCACGACCGGCTCGATGGGGCCTGCAGCCCCGAGTCCGCGAGCCGCCTCGATCAGCGCATCGCGAATGATCGCGTCAGGAGTCACTCGACCCCGAGCCTTTTGACGACGACTTGTCGCCCGACGACTTCTCTGATGACTTCTCGCCTGACGACTTGTCGCTCGACGACTTGTCGCTCGACGACTTCGAGCCGCTTTCGCCGCCTGACGAGCCGCCTTCGCCCTTCGCTGACTCCGCCGCTTTGCGCTGATCCTTCTTTCCGTCCTTGCCGTAGTCCGTGATGTAGAAGCCCGAGCCCTTGAAGAGGAGCCCGGAACCACCGGACATTTTGCGCTCAGACACCTCGCCGCATTCAGGACACTTCATGCTGCTTTCGGCGGAACTGATCGTGCGAAAGAAGTGCTCGAATTCGTGGCCTCTGGGGCAGCGATATTCGTACGTGGGCATTGATTAACCAGGGAAACAGGAAACAGGAAACAGGAAGCAGGAAGCAGGACAGGGGACTGCAAGTCGTTACAAGTTACTGACTTGTCTGGAGCAACTAAAGCGGTTTGCGAGGGAGCTCAAGTACCGTCTCAGCTTCACGCCGGGACAAACGCGCCCCACTCCTCGCGCAGCACGTCTGCGATCTCTCCAACGGTCGCTCGTCCCCGCACCGCCTCGATAATAACAGGCATCAGCGACGGCCGTCGGTCCGCGTTTGTGTCATCGCGGTAGGCTCGCGCGGTTTCACGAACTTCGTTGAGGACACTGTGAAGCGAATCGGCGTTCCGTTGTTCACGACGAGCGTGCAGCCGCGCGATCTGGTCTGCTTCGAGGCGACCGTAGTCGGGCCTTGGCACCGACACTTCTTCTCCGGTATCGGCAAAGCGGTTGACGCCAACGATCGTGGTTTCCCCGGATTCTACGCGGAGCTGATGAGCGTAGGCACTGCGGGCAATCTCATCATGGAGGAAGCCACTCTCGATTGCACGCGACGCACCGCCCAACTCGTCGATGCGCGCCATCAACTGGACGGCGCCCCGCTCCAGCTCATCGGTCAACCACTCGACGAAGTAGCTCCCAGCCAGCGGATCGACGGTGCTCGCAACTCCGGATTCGTAGGCGGCAATCTGCTGCGTGCGCAGCGCGAGTGTCGCCGCTTCGCGCGTCGGAAGGGAGAGCGCCTCGTCGTACCCGTTCGTGTGGAGTGACTGCGTCCCTCCCAGTGCGGCGGCGAGGGCCTGGATCGTGACACGCACGACGTTGTTGAGTGGCGATTGCGCCGTGAGGGTGACCCCGCCGGTCTGGGTGTGAAAGCGCAGCCGGCAGCTCGCGTCCGACGCGCCGAAGCGCTCGCGCATCAGGCGTGCGTACATGCGCCGAGCGGCGCGGAACTTTGCCGCCTCCTCGAACAAGTCGGTGTGCGCCGCAAAGAAGAACGAGAGGCGGGGCGCAAATTCGTCGACGGCGAGTCCGCCCTCGATTGCTCCCTTCACGTATTCAATCGTGTTGGAGAGCGTGAACGCGAGCTCCTGCACGGCGGTCGCTCCTGCCTCGCGGATATGGTATCCCGAGATCGAGATCGGATTCCACTGGGGAACCTCTGCCGCGCAGAAGCGGAACGTGTCGGTGATCAACCGCAGGCTCGGGCCGGGAGGATAGATGTAGGTCCCTCGCGCCAGGTACTCCTTGAGGATGTCGTTCTGGATCGTGCCAGACAGTTTCGCACGGCCGAAGCCACGCTCCTCGGCGACCACGATGTACATCGCCAGGAGGGTCGCGGCCGTCGCGTTGATGGTCATCGAGGTTGACACACTATCGAGCGGAATGCCCTCGAGGAGCGTGTGCATGTCATCGACGGTGTCGATGGCCACGCCGACGCGTCCCACTTCACCGACCGCACGTGGTGAATCGGAGTCGATTCCCATCTGCGTCGGGAGATCGAAGGCCACCGAGAGGCCCGTCTGCCCCGCCTCGAGCAGCTGGCGAAACCGGGTGTTTGTCTCGGCGGCCGTGCCGAATCCGGCGTATTGCCGCATGGTCCACAGGCGCCCGCGGTACATGTTCGCCTGGACACCGCGCGTGAACGGAAAGCTCCCAGGATCGCCTAACGCTGAGTCGTAGGTGCCCGCTACGTCATCGGGCCGATATACTGGGGCGATGGGAATGCCGGACGGCGTGCGTTTTTCGCTCGAACTCATGCGGCGAAAGGTACGGGCGAAAACCGGATGTGGGATGTGGGAGTGGGAGGAACCTGAGGTCTGACCCCGCGGAAAAAGTCGCGGCGGACGGATCGGTGGCCGAATCACTTTTCATGATCCATGAATCGTGGATAACGATTCACGATTCACGACTGCGGATTTTTCCGCCTCTCTACGCGCTGGCCGTCTCCCGCATCTTTCAGCAGTTCGCGCGCGGTCTGGACGTCATCCTTGCTGCCGATGTACAGGGGCGTGCGCTGGTGCAATTCGTCGGGCATGATGTTCAGGATATCGGCTCGGCCGTCTGTAGCCGCACCGCCGGCGGCTTCCACCACGAACGCCAGCGGATTCGCCTCATACAGCAGGCGCAGCTTGCCACGGGGGCTCTGCGTGTTGGCCGGATACGCGAACAAGCCGCCGCCCCCCGTCAGGTTGCGGTGAAAGTCGGCGACGAGCGAACCGACGTAGCGCTCGTTCATCGGCTTCTGCGAACCATCCAGGCCGCGGTATCGTCGCATCAACGCGGTCACCTTGCTGTCCCACGACTGCTCGTAACCGTTGTTCACCGACAGGTACCGCCCGCGGGTCGGGATCTGGATGTTCGGATGCGAAAGCAGGAACTCCCCGATCGACGGATCCAGCGTGAAGCCGTGGACGCCTTGCCCCGTCGTGTACACCATCATCGTGCTCGACCCGTACAGCACGTAGCCGGCGGCGACCTGGCGGCGACCGGGCTGCAGCATGTCCTCCAGATTCCCGTGCGAGCCGCGCGTGATCTTCCTCAACACCGAGAAGATCGTGCCGACAGGAACATTGACGTCGATGTTCGACGATCCGTCGAGCGGATCGAACAGGAGGACATACTTCCCGCACTTGAACTCGTCGGGAATCGGGATGATGTCCGGCTCTTCTTCCGACGCCATGGCCGCCAGCCGGCCGGTGTGATCCATCGCCTTCACGATGATCTCGTTGGCAAAGACGTCGAGCTTCTGCTGGATCTCCCCCTGGACGTTCTGCGAATCCAGTGCGCCCAGGATGTCCACGAGCCCGGCGCGACGGACCTTGCTGGAAATCATCTTCGCCGCCAGGCAGACATCGTACAGGATACCGGACAGCTCGCCCGTCGCTTCGGGGTAGAGCTTTTCCTGCTCGATGATGTAGCGCTCGATGGTGACAACTGAGGTCGCGGTGTGCTTGACCACGGGCGGCCCTGGCTCGGGTGAGAAGCGGCGTTTAGAAACTGATCCGTGTTGCAAAACCCATGCAAGGGCGAATCACCCTCCCGATCGTCCCCGCGGTCGCAAACGGCGTAGCGTCCAGCGCGTTTCGTCGGTCGCAACATGGAGTTGGGCGCTTCCATCGACGGCCACGATCACCGACCCGGCATCGTCCGTGCGCAGCACCTGCGTTCCGCGCGCGCGCAGCGCCGACATGACCTCGGGGCTCGGATGCCCATAGCGATTCCCGGCTCCGACACTCACCAGGGCGATACGCGGGCGCACGGCATCGAGCAATGGCGCGGTCGTGCTGGTCTTGCTTCCGTGATGGCCGACCTTCAGCACGTCGGCCTGGAGGTTTGCGCCAAATCGCTCGACCAATCGCGCCTCCACGTCGCGTTCGGCGTCACCGGTCAGGAGGATCCGGACGCCGCGAAATTCCGCCATCACCACAACGGACGCGGCGTTCGCGTCAGGCGCGTTCGCAATCTCCACCGAATCGGGTGACAGCACCGTGAGCCTCACGCCGTCGATCTCGATCGGCATGCCGGCGCGCGCAACACGCCATGTGACCCCCTTCAACCGCGCCGCCGATAACACGTCGTCGTACACACTACTGGGCTGGGGATAGCCACCGTCCCAGACGAAGCCGACGGGAACCTTCTTCAGGATCGAGGCCGCGCCCCCGATATGGTCAGCGTGGGGATGCGAAAGGATAAACGCCGCGACCGTCCCGCCTTTTCGTCTCAAATACGGCGCGACGATGCGTTCTCCAACATCGGAATCGCGCCATTGATCACCTGCGTCCACCAGGATCCATCGCCATCGTGGCGTGCGCAGCGCGATCGCATCGCCCTGCCCGACGTCGATCATGTGAATCTCGAGGCGATCGCCGGCCGGCCGCACCACGGGCCACCAGAGCGCTGCCCCGATCGCCCAGCTACAGACGAGCGCCGGCCGGCCCCAGTGCCGTGAGACACATGCCGTGAGCAGCGCGCCTGACGAGGCCGCGATCAGGATCGCCGTGACCGCGGTCGGCTGTACATCGAGCGCCGATGCGGGTATTGCTGCTCCATACGCGCCGACTTTTTCGATCGCCAGGAGCAGGACCCGCGCGCCGTCGGCGAGGAGAGAAGCCGCTGCGTGTATCGGCGCCAGCACGAGCGTCAGAAACAGGACAGGCTGCGCCAGCCCGAAGAGCGGCGCCGCCACGAGGTTCGTGACAGGGGCGGCGAGACTCACACGACCAAAATGCCAGGCAACGATGGGCGCGGTCACGAGGCTGGCAATGATGGTCGCGATGGTTTCCCTCGTCAGGCGCCTTCCCCATTCCGGCACCCGGTCCATTGGCAGCCGGCGCGAGAGCCTGCCGCTCGCGATCAGGCCCGCCATGCCCGCCACGCTCAGGTGATAGCCGATTTCGTTCACCACTCTCGGCTCGATCAACGGCAACGCGGCGCCCAGCGCCAGCAGCGCCCATGGAGACGTCGGGCGTTGAAATCTTCGCGAGGCAACGACTGCGGCATACATCGCCGCCGATCGCACCGCGGGTGATGGCGCGCCCACGAACAGCACAAAGACACTGATTGTTATCGTGGCAACGATTTCGGCGCGGCGTGTGGACGCGCCGATCATCATCAGGATGATGACGACACCTTCAGCCAGCACGGCGACGTGTAGCCCCGACACCGACAGCATGTGGATGATGCCGGCGTCGGCAAATTGACGGCGTACGTCGCGCGAAATATCACGCTCGTCGGCGATGAGCAGCGCCCGTGCCAGCGGGGCCTGCGCTCCATACAGGCGGTCGATGATGTCTCCGGCGCGGGTCCTCGAGCGCGCGAGCATGCCGGGACCGTCGATAACACGCAGGCTGGTTTCGCTGAACACGACCTGCCGCCCTTCTCGCCGGGCCGTCCCCCGCACGTGTACGCGCGCTCCGGCTGCCGCAATCCCACTCGTGACGCGCAAACGCACCGGCACCCGGCACCCGTCGCCTAACGCTGTTCCGCGCGCGGTCTGGCGGGGTTTCGCGTCCTCACGCAGCCGCGTGGTGGCGAAGCCCTGGCGTTCAATCGCATTCGCGCACGCCTCGTCGGCGGTCGCCGTACTCCACCCTGTGACTGCGCCGGCAATCGTCAGGCAGGCCAGTGCGCCAATTTCGATCGATCGTTTCCACGCCGCACCAGCCGCGACCAAACCCGACCCCGCGAGGCAGAAAAACACTTCGCCGCCCGACCCCAACAGGAGCCCGGCGGCGACCGCGATGTACGCCTGCATGACCAGTGGCACCACGCGCCCTCATCGTCAGCGCACGGCACCTCCCTGCGCCGTCACGAAGGCTTCGGGACCATGCCGTGGATTGCGTTGGACACGGCGCATGGCCTCGAGCACCAGCACCGCCACCTCGGCCTGGGCCTGGTCCCGGGTCAACGCCACTCGCGTGACCGCCGAACCGACACCGCTCCCCGAGATGTATCGGGGCCGAGCATGGTTCAGGGCGTGCGTGATCACATCATCCTGGCATTTCGAGCAGTGACAATATCCCGCCTCCAGGTCCCGGAGTCGGACGAACACTTCCTGAACGGATTCTTCGAGAAGGTTTTGCATTGCCCGCGACGCTGGCCCGGCGGGTGTTAGCCGGGCTCACTTTTAAGACGCCCCGGCAGTCAGGAGGTAAGTCGCAACTGCGGTCAAGCAACCGCGCGTGTGACGCTGCTCACATTCCTTCACAGCAGGGGTCA
>Ga0209485_1000572_pt1 | contig 10076 bp, 9 predicted proteins | sample NCAS100_FD_187516 | JGI IMG/M metagenome (GOLD analysis project Ga0209485, IMG submission 187516) | Agricultural soil microbial communities from Utah to study Nitrogen management - NC AS100 (SPAdes) (version 2) | ecosystem: Environmental > Terrestrial > Soil > Agricultural land | place: USA... | reverse complement strand
AGTTTGGGAGCAAAGGATGTTCTCTCGGTTCCATTGGTCACCAAGATAAGAGCAGATGATAAAAACATCGCGCAATCTTTGAGGGATGCAAAACTCATTTACCTGCTTGGTGGCTTCACACATTATCTGGGCGAAACGCTCAAGGATAGCCTTGCATGGCAGGCAGCGCTGGAAGCATATCAGAACGGCGCGGTTATCGCCGGGTCCAGTGCGGGAGCGATGGTGATGTGTGAGTTTTATTTTGATCCCAGCGCAGAAAGAGTTCACAAAGGATTAAATCTCGTTCCGAAATCACTCGTCCTGCCGCATCACAATACGTTTGGGAAAAGTTGGGCACCGCGTCTTGCGCAAAAAATTCCGGGGGTAATGCTGATCGGCATCGATGAACAGACCGGAATGATCGACGATGCTGAAAACAATTCGTGGAATGTCCACGGCCGCGGCGAGGTGACCATCTACCGTGCCGGCGCGGCAGAATTACACCCAACAGGAAAGACGTTTTCGCTGTTAAAATAGCGGCATGATCGATCTTGCCAGCGCCCGCTTTGCATTTTTAGATTTGGAAACGACCGGGCTTTCTCCGTGGTTCGGAGATCGCATTTGTGAAGTGGGCATTGTCCTCACTGAGGGGAAACGCATCAAGCAGCAGGTGCAGACTCTGGTCAACCCTGAGCGCCCGCTCTCGATTGGAGCAGCCAGCACCAACGGTCTCACCGATACAGAGCTTGCCACAGCTCCAAAATTCGCGAATGTCGCCAACGTTCTCGTTGAGTGGTTAAGGGGCACAGTAGTGGTCTGTCATAACGCACAATTCGACATTCAGTTTCTGGATAGCGAGTTCCGTCGTTTGGGACGCGAGATCCAGATCCCCAATCTGATCGATACACTGATAATGGCGCGCGAATATTTCGACCTGCCATCCTATAGTTTGCATTCCATCGCCGAGGCGTTTCAAGTCCCGATGACAACTGAGCATCGCGCCTTGGATGATGCACACTCTGCGCGCGGCATCTTTTTTAGCATGATGGAGGAAATGAAACAACTCAATAAGCCACTGGATGAATACATTGGTATTTACAATTCTCCCGTCTGGCCCAACGATGGGATTCAACTCCCTACGGAACTGGGCGAAGCCATCTACGGCAACAAACGGATGTTCATCCGCTATGTAGACGGTGGAGGCGAAGAGACGCAGCGCTGGATCACGCCCAAACAGGTGATGGGCTTATCAGATTATGTTTACTTAAAAGCGCACTGCCATCTGCGGAACGGGGAGAGAAATTTTCGCCTGGATCGGATCATTGAAGTGAAAGTAGAAGAGTTGTCAAAGAAATCAGGGCTCTAAAACTAATATTGATGTCAATAGGTTCGATGGGAAACAACAAACGCAAGTTCAGCGAAAACTAACCGGGTAAGATTATGAACCTGTTCGATTTCACCGAGCAAGAACTTAAGCTCAACAAGCGAGGACAAGTGAGCCCGCGCCAGAGGGAATGGCTGAATATGACGGCACGCGGCATACGCGGTTCTTCATGGACCAGTGTATATGTAACAGTTGGTTTCATGTTCCTGGCGCTGTACCTTCAAAATGAAGATTCGCGCGCGGCGTTATTTACCAATCCCCTCAACCTGCTTGTGTTTCCGGCGACATTTTTTGCCGTCGCCATAATCCTTGCGTTGAGCATTTTCTATATGCGCAAGCTGGCAAACCGACTATCGGGCGCGCAAATTCAATCCGCGCAAGGAAAGATCCGCATGGATGAAGAGAGCGGAGAGGTCGGGACCGCATATTATGTGTTTGTTGGCAAAAAGAAATTTGCCTTTGGCGAGGATATGAGCCACAATTTTAAGGAGGGAGAGAAGTACAAGGTTTATTATTGCAAGGCAGGGGTTTTTGAGATGGTATTGTCGTTGGAGAAGGTGGAAAATTAATACATTATCCCCATGATAAAATTACATAATGCAACCCTCATTAGAAAAATTACGTAAATTTTTCCGTCTCGAACACGAGAACGGATATGCAAACAGTGCCATCATTGGCGGACTCGCCAAAATGCTCGATTTCTGGGAAGGCGAAGCCCGCGTCGATGGCGTTAAGGAAGAGGTCATCCAGGCTGTCGTGCAGAGACTCCGCTCCTATGACGGACTCAGTCCCCAGTCCCGCGCGGACGCGTTGAAGGGGTTGTGGAAGCGCATTGGGGATACATATCCAGACACACAACAGAAACAACGCAGCGTCCCGAATAATGGCGAAGGAACCCAGCAAAAGCCGCGTCCATCTCAACCTACACCAGAGTATCCAAAACAGGAACAATCTCAGCCAAAACCACGTCCGCCAGCTCCGCCGCGTTCAGACAGCGTGCCTGGTGCACGCACCTCCGCCACGCCCGCCGCCCTGGATGCAAAGCTGACCGTGCTACAGGGCGTTGGCCCGCGCCATGCAGAGACGCTTACCAAACTTGGCATGCACACACTCGGCGATATGCTCTATTACTTTCCGCGCCGCTACGATGATTATTCACAACTCAAGCCGATCAAAACACTGTGGTATGGCGAGCAGGTGACGGTGATCGGCACGATCCAAAACGTGACTACACGCCCAATACGCGGTGGGAAGGCATCAATCGTTGAAGTCATACTCAGCGATGGCACTGCCGCCCTGAGATTATCCTTCTTCAACCAGCCCTGGCTTGCGAATCGATTCAAGCAGGGTGACGCGTTGTCTGTTTCAGGCAAGGTCGATCAATATCTGGGCAGGCTGGTGATGAACAGCCCAGATTGGGAAGCGGTTGAAACCGAAAACCTGCACACCAACCGCATCGTCCCAATCTATTCTCTCACTGAACGTGTCGCCCAAAAATGGCTGCGCGGTTTGATGAAGCAGGTCATTGAATATTGGGCGCCAAACGTCCCCGACGCCCTACCCGAAAGTGTGCGCAGTTCTGCGCGCCTCATGCCGCTTGCAGAAGCGTTGCTGCAGGTGCACTTCCCTGATTCACAGGATAAGCTCAAGGCCGCGCGTGAACGACTCGCCTTCGATGAGATCTTTTATCTGCAGATGGGAGTTCTGCGTCAGAAGCGAGATTGGAAGTCTGCGGAGGCAAAACGCTTCCCTGTTGCGGACGAGTGGCTGGGTGCGCGTTTAGCCGGCCTGCCCTTCACCCTCACATCTGCCCAGCAAAATGCTCTCAATGACATCCGCAAAGACCTCGACTCTGGCCAGCCCATGAACCGGCTTTTGCAAGGCGACGTGGGCTCAGGGAAAACAGTCGTTGCCGCATTGGCGGCTGGCATCATTACATCCAATGGCGCGCAAGTTGCCATCCTGGCTCCCACCTCCATCCTCGCTGAACAACACTATCGCAGTATCACGAATCTTCTTAAGGAACTTCTACAGCCTGAAGAGATCCGCTTATTGGTAGGCGATACATCCGAAGCAGAAAAGGAAGAGATCCGCGCTGGTCTGGCAAATAACACCATCAAAATTGTAATTGGTACGCATGCGATACTCGAGGATCCAGTTCAATTTGCCGAACTGCAACTGGCAATCATCGACGAACAGCACCGCTTCGGTGTGGAACAACGCGCCCAGCTCAGAAGCAAAGGTACAAGCCCGCATCTGGTGGTGATGACAGCCACGCCAATCCCGCGCTCATTAGCGTTAACCTTATACGGTGACCTCGATATATCCATCATGAATGAAATGCCGGCGGGCCGCCAGCCGGTCAATACCTATGTACTCAGGCCGCAGGAACGTGAACGCGCATTTACTTTGCTGCGTGGTCAGATCAAAGATGGCAAACAGGCCTTTATCATTTATCCATTGATCGACGAGAGTGAAAAGATCGAAGCACGCGCCGCAGTGGATGATTATGAAACTCTTTCGAAGGAAGTGTTCCCTGATCTTAAGCTGGGCCTGCTGCATGGACGGATGCGTCCCGGCGAAAAAGATGAGACCATGCTCAAGTTCCGCGACCGCAAGTACAACATCCTGGTCTCGACCACTGTCGTTGAGGTGGGCGTGGATGTTCCCAATGCAACTGTGATGCTCATTGAAGGCGCAGATAGGTTTGGCCTGGCACAGTTACATCAACTGCGCGGTCGCGTGGGGCGTGGTTCAGCTCAATCCTATTGTTTGTTGATCCCCACTCATGAGAATGCCGCAGAGAACGAACGCCTGCTGGCCATGGCAGAATCCAATGACGGCTTTCTGCTGGCAGAAAAAGACCTGCAGCTACGCGGTCCCGGCGAATTTTTGGGTACGCGGCAATCTGGCTACGCAAGCGGTCTTCGCATGGCAAGCCTCACGGACGTGCAGTTGATCGAGAAGGCCCGCACCCAGGCACAAGTTTTGTTCGAGAAAGACTCAGATTTGAGCCGGCCTGAACATGCACTCCTTGCTGAAGCTTTTGCACGATTCTGGGGTGAAGGCAAAGGGGACGTGAGTTAGTGCATTTGTTGCTTTGTCGCGTAGTCTGCCAGTCAAAAAACGCGACCAAACAGCTTTCAAGTGTTCAATGACTGACAGACCAATCACGAGGAGACTAAAAGACTAATATGGTCAGAGCCTTATTCCCTGGAACATTCGATCCCATTCATTACGGCCACATAGATATTGCCGAGCGCGCCGCGCGCCTCTTCGATGAAGTGGTGATGGCTGTTTACGACAAACCCCTGAAATCATTAATGTTCTCTCCCGACGAGCGCATGTCATTGGTAAGTGAGGCTTTCAAAGAAAATCCCAAGATAAAGGTCACTGGCTACAGTGGTCTGACCGTGGATTTTTGCCGCAAGATAGAGGCGCAGGTTATTGTACGCGGGCTACGTGTGTTTTCAGACTTTGAATTTGAGTTCCGTATGGCGCTGGCGAACCATCGTCTTGCGCCTGATATTGAGATTGTGGCGCTCATCACTGCCGAGGAACATACTTTTCTGTCTTCAACAACAGTGCGCGAGATCGCCATGTTAAATGGAAATGTCTCCAGCATGGTGCCACCACATGTGGAACGCGCGTTTAAGGAAAAGGTCGCGGAACTGGATGAACAGCAATCTTTTCCCAATTCGCTGCGTGATTAATTTGTGCTAGAATTGCCAGTAACCCAACCTCCAGATGGAGGAGGAATCCTATGGACATCCTGCAACTGATCGATAGATTGGAAGAACTCTTTAATGAGAGTAAAAATATTCCGCTCACGCGTAATGTGATGGTGGATGAAGACCGCATGCTCGATATCATCGACCAGATGCGCATTGCCATCCCTGAGGAAGTAAAAAAGGCACAGCAATTGCTCGGTCAACGCGACCGGGTCCTTGCTCAGGCGCAGGAGGAAGCCAATCGTACCCTGGAGATCGCCCGCCAGAAAGCGGATCAACTTGTGACTAAGGACAGCATCATGGTGGAAGCTCAACGCCGTGCGGAACAGATCACAGCACATGCCCGCGTTGAAGCTGAAAACACGCGCGGTGATGCAGATGAATACGTAATAGACAGCCTCACCCAACTCCAGGCAGAACTGGAACGTATCACGAACCAGGTTAATAACGGCATCCAGACCGTGCAGGATGAGCAGGCCAGGCGGGCAACGGCTTCCACGCCAGTTTCACAGCCGGTAGATAAATAAAAGATTACTCTTTGATATTTTGAAAAACACCTCGCATGTTTGCGGGGTGTTTTATTTTTACCTGACCTAAATTGCTTCTGTGGTTTCAAAAACCATCTCACCCCGATTCTGATGATTTTTTTTCCAGAGGGTCCACTCCTCTCCCGCTGGGAGAAGGGAGGGCAAAGGTCTTTTCAGGCGATACAGCCTCCCTTCCGAACCAAAATGAAGCGACAGGATTCGCTTTGATGAACAACTCATAAATGAGGAGCGAGCCTGCCACCCCCATGGCGAAACCGGTCCAGATGGAAAGTGCGGTATTGTCTGTGACTCCCAGAACTTTCTGACCCCAAAAATCCTGAATGGGGACGTGGAAGATCAGAATAATGAGCGATACCTGCCCCAGATACGTAAACCATGAAGCAAGTCTTTCAGTACGAAGCTCGATCTGTCTTGAGAGTGCCAGGATGAATAATATTCCAATGACCGCCTCCAGTGTATTGATGACAAATGATTCATATAACCTTGTATTCAGATCAATACGCGCATCAAAGAAGTAATTCATCAAAAGCAAAGCGATCCCCGTGCCCACCAAGAGGATGGGATTGCTAAAGGTTTCTTCAGAGGTAACCTGCCGAATTTCACTTCCCAGGATAAAGAAAAACCCGCTTAGCAGCACCAGGTCGAGGCTGAATGGCAGGCCAAAGAGTTCGTAGTCCTTGCCAAACAATTGAAATGGGAACGGATAGAATGCTTTGAGCAAAGGGATGGAAATCCCCAGAATTAACAAAAGGACAATCCAGGTGAGCCAGCGCTGCTTAAACCTGCTCATAACAGAAATAAATAGATAGGCGTACAGGCTCACCACGAACAGATGCGGCAGGAACCATAACTGCACCCAGTCTATGTAATAACCGCTTCCATATAATGATTTTGTGATGCGGAAAATTGCTGTTTGAAAACCCATCTTCTCAAATGAAACCGAAACAAAATAGATCATGAAGATCGTAAAGAGATATGGTTTTAAAAGAGAGTTGAACCGCTTTTTGATGAATTCCCAAAACCCAACGGATGGATTAATAAAATACCCCGAAAGGAAAAAGAACAGCGGCATGTGGAAGGAGTAAATCACCTTATAGGCAAACGGGGATACCAGCGCGAAATCATTATGCCCCAGCACGACCAGCAAAATGCCAATGCCTCTGGCTATATCAATGTACTCAATCCTTTTGGACATGGGGCATTCTCTCCCCTCAGATTTTACCCTGTGAACTCGAACGTGGGCATGCCTTCGACATTTGTCTCCAGGCGAAACACTCCACCCGTCAGCGGATAGCGTGCCAACGCGGCTTCGTCCAGCCCCTTGCGTGCAGATGTAATATAGAGTTCACTCAGATCTTTTCCGCCAAAGATACAGGAGGATACATTCAGCGCGGGAACTGGGATTTGCTCCAGCAACCCACCAGTATGGGGATCCCACTTTGTTACCTGTGCGCCGCCCCACATTGCGATCCATAAGTTCCCCTGTGTGTCAGACGTCATGCCATCTGGCCAGCCCAAAGACTCATGGACATATACCGCAACACGCGAGTTGGCGATGGCACCCGATTCAAGATCATAATCAAATGCTCTTACTTCACGCGTTGGTGTGTCGATGTAATAAAAGGTCTTATGGTCCGGGCTCCAGGTAAGGCCATTTGAGATGCTGATGCCGCTCAACAATTTTGTGATGGATCTTCCATCGAATGAATAGAGTGAGCCAGTCGGGGCGTTTTCAGCCAGGTCCATTGTGCCAGCAATGAAACGACCGCGCGGATCGCATTTGCCGTCATTGAAGCGGTTGCCGGGCAATTCGTTCTCCAAAGCTGAGATCAGAGTCAATTTGGTGGGCTCCATTTCAAATCCTGCGAAGCTGAAGCGCCCTTCATCTGCGTTGCTCAGGGCGAGAACAAGTCCGCCATTTTTGCGCGGGGCCAGGCATCCTGCCAGGCCATCCAACTCAAGCAACAGATCGGCATTCGCAAAGATGCGTTTATTGAGAATATCAAGCCAGTAGAGCGTTTGAGAGCGGGAATCCCAAACAGGACCCTCCCCCAAATAAGCTTTTGCATCGTAAAGAAGTTGGGCGGGCATCAAAACCAATCCCGCTTGTAGAAAATAAATGTGGCCAATGCGGTCAGGGCGGAGGAAATGCCAAGCACCATTAAGAACGCCCATGGATGGCCCTCACCTGGCAGTGCCACGTTCATTCCGAAGTAAGCCGCGACAACTGCAGGGACGTTGATGATGATCGTGATGGCGGCCAGGCCCTTCATGACGCCGTTGAGATTATTTGAGATGATCGAAGCAAATGCATCCATCATGCTCGAAAGGATCTCAGTATTGATATTGGTCATTTGGATGGCTTGCTGGTTTTCGGTGAGCACATCTTCAAGCAGGTCCTGGTCATCTTCATAATAATTAAAGATCTGCGTGCGCTGAACGCGTTCCATCATCACTTCATTGGAGCGCAGGGCGGTGGCGAAATATGTAAGACTCTTTTGATATTTGAGCAGTTCCAACACTTCGCGGTTGCGCGTGGACTGCTGCAACTTATCTTCAATGGCTTCGGTCATGCGATTGATTTCACGTAAATGCGTTAGGTAACGTGTGGCCGTTTCGAGAAAAATATATAACGCAAAACGATACCGTTTTCCTGTTTTAAGCAAACGATATTTTCCATTTGCAAACACCTTGAACATTTCCTTGTCATGGCGGCAGATGGTCACGATCATGTTGCCTTTGATCATGATCCCCAGCGGAATGGTGATATAGGGAATGTCGTTATCTGGCTGGCGATGTGGAATGCGTACCAGGATGAATGTGTAATCATCATCCCGTTCGATACGTGGCATTTCATCCAGGTCTAGCGAATAATTAATATATTCAGCATCGATGCCCCCATTCACAAGTTTTTGAATTTCCTCGGGCGTTGGGTCAACTGCCTTCACCCAGGCGCCGTTCGCCATGGAATCAAGTTGTTCGAGCCCGTGCTCCGTGGTTTTATAAATGGTGAGCATGCCTGCCTCCTGTACATGAAATCATCACGCAGGAGAGGCGCTCACCTCCTTCGTGCTGTCATGGAAATATTCTTACAATGTATGCCGCGGCGCGCGGCCAACTACTTGGCGGTTGACTTTCAGTGGAACCTAAATCTGTCTCTTCAGTAAGATGCATCATTTTTCCTTGCCGACTCTAACGGCCTGATTATTTTACGCCCGTTAAGTGGATTCTACAACAGCTATATGGATTGCAGTTTGGATACAACTAATACTGCGAATGGAAAACGCCCCAATCCAGGCCAACACCTGATTCCGATCTTCAAGCAGCGGCCTAACTGGGAACCGAACCTCTCGCCTTCTCTGATTATCAGTTGATCAAAAAATACACATTCATATTTTGGCAAAGCAAGAGAATGCTTGACATGATCACAGAACTGTATTTCAATCATCCACAATGATTCCGGGACTGGACGGCTTGCGCGCCATCGCATTTTTACTTGTATTTGCCTTTCATACAGACTATCTCCAATTTGGCTGGGTGGGGGTTTCATTATTTTTTGTGCTGTCAGGTTTTCTCATTACCGGTATTCTGCTGGATATGAAAAAGACTCTTGCCACGAAGGAGTATTTTTTCAAATTCTATGGCAGGCGTTTCCTGCGGATCTTCCCTTTGTACTACTTTTATTTAATCCTGATGACCGCGCTGGCGCTCTGGCTGATTTCCATCTCATACCGGCCGCTGTACATGCAGATATTCCTGGACCAGGTCTGGTATGCCGTCTTTTATGTATATGATTTCTTTTTCGGCACGATCTACTCTGAATTCACCTTTTTTCTGGACCACTTCTGGTCTTTGTCTGTGGAGGAGCAATTCTATATTTTCTGGCCCCTGCTGATCCTGCTTGTTCCTGAAAAACATCTCAAGAAATTATTCCTGGGAGTCATCGCGTTTGGATTGATATTTCGTATTGTTTTCCTTTTCATTTACAATGCGGGAATCTTTCGTTTTTTAGCAGACTCTGCCCCACTGGCGATCTTCCCGCTCCCATTCAGCCACATGGACGCCTTCGCCTTTGGCGCCTATATCAGCCGCTTTGGTATTCCGAAAGCAAAGGAACAATTCCTTCCGTTACTGGTGGCCCTGCCTGTCATCGGATTCACTTCACAACATATTGCCACCGGCGAGATCGGAACACTTTCATCGCTGGGGTATCCGCTTCTTTTACCGAACGCCTATCAATTCATTTGGGGTTATACACTTTTGAATTATTTCTTCGCTACCACCATTTATTCCGTCGTAAAGCATGGACTGTTCAACCGTTTTCTGGAATGGCGGTCTTTGCGTTATCTGGGAAAAATATCATATGGGCTGTACGTCTATCACTTCCCCATCATCTGGTTCGCGACCCGCGTCCGCGACCTCGGAGTAGTGGAG
>Ga0209485_1000569_pt1 | contig 10119 bp, 8 predicted proteins | sample NCAS100_FD_187516 | JGI IMG/M metagenome (GOLD analysis project Ga0209485, IMG submission 187516) | Agricultural soil microbial communities from Utah to study Nitrogen management - NC AS100 (SPAdes) (version 2) | ecosystem: Environmental > Terrestrial > Soil > Agricultural land | place: USA... | reverse complement strand
TCTGAAACCCGACTTCAAAACAAACATCCGTCACGCGCACGTCGTCTTCCTTGCGTAGCAGCTCCTTCGCTTTCTCAATGCGACGTTCGATCAGATATTGATGCGGGGTTATGTTAAAGGCCTGCCGGAAAAGACGCAGGAAGTGATAGCGGGAAAAGCAGGCCTTTTCGGAAATCTGGTCCAGACTAAGCGGATGGTCATAGCAGTGATCAATAAAGTCACGTGCCCGGGCCAGCCGCTCAAGTGTCTCGACGTCGGTCGGCATAATAGGATTTGTCAGTAGCCAGTGGTCAGTAGTCAGTTGTTTGTCTTACGACCTGCGCAAAGTACCACGGACCACGCCACTGACCACTGACAACATCAGGATTACGGCTTCGGCGGCAACGGTTTTTGCAAGATCGTGTTGATAAACTCAGTCATCCCAGCATCGCTGCCGTCATGCCGGAACTTGTAGTAGTTCGACAACTGCGTCGTCCATTCTTTCCGGCTTTGCTCAGTCTTCGGATCCGTGCCGCTCGTCGCCACCGCGCGCGCGTAGGCGTCGATGATGCGGTCCATCATCACGTTCAACTTTTCAAGCGCCGCCTTGCCGGCTGGAGTCTCAGGCTTGCCCGCATGCTCGGTCTGATACGCAGTCGACATGGTCTTGTACGGACCTGATTCGTAAGCAGCGGCGAGGAAGTAATAGGTCGAAGGCGTTTTCTTGATCTCGCTGTTGTACTGCGCGGCCTTCAACAAATAGTCGATCGACTTCGCCGGGTCGGTCTTTAAGGTCAGAAAGCCGACGGCGTAGTTCAGATACGCAAGCGTGTCGTCTTTGCCTTTGAACGGTGCCCAGTCATGCGGCGCCTTTCCTGCTTCGATCGCCTGAATCGCCTTGGTCGCGTAGCCGAGGGCCACCGCGTTGTGAGTTTCGTTCTTCGCGGAAGCTGCGAGATAGCCGGCGTAACCCAGGTCTATCTGGGCGCGCAGGTAATCAGGCTCAGCGGCCAGGATAGTCGCGCCCGTTTTGTACGCTTCGTCAAACTTCTTCTCGTTGATGAGAATCGGCAGGTTGTCCTTGCGTTCGTCGCTCTCGAACGCGGCCACCCACGTCTTCAGGTAATCGACGTATTGATCTTTGTCTTTGGTGTACTTTTGCAGGTAGTCCTTCGCGGCTACATAGGCGACTCTCGGGTTCGGAACGCGATTGTCGACGAACCTCTTGTAAATATCGATCTTCGCCTGGTCGTCAGTTTCCTGGGCGACGGCAACGGAACCAACTGCCGCCAGTAAAACCGCCATGAACACCGCTCTAAGTAAACTCTTTGCCAATAACTTCATCAAACTATCCTCCGCTGCTGCTCTCGACCTTTCGCGGGCCTCTCCGCCCCTGTAATCCCGTTAGACGCTGAAGTGCCCGTTAAAGGTTTTATCAGGGTGAGGGTTATAATCGGCTCGCACCACATAATAATTAATGATCGCGACAAACTAAAGTGACTGAAAACATCAAATTCTCCGGGCGCATTTTATTTCTTACCGAGAATACGGCACTAATCCGCCAACAACTGGGCGCAATGGGCGAAGCCGCAGACTTACTTGAATCCCAGTTGGCAGAGCGCCTCAGAAACGACGATCTGCCGTTGATGAGCAACATTTCCACCGACGAGATAACGCCGGGATGGGTCTGTTTCTACTACGACGAGACACTCGGCCAGTACGTTTACGTCGGAATGCGCGAAGGAGCGGTCCAAAAAGACGAAGTGAAAAATGGCGGTTTCGCCGTGGTGGTTTCAGGGCTTTCAAAGGGCTGCGGCTCGTCGCGTGAGACGGCGCCGTACGCTGAGAAGGCGGCAGGCGTTCGGCTCGTCATCGCTAAAAGCATCGAGAAGATCTACGGTCAGAACTCGCAAAACATCGGCCTGCTCACGTCCACTGACTTCAGTTTGATCGACCGCATTCGCAACGGTGAAGAGATACCGTTGACGGAGTTCACTAAAGGGCTCGATCCAATCTCGCAGGACATCGTCACTCACGGTGGGCTTTTCAACTACAACAAGGCGCGACTAACCGGAAAGGTCTCGCCGCCGCGGATCGAAACGCAACCGCGCCCGATGACGATCGTGGAAAAAATCATCGCGCGACACGCGTTTGTTACCGCCGGGAAGATTGGCGTTAATGCAGTCAAACCTGGCGACGCGTTGTTCGCCGTCGCCGACGTGCGGTTCTCGCATGAGTACGTCACACCGATGGCGGAGTCGTTGTTCAAGCAGGCTTTGGGAGCGGATGCGCGTGTTTCCGAACCGGAGTCGGTGTTTGCGTTTCGCGATCACCTGACGTTCCTCGGTCGCGTCATGTCGCCAAAACATCGCGAGATGGGTTTGCTCGAAAAGGCGGAAGGACTTGCCACGACGCAGGAGAGTTTTACGAGCCGGCAGAAGATCAAGCTTTACGGCGAGAACCCCGAAGGTGGCTCGGAAGCGATCTGTCATAACGCAGTCGTCGAAGATCTCGCGCTGCCGGGACAGATTGTTATCGGCACTGACTCGCATACCTGCATGGCTGGGGTGCTTGGTTGCTTTGCATTCGGTGTCGGTTCTACTGACATGGCCAATGCCTGGTACACGAAAGACATTCGCATCCGTGTTCCGGAGACAGTGCGTTACGTTTTGAAAGGGAAGAAACGCGCGGACGTCGCCGCCAAGGACGTGATGCTCGTGATTCTTGCGACCGAGTACATGAAGACAAGCAAGGGCATCGGTAAGGTGCTCGAGTTTGCCGGCGACGATTTGCAGAATTGGCCGATGGATGAGCGCGCGACGTTGACGAACATGGCCGTCGAAGCTGGTGGCACGACTGGAATCATCGAACCTGATGAACAGACGCTCGACTACATCGTTCGCACTCGCGATCTCGATCCGGAAGAGGTGCGCAAAGGTTTTACTTACAGTGACCCCGATGCGGAGTATGCCGCGGTGTTCGAGATCGATCTTGACGAGATCCGTCCAATGGTCGCAACGCCCGGCGATCCTCGTAACGGCATCCCGATCGACTCGTTAACAGAAGAAGTGCGCATTGACGCGGCGTATGGCGGTTCATGTACCGGCGGCAAGATGGCCGACATGGACATGTACGCTGAAGTGCTCGAAAGAGCGGTCATGGATGGAAAGCGAGTGGCCGAGGGCGTGCATCTGTACATTCAATTTGGCTCGCAGAAGATCAAGCAGTACGCGCGGCACAAGGGTTACATCGAGATCTTCGAACGGGCCGGCGCGGAACTGATCGATCCCTCGTGCGGCGCTTGTATCAACGCCGGACCGGGCGCGTCGCCGTCGGCGGAAACAGTCACCGTTAGTGCTCAAAATCGAAACTTCCCCGGCCGCAGCGGCCCCGGAAAACTCTACCTCGCCTCACCGTATGTTGTTGCAGCCTCAGCAATTGCGGGCAAGATCGTCGAGCCCGCCGAATACCTGACAGGCAGTCCAAAATTCGAAATTCCAAATTCGAAATTCGAAATCCGTAAAACCTGAAACCTTTCCGCGGCGCGGCTCACTAACCTAGCGAGACAATGATGAAGAGGCTGACGGTCGACGAATTAAATCTTGAAGGTCAGCCTGGCGCGTTCGCGGGAACTCTGATGAATAGTTCAGCCGACCTGGTTACTCGCGTGTGCCAGGGCGACTCCGACGCCTTTCGTCTGATTTTTGAAAGGTATTCGCGACCCGTTATCAGTTTCATCTTCGACATGGTCAACGATCGCGGGCTCGCGGAAGAGTTGACGCAGGAGACTTTTGTCCGCGCCTATCGCGCTATCCGCACGATGCGCAAAGACACAAAGTTTTCGACCTGGTTGTTTGGCATTGCGCGAAACGTAGCACGCGAATCAATCCGCGCGCGTATTCGCGCGAACAGCCAGGTGGATCTCGCTGACAAGTCGGTGATGGATTTGAGCGACAACAAACCGGTACCAGTCGACGGGTTGCTCAGCAAAGAGTTGAACGAGTTGATTCGCCGCTCGCTGGCGGCGCTCGACGAAGACAAGCGACTCGTGTTCACGTTGAAGGTGTTGCACCAGTGCAGCTACGAAGAGATCGCGGCGATCACCGGTTTCTCGATCGCAAAGTTGAAAACGGACTTGCACCGCGCGCGAGCGGAGATGAGACGACGGATCAGTCCGTATGCAGGAGTTGGTTATGAAGTGTGAAGAGAAGTTAGCCCTGCTCGAAGAATATCTCGACGGTGAACTTCGCGCTGAAGTTCAGGACGAGGTCAGCGATCATTTGATGACCTGCGCGAGTTGCGCGGAGGCGTTCGCCACGTTGACTGCCGAACAGGAGCTTTTCGCGCGCTACGATCGCGAGATCGAAGTGCTGCCGGCTGTCTGGGCCGGCATTGAGGAACGAGTCGTTCCCACTACTGAGAAGTCATATGGTTGGTGGATGAAGATCGCTGCGGTTGTGATCCTGTCAATTGGTCTTGGATCCGTGTACCTCTTTTCAAGAAACGAAGAAACTATTCCCGCACCCGAAGAAGAACAAGGTATCGCACGAATCACCATCACTAAACCACCACTACCACAGAAAATACAAATTAAAAATCCAGTAGTAGTAAAACCAATTCCGAAACCCGATAACCCTGGTGTCCTTTCATCGGATCTCGCATACGTGGATCTCGACGAGCAGGACACGTTCCACCATCTCGAACAAACCCAGAACCTGCTGCGCTCTTTTCGTAACGCCACCATCTCTGACGGCGACGACGAAATTGACGTTACTTACGATAAGGCCCTGTCTCAGCGACTGCTCAACGAGAACGTCGTGCTGCGCCGGGACGCTGAGATGAAGGCGAAGTTTCCAACCAAGACACTGCTCGCCGATCTCGAACCCTTGTTGATCGATATTGCAAACCTTCCGGATCACGCCCGACCGGAGGAAGTGCGGGCAATTAAAGAGCGGGTGGATAAGACGGAGATCGTCGCGGCATTGATCGAGTATCGCGACCGCGGTACGAACAACGTTAACGAAAAACAGGTCCGCAATCGTTAACAGAAATAGAGGCTAAGAAATGTCGAATCAGCTTTCACGCACTAGACTCATACTCTCACTCGCAATCCTCCTGACCGCGCTGACTAGTTCGGTTATGGGCCAGCAAAGACGCCCGAGCGCGAATGCCTTTTCGCCGCAGTCGAATGAATCCGCCACCACCGTCTTTCGCGCTGCGCGCGATCTCATTACGGACGGTGAATGGGCCAGGGCCCAGGAGAAGTTCAACGAATATGTCACCAGGTATTCGAGTGAGAAAAACCTCGATGCCGCGCTCTACTGGCTCGCATATGCGCAACATAAACAGGAGAAGTTTGACCAGTGCCGCGACACGGTAAACAAGCTGTTCGATAAGTATAAAGAGTCAACCTGGCTCGACGATGCGCGTCTCCTGTTGGCGCAGATTCCCGGTGCGGTCACTCCTGCTCCTCTCATCACCGCGATACAGGCTGACGAACTGATTTCAGCAGCAAAGGCCGTAGCTCCAATCACGATCGACCCGTCTGGCGCCACCATGATCTATACGCCGGGCGCTCCCATCACCACGATCGGCAGCACTCCCCTGCCCGCTCAGCTCGCGGGATCATCGGCCCTGCTCGCCGAACTCGACAGCGTGGCGGCGGCCTACGGAGTCAGTGAAAACGACGACGATCCATGCGAGTTCAAGATCGTCGTGCTTCAGGCGCTGTTTCAAACAGACGTGCAACGTGGAGTGGTGGCCGCGACTGACTGGCTGAAGCCGGGTTCGACGCAAACGATACGTTGCAAGAGTGCGGCGTTAACGTTGTTGGCCCGTCATGGAGGCAAAGCGTCCACGCCCGTGATTCTCAACCTTGCCAGAACTGAAACCGATCTGAAGTTGCGTGCACGCGCGATCTCGACTCTCGGTGCGACGAACGACGACAGTGTGATCGATCCGCTGCGCGAGTTTGCGTTGAGCGCAACCGATAACCAGATTGTCGAAGCGTCGTTGTATGCACTCAGCCGTCACACCAACGAACGTGTAATCGGTGTGCTTACGGACATTGCAACGAGTGGCAAGACGCCGTCGCAGCGAAAGATGGCTATTGCAAGTATCGCGAGCCGCCCAGGAGATCCCGCGGTTGACGCGTTGTTCCGTATTTACGATGCCGATCAGTCCGTGGAGATTCGAAGGGCCGTCATCACCGGTTTTGCGAATCGCAAAAGCGAACGTGCCGGCGACAAATTGTTCGAGATCGCTCGCACCTCCGACAACATTGAACTGCGCAAAGCGGCGATTGGAGCCATCCCGCGGCGCGGTGGTGACAAGGTGATCGACTTTCTTATCGCTCTCTACGACACCGAGAAGAACGAAGAGTTGAAAGATCAGATCCTTAATTCGTTCGGTTCCGGCACGAGTCTGGTTTCGCGTGTTAGGAGTGGACAAGGTGTCGATGCACCCTACGTTGCAGCGATCGGACAGAACGTTTCTTCCATGAGAAGTCCTGTGATCGAAAAGAAAGTGATCCGGAAACTGATCGAAATTGCGAGGAACCCGCAGGAGTCGATGACTCGTCGCAAACGAGCAATCGGTTGGTTGAGCAGAAGCAATGATCCTGAAGTGCAGCAGTTTCTCGAGGGGTTATTGAAACAATGAGCGGACATGAACTCAAATTGCGAAATTGCGGAATTGCGCGAATGCGAAATTTAAACCACGCAGTTTCGCAATTCCGCAATTTCGCATTGTTTCTGCTGGTCCTCTGTGCCGGCGCTGCGTTCGGCCAGACAAGAAACTTCACGCCGGTTGAAGGTGCGAACCTTAAGGCGAAGATCGACGCCGCGATTGTCGCAGGTAAGGCGAGTGCGCCGAATGGCCGGTTCTGGGTGGGTTACCAGTTTGAAGTTAGACCCGGAGTCGGTGTCGATTTCGAAATCGTAGACAGCGCCGGCGGTGTTTACATTTCGACGGACGGAACGTCGATGGCGTTTGATCCGCGACATGAGACGCGCGAGTTGGGCCTGTTTCTTCTTTTCGACCCGCACCGCGAGGCATTTACGCGCGCCGATGTTTACAACCTGCAACGTAAGCATGAGTTCAGTGGTTATCCGGTTTACTGGGCCGGTCGCGTTTCGAATGAAGAAAGTCTGAATTATTTGAAGTCGATCGTCGACTCGTCTGAGCCCGACATCAAGCGACTTTCCGAACGCGCGCTGTATGCCATCGCGTTGCATGACGATTTGCGAGTCGACGCGATACTAACGGAAATGATCCGCAAGCCCGTTTCGGAAACGATGCGCTCCCGCGCGATCTACTGGCTCGGAAACACCGGCGAAACTTTGGCGAAGAACACATTGTTCACCGAGATCGTTCGCAATACTCAGGAAAACAACGATGCGCGTTTGAGTGCAATGTCGGCACTCGGAATGAGTCGTTCGCCAGGAACGTTGCCGTTGCTACAGAACCTGTTTGAAACGATGACGACGCGCGAACTAAAGCGTCGCGCGCTTGCGGGCATCTCGCGCAATGACAACAGCGACGGCGCTGCGACTTACCTGATTCGCGTTGCCGAAACTGAGAAGGACATGGAGTTGCGCAAGAGCGCAATTGCCAGTCTCGGACGGATCGCGGGTCAGAAGAGTTTAGGCGCGTTGACGGCTGCCGTTGACAGCGATGCCGAAGTTGAAATTCAAAAGCAGGCGGTGGTCGCGATTGGCCGCCGTCCGAAGGATGAAGCGATTCCGATCCTGATTCGCACTGCGCGCAGTCATCCGAAGATGCCTGTGCGCAAGACAGCGATTCAGATGCTCGGACAGACTGGCGACGAACGTGCCGTCGCCTTCTTTAGGGAACTTCTTAGTAAGTGACAGGTGTTAATGGCGGTAAGACTTGCGTCGTTAACAGTTAAAAGGTCTGCCTGCTCGTGATTTGGTGCGTTGCTCCCGCTGCCAAGAAAATCAAGGGAGGGTTAAGCGATGAGTAGCTCGTTGAGTTGGGAGAGGGAAACGAAGCCTGTATCACCTGAGACGTCGCCCAGTACGTCGCAAGTGACATCACACACCCTGAACAGCCTCAGAGAAGCCGCGCTAACTGTTCTGCGCGAAGTGGACTCGCTGTCCAACCGCCAACCGAGTCCGCCGCAGAAGTTCGGGTTGCAGGAGGAAGTGCAGCGCTACGAGATTGAGTTGATCAAGAACGCGTTGCAACGGACTCGCGGCAATCAGCGTCGGGCGGCAAAACTACTCGGCGTGAAAGTCACCACGCTAAACTGCAAGATTAAACGCTTCGGCATTTCCATACCCGACGAACCTGATTTGAGCGTGGTCGGGTAATTCATTTCATCTGTTTTACTTGATGCGGACCCGCGCTTTGTTGCTGGTCTGGCCCTTAAAGTTGACGCTGATAAACACGGATTGGTTTGTAGGTAGACCTGGATGCAATCGCACCACGACCTGCTTCAATCCATCAATACCCGGCACGTCTCCCACCAACTCAACCGGTAACTGCCAGACGAGAATACCAGCGTCCTGCGCGTGTGCCGTCGCCGCAGAACTCGAATCAATATTCGTCACGAACAGGCTGATCCGCGTTTGGTGGTCGCCTGTCAGGCTGAAGTTGATCAGGTTCGTGAGGGCAAACGGATCGCGCGACATCGTCGGCGAATCAAGCGCGATCGCGATGTCGCTATTTGTTTCTGTAGCTATCAAAGGCGCCGGCACTACCGGCGGCGTGAAGCGCACTCTAAACAACGTTCCCCCAAACGAGAGATAGTAAAGACTACCATCCGCCCCGACTTTTATATCCACCGGTTGCGATATTCCGGTGGCAAACGGCGACGCCGTTCCAGTCGCCGGATCGAAAACACGTATCCAACCACTTCCCAGGTCCGCGAAAAAGTACTTGCCGACAAAGTTTGACGGAAACTGGACCACCACCGGATTGTAAAAAGCACCTCCCGTGATCGCGAATCCTGTCGTTGGACCTAACCCGTGACCATAAGCAAACAGCGGCGCGCGGAAGTTCGGGTTAGTCGTTGGTCCTTCAGTAGTAGGCCAGCCGTAATTCGAACCAGCGATGCCGTCATTTATTTCCTCCCACGCGTTCTGGCCGACGTCGTTGATAAACATCCGGCCGGTTCCCGGTTGAAACGCGAACGTAAATGGATTGCGCAAACCTAGCGCCCAAATGGAACGGTTATTCCCCGTGGCCTGATTGAAAAACGGGTTGTCGGTCGGGATCGATCCATCCGAATTGATGCGCAGGATCTTCCCGAGCAGGTTGGCAAGCGTTTGCGAGTTTGAGATGGTGGCGTTCTCGCCGGTTGCGATGTACAGCTTGCCGTCTGGTCCAAAGTGGATCGCGCCGCCATTGTGATTCGAAGCGAGTGTGAGATTGTTGAGTTCGAGAATGATCGTTTCGCTTCCCGCCACGACGACGTCGCCGTTCGCAGTAAACCGGCTGACGCGATTGTGCCGCGGTTCGATCGGAACGGTGTAATAGACGTAGAGAAAATTATTGCTCGCGAAATTTGGATCGAAAGCAATGCCGAGCAGGCCGCGTTCGCCGTTTGGATCCACGGTCAGCGTCATGAACGGCTGCGGCAGGAGCGCGCCGTTTTTGATGACGCGCAGGGCGCCGCCCTGTTGGCAAACAAAGATGCGGCCATCGGGCGCGATTGCCATTGCGGTCGGACTCGCCAGTCCCCCGATTTCTGTTTCAGTGAAGTTTGCGGGAAGCGTTGCAGCCTGCGCCAGGCCCACCGAGAACGCGAAAATAACTAAAAAAAGAAAGCGATTCATAGGTTTTGTTGCTTTGCGGGTGACGCGAATCGGGGGATTACTTTCGCAGCGGGAGTAGCTAAACTTTATGCCCGAGAGAAACGTAACGTCAATAGGATTTTGCGGTAACTGAAACTCGCATGCCGTTCCTCGAAGCTCTTAAATTCGCGATCTCCGCCCTCCTGAGTCATAACTGCGCTCGTTTCTGACGCTGCTCGGCGTGATCTTTGGTGGCCACGGTACGCGTTGAGTAATGGTACTTGGTTTTTGGTGCTTTGTGCTTTGTTCGCGAGCTGAAGGGTCGAATTAGAGTCGAGCGGCACACGAGCGAACAAAGAACAAAGTACTAAGTACAAAGCAC
>Ga0209485_1000568_pt1 | contig 10121 bp, 11 predicted proteins | sample NCAS100_FD_187516 | JGI IMG/M metagenome (GOLD analysis project Ga0209485, IMG submission 187516) | Agricultural soil microbial communities from Utah to study Nitrogen management - NC AS100 (SPAdes) (version 2) | ecosystem: Environmental > Terrestrial > Soil > Agricultural land | place: USA... | reverse complement strand
AAGGGCAACCCACGCAGACGAATTCCATTTCGCATGGATCGCCGTGGCTGCTCATCCGAAACATCATGACGGGGGCGGCGTTTGACTGACGGGCATGGGCATGGGGCATGGGGCATGGGGCATGGGCAATTCCTCATGCCCTTTTCTTTTGCGTGAGCACGGTGCGCATTCGCGATATGCGCTTTTGCAGGGATGTCACCCTCGAGGTCACGTCAGTGAGCGCGGCCGGATGACCAAAGCCAAGGCGCTCTGAAACGACACAAAGCGTTTCGACTTCATTCAACGAGCCGTTCGCGACAGAGAGGTGGTTGAGGTACTCTCCGCGCGTAGCGCGACCGTATCCTTCTGCAATGTTTGTTGGCACGGATACGCCTGCGCGTCGCAGCTGCGACGTGAGCCCGTAACGCTCCCAAGCGGGAAACGGTTCCGTCAGTCGATAGATCTCGACGACGAGTTCGATCCCATCCTGCCAAACTTCGAGCTTTCTAAAGCTCGGGTATGAGTCTGTTCGCATGCCTGGAGCCTATTGCGACAGCGTCACGCAAGCGTCACACGTCACGCCCCACGCCCCACGCCCCACGCCCCACGCCCCATGCCCCATGCCCCATGCCCCATGCCCCATGCCCCATGCCCCATGCCCCATGCCCCATGCCCCACCCTAGCTCAAGGCGTAAACGACAAGATTCACCGCAAACCGAGTATTGTCTTCACGCCGAAATCGCTTGTTCCGCCAGTCGTAGTCCCACTCGCAGCCGTAGTCCTTGTTCGAGTACACGATGCCCAGGCGTCCGCGACGCTCAAGACCGCGCAGGTAGTCGTGAACAATGTTGTCGCCCCAGCCATTCAATTCGTGGCTCGTTTGCGGCGGACCATCGGCAAAGCGGAAGAACGAGCGATACAGCGCGTGTGAGTTGGGGATCTTCGGCAGTACCGGTCCGCCGGGAAACATGCGCGCCACTTCCGACTCGAACGACTTCGAGTACAGGCCGTTCACGTCGTGATTGCAGTCATCCGAGAATAGCAGTCCGCCATTCTCCACGAATCGCACCAGGCCGGCGCGTTCCTTGTCGCTGAATCGGACGAGTTTGTGTCCGGTCATGAACAGGAAGGGAAACGCGAGGAGCTCCGCTGAGTCGGCGGTGATGACTACTTCATCCTGGTGCACCGGGATGTTCGTGTACTGTACCACCGCATCGAGCACGTTGGAGCAGACCTTCGGGTTGTAGTCCCAGTCGCCCGAGTCGTAACGCAGGCGCGCGAACGTGAAGCTCGACGTCGCGCGCAGCGCGACCGCTGACGCCAACACGCGCGAAGGCATTGCGGCCAGCATCGCTGCGGCTGCAGCGAGTCGCGAGACGAATTCGCGGCGAGTACTCATCCAGTTACGCAGTGGCGCGACGAATCGGAATGCGCAATCCAAGCCACGTCGCGACGGGGACCAGCACGATTGCTCCGATGATTACCCAGATGGGAGTCGGGATCACGACCAGGTTGTACACGCACAGCAGGAGAAAGAGCAGGCCCACCGTCAGCGACGGCCACGCTGGAGCGTCGCCGGCAACGCGGCGCGCAACCCAGGGTCCCCCGATGGCGGCTGCCGTCCACGCAATCAAAACCATAACGAACGAACCTGGGTGAATTTCCGAGAGGTGTTGCCTGACCGAGTCGGGGCTTCGAGGATCCATGCCTTCCGGCTGGGGAAAGAGCGGGAACGCTGCCGTTTCAATCGCCAACACGAGCACAAATGCGGCGACTATTCCAGCGACGATGCCGAGGATCGAGCGGCCCACGATGGCTCCCAGTCAGGGTGCCCGAAGTAAGCCCACTCGCCGCACCTGCGACAGCAGCTCTCCGCGATGTGACGACCCGTTGCCAGCTGTGGTTGAGGCGGCCGTGATGGGGTAACCGTTTTCGACAGCACCGCGTATACTTGGCGTGGTCCAACCTTTTCGAGAGGATTAATCATGCGTTGCAGTCATGGAATCGCGGTCGCCCTGGCCGCCACGCTTGCCGCACCAGCAGTAGGCGTTGCGCAGGACGCGTCCCGTAAGGTTGCAGGTGGTGGCATTCAGGCTGCCGGCTGGATGGGGAAGATCGATGCGAGAGAAGCCCAGGGTGGTGCAAAGCTCGAAGACGCGAAGCTCGCCACCATGGGTGATGGTCTGCACGTCACGACGGGACCAGCCGTTGTATACTGGAATCCCGCCAATACCGCGTCAGGCAACTACACCGTCGAAGCCACGTTCACCGAACGTGAGTTCATGGCACTGAACGATCACGCGCATCCCTACGGCATCGTGATCGGCGGCAACAAGATGGGAACCGACGAACAGTCGTATCTCTATTGCGCCGCCTATGGCAACGGAAACTTCATTGTTCGCGGCTTCGGACCGGCTCCGTTCCAGCTCAACGGCGGTCGTCAGGGCCAGGTCAGTGAAGCGGTCAACAAGGCAACGGCCAAAGGTCAGCCGGTTACGCAGAAGATCGCGCTGAAGGTCTCCGCCGATAAAGTCGAATGCATCATCAACGACAAGGTCGCCGGGACGTTCGCGAAGACGGATGTCATCGGGACTGGCAAGCTCACGTCGACCGACGGCATCTACGGCCTCCGGTTCGGCCATAACACGGATGCACACGTTGCCGGTCTGAAGGTGACGAAGAACTAGAACGTGCAGGAAGCAGGAAGCAGGAAGCAGGGAATGATTGAGGGCCCGCGTCTGTTGACCGCGGGCCCTCAATGTTTAATGACGTTTCGTTCGTTCCCTGCCTCCTGCTTCCTGCCTCCTCAAACTACCTCGTACGTAAATCCCTTCTCCTGAACAATCCCCACCAGCATCGTGTGCGCCGGCACCACGATCACGCCGGGGTTCAATCCAGCGCGTAACTCCTGGTAGACCTCCGGCTGCGGACGCTGAACCGCCGCCGCAATTCGTCCCGAGACGTTGTTCAAGGCTTTGTTGCACATCCAGAAAATCACGCCGCGTGCCTGAAGCGGTCTGACCCCGGCGCCTGCCATGGCGCCCGGGCGATCTCCCGCGATCCACGGGTTCTTCGTCGCCGGTTGTCCGGTTGCCGGGTCGTTGACTGAGTAGAGCTGACCGATCGGGAACTTGGCATACAATTCGTCGCTAGCGTTAATCGCGAACCCTTTCCCGGCGATGGCAGCGATCGCATTCACTTCGGGATGCTTGAGCCCGTAGACCTCCTCCCAGGCGTCCAGCCAATTCTTGATCACGATCAGCGCGAGATCCTTGTCCATCAGGTCGAAGACCTGCTTGTGCTTGCCGTTGAACTTCTCGACGAAGGACAGGTCCCACCCCTGCGGGCTCTGGGCGGCGTCGGCCACAACGGGAAGCATCGACGCTCCTGCTATTGCGCTCATTGACGTTATGAACTTGCGGCGCGTTTGAGACATCCGGACTCCAGTCATGTGGTAAGTGTCCAAAGATAGCACCCTCCAAAAGACCCGTCAGGAAGCGTTCAGCCTGAACAGGCGCTGCGCGTTGGTTCCCATGAGCAGTTCAAACGATTCGACAGGCAACTCGAGTTGTTTCACGAAGTTCATGTAGGACTTCATCGAGCAGATCGGCCAGTCCGTGCCGAACAGGAAACGCCCAGGATCTCCCGCATAGAGAATCACGTCCCGGATTTCCTCGGTCATGTAGTCCTCGAACGCCTCCGTAAACTCGCCCAGAACAAGCCCGGAGATGTCCGCATATACGTTTGCATTCTTGTAGACCACTTCCATGCAGTCGGTAAGCCAGGGATTGCCGAGGTGACAGATGACGAACTTCACCCCAGGATGATCGACCGCCACTTCGTCGATTTCGAGGGGATGTGCGTACTTGAGTTTCCCCTTCGCCGAATACGTATCGCCTGAATGAATCATGACCGGTACGCTGAACTCCTCGGCTAGATCGTACACGACCTGCAGCCGACGGTCATGCGGGTAGAAAGGCTCGTAACCCGGATAGAGCTTGAGTCCCTTGACCAGCCCTGCTTCGAGAAAATCGGCGAGTTCCCGCAGGTCCCGTTGCCGGTAGTTCGCGTAGCTGATGCCGGCGACGACTCCGAGGTTGGGAATCCCGGCAATAGCAGACACGACGTCCGCAGTACTTGGCCGATGGGGGCTCACGATGTAAGACGTCAGCACCAGTGCGTAATCGATTCCGGCGCCGGCCATGGCGGCCTGCAGTTTGGCCAGGCTCTCGTCGAGCGAGATCGCGACCTGCTCGTGGTAGTTGTTCAGGTGGACGTGACAGTCGATGATCATGGCGCGCTACGTTGGAACGACGGGTGTGGGCCGATGCGGCGTCGACCATCGAGTGACTTGAGCATCAGACGAAATGCGGGGCGCTCGAGCGGGCGGCTGATTCGATACGCGCGACGCCATATCGCGTACAGAATCTTTTTGAGCGAGCTGACTGCCAGCCAGCGTTTCGGCCGCCGAATCGCTTCGTAGTACAGGACGAACGGAGAAGCCTTGTCGCCGGGATATAACCGGGGCTGAAAATACGGCATGTCGAGCACGAGGACGGCGGGGCGACGCGCAAGTGACGCGAGCCACGGGTTATCGGCGCTCACTTCACCTACGACTGCGTCCAGATCGCGCCCGATCAGGTGTCGTGCGTCCCGTCGAAATGCTTCCCGCAGCCTGACCCTGAGACGGGTGCCCAGCCCGGTGGCCCGCACAGTAGTGTCGATCGCCAGATACCCGATGACGCCCACATTGACGTTGCCGAGATACGTTCCCGTAGCCAGCCCTACGACCCGACTCCCGCGCTCGGCGATAAACAGGTGCCAGGCATAATCGGTCCAGACGTTCCGAGCTCGTTCCTGCAGCGTGGCTCGCCATTCGCTCAGGAGCACACGCTCATGTCTGGCAAACGTCGTACGCAGAAGCCTGTACGCGTCTCGCAGTCGCGTATCATCGGGCGTCGCGATTTCCCTGATTCGGATACGAGTGGCTCGTGCAGGTGCCCTGGCAGTCATCTTCCTGGCAGGTGAAACACTTGCAGCGAGTCGAGGTCGAGACGCTCCTCCAGGAAACGCTGGATCCGGACTCGCTCCGATGAACTCGGCAGCCGCCGCCACGTGGCGAGCACCGTGCGCAACGAGTCGACGCTCGACGACACATTGGCGACGGAAACCGCGCGGCCGTACAGCAGTGAGCGCAGGGAAGGGAAGAGCGTCGCAAGTTCGCTCGCCACTTCACCTATCGGCCGCTCACCAGCTCTGAGGCGCAGCACTTCATTCTCAAGGACCCGGATCTTCGCGTCACGGGCCTCGAGCGCCGCTTCATTGCGTTTGTACAAGTCCTCCAGAATGCCGGTGCGTACCATCTGCCCAAGCTGTTCCGGCGCGACCTGTCCTTCGTCGGGTTGGTGTACGATCAGCCGTGTCCGCGCCAGGCCATAGTTGTCGAGTCGCTGGCGCAGGACATCCATCGTTTCCAGTGGAATCGGACGGCCAAGGAGAGTTGCCTCTATCGTAGAAGAATCCCGGCCGTGTCGGACGCTGGTATTGACGATGGTGTGGTCGCGAATAGTCAGGTTTTCGGCGATGTAGCGCCTCGCGGCGGCTTCGTATCGCGTCTCGACCACAACGCGCCACGCCACGAACCCACTCGGAATGACGGCAAGAGCCGTGGCGACGGTGATCAGGATACGCATTCGACGAGCGTGGACGGGGTCAAGGTCGACCACGCGTTTGAAGTCGAGGAGCCGCACAATCCCGAGCGTCGCGAGACAGATGAACAGCGAGTTGATGACGAACAGGTACAGAGCGCCGAAGAAAAAGGCGTACTGTCCCTGGGCGAGGCCGTAACCCGCCGTGCAGAGCGGCGGCATCAGGGCTGTCGCAATGGCCACGCCCGGAATCACGTTGCCGCGCGCGCCGCGCCGGGTGATGGCTACGATGCCGGCTGTGCCTCCGGCCAGGGCGATGAGGACGTCATAGATCGTCGGCCTGGTCCGGGCAAGAAGCTCCGACTGCGCCTCCGCTAATGGGGACAGTGAGAAGTAGAGCGTCGACGTCGCGATGCTCGCGAGTGCGGCTATCAGGATATTTCGGACAGACCGCCGGAGCAGTTCGACGTCGTTGAGGCCCAGTCCAAGTCCGGCGCCCATGATCGGTCCCATCAGCGGCGAGATGAGCATGGCCCCGATGATCACGGCCGTGGAATTGACGTTCAATCCGACGGACGCGACGACGATCGCGAGCACGAGCGCCCACAGGTTTCCGCCCCTGAAATCGACGCTCGCCTTGATCTCGGCAATCGTCAGCTCTTCGTCCGCGTCATCCCGGAGGCTGAAAAGCCGTCTGCTGTAAACGAGGACTCTGGGTAGAAGACCTGGCATCGCTTCACGGTTATCGGTCTACAACCATGGCACTGCCGGCAGGCATTGGGGAGCCCGAGCGGAGTCGTCCGTGATTGCGCTTTCCGAAGCCCATTAGTAGCTTCGAAACTCGTTCTGCGCAGCGGCGCAGGTCCAAGCAGCCGTTTGATTTAGCGCGACCCGGTTCACGCCCTGCGTCGGCGTCCGCCCGGTCTCGCAGCAAGCATCTGCCGGCCAGCCCGCCGTAGACATCCTTGTTTCGCGGCGCTTGCGCCCCGTTGGAGCATAGATATGAACCCGATATTTCTCGCTGCGTCTGGCGTGGCCGTATTGCTCGCCGCCGTGGCGTTTTTCTTTTTCGGAGTACAGCGCGGCCGTAGTGAAGAGGTAAAGCGTCAGGCGCTGGCTAAGGCGACGGCTGAGGAAACGGCCAAACGGATCGTTGGCGAAGCGGAGCGTGAAGCAGAATCCACGCGCAAGACCGCCATCATCACCGGCAAGGAAGAGCAGATCAAACTGCGCGAATCCTGGGAGGCGGAAGCTCGACACCGCCGCGAGGAAATCGAACGCGAAGAGCGCCGCTTGGACGAGCAGGAGAATCAACTCGACAAGAAGCTCGAGCTGGTCGAGAACCGCGATAAGGAACTCGGGAAACGGGCATCAGACCTGGGCCGACGCGAGAAGTTCGTCACCGAGCGTGAGCAGGAAGTCGAAAAGCTGGCCGCCGAAGAGCGCCGCCGACTCGAGTCGCTCGCCGGTCTCTCGCAGGAGCAGGCCAAGGCAGAGTTGATCCAACGTATGGAGGCTCAGGCCGAAGCGGACGCGGCCAATCGGCTTCGCGAGATCCGTGAGTCTGCCAAACGCGACGCCGAACGCGAGGCCAAGAAGATTGTCGCTCTGGCTGTTCAGCGCATCGCGTCCGAACACACGTCAGAGATCTCGGTCTCGGCCGTCGCACTTCCGAGCGACGAAATGAAGGGCCGGATCATCGGGCGGGAGGGGCGAAATATCCGCGCCTTCGAGCTGGCTACCGGCGTCGACGTCGTCATCGACGATACGCCTGACACGGTTGTGGTCTCCTGCTTCGATCCCGTGCGGCGGGAAATCGCGCGACTCGCGCTGGAGAAGCTCGTCGCCGATGGCCGGATCCATCCGGGCCGAATCGAGGAAGTCGTCGCGAAGTCAAAGAAGGAAGTCGAGACGCAGATCATCGAGCTTGGTGAACGCGCGGCCTACGAAACCGGCATCCATGGCCTGCATCCGGAAATGATCAAGCTGATCGGCCGGATGAAGTACCGTACCAGCTACGGCCAGAATATCCTCGATCACTCGAAAGAAGTCGCGCACCTTGCAGGCATCATGGCCGCGGAGCTCAAGCTAGACGTCAACATGGCCAAGCGTGGGGCGTTGCTGCACGACGTCGGCAAAGTCCTCACGCACGAACACGAAGGCACGCACGTCCAGCTTGGCGTCGAGGTCGCGACGAAGTACGGCGAAAACCCGATGATCGTGAACTGCATCGCCGCGCACCATGATGATGTGCCGCACGAGAGTGAAGTGTCGGTCCTTGTCCAGGCAGCCGACGCGATATCGGGATCGCGCCCCGGCGCGCGCCGCGAGGCGTTCGAGACCTACGTGAAACGGCTCGAAGGCATCGAAAAAATCGCGTCGAGCTATCGCGGCGTCGACAAGGTGTACGCGATACAAGCCGGTCGCGAAGTACGTGTGCTCGTGACGCCGGAAGACGTCGACGACGCGCGCATGACGTCGCTGTCGGACGAAATTGCGCGGCGTATCGAGACCGAGCTGCAGTATCCGGGTCAGATCAAGGTGGTTGTCATCCGAGAAACGAGGGCGGTGGATTTTGCGCGCTGACGCGAGGCCAGAGGCCACAGGCCAGAGGCCAGAGGAACAGACATCCGGTGGCGCTGTGCTCATCGACGGCGTCGCTATAGCGAAAGCGGTTCGTGCCGACGTCGCGAAAGAGACCGCCGAGTTGAAGGCGAAAGGCATCACGCCTGGGTTGACCGTCGTCATCGTGGGCGAAGATCCGGCGAGCCAGAGCTACGTGAAGTCGAAGGAGAAGGCTTCGATCGAAGCGGGCATGAAAGGCGAAACGATCAAGCTCCCGGCATCCACACCGCAGTCCGAACTCGAAGCGCTGATCGACAAGCTGAACGCCGATTCGAGCGTGCACGGCATTCTGGTACAGAGTCCCTTGCCCAAACATATGGACGCCAACACCGTCGTCAGGCGCATCGCGCCGCACAAGGACGTCGACGGCTTCCATCCGGTGAACGTCGGCAAGCTGTTGATCGGAGAGAAGGACGGCTTCGCGCCATGCACGCCGGCGGGCGTCCAGGAACTCCTGGTGCGTTATGGCATCGACACGAGCGGCAAGGAGGTCGTGATCATCGGGCGCAGCAACATCGTCGGGAAACCGATGGCCGCGCTGCTCGTGCAGTCAGGGAAGGGCGGTGATTGCACCATTACGGTGTGTCATAGCCGCACCAAGGACCTCGCGTTCCATACGAAGCGCGCGGACATCGTCATCGCCGCGATAGGCAAACCGGAAATGCTGACGGGCGACATGATTCGCCCCGGCGCGGTCGTCATCGACGTCGGCATCAATCGTGTCGACGATCCCGGGTCAGCCAAGGGATACCGCCTCGTCGGTGACGTGCATTTCCAGAGCGCGCGTCGCGTCGCTTCCCACATCACACCGGTGCCAGGTGGTGTAGGCCCGATGACGATCGCGATGCTGCTCAAGAACACGGTGCGCGCGGCAAGGCAGAGCGCTTGACCGCGGCATTGTCTTTTTGACCTTAACAACCAAAGTCAAAACACTTTGAACGCAGAGAACGCGAAGGACGCGCAGAGGATTCCGCACCAGATCGGAGTCCTCAGCGAATCCTCAGCGGCCTTTGCGTGCAAAATGTTTTGACTTTTGTTTTCTGTTTGGTGGCCGGGTGCCCGACGAAATAGACAGTTGGGCCCCGTAATCCAACGCTCTATCAAAAATTTCAAGCACCGCCGCGCCGGCTCTCACAGTTTGCGCGGCGTTGTTCCGTCTCCGTTTCCCTGTTTCTCCTTCAGGCTCGAGGCGCGCGGAGAGCTGATAAGGCACCGCCGGTCAGGTGAATCGATTCATGCCAACGAACCGTCGCGAGTTCATCAGGAACGCCACGATGCAGGGGATAGTGCTTGTCGTCACTATCCCGCACCTCTCGTGTCGTGCGACCGCGACGGGTGAATCGCTGGCCGCAAAGCAGTGGGTCGAAATCGACGAAACGGGCGTGGTCACACTCATGCTCGACAAAATGGAAATGGGGCAGGGCGTTTCGACCGCACTCCCCATGATCATGGCCGAGGAACTTGGAGCCGATTGGGCGTCCGTGCGCGTCGTCCAGGCAAGGCCCGGACCGGCATTCACCGAGATGGGAACCTCCGGCAGCGGAAGCGTCATCGACGCCTGGTTCAATCACCGGATCGCCGCGGCTGCCATCCGCACAATGCTGGTGAGCGCGGCTGCGACGCAGTGGGACGTCCCCGCGGTGGAATGTCACACCGAGGGCGGCGAGGTCCGGCACCGAGGCTCGAACCGGCGAGCGCGCTTCGGCACCCTGGTCGCCGCAGCGCGCCTGCTTCCCGTTCCGGAAAAGCCCGAGCTGAAGCCATCGAGTGAATACAACTTGCTCGGCACCAGCGTCTCCGATCCAGTACAAGCGGACATCGTGACCGGGCGCATGACGTTCGGCATCGACAAGCGCGTGCCGGGAATGC
>Ga0209485_1000566_pt1 | contig 10130 bp, 7 predicted proteins | sample NCAS100_FD_187516 | JGI IMG/M metagenome (GOLD analysis project Ga0209485, IMG submission 187516) | Agricultural soil microbial communities from Utah to study Nitrogen management - NC AS100 (SPAdes) (version 2) | ecosystem: Environmental > Terrestrial > Soil > Agricultural land | place: USA... | reverse complement strand
CCTGAACCGCAAACCGAACGCATGCTCCAGGCAGTCGAGCACCGCGGTCGGGACGATCAAGGTGTTTGGACCTCAGAGCCGATAGACCAGTACCGACGACGGGCCTGCCTGGGCCATCGCCGCCTCGCGATAATCGATACCAGTCCCGCCGGTCACGAGCCGATGCTCTCGCACAACGGTCGCTATGTCCTCACGTACAACGGCGAGTTCTACAACTACCGTGAACTGCGCGAACAACTCCGCTCGCTCGGTCATCAGTTTCGCACGGGCACGGACGCCGAAGTGCTGCTGGCGGCGATCACTGAGTGGGGCTGGAACGCCATGGACCATCTTAACGGCATGTTTGCCTTCGCCGTTTGGGATAATCAGGAACGCACGCTCACACTCGCGCGCGATCACGTTGGCATCAAACCTCTCTACTACGCCTTCATTCCCGGCAGGAACGGCGCGCCGCCCGCGTTCGCGTTTGGTTCGGAAATCAAAGCAATTCTTGCTACGAAACTGATCAAACCAGCTCTCAACCCCGAGGCGTTGCATCAGTTTCTGACGTTCCTGTGGGCGCCCGATCCGAACACGCTTTTCCAGAACGTCAAAACAGTCCCCCCTGGACACCTGCTTCATTTCAAGAATGACGAAATCAAACTCCATCAATGGTGGGACGTTTCGTTCAACCACATAGAAGAAGGTCGAAACGAAGCCTCGTGGCGCGAACGCACACTCGAAACGCTCGATCGAGTCGTAAAGATGGAAATGGTGTCCGATGTGCCGCTGGGATCATTTCTATCGGGCGGGATCGACTCCTCGGGAATCACCGCGCTGATGCAACGCCACGTCAACGGTCAACGCATCAGCACCTACACCGTCGGAATCGAAAGCGAAGACCTGCGTTACGACATCATTCCCGACGACGTTCGTTGGGCACGCCGCGTCAACGAACAACTGCAAACTGACTATCACGAGATCATGCTCCAACCGTCGGTTGCTGAACTCCTGCCAAAGCTCGTCTATCACATGGAGGAACCGCCGATCGATATGGCGATTCCCAGTTACCTCATTTCGCGCGCTGCTCGCGAAACTTTGACGGTGATGCTCTCGGGAATGGGCGGTGACGAAGTGTTTGCCGGGTATCCGCGGCAACTGGCCATGAAGATCGCGTCGGCATTCGATCCGGTGCCGCAACTGCTGCGACGCCCGTTGATGCGAACCGTCGCCGACGCTCTGCCTGGCGGCCTGCCGGGAAAACTCACAGCGCCACTGCGAAACGCGAAAAAGTTTGCGCGAAGCGCGGCACTAGACTTCGAAGATCGCTATCTCGGCTACGGAACGTACTTCACCGACGAAATGAAGCACCGGCTCTATTCGGATGAGTGGCGCGAGATTACGCGTGATTACGACGCTTACGACATGCATCGCGTGTACTTCGACTGGAGTGACGACGCCGCACCGCTGAATCGTCTCCTTTACGTGGACATGAAAACGTTTCTGCCGTGTCTGAATCTCATGACGACTGACAAGACGTCGATGGCCGCAAATCTGGAAGTCCGCGTGCCGTTTTTAAACCGGGAAATGATCGAAATGGCCGCGCGCATGCCGCCGCGATTGAAACTCCACGGGTTGAAGCGGAAGTACATCTTGAAACGCGCGCTCGAAGGGGTCCTGGCGAAGGACGTGATCTGGCGTCGAAAAGCCGGGTTTGGAGCGCCGATCCGGTCCTGGTTACGAGGGCCGCTCAAGCCCCTAATCTCAGACCTACTTTCCGAGGATGTGGTGAAACGCCGCGGTCTGTTTCGGCCGAAGGAGGTCAAACGGGTCATCGACGCGAACATTTCGGGACGCGAAGACTATAACCTCCATGTTTTCCACCTTTTAGGGCTCGAACTTTGGCATCGCGCCTTCATCGATTCATAGCCGGATTAACAAGAGAAAACATTGACAATCAGAGCGGCAGCAGTCTAATCTGCTACTGGCGAGTTTAACCCCTGGTCTCGTCCCGACCTTCAAAGCCCTCACGGCCTCGAAAGTCTCCCCAGGCAATAGCGAATGATCACACAGGAAAAAGTCTCAACGGCTAGAGGCGAATTAGTCCAACCGACGGAAACGCCGGAACGCGCTCGGTGTGTCCTCCTTGCGGAAGACGATGCCGCACTCCGGCGCTACATCGAGGTGTTGCTTGAACGCGCAGGTTACGAAGTAATCTCGGCGGGGGATGGTCTCGAAGCGATGAAGTGGTTGATGACCTCCACGGTCGACGTGGTGATCACGGACGCAGTGATGCCTAATGTCAGCGGGTACGAGTTATGCCGGTTTGTGAGGAGCAGCCCGCATCTGAATCATTTGCCCATAATCCTGTTGAGTGGTCTGGATCCGAAGAATGCAGAGACCGAGCAGGTGAACGCGTTTCTCGCCAAACCCATCACGCCCGAAACCCTGCTAGCGTGCATTCGCAAGGTCTGCGTTTGAAGCAATCAACTCATCGAGCGGCGTATACCGGATCCCTTGATCAACCGCGACAGCCTCGTACGTACACTCACCAGCATACGTATTAACACCTTCCTTCAAATGCGGATCGCTCGAGATCGCGTGCAGGAATCCTTTGTTCGCGAGTTTCAGAGCGTACGGCAGCGTTGCGTTCGTCAACGCGAACGTCGACGTGCGCGGCACAGCGCCCGGCATGTTAGCGACGCAGTAGTGCAGCACTCCTTCGACGTAGTAGGTCGGGTTTGAGTGAGTGGTTGGATGCGTCGTCTCGATGCAGCCACCCTGGTCGACCGCAACGTCGACGATCACAGCGCCGTTCGGAACTTCCTTCAGCATGTTTTTCGTGATCAGTTTGGGTGCAGCCGCACCTTTCACCAACACGGCGCCGACGATCAGATCTGCCTGCGAGATTGCGTCCTGGATCATGTACGCGCTCGACGCGAGCGTTGAGATCTTCGAGAGGAAAATGTCGTCGAGCTCGCGCAGTCGATCGAGATTGTTATCGATCATCGTGACGTGCGCGCCCATGCCGACCGCTATCTTTGCGGCGTTCGTTCCCACCACACCACCACCGATGATCACGACGCGTGCCGCCGGAACACCCGGAACGCCACCCAACAAAATTCCGCGTCCGCCACTCATCTTTTCGAGATAGTGCGCACCAACCTGGATCGCCATGCGTCCGGCGACTTCCGACATTGGCGTCAACAATGGCAACCCACCGTGTCGATCGGTGATCGTTTCGTAAGCGATGCCGGTGACTTTTCGATCGAGTAACTGTTTCGTGAGTTCGTGATCCGGCGCGAGGTGAAGGTAGGTAAACAACAACTGCCCTTCGCGCATGCGTGGATACTCGGGCGCGATGGGTTCCTTCACTTTCACGATCATCTCCGCAGTGGCCCATACCTCATCAGCCGTATCGACGATGGTTGCACCGGCACGTTCGTAAAGTGCATTGTCAAAACCTGAGCCGGCGCCCGCATCTCGTTCGACCAAAATCTGGTGGCCCGCGTCTTTGAGGGCGCGCACACCGGCGGGGGTTAAACCGACTCTATATTCGTTGTCTTTGATTTCTTTGGGCAGACCGACGATCAAGGCGTGTTTCTCCAGTCAGTAGTCTCTGACGTTTTGAGCGATTGTGATGCTGAACTTAGTGCTTTGTTCTTTGCTCGCTAATTGAGCGATCCGAATAATCCCAACCGATAAACTAGCGAACAAAGAACAAAGCACTAAGAACTAAGCTCAACTCAGTTAGGCGATTCGACGTCGATCTGCGCGCGTTGCAACTTGCCGCTAAAGTCAACGTAGATTGACTTCCATTCCGAAAAAATGTCGAGCACCTGCGTACCTGCTTCACGATGGCCATTGCCCGTCGCTTTAGTGCCGCCGAACGGAAGATGGACTTCGGCGCCGATCGTTGAAGCATTCACGTAAAAGATGCCGGTATACATATCGTTCATCGCTCTGAAAGCGCGATTGACGTTTTGCGTGTAGATTGCGGCAGAGAGGCCGTAGCGAACTCCGTTCGCGATCTGAATCGCGTCTTCCAGCGAGTTTGCGGGAATGACGGTCGTAACCGGACCAAAGATCTCTTCCTGCGAGATACGCATGTCCGGCGTGGCGTCAGTAAACACTGTCGGTTCGATGAAATAACCGTTCGCGTAATCACCGCGGCTGAGACGTTTGCCCCCGCTCGCGAGGGTCGCACCGTCGTCGTTGCGTCCGATGCGTATGTAGTTCATCACTTTCTCGACGGCGTCGTTATTGATCAGTGGCCCAACGTCGGTCTTCGGATCCGCGCCATTGCCGACGCGCAGCCCTTTCGCTTCGTCGACAAGCTTGCTGACGAACTGTTTGTAAACTTTCTTGTGAACGATGAGGCGTGACGAAGCTGTGCAACGTTGCCCTGACGTACCAAAGGCGCCCCAAATGGCGCCTTCGACTGCGAGATCGATGTCGGCATCGTCCATGACGATGATCGCGTTCTTGCCGCCCATCTCGAGCGAACAGATCGCGTTGCGTTCGGCACAAGCGGAGGCGACGATACGGCCCGTATCAGTCGAACCGGTGAACGAAATCAGACGCAGCGCCGGATGGTTTGTCATCGCTGCACCGACAGTTTCGCCGTAACCCGTAACGAGGTTCACGACGCCCGGCGGTATGCCTGCTTCTTCACAAGCCTTCACGAGATTGTACGTCGAAAGCGGAGTGTCTTCAGCGGGTTTTATTACGACGGTGTTGCCGCAGATCAGCGCGGGTATCAGTTTCCACGATGGGATCGCCATCGGAAAGTTCCACGGAGTAATCAAGCCACACAGACCGACGGGTTGGCGCACACACATCGCAAACTTGTTGCGCATCTCGGCAGGAGTCGTGAAGCCGTGCAAACGACGCCCTTCGCCTGCGGTGTAGTACGTGCAATCGATCGCTTCCTGAACGTCGCCGCCCGCCTCTTTCAAGACCTTGCCCATCTCGCGGGTCATGTCGGCGGTGAACTGTTCCTTGTCGCGGATCAATATCTCGCCCAGGCGAAACAGAATTTCGGCACGCTTCGGCGCGGGCGTGTTACGCCACTTATCGAACGCACCCTGCGCTGCGTTTACGGCGGCATTGACGTCGTCGCTATTGGAAAGTGGAAAGCGGCCAATGATGTCGCGCGTGTCTGCCGGGTTGATGTTTTCAAACATCTCGCCCGACTCACTCGCGACCCATTCACCGTCGATGTAGTTTTGATAGTTCTTGACCGCGGCGCGCGCCGCGTTGCGCGCGGACACCTTTCCGCTTGTTTTGGAGATTGCTTTCTTTGCCTGAGCCATAAATCCTTGTCGGGTCCGGGGCGTTTATTGATAGGTGAACTGCACGATCAGCGGTATCAATCGTTCACCCCTTTGATCTCGTTGCAGTCTGGTTACGTTCATCACGATTGGGTCGCCGAGCTTCAGTGTATTGAGCACGCGTTGGAAGTCGGCAAGTGAATTAACCTGCACGCGATTGATGCGATTGATCGTGTCGCCTTCGACCAGGGCCGGTACGTTGTTGGGCGGTATGCGAATCTCCGCCATCAATCCGTTTGGATCTACTTCCTTAACATACAGACCTTGAGTGCCGGCGACTTGTCGATCCGCCAGGACTTGCGGCGTGATCTCGGCGAGCGTGATGCCGAGTCGCAGAGCGTTACCTTTTGGAGTGTTGCTCTTGGGACTGTTCTTCGGCGGTTCCACTGAATCTCTCTGCGACGGCCGCTCGCCTAACGTCACGGTGACGTTCTTGCGTTCGAGTTTGCCGTTGAGGTCTCGCAGGAGCCCAAGCTTAACTTGCTGGCCCACCGGCGAACCGGCGACGCGTTGAATCAGATCCTGCGCGTTGAGCACGGGCTGGCCTTCAAACTCGACAACGATGTCGTTTGCGAGGATGCCCGCCGCCACGGCCGGTATTATCTCGCCGGGTTCAGGGGTCGCGACGAAAGTGACGATGGCGCCCTTCGCTTCGGGTAGACCATAAACTTTGGCAAACTCGTCGTGCACGGAGTCGAGGGTGATGCCGAGATAGCCGCGCTTCACTCTGCCCTGCGCGATGATCTGCTTGTAGACGAAATTCGTTTCGTTGGCCGGGAGTGCGAAACCGATACCGTTGTAGTCACCCGTCGAGGTCGCGATCTGCGAATTCATGCCGATGACTTCGCCGCGCATGTTGACGAGTGGTCCACCACTGTTGCCGCGATTGATGGCGGCGTCAGTTTGGAGGAAACGCTGAAAGCTGCTGAAGAACGGACTCTCGCGTTCCTTCTTGGAAATGATCCCGGCGGTGACGGTTTGATCCAAACCAAATGGAGATCCCATCGCGAGGACCCAGTCGCCGACTTGCGCTGCGTTTGAGTCGCCGAGCGTCACAGTCGGGAGATCCTTGGGCGTGGTGATCTTGATCACGGCTACGTCGGTTTCGTTGTCGACGCCCACAACCTCCGCCTGGTACGACTCACCTGTTTGCAAACCGACCCTGATCTTCACCGCGTCCTGAATGACGTGATGATTCGTCAGGATGTAGCCCTTGGGATGAACAATAAATCCGCTCCCTACACCGCGCGGTGCACGACGCGGACGGCGACGAAACATGTCGAGCAAAGGATTGCTCTCGTCTTCCTTGTCTTCGTCTTTCTCGTTGAGTTCGGCTTGCACCTGGGTGGTTTCGATGTTGACAACCGCGGGTTCCACGCGACGAGCAATTTCAGCGAACGAAGCTGAAAGCGCTTCGGGAGCACGCGCGATCTGCATGTCGCTCTGCGCGATCGTGGGCCGGCCGGACAGCATTGCACCGATGCCGATTCCCGCGATCAAACACGCAACACCCAGCGCGGCGATCCAGATTCGCAGCTTTCGCAGTATCGCTCGCTCTTGTTCTGTCGTGTGGTTGCCGGACGGGTCAAACATGTTTCCACCACCTTTCAAGGAAAGGGTAGAGTATAGCTAAACGGCTCTCTGTGAGCAAAAAACTGCGGAAAGGGGCCGGTTTTCATTTGACGGTTTAGGGCCGCAACAAGACCTTCAAAACGCCTTTGGTTCGGGCGCGTTTCATGGCGTGGACGCCTTTGGCGAGCGGATATTCTTCGCTAATGAGGCTGTCGACGTCGATGGCGTTTCGTTTCAGAAGATCGAGCGCCGGAGCGAAGCGTCCGCAGCGTGATCCCACGATCGAGATCTCATCGACGACCACTCGTGCGGCGTTGATTTCCGTCGTCCCGTGAAAAGTGGATTTCAGGACCAGTTTGCCTTGTGGACGAACCAGGTCGAGCGCTAGTTTGAACCCACTCGCTGAACCTGACGCTTCCACTACGACGTCATATTGCCGCGTTCGTTTCGCGGCTTCTTTTGGCGTTGACGTTTCGATACCCCGCCGGGCAGCGATGCGCAGCTTCGTATCGTGTTTGCCGATCATTAGAGTGGTCGCGCCGGACAGGTTGATGACTTGCCCGCACAACAAACCGAGTTTGCCGTCGCCGATCACCGCGACACGATCGTCAGGCGTTACGGGCACGCGTTCGAGAATGCCGCAGGCCGCCGCGAGTGGTTCGGTAAAAGCGGCGTGCTCGTCGGGAAGGCTGTCCGGCACGCGAATGAGATTGACTGCGGGAAGCTGGAGAAACTCTGCATGCGCGCCGTCACGGTCGACAATCCCGAGCACAGTGCGCGTAGCGCAATGGCGCGAATCTCCGTCGCGGCAGAGTTCACACTTTCCGCATCCAGCATTGATCTCACCAACAACGCGTTCCCCGGTTTTTTCGACCACGCCGACAAACTCGTGTCCAATTGTTCCGTTGAACCCGGCGTAACCGCGCGCGATCTCCAAATCCGTGTTGCAGATTCCTGACACAAGCACCCGCACCAACGCTTCTTCAGCGTTGTCTGGTTTGGCGATGTCGCGGACTGAAAGGCTTTTCTTGTTTACGCGGAGGGCGAGCATGTAAAAGGGGTGCTTTGTGCTTGGTATTTTGTTCTTTGTCCGTTGTCCGTTGTCCGTCGTGGGTAGCGATAGAACTAACAACTGACCACTGACCACCGACAAAGCACAAAGTACTAAGAACTAAAAACTCCTACTGCGCGTGTACGCGTTCTGCGAAGTGAGTTCGACGATCTGTTTTTGTCCCGACACTTTGACTGGCAACCGCCACTCGAGCTGTTCATCACCGGGAAGCGTAACGTGGAGCAACCAACTGCCAGGCGCTAATGCGACTGTTCCTTGTCCCTGTTTATCGAGACGCGCACTGATTGGCGGGCGGCCTTTAATGCGGTCTTTGAGAAAGTCGTCAAACCGTTTGCCGGCGCGCGGCTCGGTAAAAAACTCGTGCCGAACCGCGACGATATCAACCTGGTATAGGCTTACCGGTACATCAAGACCGCTGACGTAGCTGTCGGGCGGTTGTCGCAACACGATCTGCAGCGTCGTCGTGGGACCATCGTACCGGTCGCCGGCAACGCTCGTCGGAAACTGCCGGTAAATAATCCATCCGGCTCCAGCGAGCGCGATAATCAGCGCCGCCTGCAAGGCGACGACAACTGCTCCACGTGCTGTGAAAGGAAGATTCAAACGTTACCCTTTAAACTTGCGCACAAAACTAACGAGCGAATCTACTTCCTTCTCGTTCAGCTTGTCACTAAATGCCGGCATGTTGCCGCGTACGTTGCGCCCGTTCATGATCGAATTAAAAATGCGCTCATCCGTGACGTCTTCATGCCACTTGGTATCAGTCAAATCGCGCGCGTGACTGAACTTACCTTTCGACGTCTTCGCTCGTCCATCTGCTCCATGACATGCGGCGCAGAGACTCGCATACAATTGTGGTGCGGTGCGCCCTTTCCTTTTTCGCTGATTTGCGGAAACGGCAAGGCACGTAAGTAAAACAAGCGCCAGTAAAAACGCCAAACAGCAACTTCGCATCATACAATTCGGCATCGGTCGATAGTTTTGTGTATAGTGGAAAAAATTTCAACTACAAACCGTAGCGTAGGACAACTCAATTGACAGAAATCGAGATCAGCAAGCTGCGAGAAGAGTGTGGCGTCTTCGGGATTTACGGTCATACGGACGCCTCGCGCCTGACTTACCTGGGTTTGTATGCGTTGCAGCACCGCGGGCAGGAGTCGTGTGGCATCGTCGCATCCGACGGCGTCGAACTCCGGCAACAGCGCGAAATGGGACACGTTTCCGAAGCTTTCGCGCAGGAGCATCTCGATCGCTTGCGCGGCGCCAGTGCAATTGGTCACGTGCGCTATTCGACCGCGGGCGAGGTTTCGATTCTCGAGGCTCAACCGTTTCTCGTAACCTGCCAGCACGGACAGATCGCCATCTGCCATAACGGAAACCTTCCGTTCGCGCGCGATGAGCGACTGCGACTCGAACGCGAGGGCGCGATCTTTTCGTCAACCTCCGATACGGAAGTGGTCCTACACGGCGTTGCGCGTTCGCGATCATCGGTTCGTGAGGCGATTCCGGAAGTTTTGAGCGAGACGGAAGGCGCCTTTTCGATGCTCTTCCTGACACCTAACGAACTGATCGCGATTCGCGACTCGCGCGGTTTTCGACCGTTGGCACTGGGACGGTTGGGCGATGCGTGGGTTGTCGCGTCAGAAACGTGCGCGTTTGATCTGATCGACGCGCAATACGTGCGCGACGTCGAGCCCGGCGAGATGATCGTGATCGATCACGACGGCCTGCGATCCTCGCATCCGTTGCCCGAACAACGTCACTCGATGTGTCTATTCGAACACGTCTATTTCGCACGTCCTGATTCGTTGATCTACGGGCGATCGATCAATGAGTCGCGTCACAAGATGGGACGGCGGCTTGCCGTCGAGCAACCTGCTGATGCGGATCTGGTCGTGCCAGTACCGGATTCCGGTGTGGCGGCGGCGATCGGGTACGCAGCCGAGAGCGGTTTGAGTTTTCGTTTTGGACTGGTTCGTAATCACTATATCGGACGAACGTTTATCGAACCGCGGCAGTCGATTCGTTCGTTCGGCGTGCGTATCAAGTTGAACCCTGTGCGCGATCTAATCAAAGGCAGGCGAGTGGTGCTGATCGACGATTCGATCGTTCGTGGTACGACGTCGAAAAAGATCGTGCGCATGGTGCGTGAAGCGGGCGCGAGTGAAGTTCAC
>Ga0209485_1000560_pt1 | contig 10181 bp, 6 predicted proteins | sample NCAS100_FD_187516 | JGI IMG/M metagenome (GOLD analysis project Ga0209485, IMG submission 187516) | Agricultural soil microbial communities from Utah to study Nitrogen management - NC AS100 (SPAdes) (version 2) | ecosystem: Environmental > Terrestrial > Soil > Agricultural land | place: USA... | reverse complement strand
GGACGGCTCCGAGAACATCTGGGTTGCCGACAGCAGCGGCGCCAATCCCCGGGCGCTCACCACCGGAGAGCGGGAAAGCTACGTCTCCCCGGTCTGGACCCCGGACGGGAAGTATGTGGTCGCCACCAAGGGCGCCCAGCTTTGGCTCTATCACAAGGACGGCGGCTCCGGGGTCCAGATGAGCGGGATCCGGAGAGCCGGCGCGCCGGCCGCGCCCGCGCCCCCCGCGCACCTGGGGGCCGCGTTCGGGAATGACCCCCGCCACCTCTGGGTCAACCTGCGCGGCAACCTGGGTGGTGGGTTGGCCACCAGACTGATTCCCCCTGATGGTGAAACCGAGCCCGACCCAGTGCACTCCCCCCGCAGCTCGGCCCGGGTGGTGGGGGCGTACCAGATCGGCCAGCTCGACCGGGAGACCGGCAGGGTCCTGGTGCGCACCCATGAGCTCGAGGGCGCCTTCCGCCCGGTGCCCAGCCCGGACGGACGCTGGCTGGTCTATGCCACCAGGCATGATGCCCGCGAGGCGCTCAAGCTGCTCGATTTATCCAGCGGAGAAGAGCACTGGCTGGTGATGGATGTGCAGCGCGATGACCACCAGGGGGGCGGCGCCCGCGATCGCGATGTCTATCCCGGCTCGGCGTTCACCGCCGATTCGAAGGCGCTGATCACCAGCTACGGCGGCAAGCTCCGCCGGGTGGCGATTCCCTCCGGCGCGGTCACCGAGATTCCCTTCAGTGCGGAGGTGGAGCAGCAGCTTGGTCCGCTGGCCAAATTCGAATACCCGATCAACGACTCGGTGCTGACCGTGTCCCAGATCCGTGGGGCGCGGCCCTCACCCGACGGCAAACGGGTGGTGTTCGCCGCGCTGGACCGGCTCTGGATCGCCGATCTACCCGCGGGGCGGGGCGGGCCGGGCAGCGCGAGCCAGCCGCAAACAACCATCACCGGAGCTCGGCGGCTGACCAGGGCGGACCTGGTCGAGCATGCTCCGGTCTGGTCCCCCGACGGCAGGCACATCGCCTACGTGACCTGGAGCGACTCGGCTGGAGGCGACATCTACCGCATCGCAAGCGACGGCCGGGCACAGCCGGAACGCCTGACCCGCACCCCGGCGTTCTACGACAAGCTGGGATATTCGAAGGACGGGACCCGGCTGCTCGCGGTGCGTGGCTCCCGGTTGCATCGCATGCGCACGCTGGAGGACTTCGGCGGGCACAGCGGCGCCGCCGAGCTGGAGTACGTCTGGCTTCCCGCCGGCGGCGGAGTCGTGAATCGGATCGCGTGGACCGGCACCGGGGCCACCGAGCAGGGCCGCAACGCCCCGCACGCCGGGCCTGACGCCGACCGTGTCTATGTCTGGGCCGGATCGGACGGCCTGCTCTCGATGCGCTACGACGGCACCGACATCAAGACCGTGGTCCGGGTCACCGGCCCGCCGTCGCCGGGAGGCGCGCCGGGAAGCACGCCGCCGCCGCCCGAGGAGGTGCTGATCTCTCCCGACGGATCGCGGGCGCTGGCCCGCGCCAACAACAACGTGTTCATGATCACGGTGCCGCCGGTGGGCGGCGAGGAAGCCCCGGCCGTTTCGGTGAATGCTTCCTCGGCGGTGCCGACCTGGCGACTCACCCGGGTAGGTGGCGATTTCATCGGGTGGAGCGAGGACGGTCGGACGGCCTATTACTCCATCGGCCGGAGCCTGTTCCGCTATGACCTTGCCCTGGCGGATTCGCTGGTGGCGGATTCGGTGGCCCGGGCCCGGGAGCGAGCCCGTCCCGGCGCACCCAAGCCCGATTCGGTGGAAGCGGCCCGTGCCGCCAAACCGGCCCGCGCCTACGAAGCTGCCCGCGCCGATGTGGAGATCCGGGTGCCCAAGGACAAGCCCCGCGGCACCGTGGTGCTCCGGGGCGCGCGGGTCATCACCATGAAGGGCGACGAGGTCATCGAGTCGGCCGACCTGGTGGTACGCGACAACCGGATCGTGGCGGTCGGCGCCCGGGGCAGTGTGCCGGTGCCGCCGGACGCGCGGATCGTGGATGTCGCGGGCAAGACCATCCTCCCGGGTTATGTGGACATCCATGCCCACACCTGGGTGGCCTGGGGGGTGCACCGGAGCCAGGTGTCCCAGTTCCTGGCCCAGCTCGCCTACGGAGTCACCACCCAGCGGGATCCCCAGACCTCGACCGAAGACGTGCTGTCGTACACCGACCTCATGGAGACCGGGGAGCTGATCGGGCCCCGGCTCTACTCCACCGGTCCGGGGGTGTTCTCCTCCGACAATATCCGGAGCCTGGAGGACGCCCGGGACGTGCTGCGCCGCTACGCCGATCACTTCAACACCCAGACCATCAAGCAGTATCTGGCCGGGGACCGGAAGGTCCGCCAGTGGGTCATCATGGCGGCGCGGGAGCTCGGGCTCACCACTACCACCGAAGGTGGCAGCAACTTCACCATGAACCTGACCCTGATGCAGGACGGCTACCCGGGCCTGGAGCATTCGCTCCCGATCAGTCCGTTCTACCGGGACGTGGTGGAGCTGGAGAAGTTCAGCGGGATCACCTATACGCCCACCCTGATCGTGAGCTACGGCGGGCCGTCCGGGCTGGGAGATTTTCTCACCCGTCCCGCCAACGTAGACCAGGAGCAGCGGCTCCGCTATTTCACGCCCCACGACGAGCTGGACAAGTGGAAGAGCACCCAGTTCAACCGGAAGGACCAGTTTGTCTATCCGCTGCACGCCCAGCAGCTCACCAAGCTGGTGGAGGCCGGGGGCCGGGTGGGACTCGGCTCCCACGGCGAGGTCCAGGGCATCGGGGTGCACTGGGAACTGTGGATGATCGCGAGCGGCGGGATGAAACCGCACGACGCGCTCCGGGCGGCGACCCTGCACAGCGCCGACGCCATCGGGCTGGCCAATGACATCGGATCCCTCGAGCCCGGCAAGCTGGCCGACCTCCAGGTGCTCGACCTGAATCCGCTGGAGAAGCTGGAGAACTCGATCTCGATCCGCTACGTCATGAAGAACGGCCGGCTCTACGAGGCGGAGACCCTCAAGGAGATCTGGCCCCGGGAACGGGGCCTGGCCACCCAGTGGTGGTGGCGGGTGGAGCCCCGCTAGCCCGGTGTTGGCGGGTGCGTCGCTAGCGCCGCACCCGCCGCATCAGGTACACCGTCTCGGCCCCTCCGGGGGTGACCGGGTGCAGCGTCGCGGTCCACTGATCGGCGGACACCCGGCTCCAGGTGAAGCCGCCCCGTGCGCTGCCCTCCCGGGCAAAGCGCACCCGGTCGGGGCTCAGCTCGATCGCTACCGAGGGTGCCCGCTCGCTCCGGGTAGACACGATCCCCTTGCGGAGCTCGATCCACGAGGAGTCGGTCACGGCGCGAAAGGTCGAGTCGGCGTAGGCCCGCATCAGGATCGTGGAATCGTTGACCATGCGGTATTCCTCGAAGAACGCCGGGTACGCGCCCCCGCTGCCGCGCCAGGTACCGGACAGCCAGCGCAGTTCCCGGAACTGCGCCAGGGTGGCCGGGGCGGCCGGCCGCTGCGCCGCCAGGCCACCGGCCATCAGGACCCCGAGGAGGACAACGGCGCCGGGGTTCCGCCAGCTGCGATACGACATCAGGAATCTCCCCGGGTCCGAAGACCCATCACTTGACGCTCTTGAACGACATCTGTAGTTTCGCCCATGGACTTGAGCAAGCTCCAAGTCGCGGTCATGCGGGTGCTCTGGGACCGGCGCGAGGCCACCCCGGCGGAAGTCCACCGCGTCCTCTCCCGCTCCAGACCCCTGGCCATTACCACGGTCGCCACGCTGCTGGCCCGGCTCGAGAAGCGCGGCGCGGTCACCCACCGGCGGGAGGGCCGCGCCCTGGTGTATCGCGCCTCGGTCACCGAGCGCCAGGTGCGCCGTACCATGCTGGGCGGACTGGTGCGTTCCCTCTTCCGGAGCGATCCGGGCGAGGTGGTAAGCCAGCTCCTCGCCGAGCGGGACGTCGCCCCGTCCGACATCGCAAAGATACATGAGCTGCTCAAGGGGTCGCGGAGCCGGAAGCGGAAAACCCGATGAGCGCGCTCCTCGCTTTCCTGGCCACCTACTGGATCCACAGCACCCTGCTGCTGGGTCTGGCCTGGATCGCCACCCGGATGCTCGATCGCCCCGCAGCGGCTGAGCGGGTGTGGCGGGCGGCGCTGGTGCTTTCGCTTTGCTCCCCCTGGCTCACCGATCTGATCTACCAGGGCTGGGGGCGGCAGCCGATTGCGGTGGCTCTCGAGCGGCCCGAAGCGGTGCTCGACCCCGCCGGGACGTCCTGGCCCGCTCTGCTTCTGGCGATCTGGCTGGTGGTCGCAAGCCTTGGCGTGCTGCGGCTGCTTCGGTCCCATCGACTTCTGCTCCGGGCCGCCGCGGGCCGTCCCCTGCAGGCGATGGGCCCGAGCGGTATCCGGGTGACTGCCTCTCCGGCTATTGAGGTGCCCCTGGTACTGCGGGGCGGGATCTATCTCCCCGAGCGCGCCCTCGTCGAGCTGTCGCCCGCCGAGCTCCGGGCGGTGATTGCCCACGAGGCCGCGCACCTGGAGCGCCACGACCAGGTCTGGGGGTGGCTGGGCGCGCTCACCGCCCGAATCTTCTTCTTCCAGCCGCTCAACCGGCTCGCCGCCGTCCGGCTTCGCGAGCTCTCCGAATGTCTCTGCGACGACCGCGCGGTCCGGGTAACCGGATCGGGGCGGGCCCTGGCCTCGGCGCTGGCCACCGTGGCCGGCTGGCTCCGGCCTGGACAGCCCGGCCTGGCCCCGACGATGGCAAACGCCGACTCGCTGACCCTGCGCCGGGTGCGCCGGCTGCTATCGCCCGCGGCTCCCAATCGTCCCCGAATCCGGACCGTTGCCTGCGGCGCCGCGGTCGTGCTGCTGTTTGGCGCCGTGACGGCCTTCGCCCCGCGGCTCGAGCATGCCGAAGCTCCCGCCGGCCCCTATATCATCCGGGGCAGAGATCCTGCCGGCGTTTTCACGCTGACTATCGAGCGGGGCCGGGTAATCGGTGCGACCCTCGACGGCCGCCCGGTGCCCCCGAGCCGGCTCCGGCAGCGCGGCTCCCGGCTCGAGCTCTTCGGCGAGGATGCTTCTGCGTTCTCGCTGCGCCTCACTCCCCGGGGCGGGATCACCTGGCAGGCCCGGCCCCGCCGTAACCCTCCCCTGACCGGCTGAGCATTCCAACCGTTCCACCCGGAGTCCTCGCATGCGCGCTCCAACTACAATTGTCGTTGTAACTCTGTGCGCCCTGGGCGGCTCGGCGAGGGCGCAGCCGCCCCTCGATACCGGAATGATCCTCGACAGCGTCGCACGGCAGGCGGTGCGTCTGGGACGGGACCACGGACCCACGCTCTGGCCCGGCTTCCGTCCCGACACCATCCCCGCCCTGTTCGTCCTGCCGGGTAAGGGCAGCTTCCTGTTCAACTGGCGGGGTGAGCTTCCTCCGCAGTACGCGGCCGTTCCGGGCCTGCCCGGCGCGGCCTGGCAGGAGAGCGGTGCCCTCGGTGCGGCCAGCACCGCGAGCGAGCTGGCCGGCCGCAACGTGGCCCAGGTCGTCGTCGGAACTCCGGATCCGGCCACCCTGCTCGCCACCCTGTTTCATGAAGCCTTTCATGTTCTCCAGCGGGTGACGGCCGGACCGGGACGCAAGTTCGGAAAGGGAGAAAACTCCTACTACGTCGCCACCTACCCGATCTTCAGCGAACCCAATGAGACCCTCTTTGCGCTGGAGGGACGGATCCTGGCGGCGGCGCTGGAAATACCCAGCCTCACCCGGAAGCGCGAGCGGGCCCGGGAATTCGTGGCGGTGCGCCGGACCCGGCACCGCAGGCTGGACGGGAGTTTCTCCGAGTTCGATCGCGCCAGCGAGCTGAACGAGGGCCTTGCCGAGTACGTCCTGGTGCAAACCCTGGAGCTTCAGGCTTCCGACCCATCATTGCCCCCGGCGTGGCGCACCTCCTCCCGGCACAGCCTGGAAGCGACGCGCCAGCGCCTGATCGAGCTCACCGGAAATGTCACCCAGTCATTCCGGCTGCGTTTCTATTCCACCGGGCCGGCCCAGGCCCGGCTGCTCGACGCCCTGTCGGGGGCGGGGTGGAAGTCCCGGTTGCTGGCGGAGAACCAGTACCTCGATGAAGCGCTCGCCGAGGCATCCGGTCTCGACGCCGCAGAGCAGCGCGCTTTTGCAAAGGCAGTCACCGCATTCGACTCCGCTCGAGTCCGGCGCGAGGCCGCGTCAGGCATCGCGCGGCTCCAGGCGCTCCGGACCCAACAGGTTGACTCGCTGCTGTCCCAGCCCGGCCTTCTGCTGGAGCTCTCGGCGGTCGCCCTGCCACGCAAGGTCTTCGATATTTGTTCCTTCGACCCGCAGAATCATCTCCAGGTCTCGCCTACCATGCAGATCCAGACCCGCTGGTGGCGGCCCTGCGCCGGGCGGGCCCTGAGCGGCGAGTTCAACGTCCCCTCGGTGATCGACACCGAGCTCGGCACCATCCGCGCGGTGATCGGGCCGGAGACCGATGTGAAGCTCACTGCGGGCGGCACTCCGGTCGTGCTGGCGGACGGACAGACGATTCCCGAGGCGCAGGAGGTTGAGCTCCAGGCGCCTCGCGCGAATGTCAGGGCGCCCAGGGCGAGGCTCGCCCGCGAAGGACGGATACTCCGAATCACCCCGCTGCCATGAGGTGAAACGATCCCGGGGGCCCCGCGTAGGGTGAGAACCTCCATACCACCGGCTCCGGCATGCGCACTCCCGATTTCCGCTACCCCCTCGGCACCCTCTTTCTGGTTGCGGCCGGTCTGGGGGCGTCCCAGTCCGGAACTCCCCAGCAGGCGGTGGATGAGTTGCTTTCGGCGGACCGGGCCTTCTCGACCGCGAGCGCCGCTATCGACGTAGTCTCAGGCATCTCCGCGATGTTCGCGGCCGACGTGGTCCTTCCCCTCCCCGGAGGCAAATTTGCCAACGGCATTCCCGCGGCGCGCGAAGCGCTGGCGTCCAATACCGAGAACGCCGGCGCCCGGGTGGAATGGACCCCGATCCGCGGCGGGATCTCGGCCGACGGACTGCACGGTTTCACCTTTGGTTACATGAAGCTGCACAAGGCCGACCGGACCATCGCGCCGGCCAAGTATCTCTCCTACTGGATCAAGACACCGGAGGGATGGCGGGTGGCGGTGTACAAGCGGACTCGCCGTCCCGATTCGGTGGTCTCGACGGAACTGCTGCCGGCCGCGCTTCCCCCCCGCATGGTGAAGCCAGCCGCCGACGACCAGACCCTCGAAACCCATCGGAAGAGTATCGACCGGGCGGAGCGAGACTTCTCCGACGAAGCCCAGAAAATCGGACTCGGCCCTGCGTTCACGAAGTACGGCAGCGCCGATGCGGTCAACATGGGAGGACCCGGTGCGGCGGGATTCGTGATCGGGTCGGAGTCGATCGGGAGGGCGGTTTCGGCCGGCGACCCACCGGGCGGCAGCCCGGTATCCTGGGCGCCGGACCGGGTGATCGTAGCCTCCAGCGGCGACCTCGGTGTGACCATTGGGATGATCTGGCCCAATGCAAAGCCCGCGGACGGCTCCCAACCCGCGGGATTCTCCTTCTTCACCATCTGGCGACGGGCCACCCCGAAGGATCCCTGGCGCTACGTCGCCGAGTAACTCGCCTACTCCGCCCGTAGCGCTTCCAGCGGATCCGCCCGGGTCGCGCGCCGGCCCGGAATCGCGCTGGCGATCACCGCAATGGCCAGCACCAGGATCCCGGTCACCCCATAGACCAGCGGATCGCGCGGCGAGGTCCGGAACAGCAGCTCGCCCAGCTGCCTGGACAGCGCCAGCGCCAGGGCGACGCCGAGCGCCACGCCGACCAATCCCGCTACCAGGCCGTTCAACAGCACCAGGCCGAGGAGCGTCTTCGGTGACGCCCCCAGCGCGGCCCGGATACCCAGCTCCCTGCGCCGCTGGGCCACCGCATACGAGAGCACGCCATAGAGCCCGATTGCCGCGATGACCAGACTCACGGCGCCGAAGACGGTCAGCAGTGATGCGCCCAGCTGCCACGACCGGGCCCGCCGGTCGATCAGATCCTGAAAGGGGAGGATCCTCACGTAGGGGAGGTCGGCGCGCAGCGGGAGCAGCGCGGCGCGAATCGTCTCCATCGCCCGATCCGGCGCTGCCACGGTACGCACCAGGAGCTGCTCCGGAACCGCGTCTTCCCCCTGGAGCAGGCCCAGCGGGGTGAAGTAGAGAAAGAAAGGACGGTCGTTCTCGTCGAGCGCCTGCCGATGCAGGTCGGCCACTACGCCCACCACCCGGTGACAGATCCGGTCCTCCCCGAGCAGGAGGCACTCGCCGATGGCGCTCTTGCCGGGCCAGAGCGTGCGTGCGGTCCGCTCGGTCACCACCGCCACCGGCTCCGCCCCGGGTCGATCGTCCGCCGCGGTGATCAGCCGTCCACTCAGCAGACGGACCCCAAGCGCTTCCAGCGCGCCGGCGCTGACCCGGTTGTAGTACGGCCCGCCCCCCGCCAGTCTCGGAATGCTGTCGAGTCCGGTCACTTGCGCACCTTCCGCCCAGCTGGAGAGGAACGGCGCCCCGATACTGGCTCCCGCCGCCACGATTCCTGGAGTGGCCGAGAGCCTTTCCGCAGCCCGCCGGTAAAAGTCGGCGGTTTCCTGGCTGCTGGCACCGAGCGAGAGCAGGTCTACCGAGACCGAGGAGAGCGCTTCGGGCTGGAATCCCAAGTCGATCTCGCGCACTTCCCGGATGCTTCGCAGGAACAGTCCGGCTCCGATCAGGAGCGCGGTGCTCAGGCTGGTCTGGAGCAACAGGAGACCGGCGCGCAGACGCCGGGAGTGCGCCGCCGTGTTACGGTGCCCCCCGTGCAGCTGGCTCGCCACGTCGATTCGTGAGGCCCGCCAGAGCGGCAGCAGACCGGCGGCCACGGCCGAGAACGCGGTGGCGGCCAGGGTGAATGCCAGCACCCGCGCGCTGAGCGAGCCGTCGGACCACGCAGTGTTGGGCAAAATCATCGCCCGGACCAGGTCACTTCCCCATCGGGTCACCGCCAGTCCGGCCAGGGCACCTAGCCCCGCCAGTACCAGGCTCTCTGTCAGCAGCTGGCGCAGCAGGCGGCCCCGGGACACGCCGAGCGCGAGGCGGACCGCGATCTCACCCTGCCGGACAAGCCCGCGCGCCAGCATGAGGTTGGCCACGTTGGCGCAGGCGATGACCAGGAGAATCACTACCACGCCGAGCAGCCAGGCCGACACCCGGCTCACCCCGCTGTCGGCCAGCAAGCCACCCAGGCGCGCCTCGGCCTTGCGATGGAACTCACCCCGGTCGGCCAGGTGAGAACTTCGATAGGCCCGGGTCGCATCCAGCTCCGCCTCGGATTCGGCGATACCGGGCTTGAGCCGGACGAACGTCTCCAGCCATTGCGAACCCCGGTCTTCCCGCCAGGTGGACTCGCCGAAGACCCCCAGCGTCCGGGTCGACAACGGGATCCACAGGTCCACCGAAGCGAACTCGGTGCCGTTGAAGCCGCGCGGGGTGACGCCGATAACCTGGTAGGTCAGATTACCGAGTCGGATGCCGCTGCCCACCATGGCCGTGTCGCCGCCGAATGTCGACTGCCAGAAGGGCCACGACAGCACCGCCACAGCCGATCCTGAGGGGGGTGCGTCTTCCGGCTCGCCGAAATACCGGCCCAGAAACGGCTGGACCCCGAGCATCGAGAAATACTGGCCGGTCGCCAGGGTCACCCGGACCGGCCGGGCCTGGGCTCCGGTTCCGTAGGAGTAGACCGCTTCGTCCATCGCCGCGACCTGCGCGAAGCTGCGGGTACGGTCCCGGAAGTCCACGAACGAGGGGTACGACATCGCTGGCCGCGGATCCCCCAGCCCATTGATCCACCTCGCCATGAGCATCCGGCGCACCTGCTCCGGTGCACCGATTCCCGGAGGCGGCCGGAGCAGCAGCCGGTCGGTAATCCCGAACATCGTCGCGTTGGCCGCCAGGGCGAGCCCCAGTGTGAGAATCACCACCAGGGCGAATCCGGGCGCCCGCCGGATGCCCCGCCAGGCGTGGCGCAGGTCCTGTGCGATTGATTCCATCGTCGTGCTCCCGAAGCTGATGGCGCCGGGCTTTCCGAGCCGGCGGC
>Ga0209485_1000556_pt1 | contig 10257 bp, 6 predicted proteins | sample NCAS100_FD_187516 | JGI IMG/M metagenome (GOLD analysis project Ga0209485, IMG submission 187516) | Agricultural soil microbial communities from Utah to study Nitrogen management - NC AS100 (SPAdes) (version 2) | ecosystem: Environmental > Terrestrial > Soil > Agricultural land | place: USA... | reverse complement strand
TCAACGTCGGCGCGTTGGTGTGGTCGCGTAGCAACTTTCGCATGCCACGGCTTTTGCCGGTGCCGCCGCACGCGATTCGCCGGCTACTCGTGGCCATCGGTTGGGTCCTCGTTGTTGCGGTTGTCAGGTCCGTTGGCGGTCAGTTCGGCGACGCTCGCGTGGCAATTGCCAACTCCGGCCAGATGTACGCGCACCGGGCACGAGAGCCTCTGCTATTCTGGGGACAGATCGTGGGAGAACTCATCCTGGTTGGAGGGACCGGTGCATTCCTCATCACGTTGGGTCGCCGGCCAGCGCACTGATAGCGAAGGCGTGGCCAACAGTTGACTCACCCCGTTGATTCAGGCATGCCCCTATCCTCCTCGTTTCGAATCGCGCTTCTGTTCCTGACGGCGTCCAGTCTTGGCGCCCAGGGGACGCGTGGTATCCAGTCCGGCGCCCGACCCGCGCGTTTCGTGATTCGCAACGCCCTGGTCGTCATCGGCAACGGCACCCCGGCATCGGGCCCCTATGACATCGTGATCGAGGGCAACACGATCGCAGACGTCGTCTCCCTCGATCCGGTCGCCGTTCGCGATGGACGCGCGCGGCGTCCGACAGCAGACGCCGAGATCGATGCCACGGGGAAATACGTCCTGCCGGGACTGATCAACCTCCACGGGCACGTGCAGGACGAACGTGGCGGAACTCCGCAGCCTCTCGACTACCAGCTCAAGCTCTGGCTCGCGTCAGGCATAACGACGGTGCGAGACGTCGGCAGCGAGACGACAAAAACGCTCGACCTGCGGGCGAAAAGCGCTGCCGGTGCCGTCGCGGCGCCGCGCATCGTCGTGTATGCCAACTTCAATGAAGGCGGCGATGGCGTCGACAGCCGCGGCATCAGGTCCGCCGCGCAGGCAAAAGCGCGCGTCCGGGCGTTGAAGTCCGCAGGCGCGGACGGCATCAAGCTGGTGGGTATCGACCGCGACATCATGACGGCAACGCTGCAGGAGGCACGCGCGGTCGGGATTCCCGTTGCGCACCACATTGGCGTTGAAGAAACGAACGCGTGGGACGACATCCGCCTCGGGACGCGAAGCATCGAACACTGGTACGGCATTCCGGACGCCGCCCTCCTCGACGGCGGGCAACGATTCCCGTCGACATACAACTACAACAACGAAGTCGATCGATTTCGCTGGGCGGGGCGTCTGTGGCGCGAGGCTGATCCCGAGCGGTTAGGCAGGGTGCTCCAGGCGATGGTGGACTCGAACGTTGCCTGGGATCCCACGTTCGTCGTGTACGAGGCCAGCCGCGACCTGCAGCGGGCGCAGAACCAGCCGTGGTTCAAGGACTATCTGCACCCGACGCTCGAGGAATTCTTCCGTCCGAATCCGGCCAACCATGGCTCGTATTTCATTGGCTGGAGTTCAACGGATGAGTCGTACTGGAAGGAGAACTACCGCATATGGATGGCGGCCCTCCGCGACTTTGGGCGACGCGGCGGCATCATCGGAGTGGGTGAAGACGCCGGATACATCTATCAGATGTACGGCTTTGGCCTGATCCGCGAACTGGAGCTGCATCAGGAGGCCGGGTTCAGCACGATCAAGGTCATTCAACACGTGACGCAAAACAACGCGCGCATCCTCGGCATGGACGACCGGATCGGCCGGGTGCGGGCCGGGCATCTCGCGGACCTGATCGTAGTGAATGGGAATCCGCTCGAGGACCTGAAGGTGCTCTATGCGACAGGGACTGAGACGATCCGTGACGGCAGGGCAGTGCGGTCCGGTGGTGTCGAGTGGACCATCAAGGACGGCATCCCGTACCACGGCCCGACGCTCCTTCGCGATGTGCGCGCAATCGTGGAACGGGCGCGCGCCGGGCGTTAAACGTCACCCTATTTCACCTTCCTCAACTCCCGGTCGACCCCATTCTGCCGCGCTGTAAATCCCGTAACCACACCGTCCGCGGCAACTCTGAACGTGACGATCGTGGTCGACTCGGGACTGCCGAGCGTGTACGCAGTACCGGACTGAAGGAACAGCTGCTGCGGTGAACTTCCCGGCGGTGTGACGAACAGCTTCCCGTCCTCGAACGTGACGATGAACAGGCGACCGGCCGAGATCTCGTACGCACCAACGAACTTCGGTCGCCCTTCTCCTTGCGTGGCGGCGACAGGCAGATCGATGACCGGCATCGGGGGGATCGGACGGGGTTTTCCGCCGAGCGCGATCAGTCCGACGAAGTCCTGCATTTCCACTTCGAGCCGCGGAAGCGCGTTGTACAGCAGCGTGACCGAGAGCGATTCCGCAGGGAACCAGCCGTTGTGTGCCGAGAATCCACCAGACTGTCCATCGTGCACAAGCGCGGGCGAGGCCCAGTACGAATTGCGCGGAGCGATCCCGAATCCGTATCGGCCTGTCGCAATACCGCGCGGCGTAACCATCGCCGTGTACGACGCCGGCGAGAGCACTCGGCCGCGATGCAGCGCCTGGTTCCACCTGGCGAGGTCACCCGCGGTCGAACAGATACCGCCTGCGCCAATGCTCTGCGATGGGTGCTGTTCGACTGGCGGACCAACCTTGCCGTCACTCGATCGGTTGTATCCCGCTGCCGCCCGTTCCCTTGGCATGGTTCCGCACCATCCCAGACTCGTTAGGCCGAGTGGGCGCGCGATTTCGTCACGCAGGACGTCGCCGTACGGCTTGCCGTACGCTGTTTCCACCAGCACGCCGAGGAGCATGTACCCCGTGTTGGAGTACAGGTTAACCGTGCCTGGTTTCGACACGAGCGTGTCCCGGGCTGCCATCGCAATGAGTGAATCGCTCGTCATATTTTCGGCCGCTCGACTCATCTGGGCGAAGTCCCGCGAGAGACCGGACGTGTGATTGAGGAGTTGCTCGATGGTGAGGGAATTCATCTCGGGCCGGAGGCCCTTCAGATAGCGGCCGATGGAATCCGTCAGCGCCACCTTCCCGCGATCGACGAGTTAGAGTATGAGCGCGGCGGTAAACTGCTTGGACACCGAGCTGATTCTGTAGATCGTCGTCGGTTCTGTTCTCTGCCCCGTAGTGATGTTGGCGACACCCCAGGCTCGCTCGAGCAGCGTTCGTCCACCGCGTGTGACGGCGATGGAAACGCTCGGAAATCCCCGCGGGAGGATGTCGGCTTTCACAACCGAATCGATTCGCGCCGCGAAGGCCTCGGCAGTTGGCGGCGTGGTACCAGCGGGAAGCTGGGCAGCCGCAGCGCGGATTGGGAAGGCGGCGAATGAAGCCATGACGAGTATGCGAGACATATTTGACATAGTTAGGTGATCTACAGCTTTAAGGGCGTGCTCTAACGCCGTGCTCTAACGGCGTGCTCTAACGGCGTGCCCTAACGGCGTGCCCAAACGGCGTGCCCAAACGGCGTGCCCTAACGGCGTGCCCTAACGGCGTGCCCTAACGGCGTGCCCTAACGGCGTGCCCTAACGGCGTGCCCTAACGGCGTGCCCTAACGGCGTGCGTTATTAGAGGACGCTTCTAGAGGACGCCTTTAGAGGACGCCTTTAGAGGACGCTTTTAGGGGACGGTTTTAGGAGACGCTCTTAGGGGACGCCTTTAGAGGCCGCCCTCCAGACCGCCTTTAGTCCGCAGATCATTCTGACCTCAATGCTTCTGTGGGCTGAACGCGCAGTCCACGCCGCGCCGGACCCGCGGCCGCGACCAGGCCCACCAGCAGCATGAATGCAGCCGTCGCGGGCACCAGCAGCAGGCCGATCCCGTTCATCAGCTCACCACCCGCCAACCGGTCGAGTAACATCGCCGTCAGCAGTCCAATCCCCACGCCTAACGCGAGCTGACGCGCGGCGCGGAGCAGGACACTTCCCAGGATACGGCGCGCGGAAGCCCCCAGTGCCGTACGGATCCCGATTTCGCGCCGACGCTGGTTTACCGTGAACGACACCAGGGCGTGGATTCCGGCCGACGAGAGCAGCAGCACGCTCCCGCTGATCAGCGCGACGAATAGCGCCAGCCGCGCTCCGCTACGGGCGTAATCACGATACTTCGCATCGAGCGAGCGCACGCTGGAAAGCTGCAACATCGGGTCGACCGACATCGCGATCTGGCGCAACACGGGCGCAAACGTTTCCGGGCGCTGCCCGCGAAGACGAATCGTGAGCGTGGCGCCATCCCACTCCCCGGGCACCGTCAGGTGATACATCGTCCGCGTGCTCGGCGCACCGGAAGACCTGACTCCCGCGGGAAACTCCTCGACGACACCAATGATGGTGTGCCACGGCATGGTTTCGTCGCCATAGGCGCGATAGCGAACACGGCGGCCAATCGCATCGCCACCACCCAGAACCTCGGTCACGAAGCTCGAGTTTACGATCACCGGCCGATCGGCCATGGAAAGCGCTCCGTCGTTAGGTGCAAAACGACGGCCGGCCAGCACGCGCACGTCGAAGAGGCCGAAGTAGCTCGTGTCGACCCACTGCGTGCGGGTGGACAGCGCCGGCGCATCCACGCCTTCCACTTCGACCGGATCACGGCCGCCCGTCCACGGCGCGCTGCTCGTTATCGTCGCACCGACCACCCCTGACTCGTTCGCAAGGCGCGCCAGCAGAGTCGTTATAGTAACTCGAGCGCTGTCGGCGGCGGCGCGCGCATCGCTCTCGCTCGCGTTCACCTGGGATTCCCGCGCGACGAAGAAATTCGCGGAGAGGTATTCCCCCTGCGCGAATCCCTGAGGTTGCAGTGCCATCCGGACGGTCTGTCCGCCCTTCAGCATTGCCGGTGGCAGAATGGCGACCGTGATCCCCACCTGGGCGACGATGAGCGTCGTCCACGTCGCACCGAGCTTTGCCTTCGCGCCGCTGCCCAGGCTTCCCATCGCGAAACGGAGTTGCGAGCCGGTGGCGCGCATCGCCGGCACAATACCAACAATGACGGCGCCGAGCACGGCAAGCAGCAGGGCGTAGAGTACCGTACCTAACGACAGCCCGGAGTCGATCCAGAAGGGGGCATCACCGGCGTCGCGCATGAACTGGTCGAGCATATTCAGCCCGACGGCGACCATTCCGAGGCCTGCAACAGCCGCGAGTCCCGAAAGGACAAACGCCTCGGCGAACAGCTGCGTGACGATGCGGCCGCGCGTCGCCCCGAGCGCTGTGCGCACGGCGATCTCTTCAGAACGCGTGACGGTCCGCGCATACACCAGCACCGCCACGTTCATGGCCACAACCACGAGGAGAAACGCGATCAGGAATCGCAGGAACGCGTACATCGTTGACTCCTTCTCGGCCTCGGCGTTGATGAAAACGTCCGTGTAGTCAACGATGCGCGAATCGAGATGGGCCAGCTCTTTCGGACCTTCAGCAGTAAGGCGACTGGCGATCATCTGCAGTTCTGCCTGCGCCGATGCCTTGGAAGCGTCAGGTGCCAGCCGGCCGAACACGTCGAGGTTGGGGCCCATCCCCGGTACGATCGGCGTGCGCGGGTCAATGCGGAGCGGAATCCAGTATTGATGGCTGACCGGAAAGGCAAATCCCTGCGGCATGACGCCGACGATGGTGTGCGGGGCGCGTCCGATGTGGATTTCGCGCCCAATGACCGAAGGGTCACCGCCGAAACGCGCTTGCCAGACGTCGTGTCCGATCACGATCACGTGCGAAGCGCCGAACCGTTCGTCCTCGTCGAGAAGCGTGCGGCCAAGGAGTGGACCAACCCGCGCGACGCGGAAACCTGATGCCGTCATCTCGGCGATTATGATCGACTCGCCAACGCCGGCGTCCGCGGCAAGGTTGCGCGTCACCGTGCGGAATGCGCCGAGGTCCTGGACCTGCTTCAGTTCGCGCCGCCACACCGTGAAGTCGTACAGCAGTTGTTCGTTTTCTACCCGGCGGAGTGCGTCGAACTTGCCGACTGCAACGATGCGGTCCCCTTCGGGCAGGGGAATGTCGGGAAAGAAGTACGAGTTGAAGAGCGCATAGGCCCCGGCGGAGAGCGCAACACCAACCGCCATACCGAACCCGCCAACGAGGGCCAGGCCGGGCGATTTGGCCAGCATGCGCACGCCCAGCGTCAGATCGAGCCGTGACGGTAGAGCGTCGCCTGTGGCGAGGCTGCGCATAACGCGCATGAATCGGTCCGGAGCAAATCGCATAGTCAATGAAAGGACTTCGAGCCAGTACCAGATCGAGGTCGCCACACGCGGCGAATGCTGCCGGCGGCCGACGTAGAGTTCATGCAAGTCGCCTTCGACCGCGTCGCGCGACTCGCTGGGAACAGCGAGGCGGAGCAGCGCTCGCGCGAAGCGCGGAGGCGTGAGCGCCGCCGTCACTTCACCCTCAGGGATGCCGGATCCAGCCCACGCCACATACGCTCGGCTGCGCGACGCGCATCACGCAGTGCCTTGACTCCTTCGGCCTCGAGCTTCGCATAGCGCCGGCCCTTGCCGCCTCGTTCGGCGATGGGCTCGCTCATCCAGGATGAGACGAACCCTTTTTCCTCGAGCCTTCGTAAGGTGATGTAGACGGCGGCACGGGCAACACTCCGTCCGGTTCGCCGTTCAATCTCCTCGACGATGGGGATGCCATAGGCATCCTTCTGCAAGTGAGCGATGGCGAGGAGCACGAGCTGCTCGAACTCGCCGAGTCCTCGAGCGGTCATATGATAAAGAATATATTGTTATCATTATACGGCAAGAGCGCGTTGCCACCGTGAGGCGGGACCGAGTGTGAGCTTTACGTCGTTCTTCACCGAGACGCTTAAGCTCCCGGTCGCCTTCCCGTTCGCTGTTCGCTGAGGTTTTACCAGCGGCGGCGTCGGCTTCGGCAATGTCAACGTCGAAGTGATCAGGTTCCCGGGCGGGACCGACGGACCCGTGGCTCGCCTGGTCGGATTCGCGTTCACGCCTTGGCGCCTCCGCGAGAGCCTGGAGGAGCTGGACCGACGAGACGGCAGCGTCGACGACTACATCGCCTGCGAGCGAATCCGCATCAAGAGGCCGACTGCCGTGCGTGTCTACCTGTCCGCCGAAGACCGAAGCAGAAAGCGCTGCTGTCCAGGGTCGCTAAGTACAGGATGGGCTAGTTCTGCCCCTGACGTCCGACAGCTTGATCTCGGCACGTCCGTGCTCGAGAAGCCTGTCGCTTGTTCAATCGCCGAGTTCAAGGCAAGTTACAAGTAGACGTGCGCGGAACGTTAGGCGCTCCGAAACAGCATAGTGCCGATCAGCACTGCCAACGAAAGACTCCAGCGCGCCCGCGGCCTGCGAGCCCGGCTTCATCCGCAAGGACCGGCACGAACCCGCCACATGACAGCTGGTCCACCAGTGTCGCCGCGACGTGCGGGACGTTCAAGGCGACGACGATCGGGGCACTACGACTCCGGCAGCGGTCAGGCGTCGTGGAACCTCGCGGCATTGCATTTGTTCACTGTGTATCACACTCTCTGGGGATCCATGACCGCTCTCGATCGCGCGCGCTGGCTTTCCCTCGAACCACTCCTCGATCAGGCTTTGGAGCTTTCCGTGGAGGAGCAGGAGCAGTGGCTCGCTACGCTCGATACCACCGCGCCTGACGACGCACGCGACCTGCGGCACTTCTTGGCGCTCGATCGCGCTGCCGAAGTGGAGCGATTCCTCACGCACGATGTCCCTACTGCTTCGCTCGCCGGCCGCACGGTGGGCGCCTATACTCTCGTGCGCCCCCTCGGTCACGGCGGGATGGGATCCGTGTGGCTCGCCAAGCGAACCGATGGACGATTCGAGGGGCAGGCGGCAGTCAAGCTGTTGAATCTTGGCCTGATGAGTCCCCGCGGGCAGGAGCGCTTTCGCCGCGAAGGGTCAATCCTCGCACGCCTCAACCGACCTGGCATCGCACGCCTGCTCGATGCGGGCATCAGCGCCGGTGGCCAGCCCTATCTCGTCCTCGAATACGTCGACGGCCTTCGCATCGACGCGTACGCTCACAGGAGCGCACGCTCGGTGGAAGAGAAGGTCCGCCTCATCCTGCAGGTGCTCGACGCGCTATCGCATGCCCATGCCAACCTCATCGTCCATCGCGACCTCAAACCCTCCAACGTATTGGTGACGGCCGACGGCACGGTGAAGCTGCTTGACTTCGGGATCGCCAAGCTTCTCGACGATCAGCCGGGTGAGCCTGAGGCATTGACCGCCGACGCCACCGGCGCGATGACGCCCGCCTTTGCGGCGCCCGAGCAACTCACGGGTGAGCAGGTCACGACGACGACCGATGTGTACGCGACGGGGGCGCTGCTCTACCTCCTCCTCGCCGGACGGCACCCCACTGGTGCGGACACGCTTTCGCCATCCGAGGCACTGCGGGCCGTGCTCGAGGTGGAGCCCGCCCCACTGGGACTCGGAGAACTCGACGTCGTCATCGGCAAGTCGCTTCGCAAGGTGCCTGGCGAGCGTTACGCCAGCGCTGCCGCCTTTGCCGACGACTTATCGCGCTTCCTGCGACATGAACCGGTGAGCGCGCATCGCCTCTCCCTCGGCTATCGGGCCCGAAAGTTCGTGCGGCGCAATCCTGTCGCGGTGAGCCTGGGGGCGCTCGTCGCCATCTCGTTGCTCGGTGCGACCTCCTTCTCGCGTGCGATGGCACGTCAAGCCTCCCGAGAGCGGGATTCGGCGGTGCGGAGCGCCGAGAAGGCCAGCGCGATGATCCACCTGCAAGGCGTGCTGGCCGGAGACACGCGAGGTCCGTTGGGGCGCGAACTCACGGCGACGGAACGCATTCGTGAGGCGGAGCGCGTACTGACTGGCCTTTACGGCACACAGCCGTGGCTCGTGGCCGAAGTCCTCATGGATCTGTCGGGTCGCCTCTACGAGCGGGGTGATCGTGTCGATCAACGCGCGATGCTCGCGCGCGCCCGGGACATCGCCAGGGACGCCGGCCTGTCCGGGCCGGCCACGCTCGCACGCTGCAAGCGCGTGCAGAGCTTCGCGTTTGACGATGTCGTGGATTCTGCTCGTGCGGAGATGGACACGGCCTCCACCGCGCTCGCCGCACGCATCCTTGCTGCCGACTCGGCGGCCACGGCGTTTTGTCTTGGCGCAGAAGGAACACTCCTGATCGGCGAAGGCAAGGTGGAGGACGGGCTCGCCCGCATGCAGAAGGCGTCGGCGCTTCTGGCCGGTGTGCCGTGGGGAACGGGCCACCTCTCGATCATGCATGAGTATGGCGTCGCCCTGCGCCTAACGGGACGCATCCGCTCCTCGGTCCCGCACTTTACCCGCGTTCTGCACGGACTTGACTCGTCCGGTTTCGGCGGGAACGAGCAGCTCCTCAACGTCCTCGGCACCGCTGCGGTGGCGATGCTCGAGATCGGAGATTTCGTCGCTGCCGACTCGCTGCTCCGGAGTCATGTGCAGCGAAATGAGGCACGCTTCGGCACGCGTGGCGTGCCTTCGTACCTCGCCTGGTTGTACGGCACGGCCAAGCTGCGGCTCGAATCAACCGACTCGGCGGCCGCCTGGCTGGAATTGGCTGATCGCGACACGACTCGGAATGAATACCTGACCCGGCAAATGCCATTGACGCTTGCTGAGTTGCGGCTGCAGCAGGGGCGTACCGCTGAAGCAGCGCGAATCCTGGACACCATTCGCGCTTCACCACGCGGGCGACAGGCGCAACTCAGCTGGTTGCAAGCGCGTGCGAGAGAGGCGCGTGGAGCGGGCGACCAGGGGCTGTCGCTACTCGACGCTACGCTTCGAGAGGTGGCTGGGGTCGATCAATCGCCACTGCCCATGTTTGCTCTTCCACTTGTCACGCTCGGCGAGTGGCGTTTGTCCCGGGGAGACGCCCGGGCGGCGGATTCCCTCGCTACTCGCGCACGTGCGGCGCTCGCACTTGATTCTCTAGCCGACCTCCAAAGCGCGCTTGCTGGACGCGCGCACTTTCTCAAAGCGCAGGCTGCGATCGTCCTGAGAGACACCGTTGCGGCAAGGCGCGCCGTTGCAGCCGCCACCGAGCCGCTGGCCCGAGGCTATGGTCGAACCCATCCGAGGACGCTCCGTGCAGAGTCGCTTCACGCGGCACTCACCGCGTCAAGGAGATGACCGACCGACTCAGTCGGTGTCGTCCGGCATTGCGTGGCGCAGCAGCATGCGAGCCTTGCGCCAGTCTCGCTGAACCGTGCGCTCGGAGACTCCGCGAAACGAGGCGATCTCGGCCAGCGTGAAGCCACCGAAAAAGTGCAGGTCGACGAGTTCGGCGAGCGAGGCGTCGACGGCGGTGAGTTCAGCGAGTCCCTCGCCGAT
>Ga0209485_1000555_pt1 | contig 10276 bp, 5 predicted proteins | sample NCAS100_FD_187516 | JGI IMG/M metagenome (GOLD analysis project Ga0209485, IMG submission 187516) | Agricultural soil microbial communities from Utah to study Nitrogen management - NC AS100 (SPAdes) (version 2) | ecosystem: Environmental > Terrestrial > Soil > Agricultural land | place: USA... | reverse complement strand
TGGTCGTTGCGCTCGCGTGTTCGGATAACGGGCCAACGGACCCCGTGGCGCCTCCCCCGGCGCCGCCCTCACTGTCCGGCGATCCGCCGGCCCTAACGAGGGAGTTTCGCGGACTCTGGGTCGCGACCGTCGCCAACATCGACTGGCCGACGCAACCGGGCCTTACTCAGGCGGCGGCCGTGCGCGAGATGCGCACGATCCTGGACAAGGCGCAGGCGCTGCGAATGAATGCGGTGATCGTTCAGGTGCGTGCCGCCGGCGACGCGCTTTATCCATCGTCGAAGGAGCCGTGGAGTCGGGTGCTGACCGGGACACAGGGGGTGGATCCGGGATGGGATCCGCTGGCGGCGTGGATTGCCGAAGCCCATCTGCGCGGTCTCGAACTTCACGCCTGGTTCAATCCGTTCCGGGCCGGGAATGTGAGCGACACCGCTCGCCTTGCGGTGGGCCATCTCGGAACGCTCAGGCCCGACCTCTTGCGGATTGCCCAGTCCCAGCTCTGGTTCGATCCTGGTGAACCCGAAGTGCAGCAGTGGACACTGGACGTCGTGACCGATGTGCTCACGCGTTATGACATCGATGCCGTGCACCTGGATGACTACTTCTACCCATACCCGGTGTCGGGCGCGCCGCGTCCTGTTCAGTTTCCCGATGACGTCAGCTGGGAGAAGTACCGTGCCGCCGGTGGGGCCGATATGCCACGGGCCGACTGGCGGCGGCAGAACATCAACAACTTCCTGCAGCGGCTCTACGGGGAAGTGCACCGGCTGAAGCCGACGATGCGCGTAGGTCTATCGCCGTTCGGTATCTGGCGTCCGGGCAACCCGGCCGGCATCACGGGACTGGATGCGTACGCGGACATCTTTGCCGATTCGCGGAAATGGCTCGAGAGTGGCTGGCTGGATTACCTGGCGCCACAGCTTTATTGGTCACTCGCCAGCACGGGGCAGAACTTCAGCCTGCTGTTGGACTGGTGGCTTTCCGTCAACACACAGCGCCGGCACGTGTGGCCGGGGCTCGCCGCGTATCGCGTCGCGGATGGTACGTCGAGCCAGTACACGGCGAACGAGATCGTCGCCCAGATCGCCTACGGTCGCACGCGCGCGGGTTCAGCGGCCGGCGGGGCGAGCGGCAACCTGCTGTACAATACCACCGCTGTGCGGCTCAACCGGGGCGGTCTCGCCGACGCGTTAGGCTCGTCGTCGTTTCGTGAGCCGGCGTTGGTCCCGGTTTTTCCCTGGCTCGACAACACGCCCCCGGCGTCGCCCACCGGACTCGCCGTGACCGAACAGTCGTCCAGCATGCGCGTCCAGTGGCAGAGCCCGGAAAACGCGAGATGGTGGCTGGTGCAGTGGCGGACTTCGACGGCATGGAACGCAACGCAGGTGTGGGGTTCCGGTCGGTCATTCGAACTGCCGTTCATCGGCGCTGCGGATCGGGCCAACGTGATCGCGGTAACAGCACTCGACGCGTCCATGAATGCCTCGCCGCCAGCGATCTGGCGGGCTAACTCCTACTGAACGCGCCGAAAAAGCTGCGAAGCTCGGACGCCAGGAGTTCCACTGATACCTGTTCGATCGGATGCGGTGTATCGGCGAGCACCGCTATAGATCCTGCCGGAATCTTCTTCGCGACGCGTGCGCGTGCCCTTCGAAATCGAGCAGGTGAACGGTGAAGAGCGGCTCCCATGCGCGCGAGAGCGGGCGAAGCTGTCCGATTCCACCCAATGCTCCGCAGCACTACGAGATCATTCTTAACGCCCGGGCCTCTTTACAGTTTGGAGTTCTCCGGACTTCGGCTTCGCGCCAAGCGCATCAAACAACATGTTTTCCGGCAATTGAGTGGGTGGAAGGAGCGGATTCGCGCCGCTAACAGCCTTTGAACGCGGAGGCGCGCAAAGGAAGCGCGGAGGCGCGCCGAGGAAAGCAACCCGATCACAGCAACGACTGCACAACGACTCAGGAACAAGCGCGTCGAATTCGAATGGCCTGACGCTCAGGAAAACCTTCGCGTTCCTCCGCGCTGCCTCGGCGCTCTCCGCGATCAAAATGTTTTGACCTTTGTAAAGGATACCTGAACCACCCACTTGAAACCCCGAAGACTCACAAAAGAGAAAGACCCCGGCCTCGTGACCGGAGTCTTTTGTCTCGGGGAATCGCCCTAACGATTCGTCGTGTTGTCCAGGAAAGGCCGGGTTGTCGCCGTCGTCGACGTCACGGTCATGTCTCCGCGCGCCGAAATCGTGTATACCCGGCCTCCCGAGAAGGAGACCGCGGTGCGAGCGATGGCGTTGGTCGTTTGCCCGGCGAGACGCGTACTGAGGTCGTACACTCCCGGTTGGACAACTGCGAACGTGCCGCCCGACTTGTACGCAACCGAAGTACCAATGCTGGTTTCTGCCGACGTCGCTGTGCTCTTCGCGTACAGTGTCATGGGATTCGCATTGGATATCGCGTTCACAAACCGCACGAGCGCGACCGAATGGTCGATTTCCTGCGGGAACTCATCCGCGACAACGAATGCGTCGACTGTTTTGGTCGTGGTGCTGTAAAACCCGCTCATGTAGTACGAGTACCTTTTGCCGTCCTCCAGCGTGGTGTTTACCGTGGCGATCGCCAGGTCCTTGTCGGCGGTCGCGGAAATCCGGCCCGTGAGTGTGTACTGGCCGGGATCCAGGGCGGAGTAGAAGCCGCCACCGCCCACGGCGCCGTAGGCCACGCCCAGCGTGGACTCGGTGCCCGTCGTGGATTGAATCGCAGTCACCTTCGCGTCATTGGCGTAGAAATTCACCTGCGGCGCGTTGACGCCAAAGTTGAAGAACTTGATATATGACCCCGGAGCCGGTCCCCCGATTTCCTGGACGGCATCCCTGTCGCATCCTGTGAGCAGCACCGCCATGAGTGCCGCTGCGATCGCGCGTTGTGTCATCATGTCGGGTTACGGTTGAGTGATCCAGAGCGGCTTCGTGTGGTAGTCGGTCGCGAGGCCGCCGATGACGTCCAGGCCGGGACGATTCCAGACATATTCGGAGTTGAAACGCGGGCGGATGCGGAACACGAGCTTGCCGGCGTTGTCGGCGTGTAACGTCGTCGGCGGTGTGAAGCCGCGAAAGACCTGCGTGCCGCTGACGGGATCCATATCCGTGTAGTGGTATCGCCGCATGTCCATCCACATCTCGTTATGTCCCCAGCCGAACTGCGCGATCCACTTCTGGGACATGATGTGTGACAGTGTCAGCGTGGCCGGCACGATCGCCGTGGACGCGAGGAACGCTGACTTCTCGGCGGCGGTGATTTGCGTCGGTTGCTGGTTGTTGTCGAGGTTGCGCGCGTTCACCCAATCGATGTGAGATGAGATCCCGTTCCGGTATGCCGCCAGCGCAGTCGCCTGGTCCCCCATGCGGAGCGCTGCTTCGGCCTTGATGAACTGCAGCTGCGCATACGTCATCGCGGGAATCTTCGCCTTGTCGTCAAACAGGAAGCGCCCGGGCACGCCGACGCCGCCCGTTCCCACAAATCCATGAAAGTTGTTAGGCTGTTGCGCTGCGGTCATGGCGCCAAAGCCGACGACATTGATGTCCACGCCCCGGAACTGACCGTCGGGGGAGGGAGACAACATGCGGCTCAGGCGCGGGTCGGTCACGCCACTGAACGCCGTGCCGTTCATCAGGTTCACGGCAAACTGAGTCTGGCGGTACGGCCCGTTGCTTGCCGATTGCAACGCAGTCATGTTGCCGCGCGTGCGGCCCCAGAAGTTGATGTCGTCGTTGTTGGTGTTCGGATAGGTCAGCAACGCGTCGTCGGCATTACTCGCGAACGAGAGGTTTACGGCCGCGATTACGTCGGCCGGCTTGTACGTCGACTTGTTGCTGAAGTGATTCAGCGCCATCGCTTTCACGCCATAGGCGAACTTGAGCCACTTGGTGCGGTCGCCGTTATAGATCTTGTCGCCGCGGGCCATATACCCCACGTCGACAGCACCATCAGTGCGTTGCAGGAGCACGACTGCGCTATCGAGCAGCTTGAAGACTTCCTGGTACACGAATTCCTGCGAGTCGTAATTGAAGCTGAAGGTGTTCTGGTTGATCGCTTCCTTGACGATGATCTCACCATGCAGGCCGGTGAGCGCCAGCCATCCCCACGCCTTCAGGAGCGTGCCAACGCCGAGGAGGTCCCATCGTTCCTCCGCCTCGGCCTTGGTCATCATGTCGACGAGGTTCTGGCCGAAACTCCAGTAAATGTCGCGCCACTGCTGTGCGCCGTTGTCGCTCGACGGATCGTAGCCCATCCGGTCCCAGGTCGTGAGCGACGTCGACACCGCGTACCACTGTTGGGTGTAGCGAGCAACGAACCGACCGTCGAACTGCGGACCGCTGACCAGCCAGTGCAGCATCGGCGCCAGGTACAGGTTCGCCGAGACGTCCTGCGGCGCGTTAGGGTTGGTGTTGACGTCGAGGAAGTCTTTGCAGCCCGTGGAAAACGCCAGCAGGCCGGCCAGCGCCGCAACGCGTACCGTCTTCATCTGCTTGATCATCATCACTTGTAAGGAAGGAGAGATTCGGCGCATGGGTTAGAACCTCATGTTGATGCCGAAGCTGAAGCCGCGCGGCATGGGGAAGTTCCCGAAGTCGATGCCGGCGGCGCCCGAGCCACCCACGGCGGCCGTGTTGCCATTCACGATCGGATCCATGCCGGAGTAGTTCGTGACCAGGAAGAGATCCGTTCCGGTGATGAACCCGGTAGCCTCGCGCGACTGCAGGAGGTTTCCGGGAATCGGGAACCGGAACGTCACGTCACGCAGCCGGATCCAGTTGATGTCTTTCTCGATGAACAGCTCTTCGCTGATGTCGGTGTAGTACAACGTCTGCACGGCAGGAATGACGACGATAGTGTTCTTCGTCGGCGTCGCGGTGTTCTCCTTGCCGTCTCGAAGCACGCCCTCGATCACCCGAGGCTCGTTTCGATCGAGCGTACGCTCACTGAGTCCGCGCGCCGTCATGTACTGCTCGGTGGCGTTCAGGACATCGCCGCCCTTCCGGAAGTCCAGCAGGAAATTCAGGGAGAAACGCCGGTACCGGAACGTGTTGGTCACGCCCATCGTCCAGTTGGGCTGCCGGTCATAGCCGGCGTCAATGAATGCGGCGCCGGTCGCGCGTATTGGCAGGCCGTTCGTCGGATTGATCAGGATCTGGCCGGCCTCGTTGCGGAGGTAGAACTGTCCGGTGAGTGACCGGGTCGACAACCCGGGCGCCGTGCCGTTGCGGACGTTGCCAAACAGCCAAGTGTCCGAGACGTAGGACTCGGGCAAGTCGTTAGGCAGCTTGAGCACTCGGCCCCGCGACCGGTCGAAGTTGGCGACGACGTCCCACGAGAATTGTGGCGCCAGCACCGGTGTGCCTTCCAGCGTGACCTCCAGTCCCGTGTTCCGCGTGACGGCACCGTTCAGGTTGAAGAGAATGAAGCCCGTGGCGTAACTGCCGCGGATGTCGTTGACGATCTGGTCCGTCGTCTGCTTCCGGTACGTCGTGACATCGAACCCGAGACGGTCGTTGAGGAAGCTCAACTCCGTGCCGAACTCGTACGAACGCGCGAACTCCGGCTTGAGCTTGAGGTTCGGGCCCGTGAAGCCGTAGCCATATCCGCCGCCCGACGTCGTCTTGAACTCGAGCGATGGGCGATAGGCATAGGGACGGGCGTCCTTGCCGACTTCGGCGTACGCGGCGCGGAGCTTGCCCGTCATCCCTCGGCTGAGGGCCGGGAAGGCGTCGGAGAAGATGAAGCTTCCCGATATCGACGGATAGAAGAACGAGTTGCGCTCCGTCGGGATCGTCGACGTCCAGTCGTTTCGACCGGTGACGGTGATGAACAGGTACTTGTTGTAGTCGATGGTCGCCTGCCCGAAGAGGCTGAGCAGCCGGCGCTGGTTGATCGTGGTGCGGTTCTGGCGAAGGTTCGTGTTGTTGACGGAGACGAAGTTCGGATCCAGGAAGTCCTGTCCGCTGAGCGCCTGGTTTGTCGACTTGTAGTCCGAGATCTGATTGCCGAGCAGGCCGCTGATGGCGAAGCCCCTGCCCAGGTCGCGCGGGTAGAGGTTCAGCAACGTCTGGGCATTGATGTTGCGGGTGATGTCGTCGGCAACGTCAATGACGCCGCTCCACTGGAAGCCCGCCGCGCTCTGCGGATTGCGCAGGACCATATGTTCGCTGGTATACGTGTCCGCGCCGATGTTGGACGTGACGTCGCCCCAGGAGAATGGAGTGATCGTCAGTCCCATGTTGGGGAAGTACCTGTTGTTGGTCGAGTTCTGTTTGTTCTTCTCGACGTTGAAGTACGGATTGTCGACTTCCGCGCTCTCGGAGAGGGTCGTTAGGCGACGGCGTGTACCGGCCGGCGTGAGCCAGTCCTTGGCGTTATCGGTCTGCGGCCAGACAAGCAGCCCCAGCAGCGGTCCAATCGCGCCCTTGTACGGCTGATCGTTATTTACGTAGGCATAGATCATCGACAGGTCGGCCTTCAACCAGGAATTCACGACCGCCTGCGAGCGCCCCGTCAGGTTGACGCGACTCAGTTCAGCGCCCGGAATGACGCCCTCCTGTCGATCGATGCCCGCCGCCATGCGGTAGTTCACGCGGTTGTCGGGCGCGCCTCCACTGAAGGACAAGTTGTGCTTTTGCGTGAGCGCCGTCTGGAAGAAGCCGTCGATATTGTCGTAGAAGGTCGTTCCCTCCGCGTACGGCGCACCGAAGTAGGAGAAGGAGCCGATGGTAGCGCCGGTAATCGTGGTTGGACCATATACGCGCTGGAGAGTCGGACGCGCTCCCGTCTTTTCGATACGGAAGTTGTTGCTGTAATCGAATCCGCCACCGGGCTTCCCGCGCTTGGTCGTAATCACGATGGCGCCGTTGGCCGCGTCGATTCCATAGAGGGCGGATGCCTCGGGTCCCTTCAGGACGACCAGCGTCTCGATGTCCTCGGGATTGATGTCGGCGGCGCGGTTGGTGAAGTCGACGCCACGATTGCTGAACGCATTGGGAGACCCGGGTCGATCCGACGCCAGCACGCCGGTGTTGAGCGTCTTGTTGTCCAGCGGCAAGCCGTCGAGGATCATCAGCGGCTGATTACTGCTGCTGATCGAACTGACGCCGCGGATGGTGATCGAAGACGAGGCGCCGGGCACGCCCGACGTGCTCGTGACTTCAACTCCTGCCACTCGGCCCTGCAGCGCGTTGACGAAGTTCTCGCGCTGCGTCTGGGCAAGGTCGGCGCCCTGGACGGTCTGTTGGGCGGTGCCCAGCATGCGCCGCACGTTAGTCTGGCCTAACGTGGTGACCACCACTACGTCGAGGGCCGTGGCTGCGCGCTTGAGCTGAACGTCAACGACGTTCCCGACGCCAACCGTACGCTCTTCGGGTGTGTGGCCGATGAGCCGGAATTGCAGCACCTGGCCGACCGTGGCGCGAATTGCGTACGTGCCGTCGCTTCCGGTCAGGGTGCCCGTGCTGGTGCCACGGATTCGGACCGTGACGCTGACCAGCGGCGTACCCTGTTCATCGGTGACCTTTCCGGTCACCTGACGTTCCTGGGCGGTTGCTGGAGGGGCCAGGAGCAAGACCCCGAACAGTGCCGTCAACAGTCTGTTCTTCATGGATGCGGACCCGGTTGTGGGGGGAACTGGGAGGGGCGACACAAAGCACCGCGCATCTCATAAGGCGTCGGTGCCGGAAAAAAAATGATAGGAATGTCTGGAGCGGGGGCGAACAGTCAGCGGCGCGGCTGGCGCTATTGAAACGTGACTGCAGTGCAAAGGCGCAACGCCTCCACAGGTGATGAGCAGGACTGCGACGTGTGGTCCCCATCCGACTCAGAGCAACCGCGATCTAGGGTCTCCACGGCCGGCCGATCATATTCCCGATTCGTTACGCTGTCAACACGATGCCATGACTCCCCCTTCGTCCGTAACCGTCGCATGACAACGTTCCAATCGCGCTTTCTCGCCTTGCCGCTTGCATGCGTCGTCGGATTTGCCAGCGTGCTGTCTTTTCCGTTACCGGCAGCCGCTCAGAATCGCGCCTCGTGGCTCGAACCATTTCCCCCGTTCCGGATTGCGCCGGGCCTTTATTACGTCGGAAGCCGGGGGCTGGCCAGCTACCTGGTGACGACCAGCGAAGGGCACATCCTGATCAACAGCAACCTGGAAGCGGGCGTGCCGCTGATCCGCGCCAGCGTCGAGAAACTCGGATTCCGTTTCGACGAGATCCGGGTGCTGCTCATCAGTCATTCGCATTTCGATCACGACGCCGGGAGCGCCCGCATCAAGGAGTTGACCGGCGCCCGATACATGGTCATGGAAGGAGACGTGGCCACCGTGGAGTCCGGGGGTCGGAATGATTTCCAGTACGGCGCCGACACTGCGCAGCAGTATCCGCCGGCGAAGGTGGAGCGTGTGCTTCGTGATCGCGACGAAGTGCGGTTAGGCAGTGCCGTGCTGGTCGCGCGTCTCACTCCCGGGCATACGAAGGGAACGACGACGTGGACGATGCAGGTGCAGGAGGGCGGCCGGAGCCAGGACGTGGTCATTATCGGGAGCCCGAACGTGAATCCCGGCTACAAGCTGGTCGGCAACAGCGCCTATCCGGGCATTGCCGAAGATTTCGAAAAGACATTCCAGGTCCTGAAGTCCCTTCCGGTCGATTACTTCCTCGGCGCGCACGGTAGCTACTTCGACATGGAACGCAAGGTCACGCAGAAAGGAGGCACCCGGTCTCCGTTCATCGATCCTGAGGGATACCGGGCCTATGTCGCCGATCGCGAGCGCGCCTTCCGGGCAGAACTGGCCCGCCAGCGGGGCGCGCCTCGTTAGGAGATCCGGTGCCGTTCGGAACGCGGCTGAACCGTTGGGTGCTCGGTCCGTTGTCGCGGAGGCCATAGCGGGAGAGTCTGCAGGCGTTCAAGGGCGCGATCCGCGCTTCCTACCGCCTCCCGGAGCCTGCTGTGCTTCATCTATTGTCGTCGTTCACGCTCGTCGCTGGCCTGGTCACCGCGCAGAATGATTCGACCGAGTTGCGTCGTGAAAAACTCATGGACGCGCTCAAGTCGGGCGGATATACGGTCATGCTGCGTCATGCGCGCACCGACCGCTCATTCAACGAGCAACGCGATCCGGTGCCCACCGCGCGTAAGGACCAGCGCAACCTGAATGACGATGGGATCAAGGACGCCGCGCTCATGGGCGTGGTATTCCGGAAGTATGGAATCCAGTTCGCCGAGATCATTTCGAGTCCGATGTACCGAACGATCGAGACGGCGGAGTATTCGGTTGGCAAACCGACCAGTACGACCATGGCGCTCCGCTCCTTTCCGGCTACGCCCGATCAGGCGGCGCTCGTCATGCGAGCCCCGACGAAAGGCGCGAATCGGCTGATTGTCACACACCACTTCGTGATCGAAACCCACGTCCCCGGCATCAAGCCGGGTGATGTCGCCGAGAGCGAGGCGGCCGTCGTCAGGCACACAGCGGACGGCAAGGTGCAGTTGGTCGGCCGCATAACGCTCAGTGACTGGCAGTATCTCGCGAATCCGGAAGGCGCGAGAGCCGCCGCCGACCCGAAGGGAGGCGACGCTGCCGGCGCACACGGCGGCCCATTGGCTGCGCTCGGGCGCCTTATTCATGGCACACCGGACAGCGACGCCACGCCTGTTTCGATTCCGGACACGCACGCCGGACACATTGCCCGGGAGTACATCAAGGCGTTCAACACCGGCAGCGCCGACAAGATGCGCGCGTATCTCGAGGCGTGGATGCTCGCCAACCCGGCGCGAACGATGGAGGAGCGCCTCCAGACGTATTCGCAGCTCTTCAAGGATCATGGGGCACTCACCGTCGTGACGGTCGAGTCGTCGCAGGCGCTGGAGGTTGTGCTGGGTATGCGTTCGAAAGTCGGCAGCTTCCGCCTGACAGTGAAATCATCCGAAGCGCAGCCGATGCGCGCCCAATCGGTAACCTTCGCTTTGACACAGGCCCACCGCTGACCAGCCGGTACCGGTTCAGCGGTCGCTGCGCGCCGCTCGCAACGCCGGCGGACCGCTGGTCGATCCTGATCAACTCGGGGGAGGGCGATTTCGGTAGCTTTCGCCCCGGGACAGAGGGTCACCGGAATCGCGACCGGAGGAGCACACGCTGAGCGGTAGCCGTACAGACACCATGACAAGTGACCGGGCGTCGCCGTCAATCCTGGCGACGCTCGCTGTTGTCTTCGTCTGCCTGATGCTGGGCGCGA
>Ga0209485_1000548_pt1 | contig 10348 bp, 7 predicted proteins | sample NCAS100_FD_187516 | JGI IMG/M metagenome (GOLD analysis project Ga0209485, IMG submission 187516) | Agricultural soil microbial communities from Utah to study Nitrogen management - NC AS100 (SPAdes) (version 2) | ecosystem: Environmental > Terrestrial > Soil > Agricultural land | place: USA... | reverse complement strand
GGTCGAAGAAGGCCTTGACGTCGGGGGTCTTGGCGGCGTTCAGATCGTCCATCGAGCCGATGATCGAATGGGCGTAGGGAAAGCATCCGGTGCTGTCGGCCAGGGCGTACACCCCTTCGAACAGCGCGCCGGCATAGGGCTGGTTGTCCACCCGGAGCCGGCGCTCCTCCTTCACGGCCTCGCGCTGATTGGCGAAGTTGGAATCGGTGATGGCAAGAGACCGCATCCGGTCGGCCTCGAGCCACAGGCCCAGATTCAGCCGGTTGGAGGGAAGCGCCTCGTAGTAGTTGGTGCGGTCCTCGTTGGTGCTGCCGTTCATGTTCCCGCCGGCCCGTTCGATCAGCTGGAAATGCTCGGCCTTCTTCACGTTGGCCGAGCCCTGGAACATCATGTGCTCGAAGAGGTGGGCGAACCCGGTCCGGCCCCGCGCTTCGTTGCGGGAGCCGACATCGTACCACACGTCCACCGCGACGACCTGGGTGGTCCGGTCCGGCGCCAGGATGACGGTGAGCCCGTTGGGGAGCTGGTAGGTTTCGAACGCGATCCGGGCGGGTTCCTGGGCGGTCGCCACGGCGGTCGCCGCGAGTATGCCGGCCAGGCCCACGAGGCTCGCGAGGCGGCGTCGTGAATCCATCGAGTAGATCCTTGCTGAGGGCGAGATAAGCTAGCGGATTCGCAACCGGTCGGGGAAGTTCCCGCAGAGCGCATCCACACCAAGATCGGCGAGCCGGCGCGCCGCGTACGTGTCCGGCACCGTCCACGCGATCACTTCCCCTCCCATACGGTGGACCTCGCGCACCAGTTCCGCGTCGATGCTGCGCCACTCCTGCCAGAGCGCCCGGGCGCCCGCGTCGCGCATCTGGTGGACCGGATCCACCGGGGTGGAGACCGAGAGGACGCCGCGCCGGAGCCGCGGCATGCGGTTTCCCAGCCGCGCGATGATCCGGTGATCGAAGGAGTGCACTCCGGTCAGGGCAGGGTCGGTATCTCCCAGCGCCGTAAGGAACGCCTCATCGAGCCCGGCTCCGAGCACCTTGAGCTCGACCCAGACCTCGAGGCCGGCCAGGACCGCGAGCGCTTCGGCCAGGGTGGGGATGGGCTCACCGTTGCCGAGCGGCCGGGCCTTGATTTCCCTGAGGGTCAGGCCGGCGACCGGGCCGGCGCCCGGAATCTCGGGATCGTGATGGACGATGAACGCCCCATCGGCACTGGGATGGACGTCGAGCTCTACGCCGTCGGCTCCCCTCCTGCGGGCCTCCCGAAAGGCCTCGAGCGAATTCTCGGTAGCGTAGCCGGAGGCTCCTCGATGGCCGAGGACCCGGGGCGCGATTCCTGTCACGATTTGGATATCACCCAACTTGTGGAGTTCTAAGCTATTGATATATAGTTTCTTAGGAGACTATTCCACAGGCGTCCCGAGTGTAGATAACTGATTGTGAATGGAAGCCTTCAGCCAGCAGCCCTCAGCCGTCAGTCCCTTTTGCTGAAGGCTGATGGCTGAAGGCTGAGGGCTCAAGTTAACGAGGCCAACTGTCTTGCGTCCCAACATCGACCGATGCGTCCGCTGAGCGAGGAGTCCCCCCAGCCGGATCCGACTCTCGTCGCGGCGTACCGGTCCGGGGACCAGGCCGCCGCCGCGGAGCTGGTCCGGCGGCATGCCGGAGCGCTGGGCCGATACCTCTACGGCCTCGGTGCGGCCGCCTCGGATCTCGATGACCTGGTGCAGGAGACCTTTTTCAAGGCGTTCCGGGCGCTCTCGGGCTGGCGGGGCGAAGCGAGCTTCCGGAGCTGGCTCTTCCGGATCGGGGCGAACCTGCACAAGGACTGGTTCCGGAAGGAAGGGCGACGGGTCATCCTGCCCATCGAGGATCACGATGTGCCGGATCGCTCCGATCCCGAGGGGGAGGCAGGGGCCACCGAGATGGCGCGCAAGCTTCGCGAGGGACTGCTTCGATTGCCCCGGCTGCAGCGGGAGGTCTTTCTGCTTCGCGCCCAGCAGGGCATGGAATACGCCGAGATCTGCTCGGCGCTGGGGACGACGCCCGGGGCGGCGCGGGTGCACTACCACCACGCGGTGAAACGGCTCAAGGAAATGATGCGATGAACGCACAGCACCTCGACTCCGATCGCTTTGCCCCCGTGGCACGGGGCGAATCCCGCTGGACCGGGGCCGAGGCGGCGCACCTCGACCGGTGCCCGGAGTGCCGGCTGGAGTGGCGGCTGGTGAGCGCCGCCCTGGGTCTGGGTCGCCCGGAGAGCGTGGGGATCGCCCCAGAGCGGGTGGCCGGTGCCGTGATTCAGCGGCTGGCCCGCGAGCCCACCCAGCCGGCGCGCCAGTGGGGTGGCTGGGTGCTGGCAGCCGGTGCGGCCGCGGTGCTGGCCCTCGTCGTCCTGATTCCCGGCCGGGAGCCGGCCTCGCCGCCCGGCCTCACGAGCACCGTGCTGCATGAGCTGGACGATCTGACTCCGGCGGAGCTCGAAGCGGTACTGGAGACCATCCCCCCGGCCGCCGACGAAGCCCTGCACGTGGAAGCCGCCCCGCTGGGTGAGCTTTCCGTACCTGACCTGGAGCGCATGCTCCGAGACATGGAGTGACGATGAAATACCCTGGGGCACTTGTAATCGCGCTGCTGGCCGGCGTGCCGGCAGTCGCGGCCGGACAGGACACCCTGAACGATCCGGTCCGGGCCGAGCGACTCCGCCGGATGGTGGAGGAGCGATTCGGCGAGCGGGTCAAGGAGCAGCTCGGGCTCACCGATGATCAGGCGATCAAGGTGCGGGCCACGCTGGGCCAGCTGGCGATCCGGCGCCGCGGCATGGAGCGCCAGGAGCGCGCCCTCCGCCAGGCGCTGGCCTTCCAGCTCCGCCCCGGTGTCGCGGCCGACGCCGACAGCGTGTCGCGGCTGGTGGATGCGCTGACCAATCACCGGATCGCCTACGCCCAGACCTTCCGGGACGAGATGCGTGATCTTTCCGCCATCTTGAATCCGGTCCAGCGGGGCCAGTACCTGATGATGCGCGATCGCCTGATGCAGCGGGCCCAGGAGCTCCAGCAGGGACGGAAAGATCCGCCCCAGGCCGCGCCCTTCCGTCCCAACCGCCGCCCGTAACCCGCCGCACTCCAGAATATCTGCCGCTGGGCCGGTTATACTTGGTGCCGGCCCGAGTGGCGGAATGGCAGACGCAGCGGACTCAAAATCCGCCGGGGGCAACCCCGTGCGAGTTCGACTCTCGCCTCGGGCATTGAAGCCGCTATCGGCTATCAGCTATCCGCTCTCCGACAGGCTGATAGCCTGACCGGCAGCCGATAGCCGATAGCCGATAGCTCCATTAGTTTCTGCCATTCCCCAACTCGGATCTCCATGACCTTCGAGACCCAGGTCATTGCCGCAGCACCCGACGCGCACGCCACTCCGTTCCTGATTGTCCTGGTGCCCCAGGGCACAGAGCCCGCCTCGCTGGCCGCGCTCGACAAGGCCAGCGGCGGGGCGATCGCGCGCTGTTACTCGGCGGGGGATTTCACCGGGAAGAAGGACGAGACCGCGCTGCTCTATGCCGAGGGAAAGCGGCCCCGCATCCTGCTGGTGGGTGTGGGCACTCCGGGTGAGTGGAGTCGGACCGCGCTGCGGCGCGGGGCGGCCGTCGGAAGCCGACGAGCCCGCACCACCGGCGTTCCCAGCGCGGCGCTCTTCGTGACTCCCGAAGCCCGCGGGCCGGTGGATCCGAAGGAGCTGGGGCAGCTGGCCGCCGAGGGCGCGGCGCAGGGCGCCTGGCATTTCCTGGCGATGAAGCAGCCGCCCGAAGAGAAGAAGCCTCCCTACGAACGGCTCGAAATCCTTGCCCCGGCGGACACCGAAGCGGTGCGCGCGGGCCACGCGATCGGGGCCGCGATCGCGGCGGGGCATCTCGCCTGTCGGGGAATCCAGGTTCTGCCCGGCAACCACCTCCCCCCGTCCCGGATCGCCGAGATCGCGGCCGAGACCGGGAAGCGGCTGGGGTTCGACGTCACGGTGCTGGACAAGAAGGCCATCGTGAAGGAAAAGATGGGCGCCCTGCTGGCGGTGTCGCAGGGAAGCGCGGAAGAGCCCCGCTTCGTCGTGCTGGAGTACAAGGGCGCGGAAGGCGCGCCGGTCGTGCTGGTGGGCAAGGGCGTCTCCTTCGATACCGGCGGCATCTCCATCAAGCCGGCCCAGGGCATGGAGGACATGAAGTACGACATGTCCGGCGCCGCCGCGGTGATCGGCACCTTCGAGATGCTGGGCCGGCTTCGGCCCAAGATCCGGGTGGTGGGACTGATCCCGTCGGCCGAAAACATGCCCTCGGGAACCGCGATCAAGCCGGGCGACGTGGTCACCAGTCAGCTCGGCAAGTCGATCGAGATCGTGAACACCGACGCCGAGGGCCGGTTGCTGCTGGCCGACGCACTGTCATACGCGCGGCGGTTTTCCCCTGCCTGCGTGGTGGACATCGCCACCCTCACCGGGGCGATCACCATCGGGCTGGGACACACCGCGGCGGGACTCATGGGGACCGACGCCGCCCTGATCCGGGATCTCCTCGCCGCGGGCCAGCGCGCCAACGAGCGGGCCTGGGAGCTGCCGCTCTGGGATGAGTACCGGGACCTCAACAAATCCGACATTGCCGACGTGAAGAACAGTGGCGGCCGCGCGGCGGGGAGCATCTCGGCCGCGTGGTTCCTCCGGGAATTCGCCGACGGATTTCCCTGGGCCCACCTGGACATCGCCGGCACCGCCTACAGCGACCGCGACGATCCCTCAATGGGCAAGGGTCCGACCGGAATGGGAGTGCGCCTCTTCAGCGAGTTCCTGCTCGCGCGGGTGTGAGGCACTCCCTCCTCACGGCGGCGCTCCTGCTCGCCGCGGGGACCGCCCCGCTCGTGGCCCAGGTGGTGGACACCACCCGCGCCGATTCGCTGGCCCGCGACACCGTCGACTACACCGGCCATTTCCTGAAGGCCCAGCAGGACGCCCGCCGTCTCATACCGGTGCCTCCCCGGATCGGCGCCGGCACCCTGCTGCCCGGAGCCACCCGCTTCGTGTTCGGCCGCGACTCGATTCTGTGGCACAACGCCGAAACCGTGAGCGACGTGCTCACCAAAGTGCCCGGACTCTATCTGTTGCGGGGCGGCTGGGCCGGGCGCCCTGAGCTTCCGGCCTACCAGGCCCGCGGGGCGGCGTCGGTGGAATACCTGCTCGAGGGAATGCCCTATTTCCCGATGGGGCAGGATTCCCTGATGGTGGACCCGTCCATGCTGCCGCTGAGTTTTCTCGACCGGATCGAGATCGAGCGGCTTCCCGGACTGCTCCGTGTGCACCTGTTCCTACGTCGGCACGACCGGGGCGTGCCCTACAGCCGGATCGGCATCGCCAGCGGCGACCTGGAGATCGCCCGGTATCAGGGCGTGATCGAGAAACGGGGCAGCAACGGGCTCGGGGTCACCGCGGCCTTCGACCACTTCGGGGTGCCGGCCCAGCCCTCGGTCCCGGGAGACTATTCCAACACCCAGGGGCTGATCCGGGTTGACTACATCCCGTCGACGCGGTTCGGCGCGGTGCTTCAGTATCTGCGCAATTCTCCCGAGCGGGAGGCGGTGCTCTCGGACGGAGCTACCGGTGACACTCTGAGCAATGCCCGGGCGGGGACCCGGACCGATCTCTCGGCCAGGGTCTTTCTCAGCCGGCAGACCGCCGGGCTGGGACCCCGGGTCGATCTGATTGTGGCGCGGACCGGATGGACCGACGAGATCCAGAAGGATTCCACCCGGGTGCTGACCGACTCGCTCGACGACGCGGGCAACGTGGTCAAGACCGACACCACTTTCGAGCTGAGCGAGCACCGCCGCAACATGACCCAGGCCGGGGTGATCGCGGCGTATCGGCTGCCCGGGGCCAGCCTCGAGGGAAGCGCGTTCTGGCGCTCGACCTGGACTCCGCTCGAGCTTCGGCTCCGGGGCGGCATGGCGTTTACCCGCTACCTGACGGCGAGTCTGGACGCGGTGTACCAGCGGCACGACGGGGGACGGGCCAACAGCTGGATCACCGCGCGGGCCGGGGTGGCGCTGCCGCTGGGATTCTCGGCCAGCGCGGTGTACCGCCGCGGGTACGGGCTTTCTTTTCCGATGGTGCGGAACAACCTGCCCCACGATCTCGACGACCGCAGCCTGATCGGCGCGTGGCAGAGCCGCCTGGCCCAGGTCGAGGTCGCCTATACCTCGAACACCGGATTCCGCCCCGAGGGCTATGCCCAGTATCCGGCGCTGGCCACCATTACACCCCATGAGCGGACCAACTGGATCACGGTGAACGCGCGGGTGGCCCCGCTCCAGTGGGTGATCCTGGACGGCTGGTACAGCACCCCCCAGGGGACCCGTCCCGAGGGGCAGCCCCCGACCCACTCGGTCGTCAACGCGACCATCCAGAGCAAGTTTCTTCCGACCTTCAAAAGCGGAATCTTCAACCTCAAGCTCCAGGCGACCATGGAAAGCTGGGGAACCGGTGTGCTGGCGCGGGACACGACCGGTGCGCCGGTGACCCATCGCGGCGCGACCCAGTTCCGGGCCTACATCGGTCTCCAGATCGGCGCCTTCACCGCCTATTACGACCGGTATAATCTCCTTGGTGCGCGCGATCATCTCGGCTATGTGCCCCGGCTGGCGGTTCCCGCCTATGCCAGCACATTCGGAGTGCGATGGGAGTTCCTGAATTGAAGACCCTGATCCTGCTCGGGCTGCTGGCCCCGGGCTTAAGCGCGCAGGCGCCCAGGGATACCCTCCACTGGCTCAGCAGTTTTCAGGGCCGGGTGAGCGGCCGGATGGACCGCTGGGTCGAGCCCGACGGGACCGAGGCGTGGTTCATCGAATACAACGACCGGGGCAGGGGACCCCGCACCATCACCAAGGTGGCGGTCGACCGCCGCGGCTGGCCCACCGTCATTGCGGTGGACGGGCACGACTACCGGAAGAACCCGGTCCAGCAGCGCTGGAGCCTGCCCGACGGCCGGACCCTGGTTTCCTTCGGGATGAACTGGCTGGATCCGTGGATCTGGCAGCCGATGCTGGTGCGGGCGATCGACCGGGCGAACGGGGCCGGTGTGCCGGTAGCGGGGAGCGACAGCGTCGCACCGCTGGCGGGGTTGCGCACGGTGGAGCGGCTCCGGGTTCGCTCCGACGCCGGCGCCGAGGAAGAGATCTCCTTCGTCGCGATTTCGTGGGGCGGCTCGGTCCGGGCTCGGCTCTGGCTCGACCGGGACGGCGAGCTGTTCGGCTTCGCCGGGTGGCAGAGCCTGGTGCGCAGCGGCTGGCAGACGGCGCTGCCGGCGATGATCGCGGTCGAAGAACGGCTGGCCGCGGCGCGGATGTCGGAGACCGCGGCAAAGCTGCTGGTGCGGCCCGCCTCTCACGTCGCGGTGACCGGGGTAAACCTGGTGGACGTCCGGAGCGGGGAAGTGCGCTCCGGAAGCACCATCCTGGTCCGGGATTCCCTGATCGTGGCCACCGGCCCCGACGGATCGGTGCCGATCCCGGCCGGCGCCCACCGCATCGATGGGACCGGCAAGTGGGCGCTTCCGGGGCTCTGGGAGATGCACGGCCATCTCGGTGCGTCGAGCGACTCCTATTCGCGCTCCCGGATGGCCGCCGGTGTTCTCGCATCCCGCGACCTGGTGGGAACCCTCCCCGCGGTTCACAGCATTCACCGCCGCCGGGAGGCGATCCGGGCGGGGCGGGAAGTCGGGCTCACCTTGGTGATCTCCGGATTCATGGACGGGCCCGCCGAGAATGCCGGTCCGACCTCGGTGCTGGTGGCGACCGAGGACTCGGCCCGGAGCACCGTGCGCAGCTACGCCGCGATGGGGTACGATCAGATCAAGATCTACTCTTCGCTGGACCCGAAGCTGGTCCCGGCCATCGTGGACGAGGCGCGGAAGCACCGCATGCGGGTCAGCGGGCACATCCCCGCCTTCATGACGGTGGAGCAGGCGGTTCGCGCCGGACTCAGCGAAGTCAACCACGCGAACATGCTGATGCTCAACTTTTTCGGCGATACCATCGACACCCGGGGCACCGACCGGTTCTACATCCCGATGGAGCGATGGCCCGAGGTGGAGATCGGCTCTGCCCGGGTGCAGGATTTCATCGGGCTGCTCAAGGATCGCGACATCGTCCTCGATCCGACCCTCTGCATCTTCAAGGCGCAGTGGGGCACCCCGGGAGGCTTTCCGGTCCGGCCCGGCTTCACCGCGGTGCACTACCGGCAGGGCTATCAGCGGATGCAGGATCTGGTGATGGCGATCTATCGGGGAGGGGTGCGGATGGTGGCCGGCACCGACAACTCCTGCTCGGTGCAGGATGAGCTGGCGATCTACGGGTCCGCGGGGATTCCGGTTCCTGAGCTGCTGCGGATGGCGACGCTGGGCGCGGCCGAGGTGGCGGGGCGGGGGCGGGAGCTGGGATCGATCGAGCCGGGGAAGCTGGCCGACCTGATCCTGGTGGACGCCGATCCGATGGCGAACATCCAGAACACCCGGCGGGTGTCCTGGGTTCTGAAGGGCGGCATTCCCCTCACCCGCGCCCAGCTTGGGGGGAGCACCGACTGGCCCTAGCGGTCAGGGCTGCCGGGGCAGGTCGAGCGCGGGATTCCGGGCAAAGAACCCCACCGGCCGAATCTCGAAGCTGTGCCAGGCCACCGGCATGATCGGCCAGTCTTCGGGCCGGGGCACGTGGTGGAACCCCATCGTGAGCCAGGCGACCAGATCGGTATTGGCGATCGGCCGGTTGGCCGCGGTCCACTTGGGGAGCCCGTCGCCCGCCGTGCTCAGGGTCGGGTAATCTCCCGCGGCATAGAGCTCTTCACTCCGGTACGGCGTCACCCAGAGAGTGTGGTTGGTGAAGCCGGCCCGCCGCTGCATGTAGTCGTCTTCGGTGAGCAGAGTGAGCGCGCCGTGGCCATCGATCTGGTAACCCACCGGACTGCCGTAGGCACCTTTGACCGACGGGTTGACCAGTCGCCAGATCTCCGGGGCGGTCATGGTCGAATGCCGCATGGCGGCCGATTCGGTACCGGCCGAATCGGTCTCGACTTTCCAGATGCTGCGCCGGGGGTTCGATGCCGGCAGCCGCTCGGTGCGCAGGCGGTCGGCCAGGAATGAGTTGGCCGGTCCGTCCACGTCGAGATCGAGCCGGAACGAGAAGAAGTGGGAGTGATTGATGCCCACGAGATTCGGGGCGATGATCCGTCCGTACTGCTCGTCACCTCCCTTGCCGCTGATCCCCTTGGTCTGATCCATGCCGGTGGCGCCCACGCTGACGCGCAGGGTTCCGTCCTGCTGGAAGACCCAGTCGAAGAGGTAGTCGTAATTCCCCGCGGTCATGAACATCCGGAGCACCAGATCGCGCTTGGGGCGCGCTTCGATCACCGCGCCGCGCTCCCGGCCGTGGCGCCAGGCCACGTCGCCCGCATAGCGCTCGAAGAGGCAGGCCGCCCGGGCCCGCTCCCGGGGCCGGCCCCGGTCGCTTACCACAATCGAGTTGAAGGCCGTGCCGTGGGCGGGACACTCCACTCCGGGTTCGAGGGTGCTCGCCACCCCGCCGAACATCGACGGATAGGTGCCGAGGTCATAGAACCCCTGATAGTTCCAGGGGTCGGCGGGGTCCATGTAGGGGACGAACAGCTCGGAGAGCGAGCCCTGGTACATGATCGAGCGGTCCCGTCCCCCATCGGTGTAGCGTACCTGAGAGACCACCAGCCCGCGCCGGGGATCGACCCGGAAATGAAACTTCCAGTTCTGCCAGCTCACCTCGTGGCCCTCGAGGTCGTAGGAGGGCCCCAGTGGCTGCACCATCGAGACCGGACTGCGGGTCTCCCGGGTGGGGCCGACGGCCTCGGCGTCGTGGTCGCCTACTGGACCGGTGGCGGGCTGAGGGCCGGTGTCCAGGACGCGAAGGACCTTGCGCTCGGTCAGGTCCACCACCGCCACCAGCCCCTCGTAACCCTCGCCGTAGCCCGACACCCGGCCGTAATCGTTGCCACAGGTCACGTGAACCACCCGGCGATTCCGCTCTTCCGGCAGGTCGAAATAGCCGTGGTTGGCGGGACTGCACCCTACGTGGGTGAAATCGGTGACTCCGCGGCGGGTCAGCGCGTTGCGCACCCGGGCGTCCTTGAGGGCGAGCTCTCCGGCTGCGTCGGCTTCGGCCTCGCTGGTCATGTACTGCCGGGCGGGGACCTCCCTCCAGGACAGCACGCGCTTGCCCCGGACGTCGACGACCGCCTCGTAGCCCATGCGGTTCTGGACCAGGTGCACCAGCGCCTCCCGCCGGAACGGGCGCCCG
>Ga0209485_1000546_pt1 | contig 10351 bp, 10 predicted proteins | sample NCAS100_FD_187516 | JGI IMG/M metagenome (GOLD analysis project Ga0209485, IMG submission 187516) | Agricultural soil microbial communities from Utah to study Nitrogen management - NC AS100 (SPAdes) (version 2) | ecosystem: Environmental > Terrestrial > Soil > Agricultural land | place: USA... | reverse complement strand
GAAGCGCTGGGCTTCCCGGCGAACGAGGACGTCGTGCGCGACCTGCTCGGTGCACCGGCGGCCAGCTGATGCGCGGGCTGCGGTACTTTCTCGTCGTGGTGGTGGCGGTCGGCGGCCTGGCGCTCGCTGCCAGGCTGGTATACTCGCGAGCTCGCATCGCCGAAGCGACTCCGGCGGGAACTCCAGTTGCAAATGAACCGTCTGCGGCGCCTGTTACCGTAGTCACAGCTCCGCAATCACCTGATTCGACGATCAGCCAACCTCGCACCTCGCCGACGGCGACTCCGGTCGCGCCGACGCGCCAGGTCGCGCCTCCGCAAAAGAAAGTGTCTGGGCCGGTAAATAGAGCGCCACAACCGGCAACGGTTGCCGAGCCAATCCCGGCCCTGCCGACGACGTCACAGTCATCTTCGCCTGACAATCCGGCGGCATCACCAACGCCGGTCGAGCCCGCGCCAGTCTGGCAGGCGACGCCGAGACAACTGGCGCGCGACAGCGCGTACGTCATGGTGTCGTCTGGCCGGTTGCAGGCCGCGATTGCGGTACTCGATGCCTGGGTGCGCGGCAATCCCACGGATACCGCCGTTGTCCTCGACCTCGCCCGATTGAAAGCGAGAGCCCAGGACTGGGCAGGGTCGCTCGCACTCTACACCGCGTTGATCGAGCAGCATCGTACGGCGCAATTCCTGTTCGAGCGCGGGCAGACGTATCTCTGGTCCGGCGATACGAAACGCGGGGAGGCGGACCTGCTCGCCTCCGAATCGCTGACCCCTCGAGCCGAAACCGAGCGCCAACTCGGCGATCATTACCGGTGGCAAGGTGACTTTGCCCGTTCCGCTTTCTGGTATCGTCAGGCATTGCACAACGCCCCCGGCGATACGATCGCGCGCAACTCGATGCGCGTACTCGACCGTGCCGTTGTGGATCGCCTCATGCTTCCGGGTGAACTCTCCGGCAACGACTTCGGGTCAACAGTGCATGCCATCAGCGACAACGCGGGATTCGACCTGTACGCGCTTCGCCTGAGCCAGGGCTTTGCACCGCTGTCCAACCTCGTCGTTTCGGTGAGCGGTGAGCTCCGCTCCGCGACCCGGATGTTTGGCGCCAGCGAGACCCGGCTCGACGCACACGGGTTCGACGTTTTTCTGGCGAGTCGCATCGGATTGTCAAAACTGACCGCGACGGTCGGCATGCTCGACCACGGTAACCTGTCAACGATCGTTCGCGGTTCAGTGACCGCGGACGGATTTCTGGGCAATGCGAGGGTGAAGGCGTCGGTGCACCGCGCACCGGCGTACCAGACCTTGTGGGCGCCGCGGATGCTCGGCGTGTCGGGGAGCGCGTCCACGACGCTTGGCGCCCAGGGCAACGTGTCCATGCCGCTCGGCATCGGCAACGAAGTGTACGTCATGGGCGAGTTCCTTTCGGTCAGCGACGACAACTCCCGCTCGGCTGCGCAGCTGGCCATCCGCCGTCGACTCCCCGCATCGCTCTCGCTGGTCTATGCGGGGAGCATGATGCGGTACGAGGAGCAAACACCGCTGTATTATTCGCCGGACCGGTACCTGGCGCACTCGTTAGGGATCGAGTTTGCGCGGTACCGTGAGCAGGGACTCTCCGTTGCGCTGCGCGCGTCACCGGGATATGCGTGGATGCGCGAACCCGCCGGCACGGCCGATTCATCCACCCGTGACCTGACCGCGTTCCAGTTCACGACGGGCCTGGAGGTGGGATATCGCCGCGGAGCCTGGGACCTGCTGTTCTCCAGCGGCCTGTCCAACGGGCGTGAGGGTGGCTACCAGTCCCGGAATGCGGCGCTGTACCTGCGGAGGGCGTGGTAATGCCGACCCGCATCGGGTACTACGGGATCCTCCTGGTCGGCCTGACGGTTGTACTTGCGGCGTTAGGCTCCATGGTGTTGCTGCTGCTGAACATCCCGTACCAGTTCGCGAGCTGGTGGCTGACGTTCGGCGTTACCATGCTCCTGTTCTTCCTGATTGTCGTCATTGCGCGATACGTCATCCTGTTGTGGCTCGGGTACCTCCATCATCTCGAGTCGCGGATCGAGGAGGATGACCCGCACGACCTGTTCGAGCCGCCGGTCACCATCATCGTGCCGGCGTACAATGAAGGCGCGGTCATCGAGAAGGCGCTCAGAAGCCTGTTGGCCCTGGATTACCCGGCCTACGAAGTGCTGGTCGTGGACGACGGCTCAACCGATGACACGTACATGCGCGCGTCGGCCCTCGAAGGGCGGTATGGCGATGTCGTCCTGCGCGTGGTCAGCAAGTCCAACAACGGCAAGGCGAGTGCGCTCAACACCGGTATTTCGCTGGCCCGTCACCCATTCGTGCTGTGCATGGACGGCGATTCACGCCTGTCGAGAGATACGCTCAAGGCATCGCTGCGGCACTTCCGGGATCCGAACGTTGGAGCCGTTGCCGGAAACGTGAAGGTCGTGAATCGCCGCAACCTCTGGACGCGATTACAGGCGCTCGAATACATCGAGGGCCTCAACATGGCCCGGCGCGCCCAGGCCTTCGTGCGCACGGTCAACATCATTCCCGGACCGATCGGCATCTTCCGCCGGGATGTGCTGCAGCAGCTCGGCGGCTATGAGGTCGACACCTACGCTGAAGACGCCGACCTGACGCTGAAGATCCTGACCGCGGGCTGGCAGATCAAATATGAAGAGCGCGCGATCGCCTATACCGAAGCGCCGGAAGGATTGCTCGACCTGCTCAAGCAGCGGTATCGCTGGACGCGCGGCATTCTCCAGGCGCTCGGCAAGCGCAAGGCATGGCTGTTCGCCCCGAAGGGCGGAGCCGGCGTCTGGATCTCACTGAACACGATGTTCTTCGAGGCGGTCATCTGGCCGTCGGTGAACGTGCTCGGCAACCTCGCGTTTGCCATCGGCACGCTGCTCGCCGGCATTCCCCAATACGTGCTGTACTGGTGGATGATGCTGACGATCCTCGACGTCGCCGCCGCATTGTACGCCGTCGCGATGGAAGAGGAAGAACTGGCGCTGGTGCCGTACGCGGTACTGTACCGCATGTTCTTCATCGTTGTTGTCGACGTGGCCAAGATGTTCGCGTCGCTGGAAGAGCTGTTCAAGGTGAGAATGACCTGGGGCAAACTGGAACGTGCCGGCCGACTGTAAGGAGAGAAAACGATGGACCTGAATAGCGTGCTGTCGACCATCATCATCGTGGCATTTGTCGTCACGGTCGTCCTGGCTGTGGGCAGCTACATGCTGTACAAGCTCCGGGAGAGACGGCGTCCGCGTCAGGCATTCGATCCTGCGAAGGAGAACATCTTCTTCGAGCGCTTCTATCCGAAGCCGACCGCCAACGAACCGCATCAGGCGCTGTAGCCAGGACTCGCGGGGCGCCGTTCACGCGCCTCGCTGCGCTCAACAACCGATCCAGACGCTCCGGGTCGAGGCCGTCTCGAAGCTGACCGGCCTCCCTGCGCGCGGCGTACTCGACAGCCCTCAGCGGCTGACGATCCGGGCCTAACGAAACGGTTGCGCCTGGCGCGATCGCGACCTGCGTCGCGGAACGCGGCGCGGGCTGTCAGTGTTTGACGAGAACATCGGGGGAGTTGCCCGGCAGTCACGGTGAATCGTCACGCAGGGCCGCCCGGGTTCGGACGTTGCATGGGTCCGCTGCACAGCGGCCCCATCTGGCGTCTCGAGCTCGCGATGCCGTCCTGGCCGGAACCGGGACCGCATCGCCCACGATGCCTAACGCCACCGACCAATGACGACACATCACGCGGATCCGGCCACCCGGACGGGTTCGATCTGGACCGCCACCAGCGACCTGCCGTTGTGCCCGCAACTCGACGCCGACCTTCGGGTCGACGTCTGTGTGATCGGCGCCGGTATCGCCGGCCTGAGCATCGCCTATCTCCTGACGCGGGCCGGGAAGACGGTGGCGGTGCTCGATGATGGTCCCCTGGCGCGCGGCATGACCTCGATGACCACCGCCCACCTCACGTGTGTACTGGACGAGCGCTACCACGAACTGGAACGCATGCACGGAGAGGAAGGAGCGCGGCTGGCCGCGGACAGTCACATGACGGCGATCAACCGGATCGAAACGATCGTGGCAAGCGAAAAGATCGATTGCGACTTCGAGAGGTTGAACGGCTACCTCATCCTCGCGCCTGACGATGAAGAGGAGACGCTGACCCGCGAGCTCGTTGCGGCACAGCGCGCGGGAATCGACGCGGCACTGGTGAATCGGCCGCCGCTGCCGTGGCCCGATCGGGGTCCGAGCCTGCTCGTCCCGAACCAGGCGCAGTTCCACGCGTTGAAGTATCTCGGTGGACTGGCGCGAGCCATCCAGCGTGACGGCGGCCATCTCTTTACGATGACCCATGCCGAGCGTATCGAGGGAGGAAAGCTGGCGCAGGTGACCGCGGGCGGTCACGTCGTTTCGGCCGATGCGGTCGTGGTCGCGACACATTCCCCCGTCAACGACCTGGTGGCGATTCACACGAAGCAGACCGCCTACATGACCTATGCCCTCGGCGCCCGGGTTCCGCGCGGCTCCGTCACGCGTGCGCTGTATTGGGATACCGGGTGGCCGTACCACTACGTCCGCTTGCAGCAGGACCAGGGTGACCCCGAGGCGGAGATCCTGATCGTCGGTGGCGACGACCATCGCACCGGTCAGGCCGACGATACCACCGTGCATCAGGAGCGGTTGGAGCGGTGGGCTCGCGAACACTTCCCGATGATCCGGGATGTCGCCTACAGCTGGTCCGGCCAGGTCATGGAAAGTGTCGATGGCCTCGCGTTCATCGGACGGAATCCGCTCGACAAGGACAACGTCTACGTGGTGACAGGCGACAGCGGTACCGGCATGACGTACGGCACGATCGCGGCCATCCTCATCACGGACCTGATCGAAGGGCGCGAGAATCCCTGGACGACACTCTACGATCCGTCTCGCAAGACATTGCGGACGGCCCCTGCGTATGCGAAGGAAGCGGTGCGCATGGCCGCGCAGTACGCGGACTGGATCCTGCCGGGCGACCTGAAAAGCGCCGACGATGTACCGCCCGATGGCGCCGCGGTCGTGAAGGAAGGGCTTGCCCCGGTGGCCGTGTACCGCGAGCCCGACGGCACGCTGCACCGGATGTCGGCGGTGTGCGTGCACCTCGGCTGCATCGTGCGCTGGAACGCGACCGAACGGACCTGGGACTGCCCCTGTCACGGGTCCCGGTACGACCGGTTCGGCGTGGTGATGAACGGCCCGGCCAACAGCAACCTGCCTCCTCGTTAGGCAGTGGCACGTCCCCCCATCCGTTTTGCCGTCGTGGGGCTCGGCGACATCGCGCAACGCGCGGTGCTGCCGGCGTTCGCCCACGCGCGCGCCCGGGCCAGCCTTGCCGCGCTGGTGTCCGGCGAGCCGAAGAAGCGCGGCGTGCTCGGCCGGCGGTTCAAGGATGTCATCACCTGCGGATATGACGACTACGACGACCTGCTGGCGAGTGGTTCCGTGGACGCGGTGTACATCGCGCTTCCGAACCAGATGCACCGCGATTTCGCACTGCGTGCCCTCAACGCCAACGTGCACGTGCTCTGCGAGAAGCCACTGGCCACCACCGTGGCCGACGCGCGCGAGCTGACGCGCGCCGCCGAACGTTCCGGGAATCAGTTCATGGTGGCGTATCGGCTGCATTTCGATCCGGCGACGTTGCGGGCGATCGACCTGGCACGTGACCGCCGGGCCGGCGACCTGCGCATATTCGCATCCGTCTTCTCCTCACCGGTGGAGCGCGGGGATATCCGTCTCGAGCGCAAGGGTCGTGGTGGGCTGTTCGACCTTGGCATCTACTGCGTCAATGCGGCCCGAATGGTGTTCCGGTCCGAGCCGCTGGAAGTGGTCGCGATGCATGCCGGTCAGGGAACGGGCCGATTCCGTGAAGTGCCCGAAATGACGGCAGCGCTGCTCCGGTATCCCGGGGATCGCCTGGCGATGTTCGTCTGCAGCCTGAATGCCTTCCGCGGCAGCTCGTGGACCGCGGTCGCCATGAAGCGGCTCGTGCGCATGGAGCCGGCATACTCGTACCATGACCCACTGGTCGTGCATCTCCGCTCCGACACGGTGACGCGCACGAATCGTTATGCAATTCACGACCAGTTTGCGGCTGAACTGGACCACTTCGTTGCCCGGATCCGGTCGGGGCGGAAGACGGAGCCGTCGGTTCGCGAAGGCGAGGCCGACATTCACATCCTCGACGCCATCGATCGTTCGGCGCGCTCCGGCCGGCGGGTGAGACTGCGGCGGATCCCGCGCGACGCGCACCCCACCCGGCGCGAGGCGAAATCACATCCGGCGGTGGGGACGGTGCGGATGGTGAAGTAACAAGGAAGCAGGAGGGAGGAAGCAGGAAGCAGGGAAGGAACGAAGCGTTTGATTTGAGGGCCTGCACGACCAGCGCGGGCCCTCCGGCCTTCCCTGCTTCCTGTCTCCTGCTTCCTGTCAGCAAAAAGCAAGGCGCGGGCCGCGCGGCCCGCGCCTATACGTGCACATTGCGCTCACACAGTCGGCGCGGCATTCGCCAGGTGTTAGGCGATCGCGCCGGTCCCGGTCGCAATGGAATCGAGTGACAGGGCTATGGCGTTCAGTCCATGATTCTGACGCCGTGCAACTTTGCATCGACTGCTGCCGCGCGACATTCTCCGCGCGAGCATTTCTCGACCCTACGCGAGGCGACAGGGAAAATGCGCCGGCAGGGGGACGCCGCTTCTCACTCGTGAGGCACGGGTGAGGTTCACCCCCGCGGACAATTGAACGGCGCTTCGCGATGCGTAGCCTGCCACAGGCTTAGTACCGGAGGCGGTTATGGCAGCGAGGAAACGGGCCGCGACCCGCAGCGGAGGTCGCCGGGCGTCGACGCGCAGCGGCGCAAAGCGGAAATACGGTAAGGCCGCGTCGAAGCGCGTCGCAAGCGCGATGCGCCGCCGCAAGCGCGGCACATTGAAGAGTGGGCCAGGTGGAAAAGGCGGCAAAGTGAAGTCGCGGAAGCAGGCCATCGCCATCGGCCTGTCCGAGGCGCGCGAAAAAGGGGCCAAGGTCCCACGCAAGAAGAAATAGTGCTCGTTAGGCACGCACCTGGCGGACTCGAGGGCTGAAACCGCCGGGGCCGTGTAAGGTGAACCCCGGGGGTATGGCACGGGCCCCCCGCCGGACAATGGTAGGGAATCGAGCTTCTTCCTAGAATGTGTCCCAGCAGGCGGATGTCAGCGCCTGCCAACCTGATTGCGAAGGAGAGTCAGATGCTCTCGACTATCGCCCTGATCCTGATCGTACTGTGGCTGCTCGGTATGGTCTCGTCGTACACGATGGGCGGCTTCATTCACATTCTGCTGGTCGTCGCCGTCGTAGTGTTCCTTGTACGAGTCATTTCGGGCCGTCGCCCTGTTGTCTAGGGCCGGGCCGCGTCGAACGGTGAACCCGTTCGCGCGGCCTGCGTCACGGCAGGGACCGTGTGGGGCGTGTACGTAGAGACTCGCCCCAGTAACACCTGGAGGTAGTCGAGATCAACGGGCTTCAGCGCGACATGGTCAAAGCCAGCGTCGCGGCAAAGTTCCTGGTCCTCAGCACGACCCCACCCGGTCAGCGCGATCAAGATCATCGCGTGTCCCCACGAACGCCGGCGAATCTGCGCCGCCACGTCGAAGCCGTTCATGCCCGGCATTGCCACGTCGACAAACGCGACGTCCGGCAATTTCTCTTCCGCGAGGCGAACGCCTTCCGCTCCACTCAACGCGCCCCACGCCTCATGGCCGAGCAGCTGCAATACGCTCAGCATGCTCTCGACCAGGTCGGTGTTATCGTCGATCACTACGATGCGAAGCGCCATGCGGAATTATGATGCAGTTTTGCCCCGAGTGAGCGCGAGATCCGAACGTCGAATCTCTCGATCTTGCCGCCGTTTGGTGCGTTGCAAGTCGTGCTCCACCATGCAACATCAGCACGCGCCGCACCAGTCCCGAGTGCGATTCTTTTCAGGCGTGAAGGAAGCGGGCGCGATCCCGGGGCGTCACGGATGTGACCCAACGTGGGATGACGATCGCCCCAAAGGCCCAGAGCTTCGCAGCTACCAACCAGTTATGGGCGCACCGACCCGCTCTGTGACGCAGGTCGCAGGGAATAGGAAAACTTGATCCGGGGGTGCTATGTCGTCGCCCACTGTGGAGATGTAGCCTTCAGGCGAGAGTCAGCCGGGCGGCTGGCCGGCTCAGGTTTTGCCCTAGGATAAACGACGTGTTCAAATCGGCAGTTTCGGACGAGCTCCCGGCGGAAGAACGTCACCTTCAGCGCCTCCAACGGATGGCGACGCTGGGGACGCTCGCGTCCGGACTTGGACACGACCTGCGCAACCTCGTCATGCCAGTGCTCCTCCGACTTGATGTCGTGGCAGCGACGACGGAGCTGCCGGAGAAGGCTCGGAACGACCTGGCGAGCATCCGGCAAAGCATCCTCCGGCTGCAGCGACTGGCCGGCGGTCTCCGCCTGCTTTCATCGGACCCGTTCGACCAGCGCGACGAGGCCCAGCTCACGACGCTCCATGAGTGGTGGCAGGATCTGCAGCCGATCGTGGTCGATGCCCTGCCGCCGCACAGCATCGTCGAAGCGAAAATCGGCAGCGACTTGCCGGTCGTTGCCGTCCCGCCAGGCGCGCTGGCGCAGATCCTCATCAACCTGGTGATGAATTCTCGTCAGGCGATGGAACGGACAACGTCCCCGAAGCTGACGTTGACGACGCGCACCGAGCAGGCCCGGGTGATGTTGGACGTGGAGGACAACGGCGGCGGAATGGACGAGGAAACCCGTCGACGGTGCTTCGAGCCCTACTTCACCACCCGCGCCCGCGGGTATGCGACTGGCCTCGGCCTTTCCACCGGACGAGCATTACTCAACCGGTATGGGGGTGACCTGGTCCTGGCACCGGAGTCCGAAACGGGAACGGTCTTCACGCTCATCATGCCGGTTCGTATTTCGACTCCGCTGTCCGAAAACGGCAAGCACCGCCGAGTGCGCCTGTTGATCAGTGACCCGCGCCAACTCGCTATGCTGCGGCTGCTGATTCGCCACAGGGGTCTGGAGGAGGTGGCGGCTCATACAACGGACCCAGCGGACCTGACTATTTGCGACGTGGACGCGCTTCCTTCGGTGATCGGGACGCACCCATCGGCAACAACGAACGTCAGCGGAAGCATCATCGCGATCGGCACGCCGAAAACTGACATGACACCTGATACGGTTCGGTGGGTAGATCCCAAGGACTTTTCGATACTCGACGATGTCTTACACTGACGGCGACAGATCAGAACCCAGGGGATTGGGTGGGGGAGGGAGCATCGCGTCGATGGAATCCGCGGCTTTCACCGTTATGTGCATCGATGACAATGTCCTGCTTGTCGATGCGCTCGAACGTCGCCTGAACCTGGAGCCGGGATTTGCCGGCCTTCACCGCGTGGAAGACCTTTCGCGGTCGGTGGAATCGGTTACACGCATGAACCCATCGGTTGTCCTGCTGGACGTCGATCTCCCCGGTGGCGTCGACGCGATGAAGATCCTCGAGCAGATCGCGCAGAAACTTCCCGACTCACGCGTGCTCGTGTTCACCGGCTACCCAACGGGTGATCTCGTCAGGCGGGCGATGTCGCACGGTGCGTGGGGATTTGTCTCGAAAGGCGTCGCATCCGACCGCTTGATCGCCGCCATCCGGCGAGTTGTCGCCGGGCAGGCCGTCATCGAGCTCGAGGAGTAACCTCCGGCCACGGGATAATTGAAATCCCACCGGTACGCTCCAGGATCGCGAAGCGGACCTGGTCGAATCGTTCGAGGCCATGGTCGCGGCGAGCCGCTTCCATGATGTCGTCTTCATCGACGCGCTCGCGCGTGAGGGCTTCCTGGTTCGGCTTTCCATCGCGCACGAGGACCGTGGGTATGTCATCCAGGGCGCGCGACGCAGTCGGCGATTTGTCCTTCAGGATCGCCAGCACGAAGTCGATGGCGGCGAACGTGCCGACGAGGAGCATGGCACTCGTTATGCGCGTATCGTCAGCGACCAGCGCAGGCTGAATCGCCTCGCTCATGATCAGCAGGACGACCAGGTCGAACGTGCTCAACTCGGCCAGGGTCCGTTTGCCGGCGAGCCGCACGACCAGCAGCACGAATCCGTAAATGATCGCCGCGCGCAGGACCGTGGAAGGAACCGCGTGCTCCTGCACCTGGTTCGTGAATGCACCCACCGCGAGGAGCGGCAGGACGATCCACCAGGCAATCACCCGTAACCGGTGAGCGGCGCGATCAAAGCGCTC
>Ga0209485_1000543_pt1 | contig 10373 bp, 11 predicted proteins | sample NCAS100_FD_187516 | JGI IMG/M metagenome (GOLD analysis project Ga0209485, IMG submission 187516) | Agricultural soil microbial communities from Utah to study Nitrogen management - NC AS100 (SPAdes) (version 2) | ecosystem: Environmental > Terrestrial > Soil > Agricultural land | place: USA... | reverse complement strand
TTGGCCCGCGACCCATGCCCCCATGCCCCCATGCCCCATGCCCCATGCCCCATGCCCCGTGCCCCATGCCCCGCCCCTTGACGAAACCTCCGAGCGCCTGCTACCGTAGTAGCACAACCAATGCTACTGGAGTAGCACCGATATGACCGCAGCAAAACGCAACGCGCCCGCACCCAATCCGCTCGACGTCGGCCGCCGGGAGCGACAGATCGTCGAGATCGTTTACCGGCTTGGCCGCGCTTCCGTGTCGGATGTCCTCGAGGCCCTGCCGAATCCTCCTACGTATTCCACCGTAAGGGCGATGCTGGGCAAACTGCGGGACAAGGGCCACCTCACCCAGGAAGTGGATGGGCCGCGGTACATCTACCGGCCCGCCGTGCCCGCTGAGCGCGCGAGGAAAACGGCGATGAAGTCACTCGTGGATACGTTCTTCGACGGGTCCGTCGATCGAGCGGTCGTTGCGCTGGCCAACCTTTCCGATGCAGACCTCGACCCCGATCGGCTGGACGCGCTCGCAAAGCGCATCCGCGCGGCACGACAGGAGGGACGGTAAATGACGAGCTTCACCTGGCTTCCCGATGCCGCGTGGCGTGGAGCCCTCCTGCTCGCGATCGTGTTCATCGTCGCGCGCCTGCTGAGGGGCCAACCCGCTGCCGTGCGTCACGTGTTATGGTCTGGCACTCTGGCTGGTGTCATGGCCATGCCGCTCCTCTCGGCGGTCGCGCCGGTGGTTCCAATAACGGTCCCCTCGCGCGTCCTGCCACTTCCGACTCCAGCCGTACCGGATAATTCGTTAGGCAGCCCGGACGTGGCCAAGGTCCTGGAGAACGACACGGGCGATCGCGTGGCCCCCGCGGCTTCGGCCGCCGAGAGTTCGGATTTCGGCTCAGCCATCCAGGTTGTCACAACACCGTGGTACAAGTGGTTCACACCCGTCACGTGGGCGATCGTCATCTGGCTCGCGGGCGTCGCCGCCTTCTCGATTCGTCTCCTGGTGGGATTCGTGGCGCTGGCCCGCATGCGGCGCACCGGTCGCGAGGTACAGGATAGCGTCGCCGAACTGGCCGACGCGTGTGCGGCGCGGCTCGGGCTCCACGATGGTCCGCGTGTCATCGCAAGCTCACGTGTTGCGATGCCGTGCACGGCCGGGTGGATCAAGCCGGTCATTGTGCTGCCTGACGGATACGAGGCCTGGTCACCCGAGCGGCTCGAAGTCGTGCTGCTGCACGAGCTCAGTCACATCCGGCGGATGGACATCATTCCGCACATCCTCTCCGAGTTCACTCGGGTGATTTACTGGTTCAATCCACTCGTTTGGCTCGCCGCCGCCCGACTGCGTGCAGAGGCGGAGATGGCGACTGACGATCGCGTCGTCGACGCCGGCGCCAAGCCGTCAGACTATGCGGCGCACCTGCTCGACATCGTGCGCCAATCACGACGCATCTGGCATCCGGCGCCACTGATGCCTCTCGCGCGGCGCTCCGAGTTCGAGGGACGCATGCTCGCCATCCTCGAATCCGGGGGAAGTCGAGCCAGCACGCGTTGGGCGTTCGGCACACTGACACTGGTTGCGGGGCTGTCGCTCGGCGTCGCGTCAATGGAAGGCGCGTCCGCGAAGTCCAACGCACTCGGGGATTTCTCCGCCGAGACGGAAGCCAGTGGCGTGCTTCCCCCGAACTATCACGACGAGGTCACGTCCGAATCCGTATCGGAGAGGAAGGAGGTGAAGGAGGAAAAGGCCAGGGAAACACGCCTGGTGATACAGGGCGCCGAGCGTGAGTCGGCGGTCGGCGCGCTCGCCGAAGCCCTTCGCGACCCCGTAGCAGCGGTGAGGCAGGCCGCCGCTGAAGCGTTAGGCAGCGCGAAGGACAGCGTAGCCGTGCGCGCGTTGATGGCGGTACTCCGAACGGACGACAGTCCCGCGGTCCGTCGCGCGGCGGCCTGGTCGCTGGGTGAGATTGGCGATGACCTCGCCATCCCGGCGCTCGCCGATGCGCTCACAAAGGATCGTGATGCGGAGGTCCGCAAGAACGCGGCGTCCGCGTTGGGTAGCATCGATAGTCCGCGAGCCACACCAGCGCTCGTGCAGGCGCTCGAGCAAGACACGAACATCTCGGTACGCCGGGAGGCTGCCGAAGCGCTTTCAAATATCGAGGATCCCGCTGCGACCGACGCACTGATTCGAGTCCTGGATCGCGACAACGACCCGGGTGTCAAGCGCTCGGCAATAGAGGCGATCGATAATCTTGATGCCTCCCGGGCGTTACCAGCTGTCAGCAGCGCGCTGCGCGATTCCGACGCGGCCGTTCGCCGTGCGGCAGCCGATGCCCTCGGGTCGATGGAAGACAACGACGCAGTTCCGGCCCTCATGGCCGTCGCCCGTGATGCCGATGCCGAAGTTCGTCGCGCGGTCATGCAAGCGCTCAACAACCTCCAGGATCGCCGCGCGCTACCGACGTTTGTGACTGGTCTTGGGGACGCTGACGCCGAGGTGAGGCACCACGCGGCTGAAGGGATCGGCAACCTGGAGAACCTCCGCGTGGCACCACCCGAATTGATCCGGGCGATGGAGGACCAGAATGTCGAAGTACGCCACGCCGTGGCGCATGCGCTTGGTCATATCAAGGATCCGGCGTCGCTGCGCGTCCTCATCGCGCATGTCACCGATCCGAACGTCGAAGTCCGGCAGGCGGTGGTCGAGTCGCTCGACGAGTTTGACGATCCGTCCGTGACGGCGGCGTTGCGGACTGCGCTCAGGGATACCAATGCCGAAGTTCGGCAGAGCGCCGTCAAGGCGCTCGGCAACCGGAACCGGTCCAAATGAGCGCCGCCAGGACGGTGCTGACGGTCGCGGCAGCGGTGGTCGTGCTGCCGCTGGCGATGCGCGCGCGCGAAACCGGTTCCGCGCGTGCCAGCCTCGTGCCGGTGAGCATGAGTGTCAGCGAAGAGAAGGAACCGCAAGCAACAGCGTCCGACGTGCAGGCCTATCTCGAAGGGCTCCGAGGAGCGAACGCCATTCAGTGTGAAATCGCGCTTTCGTCCTTCAATTCATGGAGCTCGAGTCGAGCACCCGACCGTGATAGCGTGGCGTGGAACGTCGCTATGGTCATTCACCGGCGAATTGCGACAGAACAGATCGTGCCAGAACTGGTTGGTGCGATGCGGTCGCCCGATAATTGCGTGGCACGAATCGCCGCTCGCCTGCTCGGCCGGAGCAAGCTGGCGGCGGCTCGCGCCGCGCTCATGACGGCGCTGCGCGACGAGAACGCGCAGGTTCGACGGTTGGGCGCTATTGGGATCGGGTTCAGCGACGACAGCACGGCCAGCAGCCAACTGGTGCGCGCACTGGCGGACAGCGACGAACGGGTACGGGCGGCTGCGGCGTGGGCGCTGGGGGCGGTGAATTGAGTTGAAGAGTTGAAGAGTTACAGAGTTACAGAGTTGAAGAGCTGAAGAATTGAGGAGTTGAGGGGTGGAAGTGGCTCTCGCCGGTTCACCTTTCTCCCTCCTATCTACATCTTTTCAACTCTTCAACTCTTCAACTCATCAACTCAATGAAGGTCGCGTTCCTCGGACTCGGAGCGATCGGCGCGCCGATGGCCCGCCATCTCGCCCCGCGCTACGATCTGTCTGTCTGGAACCGGACGACGTCGCGCGCGACTGAATTCGCGCAGCAGACGTCGTCGACCGCTGCGAGCTCACCGGCCGACGCCGTGCGCGACGCGGCTGTTGCGATCACCTGCCTCCCCACATCACGCGAGGTCGAATCGCTGCTCGACGGCCCCGACGGGATTCTTGGTGCGTTCGACCGCGGAGCCACGCTCATCGACTGTACATCGGGCGACCCGGCGACCTCGCGCAGGATTGCCGCTCGTCTCGCGGAACGCGGTGTCGGGTTCGTCGATGCACCGGTCAGTGGCGGTGTGTCCGGCGCAATGAAGGGCGTGCTGACGATCATGTGCGGGGGCGATGAAGCGACCATGGCGAGAGCACGTCCCATTCTCGAGGCGTTCGGCGAGAAGATCGTGTTGTGTGGTCCTACGGGATCTGGTCACGCGGTCAAGGCAGTCAACCAGGCCATGCTCGGCGTGCACATCTGGGCGCTCGCGGAGGGGCTGGTTGCGCTGCAGAAGGCGGGTGTGTCGACCGCAACGGCGCTCGACGTCATCAATGCATCCAGCGGCCGATCGAACACGTCGATGAACCTTTTCCCGGAACGCGTGTCAACGCGTGCCTTCCCCCGCACGTTCCGTCTTGCGTTGATGGACAAGGACGTGCGGATTGCAGCCGACTTCGCGCGGGAACACGGCGTGCCATCGCCACTGCTGCAACTTGCGTCCGAACTGTTACGGGAGGCGCGCCGCGAACTGGGAGAAGAAGCAGATCATGTGGAAACCGTGAAGGTGCTGGAGCAGTGGGCCGGAGTAACACTGGGGGGCAAGCCATGACTACTGCCGAGGCCAGAGGCCAGAAGCCAGAGGCCAGCGAGTCACGTCAGTCGAGTCACGAGTCGGGAATCACGAGTCACCTCGTCCGGGCTCAGTTCCCGGCACTGGAGCGTGTGCATAACGGGCATCCGGTCGCCTATTTCGACGGTCCGGGTGGGACTCAGGTTCCACTCCGTGTCACCGACGCGATGACGGACTACCTGCTGCACCATAACGCGAACACGCACTGGAATTATCCGACCAGCGCGGAGACCGACCAGGCGATCACGGGCGCAAGGACCGCCGTCGCTGATTTCATCAATGCGTCGCCGGCCGAAGTGGTGTTCGGGAACAACATGACCACCATCACGTTCCACCTGGCGCGCGCGTTAGGCAGGAACTGGGGGATCGGCGATGAAGTGGTCGTCACGGAACTGGACCATCACGCGAACATCGCACCGTGGCAGGCGCTGGCGCGTGAGCGGGGTATCACTATCCGAACGGTTCCATTTTCCATCACGACCGGGACGCTCGACTGGATGGCACTGGAGCGTGCGATCACGAAGCGGACGAAGCTGGTTGCCATCGGGGCGGCGTCCAATGCACTCGGCACGATCACCGACGTGGCGGCGGCAGCAAAGCTCGCCCATGCGGTCGGAGCGCTCATCTTCGTGGACGCGGTGCACTATGCCGCGCACGGCCTCATCGACGTCCGCCTGGCAGGCTGCGATTTCCTCAGCTGTTCGGCGTACAAGTTTTACGGGCCGCACGCGGGTTTCCTGTTCGGCAGGCACGACCTGCTCACCCAGCTCGACGTCCCGAAGCTCGAGCCGGCGCCGGATGAAGCCCCCGAGCGTCTCGAGACCGGGACGCAAAATCATGAGGGGATCGTCGGCACAGGCTCCGCGATCGATTTCATCGCGAGCATGGGCTCAGGGAGCACGCGCCGCGAACAGGTCGTGACTGCCATGGGAGCGTTGCACGCGCAGGGTGATGCGCTCGTCAGGCGCTTGTGGAACGGACTGGGTGACATCCGCGGCGTGCAGCGGTTCGGGCCAACGCCCGACGACCCGCGCACCCCAACCGTGTCATTCGTCGTCGACGCGGTGTCGGCGGAAGCGGTCGCGGTAGCCATGGCGCGACGCGGCGTCTTCCTGTCGCACGGTGACTTCTACGCTGCCACCGTGGTCGAACGGCTCGGACACGCCACCGATGGAGTGGTGCGCGCCGGTTGCGCCTGTTACACCACCATGGAAGAAGTCGAGCGATTACTGGACGGAATCGAGGCAGTCGCGCGGAGCGCGCGATGACGCAACCGACGATCACCCGGCTGACACGGACGGTACGGGAATCGCAGCACGAAACGTCACAGATCATGATGCCCGGTGACGCCAACAACCTCGGGCATGTGTTTGGTGGCGTGGTGCTGGCCATGCTGGATAAAACCGCGGCGGTCGCGGCTATCCGGCATTCCCGTTCGGCTTGCGTGACCGCATCCATTGACCGAGTGGACTTCCGTGAACCGATCCATCTCGGCGATCTGGTGGTAATGAAAGCAAGCGTGAATTACGTCGGCCGGACGTCGATGGAGGTGGGAGTGCGGGTCGAAGCCGAGGATCTCCAGACCGGGAGCCGGCGGCACACGAACTCGTGCTATCTCACGTTTGTCGCTGTTGACCGCAACGGACGCCCGATCCAGGTACCGGATCTCAAACCGGAATCGCCGGATGAGTTGCGCCGTTACGAGGCTGCGGTGGCCCGCCGTCGTCGTCGGCTCGAGGAGCGCGAGCAGGAAGAGAAACACACGAGGGAGTTCGGGGGGCGGGCATGAGCAGCGCGGTCACACGCACGTTTACGGTGGAACAGGCGAACAGGATGCTGCCACTCGTCAGGCGGATCGTGCGCGACATCGTGGACGGCCACCGCGCGTGGTCGCGGGCCGTGAAGACCTACGAAAACGCCGCTGCCTGGACTCGTGCCGACTCACAGGCGACGCAACTCACGCCCCTCGAAAACGACGTACGACGGCTCGCGGCTGAAATCGAAGGGTATCTCGGCGAGTTGCGTGAGCTCGGGGTCGACTTCAAGGGATTCGAGCAGGGACTGGTCGACTTCCCCGGCGAGCGAGATGGCCGCCTGGTACATCTCTGCTGGAAGCTTGACGAAGACGAAGTTGCCTTCTGGCACGAGGTGGCTGACGGATACGCCGGACGACAGCCGATCAACTGGTGAATCGTGAATCGTGACTCGGCACCGCACTCAATCCGAACGTTATGCGTGAGTACCAAAGCCCCGATGGAATCAACTGGAAGGTCGTCGTACAGCTGCCGAGCCATAGCAGTGCGATGCTCGTGTACCAGCATCCTGACGGTCAGACGTCAAAGCTCGATCGTTATGCGTGGATCAACTCCATGCAGGTGACGGATCCGCGCGAGCGACTGAAGGCAAAAGACGTGATGGAGCGGTTGACGGACGACGACCTCGCGCGCCTGTTCCGGCGCAGCATGATGGTCAGTGCCAACCGGGATTTCGCGGCCCGAAACATGAACTGAGATCGCGCGGTTACGAACTGTTCACGCGGAGACGCGAAGGCGCGGAGCAGTGGGTGATAACCGGCTAAAGAAAACTCCCTATTGGTTTTAAATGATTGTTCTTTTTCTCCGCGACTCCGCGACTCCGCGCGAGAAAACAGCGACAATCAGCTGGCTATCGTCGCGTTGACCGCATCTCGAAACGGCACGTCCACTTCAAGACCATCTCGGGCAACGCGCGAGTCGGGGAAGACCGACCGCGCCTCCTGTTCTAACTCGCCAGCGTCGCGAGTGTAGCGCGCTGAAACGTGGGTCAGGATGAGTTTCCGGACACCGGCCATCTTGGCGACCTGAGCCGCCTCTCGCGCAGTTGAATGACCGGTTTCGATAGCGCGCTGGGCTTCGTCGTCGCCGAAGGTCGATTCATGCACAAGTAAGTCGGCGTTTTCAGCGGCAAGGATCGTTGCAGCGCACGGCCTGGTGTCTCCTGTGATCACAACGCGACGACCTGGGCGCGTCTCTCCAACGAGCTCAGCCGGGCTGATGACACGCCCGTTATCGAGCGTAACCGACTCGCCGCGGTGAATTTTGCCCCATAAGGGCCCCTCGGGAATTCCCAGCGATGCCGCGAGTTCGGGGTTGAATCGGCCGCGCCGTTCCTCTTCGACAATCACATATCCGATAGAGGGTGGGCCGCGGTGCTCCAACGCAAAGGTATGGATGAGATAGCCCTTACGGGGAATGGCGTCCCCGGGTGTGAGTTCGCGAATTTCGAGTCCGAATGCGAGACGCTCCGAACCGAGGGATTCAGCGCGTTTGAGCATTCGATCGGCACCCGGTGGACCCCACAGTCGAAGCGACTCCGTACGGCCCTGTAGTGACATCGTGCGCAGCAGCCCGACGACACCAAGCAGGTGATCGGTGTGGAAGTGGGTGAAGAAGATGTCGTCGAGATTGAAGGTGATTCCGTAGCGCATCATCTGGCGCTGTGTGCCTTCACCGCAGTCGAAGAGAAACGCTTCTCCCTCGCGGAGGAGCGCAATCGAAGAGACGTTCCGTTCGACGGTTGGTCGGGCGGCGGAAGTGCCGAGGAATCGCAGACATAAGGGCATGGCGCGTCAAAATATAGTTACGCGATTGTGGTGTTTTTTCGGGTCGCGTTGTGTTTGCGGTTGATAAGGCTGTGTGATCCATGTTCCAGACGTACTCAAGAGCACGTTTCAGATTGTAGACGTACCAGAGCATTCGCTGGCGAGGGTGCCAGCAACGTACCGGATCGACTGACCGGCGCGATTTCACCCGGCTTCATTGCCTGTGGGAGGGCTTATGAGCGGGAAAAGCAAAAGAGGTTTCGCATCGATGGATCCGTCGCGGCAGCGGGATATCGCCAGCAAGGGTGGCAAGGCCGCGCATGCAAAGGGTACCGCGCACGAGTGGACCGCTGACGAAGCGCGTCGTGCCGGTCGTAAGGGTGGTGAGGTGGTGAGCCGCGATCGTGCCCATATGGAAGCGATCGGCCGGGCAGGTGGTGAAGCGCGGGGACGCGCTCGTCAGGCTGCTGCCCAGCAGGCAGCGCAGCAGAGCGCGCAGCCGCGTTTCCAGGACCGTGAGACGGCCGTACAGGTGAGCCGCGAGGGAATCCCCTCGATCACGCAGCGTTCGCCGATTTCGTCTCCGCGTCCGACGTTGGGATCGGCAGAGCTCCCGTAAGCGGAGGACTCTGAACCTGGCTGCGGTCGTCCTTCGGGCGTGCCGCAGCCGGCGACGACAAGGCCGCGGTTTGGTGGGAGGAGGGAAGGGTGGTGTAACCGCGGCCAGTCGTTGAACCGAAAGAGACGCAAGATGTTACGTGGAACTTCTGGCGTCGTCTTGCGTAGGATTGGTTGACTTCCGGCCTGGCACGGGTACTTTACGTGTCGACGGTCCGGCCCCGCGCGAGCGGGGTCGTGTCGTTAAAGACCGGAGTGCGACCGGGTTTAGCAGGGTGGCGCGCTCCCTTTTTTGAGGGGCTGTAGCTCAGTTGGGAGAGCGCTGCAATCGCACTGCAGAGGTCAGGGGTTCGACTCCCCTCAGCTCCATAGATCATCAGGATAGCCGGCCGCCGTCCGGTAGGACGTAGAGTTCCAATGGCGGTGAGCACGGCGAATCCGGGTCTCATTTCCGAACCGAAGCGCCCTCCAAGCGAGAGGCGCTTTTTCATTTCCCCCATCCGCTCGAACGCGCTGGAAAACCTTGATCCAACGGCAGGCTACGGCGTAGCTGGTGAGCGGACGTGGGACGTGGGATGTGGGAGGACCCAGATGGAAACGGAGCTGCGCAGATCCGTACTTGTCAGGTTCCTCCCACGTCCCACGTCCCACGTCCAGTCAGTTCCGAGTGACATCCTTCCTGAGTGCCTCAAACGTCTCGTACAGGAACAGGTTCTCCTCAAGCTCCGTCCGTCCACTGAAGTCCCCAAACGCCGACGCGGTCAAACGCCCCAGCCAGCGTACGATTGCGCCCTCATTGACCACGAAGCGGGCGTGACGGTCGCTGACCGTCATCGGGCCCCGGTCATCCCGCACACCTAACGACAGCTCGCCGCCGCGGCCCTGGAACGGGCGACGCAACGGGACCTTGATCAGCTTGTCGACCGCCAGGGGAAAGTGCCACGCCGGCTCCTTCTGGAATCGCAGTAGCCAGGCCCGCCGGTGGTCGGTCCGTTCTATCGTGAGGTTTCCCAGCAGGTTCGTGAAGCCGACGCGGAACAGCTTGTACTTCATCGAGACGTCCATGGTGAGCCGGAGGGAATCCGGCATCGGTGTCGGGACGCCCCCCATCGACACCAGCTTGTGGTCCCGCGATCGAAGGCGAACGAGCAGGCGCCCATCGCGGCCAGCCATGTCCATGTACTGGCGGCCCGCGTAGTCGCTGACCTGCAAGCGATAGACGGTTGATGTGATGTACTTCTCGACGAACCTCGCGAAAAACGAATAGCGAGGGCGCAACCGATCCGGGTGAAAGCTGACGGCGAAGGTTGTCGTGGTTGCGCCGCCCTCGTGCGCGGTGCTCAGCGAGTCGATCGTGAACAGCTGCGCGAGGTGCCGGGCGGTCTCGGGGAATGTGCCTCGCGCATCAGCCAGAGCTTCAGTGCCGGACCTGCCCTCCGCCGCGGTGAGCGTGGCGAGAAGTGCTGCGCCCACGTGCGCCGGTTTGACGGAGCCGATGGCGTGATCGACCTGCGTGAACCATTCGTAGTCGCCTCCGCCTAACCATTTCAGGTTGAGGGAGTGACGCTGGTCGCCGAGTGATCGGACCGGTGGCGCCTGACGATTCGCTGCAAAGGTGTATTGGTTGTTGGCGAACGATGCGCCGACGATGAGCGTCCTGGTGCTGTCGGCCGACGAGGCGTTCCAGAGAGATGAATCGCGGTACA
>Ga0209485_1000541_pt1 | contig 10375 bp, 5 predicted proteins | sample NCAS100_FD_187516 | JGI IMG/M metagenome (GOLD analysis project Ga0209485, IMG submission 187516) | Agricultural soil microbial communities from Utah to study Nitrogen management - NC AS100 (SPAdes) (version 2) | ecosystem: Environmental > Terrestrial > Soil > Agricultural land | place: USA... | reverse complement strand
TCCGCCTTTTAATTTACCGGCTTGCGCGGCGAGGTCGAAACGAACGAGTAAATACAGCACGCGGGGCCGATCTGGCAAATGGTCTCGCGGGTCCGGCTTCAGTTTTTACACCGCCAAAGCCTGGCAGCACCGTGCGTTTGATCTCTTTTCCGGTCAAGCGTTCAATTGCGCGCATCGACAATTCATCGACTGGAGCAACCAGAGTAATGGCTCGGCCTGAGTTCCCGGCGCGACCTGTTCGCCCAATGCGATGCACGTAATCTTCAGGCGCCGAGGGCACATCGTAATTGATTACGTGTGATACCGCGTCGACATCGAGTCCACGCGCTGCAATGTCTGTGGCGACCAGAACGCGTGTACGTCCATCACGGAATCCACGGAGCGCAGCTTCACGCTGGCCTTGCGAACGATCCGAGTGAATTCGATTAACGCTGTGATCGCGTGCGCCCAGAATATGTGAAAGACGTTCGGCGCCGCGCCTGGTTCGCGCAAACACCAGCACCCTTTCAAATTTCTCCCGTTCGAGCAGATCAAGCAGCAATGCTGTCTTTGACTCCTGCGCTACTGGATAGGCGACTTGATCGACGGTGATCGGTGCTTTCCCTCGCGGACTGACTTCAACCAGCGCCGGATCTTTCATGGTCGTCCGTGCCAGCCGTTCAATATCTGGTGACATCGTTGCCGAGAACAGCATCGTCTGCTTTTTCTCGGGCACCATTTCGAGGATGCGCCGAATGGCAGGCAGAAAGCCCATGTCGAGCATGCGGTCGGCTTCATCCAGCACGAGATATTCGACTGTGCTCAAAGTTAGTGCACGTCGTTCAATCAAGTCCAATAGACGTCCTGGCGTAGCAATTACCACTGACGCCTGGCGGCGAAGATCGGCAATCTGAGTTCGCGCGTTTGCGCCGCCAATGATTGCGACAGCACGGTTGTTTTTGCCGCGATTAAGTTCGCGGTAGTTCTGGTGAATCTGTGTCACCAGCTCACGGGTTGGCGCCAGCACGAGTACGCGTACTCCGGGCCTCGCCTTCTCGCTGATTTTTTGAATAATCGGAAGCAGAAACGCGGCGGTTTTACCCGTGCCGGTTTCAGCGCAGCCAATCAGATCTCGGCCGCTGAGAATCACCGGGATTCCCTGTTGTTGTATCGGGGTTGGCTCGGTGTATCCGAGCGACTCGCAGGCGCGTACTTGCGCTTCGGCGAGTCCAAGTTGAGAAAAATTCATAGACTCCTAACTAAGTTGTTCTGCGCGTGATTACGCTGCGGAACGAAAATGTAAACATCGGCGCGCGTGTGCGCGCAGCCTTCGTTCGATTGCGGATCGCGGATCGCGGAGTGCGGATTGAAAATAAATTCAATCTGCAATCCGCAATCTGAAATCCGCAATTGATTGGTTGGATTGTTATTACCAACGAGGTTCGCGATTGCCGCCGCCGCTGAAGCCGCCGCCGCCGCGGTTACCGTTGTAACCACCGCCGTTGCGGTTGCCGCCGAAGCCGCCACGTCCGCCGCCACCGCCGCGATTTTCGCGGGGCTTTGCTTCGTTGACGTTCAGTGCACGACCATTCATTTCCTTGCCGTTGAGTTGTGCAATGGCTGCTTCGCCTTCTTCCTTGCTCGACATCTCGACAAAGCCAAAGCCGCGTGAGCGACCAGTATCGCGATCTTCAATGACACTCGCTGATGTGACCGTGCCGGCCTGCGCAAATAGCTCTTGCAGTTCCTGGCTGGAGGTGGCAAACGCGAGATTTCCTACGTAAAGTTTCATAGACATACAGATATACCTTTCCCTCTGAGGGATAAAAGAAGCTGGCGAATCGGATTGGCTTCGGAGTAACGGTAGCAGTCGAAGGACCGGGTTCGGATGCTCTAACGAGAGCGGCTTCTGAAGTTGAAATGAGCCTGCTCTCGAACTATCCAAACGCCAACGCTTACTTTTCTTGCGTGGGGCGCATCACCGTCGATGCGCGAGAGAAGGATTAACTGGCGGCTATGATGCAGTAATAGTGGGTCAAGTTGCAAACCGGGTCACAAGAATCACCAACAAATCTCCACAAAATTCGAACCATAATTGCTGGTTTTGCTGGTTAATATGGACCCAATGGGTAAACCAGAAAGGTTGTCGACGAAGCCACAGAGGACCTGAAAAAGGTTCCGAAACGGACGGGACCCGCTGGATTGGCGGTCGTTTTGTATATTACCGCAGCCATAGTGGGATTGCTTGTAATGGTGGCGCTTCTTTGGACTCGCTGATTTTACGTCTAGTCTGAATCGCGTATCAGGATGACGTCGTCAGTCTGTGTGCCGCGCGATATCGCTATGTTCTTGCCGTCAGCCGAAACCTGAAAAGCGAAGATCAATCCACTGGTAAACCTGGTTAGCGGTTTAGCTGGACCACCCTGCAGCGGCACGCTGTAAATGTTATCGGCATTGTTACGCGCGTCGGCGTAAATGATTGATTTACTGTCCGCTGTCCAACCCAATCCGACGTCCCGATAGTTTATCGATACCGGCAGGGTGGCGATTGGATCGCCACCCTCGAACGGCACTATCGCGATCTGGTTGCTGTTGGTCCGGTCGTCAACATAACGAACCGCTACGAGCTTTCCATCAGGTGAGATTGCGGCCGTGGATGACATCTTATTAAAGAGTTGCTGTGGATCGCCTCCGGCCAGGGCAACTTTCCAAAACGTGGACTTACCTTCTCTAAATGATCTGAAAAGCACCCATTGTCCGTCTGGTGAGCACGTGGCGTTGGAATCGACTTCATTACCCTGTGTAAGTTGTTGTTGCTCCCCTCCCGCGAAACTCAGTTTCCACAAATTAAAGTTTCCTGACCGGTTGGAGCTGAACACGGCGTAGCGGCCATCTGGAGAAACGCAACCCAGCTTCTCGATGTACGAATCGTTGGTAACTTGCCTGCTGCCTGTCGTTACCGGATCGATATTCCAAATATCTAATTGCTCACCTGACGGGCCTGTGTACAAGAGTTTCTTGTCAGCGCCCCAGGCAAGGGTGTCTCCCTCATACTTGCCATATGTGATTTGCTTGGGCTCCGCCAGGCCCTCACCAGCACTCGCGACCCAGATTTGCATCGACCGCTCTGCCTGGACAGTAACAATTGCTTTCGAATCAGCGGTGAGCCCGAGACTGGTTGTTCCGTACGCGTTTAGATCGTTTGTTATCCGGCGAACCTCTCCGCTTGGATAGGACACGTGCCACAACTGAGTGCCTGCCGAAATCAACTCGGGAACAGCCGCTACGATTAAACCACTACCGTCGTTTAGCCAAAGCACGCGCGACACGGAAACCCAGTTGTGCGTGGTGATAGCTTTCTCAGCGCCACCAGCAGCGGGAACTGCAACTACGGTCGCCAGCACGTTACCGCGGAAGCTTTCGGCGCCGCATGCGATTGTCTTGCCGTCGGGCGACCACGATGGACCACCTGCGGGTGGAAAATGTTCCGGCAACTTTCGCGTGGACACGATGCTCTCGCCTGTGCCGTCGGCATTAGCTACCATTAGCTTGGATTCCGGCGCCTCCGTTCGCACGAACGCAAGGAGTTTACCGTCTGGAGAGAACGTCACTGCGCTGGTCACGCCGGCCAGGATTCGCTGCGGTGTTCCTCCCAGCACCGGTACCCGGTAGAGAGTTCCTCGTGGATCATTTTCAAACATCGAGTAGTAGATAAACTCGCCATCGCGAGAGAAGGTGGTGCCGCCGACTTTGCCCGGCAGGTCGGGTGCGATCTTCACCACACTGCCAGTCAAAATCTGTCGAACCCATAAACTGTCTTTGCCTGACTCAGTCGTTCGAAACACAACGTATTTACCGTCAGGTGAAATCGACGCATAACCCCTGATCTCGGCGTTTCCAATTTTACCGCCGGTGGTTAACCGGGCGATGCGCATCGCGCGGAATGGTTCAGTCCGCGACGAACTTGAAAACTTCCACCAGGCGGCTATCAAGGCGCCCGCGATAACCAGCAATCCAAGCACTGCGAGGACGAAGCCGCGTTTGTGTTGCTTGATTTCTCCAATGATGACTGAAGTGCTCGAAGTGGGCCGCGCTTCAAACTCGGTGCTCGTCGCCGTGTGGTCACCAACTGTGGGCGAAACTGATGAACGCATTGACGACCGCTGGCCCATTTCGCTGCCCGCGTAGGTAGGCGGGATCGTAACGTCGAAATTGGTATCGCCCTCGATTTCGCGGCGCACTTCTTTCAGTTCAATAGCAACGTCCTGGATCGATTGATATCGTTCGTCGGGATCTTTCGCGAGGCAGCGACGCACTATGCGTTGCAGGTCCAGCGGTGCATTCGGATTTAAGTCTCGCAAAGCCGGCGCGGCTTCATAAACAATTCGATAGAGCGATTGGACTTTCGACTCGCCCTGGAAAGGTCGCTGGAGAGTGATTGCTTCATATAGCATGCACCCGAAAGAGAAGATGTCCGAGCGATGGTCGATCTCGTCAACTTTTCCCTGCGCCTGTTCGGGCGACATGTAGCCGATTGTCCCAAGCAACTTACCCGGAAGCGAATGCTGCTCATATTCGACCGTGGCGACGTCACTGGCCGCCGATTCGCTGCCCAGGCCCGCTGGTTCGATAAGTTTCGCGAGCCCAAAATCAAGTATCTTGGCGTAACCATCCTTCGCGATCATGATGTTGTCAGGCTTTAAATCACGATGGACGATGCCGGCCGCGTGCGCTTTAGCCAATCCGCTCGCGACCTGTTGCAGATACTTGAGCAGCTTGCGAAGGTCAGCTTTCTCATGGTGGATTTTTTCGCGTAGCGTCTTTCCTTCGACGAACTCCATAGCTATGAAGTTCAGGCCATCCTCTTCCCCAATCTCGTAGATGTGCGCGATGTTCGGGTGGTTAAGAGCGGCTGCTGCTTTCGCTTCTCGGACGAAGCGGGCCATGCGTTCTCTTTTTAACGCGAGATCGGGTGGCAGGATTTTAAGTGCAACTTTCCGCGCGAGTGCCGTGTCCTGCGCCAGATAGACTTCCCCCATGCCGCCCACGCCGAGCTGCGAGGTGATCTCATAACGGCCAAGCTTTGTTCCACTGGCCAGTGTCATTTGTCGTTATCGGCTTCGAGAGACATTATCGTTTGAGCTCGCCGGTCCAGTTGAGCACGACCGTCATGGTGTGGCTGACTTCTTCCACCGCCGAGTTGATCAGGAAGCGCTGCCCATCGCGCGAAACAGCATAGCGGTTCGGGGCTTCGTACCTGGCAACGGTGGTTTGAAAAAGCAGCTTCGGCGCACCTACTTCGAAGGTCTGCTGTGGATTCACATCAACGGCCATAAGTTTTCTTTCAGGGGTGATGTAGAAAAGTTCTTTCCCGTCGGACCGCCAATGCGGCTGCGCACCCCCAGTCGTGGAAACTTGCCATTTGCCGCCCGAAGGCGGAAAGCTTTGGACATAAACCTCGTTGCGGCCCGATTCGTTCGAGACGTACGCGAGCCAACGATTGTCAGGCGAGAAGCGGCCGTGCGATTCGTTGAATTCCGTCTGGAGAACTACATAGGGCTTTATGTCGCCGAAGAGCGGCAAGACCCAGAGGTTAGCACCTGTCTGGGTATCGGAACTCTCGAAAATAATGAACTTTCCGTCAGCCGACCAATCCGTACCGTTGGTCACGACGTCGGCCTTGAGCAACAACTCCTCATTCCCCGCCCCGCTGGAAACTTTGCGGTAGAGGCCGCGCACGCCGCGTCGCTCTCCATTAAAGACAATCGAACTCCCATCGGGCGACCACGCAGGGTCATCATCTAACTCTGAGCTGAAAGTAAAGCGCACTGGCACGCCGCGCTCCAGGTCCATCATCCAAATGTCACTATTTGTACTGTCGTCTCGCTGGAGTGCTGCTCGCTTCTCGTCTGGTGAAAGCACGACGTCGTTGTATCCGCCGGGCGACCCGACTACGTTCAACTGCTTGCCATCGCGGTCAAACCAGACCAATTGTCGATTGTAGGGGGTGCCATTCCAATAGATCAGCGTCCCGTTGTCCGAGACTGAGAAGTTCGAGTAGCCCGAAGCCACGCTAAAGGCCACCTGTTCAACCACGGGAAAGGGTTCGCCGCTCAGTTGCAATTTGGCGGCATCGAATGATTGCGCCATCAGCGTGGTGTTGCGCGCAAACAGCAGATAGCCCGGAGCAACGTAGGCCGCGTTGGACTCAAATTTCACCAGAGGCTTACGTTCACCGCCGTCAAGCGAGGCGACGTAAATAGTGGCGTCTTCCGAGCGCCCGTTCCAACTCTGGTAGAGAAAATGGCGGCCATCCGGAAGGAAACTAGGGTAAGCCTGAATCACTTCCTTGCGCGACTCGTCGAGTTTTAGGATCAGCGTTGGGCTACCGCCCGCCGCGGAGACGCGCTGCATTCCGTGAGTGTCTTGCCCAAAGATAATTACGCCGTCGCGATTCCAACTTCCCCCGGCAGACAACCGCGCATCGCATACAATTTGCGCCGGGCCACCCGACACTTCAATCTTCTTCAGCTTGTTATCACTAAAGAATCCAAGATAACGACTGTCCGGCGACCAGAAAGGCAGATAAGCATCTTCAGTCCCATTGAGCCGGTGTGCGGCGACGGAATCCAATGGTCGAACGTAGATGAAGCGCTTGCCCTCGAGGGTGGCCAGGAACGCAATCGTCCGGCCATCAGGGGATACCACTGGTCCGAAAATTTCAGTCACTTTCTCAGGCATCGATATCGTGAATCGCACGGGACGCTGGTCGGCAGGCGCGCGTCGAAAATAAAGAAACGCGAGCGTCAGCGCAGCGAGTAAGAAAAGACCCGCGATGGCCCACGGTAGAAACGCGAGTAGCTGGCGGCGGGCCGCGGGCCGCTCGCCGATAATCATGGAGCTGGATACGTTAGTCGAACCCGATAGCGCTTCGATAGAAAAGGCGAGATCGCGGGCTGAGTTAAAACGTTCCTCCGGATTCTTCTCGAGACAGTGATTCACGACGCGTTCCAGCGCCGGATTGATTAACTTGTTCGTACCGGAAAGATCGGGCGGGTCTTCGCGAAGAATCGCACTCATCGTGTCAGCAGTTGATTCACCGCGAAAGGCGCGGCGACCGGAAAGCATTTCGTAAAGGATGGCGCCGAAAGAAAAAATGTCGGAACGATGATCCGCCGGCTTGCTGCGCAACTGTTCAGGCGAGATATATCCAATGGTCCCCATCACCACGCCGGGGTCGGTATCGACGCGCCTCGTAGGTATGTCTGTCTGGGATTGATCACCATCAACGCGCGTCAACTTAGCCAAACCGAAGTCGAGAATCTTGACGCGTCCATCCTTGGTGATAAACAGGTTTTCCGGTTTCAGATCGCGATGGATGATTCCCTTCTCGTGCGCTGCGGCCAAACCATGGGCGATTTGCAACGCATAATCAATGGCCTTTCGCTGAGGTAACGCGCTGCCAGCCATCCGCTCACGCAAGGTTTCGCCATCCAGCAGCTCGGACACCACATACGGCGCACCGTCATGCGTGCCGATGTCGTAAACCACGAGAATGTTTGGATGGTTCAGAGAACCCGCGGCCTGCGCTTCCTGCTCAAAACGACGAAGGCGTTCTGCGTCAGCGGAAAACGCTGCCGGAAGAACCTTGATTGCTACGTCGCGACTGATCTGATCATCGCGCGCAACATAGACCTCTCCCATTCCGCCTTCGCCAATCTTGCCGCGGATTTGGTACCGGCCGATTTTTTTACCCTCGGGGATGGGGGAGCTCATGCGAGTCGGTTGATACGGAAGCTGGCTGTTTTGTCGTGCGGATTCTAGCTGAGATGCAATGATGTGGCTAGAGACCTTATGAGGCTCTTAATCAAGTTCAAACAGCGCGTTTTGCTTTAGCCCGCAAAGCGCGGCGATACCGTAAAGCTTGGGGTGGAGGGGGCTTTGCCAGCGGAACCTTTGATTTGTCGTAGCCTCTCGTATAATTCGGGTCAACTTGTTTAGCCCATGCCTGAGCTTCCCGACATCACCGTCTACATCGAAGCCCTTGAGAAACGCGTCTTGAAGAAGCGTCTTAAGAAACTGATGGTGGGCTCGCCGTTTCTGCTGCGAACAGCTGAGCCACCAATTAGTTTTCTCGAGGGAAAGACCGTTCGGCAATTGCGGAGGTTGGGCAAGCGGATTTGTTTCGGTTTCGATGATGAAGTTTGGTTGGTGCTTCACCTGATGATCGCCGGTCGACTGCACTGGAAGGATGGGGTCGCGGTTAGCAAACCTATCCGCAATCCGAAGAATCAACTCGCCGCCTTCATTTTCGAGAATGGCGTCCTTATGCTTACCGAGGCGGGTACTCAACGCCGCGCGTCAATACACATCATCCAGGGTAACGCGAATCTGGATAATTTCGACCGCGGTGGTATTGAAGTACTGGAAACAGACCTCGAAACTTTTGTCAGGTCACTCCGGTTGGAAAATCACACTCTGAAGCGGACGCTCACGGACCCAAGACTTTTCAGTGGGATCGGCAACGCCTACTCGGATGAAATTCTCTGGCACGCACGGCTGTCGCCTGTCGCCTTAAGTCAGAAACTTACTACCGAGGAAACCAAAAGCTTGTTTGAAGCAACCCAGTCAACTTTGAGGCTTTGGATAGAAACCCTGCGCGAAGAGGTTCGCGGTGCCAGGACGGGGTTCCCCGAAAAAGTGACGGCATTTCGCCCGGAAATGGCAGTGCATGGCAAGTATCACGAGCCGTGCCCGCGTTGTAACGCGAAGATTCAGCGCATCCGCTATGCGTCGAATGAAACCAACTATTGTCCCAACTGCCAGACGGGCGGCAAGCTGCTGGCTGACCGCGCGCTTTCGCGCCTCTTGCGTTCCGATTGGCCACGTACGGCCGACGGGCTGGAAGACCTCTCGTTAAGTTGAGTTGTGTCGGGAATCTCACGGTAGACTTCGCGCGCTACAGGCTGTTAAAGTATGTGCGAGCTCGCCCCCCTACAAGGCGAGCTTTCCGTTAACCCGATGGATTTTGATTTACGTCGTTTGTCCCCAGCACTTCGTAGTCGCCTCAATCCACCTTTTTGAAAACAAGCACGATTCCCAACGGTATTTAGCCCTGCTTTCAAATTAAGCAGTTATTGGAGTTTTTGTATGCCTTCCCCCATCAGAAAAAGCGTTTCCCATTCGCAAAAAGTCACACTCGCACTAGTCTTTACATTAGCTGCCGTCTTGATAGCAGCTACAGACATAGTGATCGATCAAAGCCGCGTCCCTGGCGCCACCAAAATCAACTATTCAGAGCTGTACAAGATTGCCGAAACCGGTGCGGCCGTTTCGTTAGTCATTGAAGGCGACATCGTGAGAGTGCAAAGCGTTCAGGGTAGCATTCTCGAAGCGACTGTCGCCGGTGACGCGATCCGTCAGGGCGTGGTCGAAGAGTTTCGAAAGAAGAATGTGCCGGTTGAGTTTAGGCAGGTGCAGCCGAGTTGGGTGACCACTGGCCTGACATGGGGGACACCGATTCTCACTGTGCTGCTTTTGGGTTTTATCGGCTGGCGGGTTTACGCCAGCATGAACGGTGGCGTCAGCAAATTTGCAACGGCTAACCGGGACGGCAAAGACCGGGTTTCATTCGCCGATGTTGCCGGCGTGGACGAAGCAGCTTCGGAGTTGGCGGAGACGATTCAGTTCCTGAGCGACCCGCAAAAGTTTGGACGGCTGGGTGGACGCGCGCCGCGTGGCATTTTGTTATATGGACCACCGGGAACCGGTAAAACTTTACTGGCGCGGGCAGCCGCGGGAGAAGCGGGCGTGCCCTTCCTGTTGGCGTCGGGTTCGAGTTTTCAGGAAAAGTTTGCAGGCGTTGGCGCCTCGCGGGTGCGCAAGTTGTTTGCGCAAGGTAAGAAGGTTGCGCCCTGTATCATCTTCATCGATGAGATCGATGCGCTGGGCCGGCAACGCGGTCGCGGCAGCGACTCCGCCACTGCCGATCAGGATCAAACTTTGAACCAACTTCTGATCGAGATGGATGGGTTTGATCAAAACTCTTCCATCGTAGTAATCGGATCGACTAACAGACCTGACGTGCTCGATCAGGCCCTCACGCGGCCCGGCCGTTTTGACCGCGAGATTGCAGTTAACTTGCCGGATGTGCGCGGGCGGGAAGCGATTCTCGGTATACACGCTCGTAAGCTGCAACTAGATCCACAACTCGATCTTAAGTGGGTGGCCCGCGGTACACCCGGCTTTTCCGGTGCGGACCTGGCGAATATTCTTAACGAGGCCGCCATTGATGCAACGCGCGATGATTCACCCAGTGTTTCCCGAAAGAATATCGAGTTTGCTCGCGACCGGATGCTCATGGGAGCGGAACGTCGCGGTTTCATGATGGACCAGG
>Ga0209485_1000540_pt1 | contig 10382 bp, 10 predicted proteins | sample NCAS100_FD_187516 | JGI IMG/M metagenome (GOLD analysis project Ga0209485, IMG submission 187516) | Agricultural soil microbial communities from Utah to study Nitrogen management - NC AS100 (SPAdes) (version 2) | ecosystem: Environmental > Terrestrial > Soil > Agricultural land | place: USA... | reverse complement strand
AGGTCCGAGCCGTCAGGTAGCTTAAAAGAAACGCGCCGATCTTCCCCATTGCGTGCAACTGCAGCAGATAGCGTTGGAATGCCAACGGTTTTCTCACCGCCCTCAGTTTCGGCAGTGAAGACGAGAACACCGCTATAGGTATTCGGCTCGCGCGCCGCAAGCGTCGAAGGCGCCGTCGCGTTCACGTTCGCAGTGCCTACGTTCGCGTTAACGTTGGTGTTGATATTGGTGTTTATGTTGTCATTGTTTGTGTTCGTTGCCCGACCACATCCGCTCATCGCGAAAACAATAATTGAAATAGCCAGCACCAGAATAAAGACCGGCGGCCTAACGTCGGTATTTTTCATGTTTACATTTCTCCGCAGCAATCGCGCTTTCGCAGCGACGTTAACTACTCGGGGGTGAAGAGGGAAGGGCCATAGAATAGCATGAGCGCGAAGAAGGCAGAAGTAATGCCTTTGATTCGTGTTATTTTGGACACGAATACCGAATCATCAGGAGGCCTTTTCAATGAAACAGATCGCGCTCGTGTTGTTCATCGGTTTTGCGGTATCGCTTTGTAACCTCTCTGAAAGATTACACAAGGGCGGTTCAGGGTCAGGTTCCAATTCTGCGGGCGGTGTAACCGACAATGCAGCGAAACCAGAGCGTGCGCAACCAAGCGCGGCACAATCGGCTGCGCTCTCCGGTGGTAGTGAAGCGAAGTGGGATCGGCAGGGCATGTCGTTCACGGTGCCGCCGAATTGGACCGAGACGCAGCAGGAATCGAAAAATCTTACGTGGCGATCGCCCGGAGCTGGTGCGGCGTCGTTGATTGTAAGCATCTCGCCGATGGGGGAAGAGTTTCCTGTGGACGCAAGTATTCAGGCGTTTTATGACGGTGCGAAGACGCGAGCGCAAAACGGTGAGGTTGACGAGTTGAAGTGGGTAGAGATCGACGGAGTAAAAGGCGTTCAGTTTCGCGAGGCTGTTCCTGAGCAGCCTGACGGCCACCGGCGGTTGCAGTGGATGGCGTACCGAAAGTACACGGGCCAGGTGCAGATGGTGAACGTGATGCTTGCGAGTGAAGGCAAGGACTTCGAACGTCACAAAGATGCGATGTACGGCATCCTCTACTCGCTAAAGCTTGCCCACTGATCTCCCGCATCCGTGTTTCCATTGGTTCCACCAGAGGAAACACGGATGTGTAAGAACGCGATTATTGTTTGCGAATGTAGTTGCGGTGTACCCAGTTTCCTTTATCGGCGGCGTCCACCGTTTCGAAAAAGATGTTTCGATCGTCTTCTCGGGTCACGAGTTTGACGCGGCGCGTGACGTCCTTGGACTTGGCAGTTGCGCGTTCCGAGTCCTCAAGAAAAGTTTGAACAGTTTCGTTAGTAACAGGTTGGACTGCCTGGTCCTCATCCAACTCGGCAATCGCTTCAACGGCGCTCGCCTTCAGCAACTTGGGCCAAAGTTTCAAAAACAGCGGGCGCGAAGCATAAACGTCAGCGCTGTTCACATGACCGTTGATCGCAAACACATAACCGATCACATCCGTCTTGTTACGCACGACTCCTGACAAAGCCTTGACGTACTCGTTGCCGCTATTGACGACGATGGAGTTGTTGACTGCCATTTCGTAACTCGAAGGCGCTGACTCATCCAACGTTACTAGGTTCACGTTCGACGCGATCTTCGCCTGCGCTACCTTCACGTTCTCCCAAACTTCCGTTTGAGATTCAGACTTTTTCGCCGCAAGTTTTAGATCTTTCGTGGCTACCATATTTTCCGACGAACTAAACGTTGTCGGACTTTCATTTCCTCTCCTTTCCCAACGGTCTGATTCGACGCAGAACGCGGCGATCGGAATGCGTCGAGATCGCGGCGGCACGATGAAATCTATCGAAATCATGCGATCCTGTTCACCCCCACGGACAACATCCCCTGACTGAACGTAAACATCCTGATTCGAGAGATTTCGAATGGCGAGTTCGTTGACATCCTTGGTTTCATAGACGATCACTTTCTTCTGAGCGAGCGCCTCCTGAAGAGTCAGAAAATTCTTGCCGGGCATCTGCTCTTTTCCGTGAATGAGAAAGATCGTCAGGTTCTTGTGCGTATATGGACCAGACAGCCGGTAATTACTGTTTGCCGTGGCGGGCTTAGCTGGCGTTTGGGCCGTTTGCGATCTGCCGCTGCGAGCAACTAAGAGTGTTGCACACAGCGTCAGGAGCAGCGAGATTACGAGTACTTTCGTTCGGGATTTGTGGTTCATTGTCGTACTCCTTCACCGAGTTTGAGTAGGTTTCAGGGGAGACGACCACGCGGTAATCTGGTTCCCGAGAGATCCGGGAGCGGTTGAAGAACGGGATTCGAGGAGACTTCTTGCAGGCTGAGACGTTTGGCGGTATCGTGCGCGTTGCCCTGTAACGGATTTAGCTTGCCGGAAACCTCCGTGCTTCTCTGGGTTCGGAAGAACAGTCTAAGCCGGCCACGTCTGGTAAACGGATTTGTTGTCCTGTCCAGAAAGCCGTCCATTTACATACATACCTCTCGTCCGAACTTCCGAACGTGTAGTAAATCAGCTTTGAGGGAACGGTGACGATCACCCACGAACAATTCGATACTCTTTTGACCTGGTTAGGCGAAGGCGACCGGGACGTTGGCGCCCAAAAGTACGAAACTATTCGCGCCGGACTCGTTAGGGTCTTTATTTCCAAGGGTTTTAACGACGCTGAAGATCTCGCGGACGAGACCATCAACCGCGTCATAACCCGTCTGCCCGACATCCTCGAAACCTACGACGGCGACCCGACCCGCTACTTTCACGGCGTCGCCCGCAATATCATTCGTGAAACCGCCCGTCGCAAGGAAGTTTTGGCGGAAGTCCCCGCCATCTGGATCGACCCCCAGCCCTCCAGTGTCGAACTCGAATGCCTTGAGCACTGTCTGAATTTGCTGGCGAAGGACAAGCACGACCTCATACTCGATTACTTCGTCTACGAAGGGCACAACAAAATCGAATATCACAAGGAAATGGCGGAGGAACTGGATATCTCCGAGGGCGCGCTCCGCGGGCGGGTGTACCACATCCGGGCAAGCCTCCTAAACTGCATGCGCCAATGTGTCGGCGGAACTCGAGTAACAAAACTGCACTCAAAAACCATGGTAGCTAAGGGTTCTTTCGGAGGGGGCGAGCCATCAATCAAAACGGAAACAATCAGTTAAAACAGTACCTTCTCGGCCAGCTTGGAGAAGCGGAAGAGGAACAGGTCGAGCTTCGGTTACTGGCGGATCCGGAGTATTCGCAAGAGTTTGACCTCGCGGTCGATGAAATCATCGATCAATACATCGCCGGCAAGTTTGCCGGGGAGGATCTCGAGCGCGTCCGGAGCCACTTTTTCAAATCAGAAGCACGACAGGAACAGCTTCGCTTCGCGGTTGCTCTCAGGGAGCGGAAGTTGCGACCTGCGGACGATGGCAAAAAGGGAAACGTCATCCCGTTACCTCGGCCGTCACCGCAGCCGGTGCCGAGGCGTTCGCTCACGCCGTATTTATCTATCGCTGCCGGTCTCATCGTTGCCGTTGGCATAGGTTTCATTGTCTACCTGTTATTGCGTCCCGAATCCGATCTCGATCGGGGCCTCGTTGCGCTCAATGAGTCGTACCAGGAGCGGCCGGTCGAGGCTCGTCTCTCGGATCTCAGGTACGCACCCATGCCGGACCAGCGCGGCGCAGCGCCTCGTGGGGACTACGTTAAGCGCGAGTTGGCCGGTAGTCGTTTGAGGACAGCGGCTACGGAAAACCCCAACGCCGCATCATTGCGAGCGCTCGGTCAGTGGTATTTGACCGAACGGAAGTTTGACGAGGCCATCGATCAGTTCAATAAGGCGCTGGCACTCGATCCGAACGACGCGAAGAGTCACGTCAATATGGGCGCCGCGTGGTTGGAGAAAGGAAAGCTGGACGTAAGCAAAACGGAAGGCGGCCGCTCCGTAGAGAACTTCTCACGCAGTCTTGAACAACTCAACAAAGGTCTTCAACTCGACAGCTCTTTGCTCGAAGGTTATTTCAACCGAGCGCTCGTATATGAATACATGATGCTGCCGCGCGAAGCTGAAGCTGCGTGGCGGGAGTACCTGCAAAAAGATTCAAACTCTCAATGGGCCGAAGAGGCTAAACGAAACCTCAAGCAGCTCGAAGAAAGTAACAACCGCAAGGCGATGACTATCGACGATACGCTCAAGGAGTTTCGCCAAGCGCGTCGAGCCCGCGACGACAATGCAGCGTGGAAGCTTGTCACGCAGCATTACACGTCAGCCGGAAACGAACTGTCGAACCGGCTGCTGGATTCGCTTCTCGCTTTGTCGCCCGCCGATACTTCGGAGTCCCCGCTATCAGATCTCTCGTATCTTGCCGATTTGGAACAGAAGCAGAGAAGCGGACGGGCGATCGCTACACGTCCAACCTTGTTCAAGTCATGGCAACGGGTTTCGAGTACGGGCGATTTCGCAGGGCCAGGCGAAGTCGCACATGGACAGTCTGAAATAGCTGAAGTTCTATTGCTCGCTGCTTGTAAGGAACACCAGAGGACGCTGGACGGCACGGACAATGGTGTTTTCACCAAGGCTTTGCTCGATGTTTGGAACACAAACGGCTCGAAGACTTACGCGCAGCTCATGAAGGGCATCAGCCAAAAGCTCACGGAACAAAATATCGACAGTAGTCCGGTGATGGTTCGGATCCCCAAGACATCTGCGTTAGGGGAAGCTGAGGCGTTCCGGATTTGATTCCTGTTCGTTGAGTCGATGAGATTAGGTGTGAACCGTTGGCGCGTCGGCGTGGGGAACGAAGCACATTCTGCAACGCGCTTCGTATTTATCAGCCGCGCCGACCGCCACGCGTTCCTCCGATTCAAACGTGCGCTGCGAATAATTCGCAGGCTGGCCGCACTTCATACAGATCGCGTGCGTCTTAGTGATGTACTCGGCGATCGCGAGTAGCTGCGGCATCGGTTCCCACGGCTTGCCGGTGTAATCCTGGTCCAACCCGGCAATGATTACACGTACGCCACGCCCTGCCAGATCATTGGCGACAGCAACCAGTTCGTTATCAAAAAACTGGCCTTCGTCGATCCCGACAACCTCAGTGTCAGGATCGATCTTGGCCATTATTTCCGACGCCGAACGGCTGTTTGCCGACTCATGCCGCATCTCCGAATGCGAAACGATCTGGCTGTCTGAAAAGCGCGAGTCCAACTCGGGCTTAAACACCTGCACCTTCTGCCGCGCAATCTTCGCGCGGCGCAAACGGCGGATTAGTTCCTCCGACTTTCCCGAAAACATCGAGCCGGCAATCACTTCAACCCAACCAGCATTCGCACGCGAGTGTGGGGGCGGTTCATCATGATTAACTTGTGCGACTAGTTCATCCATTCTTTTATTGAACGTACATTTTGGGATTGTAAAACGGTGCGAAGGCGGCGATCAGCGCCAGCTCAAAACTCATTGAACGCGTGACGAGGTCACGGGACAGCACGCCCCACGCGCCTTGTTTGCTGCGAATGTCTCGGCCGCCGGTGACTTCGTCGATCACCATGCCGAGCTCACGTCGTCCTTCGACGACAGTCTTGACGATGTCGGGCGGTACGGAGATCGACGGCGCCGCGCCGAAAGCGCCTCGCTCGCCGTCAGTCGCATAGGCCCAGCCGCGCAGGAACGTGTGCCACTCACCGGCGATTGACACGGAATGAAAACCACCTTCAAGTCCGACGTAAATATCTGCTTCGAGTCGCCGGCTTTTAAGTGAATCGCGAACTGCCAGAGCGCGTTCCTGTGCGCCTTGCATCAGTTGCCAATCAGTTAACGGCATCGACGGCACGGTCGTATCGACGCGCCGGGCGACCACGTTCGCGTTGGCCCAACCGGGGTCGATGGCCGCAACGCGTGCGACACTTGCGCGCACAGCCATGATCTTGGCCGCGCGATCAGACCCGAGGGCGATGGTTTTCATGATCTGTTTTCTGGGCGGTAAGTAACAAGAAAACGGATGATACCCAAATTGCGTCGTGACGCAAAAGGGTGCTGCTTGACTTTAGTTTTCGCGGTTGCTGTAATCGATTTGCCTAAGCTTGAGGTGAGTTTTTTAATGACCATCGACGAACTAGTTTACGATTGGAACACGATTGAGCCGTCGCTCGCCGCGCCCAACCGCCATATCAGTATTGACGATGAAACGTTGCGAGACGGTTTGCAGTCGCCTTCTGTTTCGGAACCACCCGTCGAACAAAAACTCGAGCTGCTTCACCTGATGGAAGCACTCAAGATCGACACTGCCGACATCGGTTTGCCGGGTGCAGGCGGAACACACGCAGCCGGAGTCGAACGGTTGGCGCGCGAGATCGCAGATAAGAAACTAAAGATCCGGCCAAACTGCGCCGCCCGCACGCATCGCAACGACATCATTCCGATCGCCGAGATTTCGCAACGCGCAGGAATTCCGATCGAAGCATGTACTTTCATCGGTTCGTCTTCCGTACGCTTTTTCGCCGAAGATTGGACGCTCGATCGCTTGTTGCAAATGACCGAAGAAGCCGTGTCGTTTGCCGTCAGCCAGGGGCTGCCGGTGATGTATGTGACCGAAGACACGAGCCGCGCGAAACCGGAAACGATTCGCGCTCTTTACACGACGGCGATTCGTTGCGGCGCCAAGGCTGTTTGCGTTTGCGATACCGTGGGCCATTCGACGCCCGATGGAGCGCGCAATGTCGTGAAGTTTGTGAAGAGCATCATCGATGAACAGGGCGGAGGTATTCGTCTCGATTGGCATGGTCACCAGGATCGTGGTTTGGGCGTTATCAATTCTCTCGCTGCGATTCAGGGTGGCGCCGATCAAGTCCATGGCTCTGCGTTAGGCATGGGCGAACGCGTCGGCAACACGCCGTTGGACCAATTGCTGGTCAATCTGAAACTACTGGGATGGATCAATAACGATCTCTCTCGTCTCGGCGAATACTGCGAAACTGCCGCCCGTGCTTGTCGTTGGACCGTTCCGTGTAATTATCCGGTCTTCGGGCGCGACGCATTTCGTACGGCAACGGGCGTTCATGCTGCGGCGGTGATCAAGAGTTACAGGAAGGGCGATCAGCGTCTGGCTGACATCGTCTACTCGGGCGTCCCGGCAGGTGAGTTTGGTCTCGAACAAGTGATCGAGATTGGACCAATGAGTGGTAAGTCGAACGTGATCTACTGGCTCGAGAAGCGCGGGATAACTCCCGAGGAAACTCTCGTCAATCGCATCTACGAACATGCGAAAGCCGCACACGCGGTGCTCGAAGAGAGCGAGATTCTAAGGTTATTGTAGGTCAGTTGTCAGTTGTCCGTTGTGAACGACAACTGACTACTGACCACGGACTACCTGACCCCGAGTACTAAGTTCCAATGAGTTCCGCACTGAAAACGTTGCCATCGGTTCCATCTCTGCTGTCCTCTCCGGTGGTGGGGAGCGCCTTCAGTTTCTTCGAAAAAAACGCTGAAGCGATTACGGATGAACAGATTCAAATCTGTTCGATACCCGCACCGCCGTTCGGCGAACGTGAACGTGCCGGGTTTTTAGCTGACAAGTTTTCCACCTTGGGTCTCACCGAGGTTGAGATCGACGAAGAAGGCAACTGTCTCGGATTGATCGAAGGCACGTCGCAATCGCCGTTGCTTGTCGTCAGCGCGCACCTCGACACTGTGTTTGCAGCTGGCACTGATTTCACCGTTGTTAGATCCGGCAACCGGTTGCTTGCTCCGGGAATTGCTGACGATGGATGCGGGCTCGCTGCGCTGATCGCGCTGGCGCGAGCGATTCACGCGGAAAAGATTCGGCCCGAGGGTTCGATCTTGTTCGTGGGAACTGTCGGGGAGGAAGGTGAAGGAAACCTCCGTGGAGTTCGCCATCTTCTGACGCGCGGACGATGGGCGTCGAAAGTTGAGGGGTTTCTAAGTTTCGATGGACCAGGAGTCGATCGCATCACGAATCGCGCGCTTGGATCGCGGCGTTATCGCGTTGAAATCACTGGTCCAGGCGGACATTCGTGGGGCGATTTCGGGTTACCAAATCCGGTGCACGCGCTGAGTCGCGCGGTAGCGAAACTGTCAGGTTATCCGTTGCCGCGTGAGCCAAGGACCACTTTTAATGTTGGGCGTATCGAGGGTGGGACGAGCGTTAATGCTATTCCTGAAAAAGCGGCGATGGACGTTGATCTTCGTTCCGGTGCGGATGTGGAGTTGCGACGTCTCGACTCGTTTTTCCGTCGCGCTGTCAAGCAGGCTGCGGATGAAGAGAATGCGACTCGCAGGCCGGGAGATCCGCTCCTTGAGGTCAAGGTAGATTTGATTGGTGAACGGCCGTCTGGCGAAACGCCGGCGGATTCATCGTTGGTCGAACTCGCTCTCGAGGCGACGAAGCTTTTGGGAATTGAACCGCGGCTCGATCAGTCGTCAACAGATTCGAATCTTCCGATCTCACTCGGCATTCCGGCGATCACTCTCGGCGCCGGTGGCACCTCCGGCTCCTCGCACACACTTGCCGAATGGTTCGATCCGACTAATCGCGATCTCGGCCTCAAACGAGCCTTACTCGTGATCCTTGCAGTGGTCGGCTTGGACCACAAATAAATACTAATTAATTGGAATTGTGATTGTCGCAGAACCGGCTTTGCCCGGGGGGAAGCGCTTCTGCCGCGCGATTCTCAACGCGTTCGCATCACCACCCGAAGCCTGCGTCACACGTCCTGACTCATCATACGTGACTGTGACAACCACTCTCTTCGCACCAGGTTTTGCCGTGTCGGGCGCTGGCTGCGCAGGAACCGACGCTGTCTCAGCATTTCGCACTGCTTCGCGTGCGCGTCGTTCTTTCTCACGCTGACGCCGCGCTGCTGCTTCCGGGTCTTCACCTGCCGGCGTTGTATTCGCTTCAGCGGGTTGCGGCTGCGCAGGAGTTTCGGCCTGGGTACTCTGCGGCGCTGCGGGTTGCATTGCAGCCTCCGCTGCAACCGACGTCGGCGCTGGATTGCTCTTGTACCAACCTGCCGGAACGCCAATCACTGCAACACTCGCGAGAATCGCTACGGCGATCGCGCCGATGAACACTGGTTTCCGACGTCCACCGCCCTCTTTCGCGAGAGCAAGAAAAGCCGGCGCAAATGATCTTTCAGTTTCAGATTTCGACTCGGATCGTTGAGCAGGCGACTCCGGAGCGAGCTCATCCGGTTCCGCAACATAATCAGCAGGAAACGCCACGCCCGGTGAGATGTTCTCGTCGAGCCGCCGCAAACCTTCGAGCACAACCTGCGTCCACGGTTGATTGATCGTGCGGTTCTTCGTTTCCGCGTCCGCGCTAAACTCAAACTCCGCATTCGGCAGCGTCAACGCGTAGTAAACGGCGTCGATCCCATGCAGCACGCCGATGCGCGCGTCAACCACCGAACCTGCTTGCAGGTAAAAATAGCCCGCGCCTTTCGGATACAAGACCTTAAGACGTCCGCTCTTTCTCTGATTGCAGAAAAACTCAATCAGCTCTGAAAGTGAAAGGTCACTGAGGTGTCCAGTTAGTGCCATGAGAACTCGTCCCTTCTAGGAGAAGAAATTCAGGTTGGAAAAGAGGAGAGAATGGCGCGCCGCCTTTCCGGCGCGCCATGAAGGAAGGTTACGGAACCAGCGCAAACTTGTAGTTGATCGTGCCCGAGACTTTGACTGGTTGACCTGAAAGTTTCGTGGGAGAGAACTTGGCCCTCAGCGCAGCCTGGACCGCCGCCTCGCGCAGGAGAGTTGGACCACTCATCGCGGTAGCGGAAATCACTTTACCGGTTTCATCGAGAATCACTTCAACCGAAACGAGTCCAGCAGTTCTCGTCCGCTTCGCCGCTTCAGGGTAAACGGGTTGCGGCAACGATATCGCCGTGCCGTTGAGCACGCCGCCGGAGACTGGTTTCAAAATCGGACGTGGCGCCGGTGGTGGTTCCTCAAGACTGATGCGCACTTCCTGATTTGTGATGACTGCCGTCGGAGTTCTCACATCATTCGGATTAGCGATCATCTGAGTTGCGGAAGCTGACGCTGCGGGCAGATCGGGAGCGACTATTGGTTTGCGAGTCTCGCGCGATTTGTTTGCGGCGTTGGCTTTCGGATCGGTGGATTTCGCTTTCGGATCCGCGGCTGACTTGGTGACTGGAGGCGCGGTGGTGTTAGCAGCCGTGTTCGCGTTGGCGGGAGGAGCAGGCTGAGGAGCGGCAGCCGGAGCTCCCGACATCGTCTTCAACATGTTCTCGTCGAGGTAATACATGATCGAGCGATACGTTACTTCCGTGGGCTCGAACGTTATACCGCGCGAGTCGACGACGGCGACTGAGG
>Ga0209485_1000536_pt1 | contig 10469 bp, 10 predicted proteins | sample NCAS100_FD_187516 | JGI IMG/M metagenome (GOLD analysis project Ga0209485, IMG submission 187516) | Agricultural soil microbial communities from Utah to study Nitrogen management - NC AS100 (SPAdes) (version 2) | ecosystem: Environmental > Terrestrial > Soil > Agricultural land | place: USA... | reverse complement strand
GGTGGCCTGGGCCGCGCGGCGGCTCGGCTGCGAGGCGGTAATTTTCATTCCTGCGCATGCGGCGCCCTCGCGGATCGAGAAGATTCGCGCCGAGGGCGCCCGGGTCGAGCTGGTGCGAGGGAGCTACGATGAGGCGGTGGCGCGGGCGGAGGAAGCCGGCCGAACCCACGGCTGGCAGGTGGTGGCAGACATCGGATATCCCGGCTATCTGGAAATTCCGAAGTGGATCGCCGAAGGATACGCGACGCTGTTCGGGGAGATGGCTGAGCAGCTGGCCCGGGACGGGGGCGGGGAGCCCGATCTGGTGCTGATCCAGGCCGGGGTGGGATCGCTGCTGCACGCGGCGGTGGATCACTTTCGAGGGCTCTCCCGCCAACCACGGCTGGTCGCGGTGGAGCCCTGGCAGTCGGATCCGCACTTCGTCTCGGTGGGATCGCCCGGAGGGCAGCCGACCGTCTCTCCCGGAGCCCAGGATTCCATCATGGCGGGGCTCAACTGTGGCGAGGTGTCGCTATCGGCCTGGCCGACCAATCGCCGGGGAGTGAATATGTTCCTTGTCATCGAGGACCGGCACGCCGCGGAAGCGATGCGCCGGCTGGCCCGCCCGGTCGCCGGGGATCCGGCGATCGTGGCCGGAGAATCGGGCGCCGCCGGTCTGGGCGGCCTGCTGGCGCTGCTGACCGAGCCGGTGCTGGCGCCGGCACGAATACAACTCCGGCTCGGTCCGGCCAGCCGGGTGCTGGTGGTCAATACCGAGGGGGCGACCGACCCCGTCGGATACGAAAGAATCGTGAGAGGTGAGACGTAAGAGTGAGACGTAAGACGTGAGATGTGAGAGGGAAGAGCTCCACGTCTCACCTCTCACGTCTCACCTAGTCAACTACATTCACAGGAGTAACCCCATGCTAATGCCCCCCATCAACCTGAAAACCTGGATCGAGGAGCACCGGTCCCTGCTCAAGCCGCCGGTCGGCAACAAGATGATCTGGCAAGACTCCGAGTTCATGGTCATGGCCGTGGGCGGGCCGAACCAGCGCAAGGATTTCCACGTGGAAGACGGGGAGGAGTTCTTCTTCCAGGTCGAGGGCGACATCGTCCTCCGGATCATCGAGAACGGCAAAGTGCGGGAGATTCCGATCCGGGAGGGGGAGATGTTCCTGCTGCCCCCCAACATTCCCCACTCTCCCCAGCGTCCCGCCAACACGGTGGGCCTGGTGATCGAGCGGCGGCGGGCCGAGGACGAGCGGGATCATCTTCGCTGGTTCTGCGAGAACTGCGGCGAGATGCTCTATGACGCCAACTTCCAGCTGGTGGATCTCGGGAAGCAGCTCAAGCCGATCATCGAGGAGTTCTGGGCCGATGAGAAGCTGCGCACCTGCAAGAAGTGCGGCCACGTGATGGCGGCGCCGGCGCCGGCGGCTCCCGCCGCCAAGTAGTGCTCGCGATCGACCTGCACACCCACATCCTTCCGGAGTCGTGGCCCGACCTCACGGCCCGCTACGGCGCGGGCCGCTGGGTCTCGCTCGAGCATCACGCGCCCTGCCGGGCCCGGGTGGTCGTGGGCGGCAAGGTCTTCCGGGAGATCGGGGACAACTGCTGGTCCCCGGCCCGGCGCCTCGAGGACTGCGACAGGGATGGGGTTCGGGTTCAGGTGCTCTCCACTGTGCCGGTAATGTTCAGCTACTGGGCCGCGCCGGAGCATGGCTACGACTGGTCCCGCTTCCTCAACGATCACCTCGCCGGCGTGGTGCAGTCCAACCCCCGCCGGTTCATCGGCCTCGGCACCATTCCGCTTCAGGCGCCCGACATGGCGGTGCGCGAGCTGACCCGCTGCGTGAGCGAACTCGGACTGGCCGGGGTGCAGATCGGGACCCACGTGGGCGACTGGAACCTCGATCATCCTGCGCTCTTCCCGGTCTTCGAGGCCGCGGAGCGACTGGGCGCCGCGGTGTTCGTCCATCCCTGGGACATGCTGGCTCCCGAGCGGATGGCCAAGTACTGGCTGCGCTGGCTGGTGGGGATGCCGGCGGAGACGGCGCTGGCCATGTGCTCGGTCATCTTCGGTGGGGTCCTGGAGCGGTTGCCCCGGCTCCGGATCGGGTTTGCCCATGGCGGGGGCGCCTTCCCGGGAACTTTCGGCCGAATCGCCCACGGCTTCGAAGCCCGCCCCGATCTGGTCGCCGTGGACAATCCCCATCCCCCGGCCAAATACCTCAGACAGATCTACGTGGATTCGCTGACCCATGACGCAGACGCCCTCCGCGTACTGCTCCGGTTACATGGCGCGGAACGCATCGCATTGGGCAGCGACTACCCGTTTCCGCTGGGGGAATCGCCTCCAGGACGCCTGATCGCCGGCATGCCCGATCTCGACCCGACGACCCGGGCCCGGCTGCTGCACGGGACCGCGCTCGAGTTCCTGGCGCGCGGCCGCGGGGATTTCGAATGAAGCCGGTCTTTCCCGCCGAGACCCGACAGGAGCGCTGGGCCCTGGATGCGGATGTCCGCGATCCGCTGGCCTGGTGCCGGGAGGCCTTCGAGCTGCCGGTCGATGCCGGGGGAGAGCCGCTGCTCTATCTCTGCGGCAACTCGCTGGGTCTGCTGCCCCGGGAGGCGCGCAATCTGGTGCTGGGAGAGCTCGATGCCTGGGCGAGGCGGGGCGTCGAGGGTCACCTGGACGGGCCCCGGCCGTGGTACAGCTACCATGAGCCCCTGCTGGCTCCGATGGCCAGGCTGGTGGGAGCTCACCCCGAGGAGATCGCGGTGATGAACTCGCTCACCGTGAACCTCCACTTGATGCTGACCTCGTTCTTCCGCCCGGATTCGGGCCGCTGGAAGATCCTCATGGAGGAGTCGGCGTTTCCCTCGGACACCTACGCGGTGACCTCGCATCTGGCCGCGCGGGGACTTGATCCGGCGGAGGGGGTGGTACTGGCGCGGCCCCGCGCCGGAGAAGCGCTGCTGCGCACCGAGGATATCGAGCAGCTCCTCTCGGAGCGGGGCGGAGAAATCGCACTGGTGCTGCTTCCCGGAGTGCAGTACTTCAGCGGCCAGCTCCTCGATATGTGGCGGATCACCCGGGCCGCCCACGCCGCGGGGGCGCTGGCGGGATTCGACCTTGCGCACGCCGCGGGCAACGCGGTGCTCCATCTCCACGAGTGGGAGGTGGACTTCGCGGTCTGGTGCTCCTACAAGTATCTCAATGCGGGTCCCGGCGCGGTGGCCGGCTGTTTCGTGCACCAGCGGCACGGCGGCGATCCCGCGATTCCCCGGCTGGCCGGGTGGTGGGGCAACGATCCGGCGACCCGGTTCCGGATGCACCTGAACGAGCGGTTCGTGCCGGTGCCCGGCGCCGCCGGCTGGCAGCTCAGTAATCCTCCCATTCTTTCGATGGCGCCGCTGGCCGCCTCGCTCGCCGTGTTCGACCGGGCGGGGATGCCGGCGCTCCGGGACAAGTCCGAACAGCTCACCGGGTATCTCGAGTCGCTGGTCGCCGGGCTGGATCAGGGCAGAATTCGCCAGGTCACTCCCACCGACCCGAAGGAGCGCGGCTGTCAGCTCTCGTTCCAGGTGCCGGAGCGAGCCCGGGAGCTCTTCAACGAGCTCCGTCGTCGCGGCATCGTGGGAGACTTTCGCGCGCCCGACATCATCCGGCTGAGTCCGGTCCCCCTCTACAACAGCTTCCACGAGATCTGGCGGACCGGACAGGCCCTGGAAGAGCTGTTGCGCGTCCCATGAGCGATTTCGTGATCGTGGGAGCGGGGCTGGGTGGGTCCCTGATGGCCACCCTGCTGGGTCGCTCGGGGCGCCGGGTAGAGCTGCTCGAGCGGCGGCCCGACCCCCGCTCCGGACCGGTGGAGGCGGGTCGCTCGATCAACCTGGCGATCTCCACCCGGGGACTCCATGCCCTCGAAGAGATCGGGCTCCGGGAACAGGTGCTCGGGATGGCCATCCCGCTGCACGGCCGGATGATCCATCCGGTGCGGGGACCGCTGGCCTTCCAGCCCTACGGGACCCATGGCCAGGCCATCAACTCGGTCTCGCGACTGGGCCTGAATCAGGCGCTTCTGGATGCGGCGGAAGCGACCGGAACGGTGCGGCTACGGTTCCTGCGGCGCTGCGTGGACCTGGATCCCGAATCGGGAGATGTGCTGACGGTGGACGCGCGAAACGGTCTCGGCGAGGAGCGTCACCCCGGAACCGTGATCGGCGCCGACGGGGCCTGGTCCGCGGTGCGCGGCTCCCTCCAGAAGCGGGAACGCCACGATTTTTCCCAGACCTACCTGACCCACGGCTACAAGGAACTCCATATACCGCCGGCCGAGGACGGCTCCCACCGGCTGGAGCGGCACGCGCTGCACATCTGGCCCCGCGGGGGCTACATGATGATGGCGATGGCCAATGTGGACGGCTCCTTCACCGTCACGCTGTACCTCGCGTTCGAAGGTCCCGAGAGCTTCCACTGGCTCCGCACGCCCGAGGACGTCTCCCGGTTCTTTGAGCGCACCTTTCCCGACGCGGTGTCTCTGCTTCCCGCGCTCCACCGGGATTTCTTCGCCAATCCGACCGGGTCCCTGGTCACCATCCGGACCCGCCCCTGGCATCACGAGGGGGCGGTCGCGCTGCTGGGCGACGCTGCCCATGCGATCGTACCGTTCTTCGGGCAGGGGGCCAACGCCGCGTTCGAGGACTGCCTGGCGCTTTCCGGCGCGCTGACCAGGTATTCGGGCGATTGCGCCCGGGCCTTCCCGGCCTACGAGGCGGACCGGCGGCCCAACGCCGACGCGATCGCCGACCTGGCGATCGCCAATTTCCACGAGATGCGCGACAAGGTCGCCTCGCCGTTCTTTCGGATGGAAAAGCGGGCCGAAGCGCTGCTGCACCGGCTGTTTCCCGACTGGTTCGTGCCGCTCTACACCATGATCTCGTTCAGCCGGGTTCCCTACGCCGAGGCCCGGGACCGCGCTGCCCGGCAGAGCCGCGCGGTCAGGGCAATCGGGCTGGGGCTCCTGCTGCTGCTGCTGTTCGTCTCCTGGCTGCTGATCCGCTAAGATGCCGTTGACGGGACCCCTCCCGTTGACCGTTGACCGTTGACCGTTGACGCTGTCCGGACTCCATGACGCTGACCTACAGCAGCTACCTCAGCCTTCCCGCCCTGCTCGAGCTGCAGCGGCCGCGCTCCGAGCCGCCGGAGCACGACGAGATGCTGTTCATCGTGATCCACCAGGTCTTCGAGCTCTGGTTCAAGCTGCTGCTCCACGAGACCGAAAAGGTGGGCCGGGACTTTGCCGGCAACGACCTCTACGGCGCGGTGGCCACCTGGAAGCGGATGCGGACCATCCTCAAAACGCTGGTCGGACAGATCGACATTCTGGAAACCATGACCCCGATGTCGTTCTCCTCGTTCCGGGACCGGCTGGATACGGCGTCGGGATTCCAGTCATTCCAGTTCCGCGAAGTCGAGTTCGCCCTGGGATACAAGCGGTCCCAGGTGACCGGCGCCGTGCCGGACCGCGAGGGGCAGCGGGCGGCGGTGGAGCGGCGGCTCCGGGAGCCCTCGGTGGTGGATCACTTCTATCGCTTCCTGTCCCAGCGGGGACTCCGGGTTCCGGCCGAGCTACTCACCAAGGACGTGACCCTGCCGACCCAGGCGAGCGAGCCGCTCCAGGAAGAGCTCCTCCGGGCCTACCAGGAACAGCCCGAGCTGGTCATTCTGTTCGAGCTGATGACCGATTTCGACGAGGGCCTGCAGGAATGGCGCTACCGGCACATCAAGCTGGTCGAGCGAACCATCGGGGCCAAGAAGGGCACCGGCGGATCGCTGGGTGTGGAGTTTCTGAAGCAGTCGCTGTGGAAGCCGCTCTTCCCCGATCTTTGGGCAATCAGGCATCGCATGTGAAGCGCTATCCGCTATCGGCTATCAGCTATCGGTCGAGCTATCGGCCGACTGATAGCCTGACGGATAGCTGATAGCCAATAGCGAGGTCTCATGTTCCTGGACATTTCACCACCACTCAACCCGTCCATCGCAGTTTGGCCCGGCGATACCCCTCTGGCGCGCGAGGTGCTGCTCGAGATCGCGCGCGGAGCCAGTGTCACCCTGTCCACCCTGCGGGCCACGGTTCACCTCGGCGCCCACGCCGACGCCCCGAGCCATTACGAAAACGGAGCGCCGGACATCGCCGGCCGTTCGCTGACCTACTACGTCGGCGAGTGCGAGGTGATGCGAGTGCCGGTGGAGCGAGGCGAGGTGATCACCCCGGCCATGCTTCCCCGGGAGCCTTCCGCCCCCCGGGTTCTGTTTGCGACCGGAACCTTCCCCGATTCCGGCGTCTTCAACCAAGATTTCGCGGCGCTCTCGCCGGCGCTGGTGGATCATCTCCATGCCGCCGGCGCGATCCTGGCCGGGATCGACACCCCGAGCGTGGACCCCTTCGCCTCCAAGCAGCTGGCCGCGCATCAGCGGTTTCTGGCCCACGATATGGCGATCCTGGAAGGGCTGGTGCTGGAGGGGGTTCCCGATGGGCATTACGAGCTCATTGCCCTGCCGCTTCGCCTCGAGGGGTTCGATGCCAGTCCGGTGCGGGCGGTGCTCAGGCGGATGCGATGACCTTGAGCTCGATCGCGATGGGGGTGGGCAGCCGGCTTACCTCTACGGTAGTGCGGGTGGGTTTGTTGGTCGCGAACGCCTCGGCGTAGAGCCGGTTCATCGCTGCAAAATCGTCCATGCTGGTGAGAAACACCGTCACATCCACGATCCGGTCCCAGGACGATCCGGCATCCTCCAGAATGACCCGCACGTTCTCGAAGACCTGGCGGCACTGCAGATCGAAATCATAGCTCATCACGCTGCCATCGAGTGCCAGGGTGACACCGGGAACGTCCTTTTGCCCCCGCACCCGGGGTCCGATCCCCGAGAGAAAAAGCAGGCCGCCGGCCCGCCGGAAATGGGGATAGGGGCCGACCGGTTCGGGTGCCCGGGAGCTCATGTCGGTTGGGTTCATGTCTTGGTCAGCCGATCTCCGCCCAGGGCCTGCCCGGGTGGGGCCAGGGGAATTTCGCCGGATGAACGAGGTGTGCGAGCAGCTCTATTCCCTCGGCGACTCGCGGTCCCGGACGGGCAAAGTAGGCATTGGCGTCCACGGCATATACCGTGGCATTGCTGACGCTCGGCAAGTCACCCCCGAGCTCCGTCGCGCGGGCGAGTCCATACCCGCAGGGCGCCACCACAATGACCTCCGGCGCCGTCTCCAGCACGTCTTCCCAGTTGATGCGCTCCGAGTCGGCTTCGGGCTTGCCCAGGCAATCCTCTCCGCCGGCTCTGGCGATCATTTCCGGAACCCAATGCCCGGCACAGAACAGTGGATCGATCCATTCCAGAAACACCACCCGCCGAACCGGCTGGCCGGCCAGCAGCTTCGCCACCCGGGCGATCCGCTGGGTGTTCTCCGCGACCAGCGCCTCCGCGGCCGGACGCCGCCCGATGGCATCTCCCACTTCCAGAATGTTCTCGTGGATCTGGGCGATGGTCCGAGGAGTCAGCCGGAGCACGCGCGGAGTGCCGGGCAGCTCGCGGAGCGCGCGGCTCAGCTCGTTTCCCGACGGCGCGCAGACCTGGCAGAGATCCTGGGTCAGGATGACGTCGGGAGAGAGCTCCCGTAGCAGCACCTCGTCTATCTCGTACAGACTCGCTCCGCTCTTCAGGCGCTCGGTGACCGCTCCATCGATTTCCTCCGGCCCGAGGCCTTCGAACTGCAGCGCGGGCCGGCTCACCACCGGGAGCCGGGTGACTTCAGCCGGATAGTCGCACTCGTGCGAACGGCCGAGCAGGTTCGAGCCGGCGCCGAGGGCGTGGACGATCTCGGTGCCCGCCGGGAGAAACGAAACGATCCTCACAGCTTCACACACACGTTCTTCGCCTCGGTGAAGAAGCGGATTGCCTCTTCACCGCCTTCCCGTCCCACGCCGCTCTGCTTCATGCCGCCGAAGGGCACCCTCAGGTCTCTGAGCAGCCAGGTGTTGACCCACACCGTGCCGCAGGCAATCCGGGCCGCCACCCGGTGGGCCCGGGTCAGGTCACGGGTCCAGAGCGAGGCGGCGAGGCCATAGGGGCTGTCGTTGGCCAGCGCGATCGCCTCGTCTTCGGTGCGAAAGGGCGTCACCGTCACGACCGGGCCGAAGATTTCCTCCTGGTTGACCCTGCACTCCATCGGAAGCCCGGTGATCACCGTCGGCTCCAGGAAAAACCCGCCCCGGCAGCGCTCCGGGAGCGCACCGGGCCGCCCCCCGCCGGTCAGGATGGAACCGCCTTCGCTCTGCGCCAGCGCGATGTACGATTCAATCTTTTCGCGATGCCCGGCCGACACCACGGCACCGATCTCGGTCTGCTCGTCGAGCGGATCCCCGACCCGGAGGGCCCGGGCCCCGGCCACCACACCCGCCAGTACCTGCCGATAGATCGGCTCCTCGACCAGGATACGGGAGCCGCAGAGACAGATCTGCCCCTGGTTGGTGAAGGCCGAGCGGAGCACTCCGGCGATCGCCTCGGCGGGGTCAGCGTCTGCGAAGACCACCGCGGGATTCTTGCCGCCCATTTCCAGGGTCAGCTTCTTGAACGCGGGCGCCGCACGCTGCGCGATGGAGGCGCCGGTCGCCGTGCCCCCGGTAAACGAAATCGTGCCGACGCCGGGATGGGCCACCAACGCGGCGCCCGCCTCGGAGCCCAGTCCATGAACGATGTTGAGCACCCCGGGGGGAAGGCCCGCCTCGATGCACAGCTCGGCCAGCAGCGCTGCGGTGATCGGGGTGAGCTCAGACGGCTTGGCCACCGCGGTGTTCCCGGTGGCCAGCGCCGGCGCCACCTTCCAGGAGAGCAGGTAGAGCGGAAGGTTCCAGGGCGAAATCAGTGCCGCCACACCCCGGGGCTGGCGGAGGGTGTAATTCAGCGCCAGGGAATCAGTGACGTGCGCCTCGGTGCTGGTGTGGAGTACCGCCGTCGCGAAGAAACGGAAATTGGCCGAGGCGCGGGGAATGTCCAGGGTGCTCGCCAGCGCGACCGGCTTCCCGGTGTCGGAGGACTCCGCGCGGGCCAGCTCCGGCAGCCGGGCGTCAATGAGATCGGCGATCCGGAGCAGGATGCGGGAGCGCTCTCCGGCGCGAAGCGCGGCCCAGGCCGGGAAGGCTCGGCTCGCCGCGGCCACGGCCTGATCCACGTCCTCGGCGCCGCTCGCCGGCGCGCGAGCCAGCGGCCGGCCGGTGGCCGGCTCCAGCACGTCGAGGTAGCGGCCGGCGGAGGGTGCCGTGAGGGCACCGTCGATGTAATTAGGGAGGGTGGTCACGAGTCAGATGGACGCGAGGCGCCCTCCGTCGACCGGGAGGCTCACCCCGGTGATGTATCCCGCGGCGGGAGAGGCCAGGAAGGCGACCGCCGCGGCGATCTCCCGGGGCTCGGCAAAGCGTCCCATGGGGATCTCCGCCTGCATGGCGCGCTCGACCGAGTCGATCGTCGCGCCGGTCGCCGCGGCGCGGCTCGCGATCAGGGACTCGAGCCGGCCGGTGCGGGTGGATCCGGGGAGGATGTTGTTCACGGTAATGCCCGCCGGCGCCAGCTCCCGGGAGAGGGTCTTGGCCCATCCCGCCACGGCGGCACGGATGCTGTTCGACACACCTAACCCGCGAATCGGCTCCCGGACCGAGGTGGACACGATATTGACGATCCGGCCGAAGCCGGCCTCCCGCATGCCGGGGACCAGGCATTGTACCAGCGCGTGACCCGCCAGGAGATGGCCGGTGAACGCAGCAAGGAAGGCGGCTTCGGTGGCGTCGAGCGCGGCTCCCGGGGGCGGTCCGCCGGTATTGTTGACCAGAATGTGAAGGGCGGGATGACTCGCGAGGTAGCCCTCCAGGGCGGAACGCAGCGCCGCCGGATCGGACAGGTCCGCCTCCAGGGTCTCGTGTACGGCTGCACCCGGGGCGGGCAGGGTCGCGCGGGCTGCGGCGAGGCGCTCCGCATTCCTGGCCAGCAACACCACGGACGCGCCGGCCTCCGCCAGGGCTTCGGCGCTGGCGAGCCCGATGCCCTGAGTGCTTCCGCACACCAGGGCCCGCTTGCCGTTCAGTGATTGCATGGCGACCAAGCTACTCCCGCCCTCTGGCGGATGGGAGTGCCGGTCAGAGGTCAGGCGGCGAGTCGTGCGCTCCGCAGGTGAAGCTGGGCGCTCACGTCATTGAGGGCGAGACGCACTTCCCGAACCCGCTCCGACGCGGTGCGGAGCACGTCCTCGAGGCCGCGCCGCTCGGCCAGCCGGTGCTCGGCGGCTTCGGCGTACCCCCGTCCTCCCAGCGTCTCATAGTAGGAAAGATCGGGGCCGCCCCGGCGAAGCTGCTGGGCCGCGATCCGCTCCGGGAAGATGCCGGAGAGCCAGAGGGCGTAGTTCCCCAGGTGCACCGAGACCTTGAATTGCCGGTCG
>Ga0209485_1000535_pt1 | contig 10511 bp, 10 predicted proteins | sample NCAS100_FD_187516 | JGI IMG/M metagenome (GOLD analysis project Ga0209485, IMG submission 187516) | Agricultural soil microbial communities from Utah to study Nitrogen management - NC AS100 (SPAdes) (version 2) | ecosystem: Environmental > Terrestrial > Soil > Agricultural land | place: USA... | reverse complement strand
TGGCATTGATCGGGCCGTTGTAGCACCACATGAAGAACTGGGCCAGCACGATCGCGGCGGTGATGACGATCCGGTTTCCGGCGGTGAGCGCGAGGAGGGCAAAGCCGGCGGCGGGGATCATGGTGAGGCAGCTCAGCGCAAAATAGGGTGACCGGGTCTTCCCCTTGAGACGGTCCGCCATCAGCCCGCCGGTGAGGGTGCCGGCCAGTCCCCCCACCACCGTCGCGGCGCCGGTCATCCCCGCCGCCGCGCTCAGGTCCATCCCCCGGATCCGGACCAGGTAGGTCGCGAACCAGTCCGCCATCCCGCCCCCCGCCCAGGTCACCGCGATGTAGCCGGTCACCGCAAACAGATAGGGCGCGGTGCGGCGCAGCAGCCTGAGCGCGTCGGGCCAGGAGGGAATCGCCGGGGCGGGAACCGGATCGAAGCCACCCCGCACCGGCTCCTTGATCAGGAGCGCCAGCCCCGCGGCGATGAGCCCGGGAAGGCCCACGATCAGGAGCGCGGCCCGCCACCCGTAGGCGTTCCCGATCAGCCCGCCCAGGGTGAACCCCAGCGCCGCCCCGACCGGAATCGCCACGTAGAAGATGGTGAGCATCCGGTTGCGCCGGCCGGGCGGGAAGTAGTCGCTGATCAGCGAGGGAGCGATGGTGGCGTAGGCGGCTTCCCCTACCCCGACCAGCGCGCGGGCCAGGATGAAAGTCGTAAGCCCGGTGGCAAGCGCGCCTCCCGCCGTGGCCAGCGACCAGAGCGCCACGCCCAGCGCGATCAGCGTCTTGCGGGACATCCGGTCGGCCAGGGATCCGAAGATCGGGCTGGTGAGCATGTACACCAGCACGAACGCGGTCAGCGGATAGGCGGTCTGGGCGTCGGTGAATCCCAGCTCTTTCTGGAAGAGCGGTTTCACCGCGCTGGGGACGTAGCGGTCGATGTAATTGAGGAGGTTCATCGCCGTGAGGACGATGATGGCATAGCGGGCACCGGACGGGGCCGCCGGGACGCTCTCGAGGTCTGCCACGGCTCCTCCCGGGGGGGATCGGTGCGCCTGCCGCCGGAAAGTTATATGTTTTCTCCCATGACCGGGCCGTCCCCACGAAACCGCCGCACCCCCACGTCAGAAGGCGTCGTGGTATTGGTGCGCGATCACCTGCGTACCGTGCTGGCCCGGACCGCCACCCCCTTCCCCTGCCGCTACGCCTGCCTGATCCACCCCCGCTGCCGCCAGGGCGAGCGGGGCTTCGGGGTCATCACCCTGGCGGGGGAAAGCCTCGCGCTCACCGTTGCCCTGCTGGAGAGCCTGCGCCGGATGCCCACCTTGCTCGAAGGCACCGACCCCGTGGTGCTGGCCGCCGCCGACGATGAGGACACCCTGGTGCTGGGACCCGACGGGCCGGAGACCGCTCCGGTGGACCGCATCATGCTCTGGCACGGCGTGGCAGCGGGGACCAGCGCGAAGGAGCTTCGCAACCGCACCGGGGTCACCCTCCGTCCTACCACCGCCGGGCCGCGGCTGACTCTCCTCGCGGCCGAGCGGCCGGTAGGGTGGCCCACCTGATGCGGATAGCTGTCGTCTTCGATTCGCCGTATCCCCGTTACACCCCAGAAGACCACCACCGCCAGATGACCGAAGAGCTCGGCTCCAACGCCGAGCGCGAGCCGGACATGGAGTATCAGGTGGCCCACGCCCTCCAGACCCGGGGCCACGAGGTGCTGCTGATCGGGGTGAGCAAGGATCCCCGCGAGGTGCTGGACCGCTGCGCCGAATGGAAGCCGGAGCTGGTGATGAACTGCGCCGAATCGTTCCGGGGGGAGAGCCGGCTCGATCACCTCTTTCCCGCGTTGCTGGAGGCCGGCGGCTACCGTTACACCGGCTCCCCTCCGCTGGGGCTCCAGGTGTCGCGGGACAAGGCGATGAGCAAGAAGATCCTGGCCTATCACGGGATCCGGGTGCCCGGGTTCGCCACCTGGAAGACCAACGAAGAGGTGACCGAGGCGCCCGGCCTCAAGTTTCCTCTGATCGTGAAGCCGCTCTCGGCCGACGCCTCGGAAGGGATCGCCCAGGCCTCGGTGGTCGAGGAGCTCGAGGCCCTCAAGGAACGGGTGAACTTCGTGCATACCCGCTTCGAGCAGCCGGCCATCGCGGAGGAGTTCATCACCGGGCGGGAGCTGTACGTGAGCCTGCTCGGCAACGATGCCACCCTCGAGCTCCTCCCCATCACCGAGCTGGTGTTCGACAAGGAGAAGAACCCTCCGGAGGAGCGCTTCGCCACCCAGTCGGCCAAGTGGGACGAGATGTACCGGCAGCGCAAGGGAATCCGGAACGTCTTTGCCCGGCCGATCAGCGCCCAGGCGCGGGAAGAGATCGAAAAGATCTGCCGGACCGCGTTTCACGTCCTCTGGCTCAGGGACTACGCCCGGATCGACCTTCGCCTGACCGAGGAGGACGAGCTCTGGGTGCTCGAGGCGAACGCCAATCCCTTCATCAGCCACGGGCACGAAATCGCCAACGCCGCGGAAAAGGCGGGAATGCCCTACCCCGACTTCATACAGCGAATCGTGGACGAAAGCCTGGCCCGCTATGAGTCCGCGTAAGCGGCGGCGGATCGCTGCGCCCAGCGACGATCCCCGCTGCCTTTGCGGATACCCGCTCAAGCGCTACTGGAGCTTCTGCCCGGACTGCAGCCGTCCCCAGCGATGGCGGGACTGGGCCGGCGTGGCCGGGGCCGAGTGCCCCAACTGCCGCTGGGTCATCTCGCCCAAGTTCTCCTTCTGCCCCTGGTGCGCCCACGACCTCGAGGACGAGGGGACTTTCAGCGAGGTGCCCCTCAAGGCGCCCAAGGGATTCCGGCTGGAAACCCCCTGCGACTGGCGCTGCGGGGGACGGGTGCAGTACCCCATGGCCCACTGCCCCTGGTGTGGAAAGGATCAAACCTGGAACGAGGACAGCCGGTTCGAGGGAAACTGCCCCCACTGCGCCCGCGGGGTGGACGACTGGATGGACACCTGCCCCTGGTGCGGCGAGGATGCCACCGGGCAGGACCTGATACCCCGGGCGCTCCGGAAGGTGCGGGCGCTGCTCAAGGTGGCCCGGATTCCCGACTGGGGATTCCGGGTCCTGCTCCGCCCCGGGGTGTCGGGGGTGGACCCCAAGTACCCCAAGATCGTCGAGATCGAGCAGAAGTACGTGGTGGGCGCCCGGAGACGGGACGAGATCCCCTGGTCGATGCTGGTGGGGCTCTTGAGCCATGAGCTGGGCCACAGCGTGCTCTATCACAACTGGCACTGGACCCGCTCGCCATCCTTCCGCCGCACCTTCGGCGAGGTGGCCAAGGCCTACCGGGTCATGGACGACGCCTGGGTGGACTTCCAGCGCCGCCGGGTCGCCATCGCCCCGGTGAACCACGTGAGCGGCTACGCCACCCGGCACCCCCAGGAGGACTTCGCCGAGACCTTCCGGTTCTACCTGACCCGGCGGGGGAAGCTGCGCGAGCTGTTTTCGGAGTTTGGCAGCAAGCGTAAGGGCGTAGTGGTATACGAGAAGTTTCTGGCGATGAGCGGATATATGAGGTCGCTACGCGGCCGATAGCGCCCGGTAGAGAGCTATCGGCCATCGGCTATCGGCTATCGGTCGCTGAAGGCTTGACTGATAGCTGATGGCTGATAGCTGATAGCAGTCCGATCCAGAAACTCGGACGTCTCCAGCAACACCCGGTCCGGGTACCAGATAAACACTACCGATCCCTCCTCCAGCAGTCGCACCAGCTTCCGGGCCGACTCTCTGGGTACCGCCGGGCACCCCTCGGTCCGCCCCATCCTGCCGAGCCGGGCCTTGGCCGCGCTCACGCCGGGCGTCCCGTGGATCACGATGCCCCGGTCCCACGCGCGGTCGTTGATCCCCGGCTCCAGGCCCTTGAGACGGCGGGAGAGCCCCCGCACCCCCACGTAGCTGCCCCCGGTAACGAAGGTGCCCACGCTGGACCGCTTGCTGCCGTAGCGATTGGAGAATCCGGTCGCCAAGGTTCCGCCCGATCCGGAGCCATGGGCCACGTACTCGTGCATGAGCACCTGCGAGGTGCCCAGGTCCACCACCCAGAGCCGGCGAGTGGTCGAGGGCAGGGTGTAGTCGATTACGGTGAGCAACGAGCCGGTGGCTGCGCCACGGAGAACCGCGCGCTGGTAGGCGGCGGTGGCGTGGGTCCACGCTTCCGCCGGGACTTCGCGGGGCCGCGGAAACGCCGGCTCCGGCTCGGGGCCATTCCCGGCCCCCGGCCGGGCGCAGGCGCCGGCGGCGGCAACCGCGACCATCAGCAGGGCAAATCGGCTGCAGTGCATGGCAGCGTAACGGGCAAGCGATGTGCCCCTCGGGTGTCACGATCCTGAGGGGCCCGAGCCGAAAGTCCCGCAACGGTTTACCCCACCCGTCCGGGAGTGGGACACCCGGGCTCGGGAGCGCCCTGTCGCGATGTGCATCCGGGGTGGCGGGAAACGGTCTCCCCTTCGGGATCGGGGACGCAATCCCGCTCCCCAAAACGGACTCGAAGCGGGAGGGTGTACCCATGTCCGATGATGACAAACTGATTGGCGAAGACAAGCTGGCCGCCGAGGAAGCCCGTCGAGCGGGCCAGCACGGTGCGGTGAAGTCGTTCGTGGAGCGGGAAGTCGGGGCGGAAGTCGCCGCCGAGGCCAGCATTCCCACGACGACCGAAATCCGCAGGGAGGAACGGGTCGCGGCCGAGCTGCGACGGAAAGCCCTGGATGACGTAGTCGTCACCGAGCGCGCCGTGGAGCAGGCCCGGGGCGCGGCTCGGGTCTCCCAAATGGTGGATTACGTTTTCTACGTGATCTACGCGCTGCTCGCGGTCCGGATCGGTCTCGCGCTGATGGCGGGTAATCCGGAGGCGGGGTTCTATCGGTTCATTCGCGCGGTCACCGCGCCGCTCTACGCTCCGTTCCGGGGCATCGTGGAAAGCCCCACCGATCCGAGCGGCCACGTGCTGGCGCTGCCCCTGGTGGTGGCGATCGTGGCGTATGCCCTCCTTCACCTGGCCATCAACGGGATTCTCCGCCTGGTGGCCCGCCGGAAGATCGAGATCTGATTGTCCGCGAGGAGCTTCGCCAAGCGCAGGTGGGCGATTCTCCTCGCGCTCTCGGCGGTCATCTGCGGACCGTCGGAGCGCGGTGGAGCGACCGGCACCGCTCTGGGTGCCGGGCTGCCCGCCGCGCGGGCCGATCCACCCGATCCGGACACGTCGTCGGCCGTCCAGGCCGAGATGCGGAACATTCACTTTGAGATTGCCAGCGGGGTGGTGCTGAACATCGCCCGGCTGCGCGGCGCGCTTTTGCCCATGGGGCCCGACCGCCCCCCCACCCTCGATGACAAACACTCGTTCACCCTGCGGATCTCTTCAGCCGAGATCTCCATCGATACCGCGAGCCTGGGGAATCTTCTCACCAATCACGTCTTCGCCTATCCCGGCTCGCCGCTCCGGAGTCTGCGGATCGAAACCGACGGCGACGAGCTGGTCCAGCGCGGAGTGCTGCACGGGTTTCTCCCGTTCTCGATGCACGCCACCGTCACCCTGACGCCCGAAGGACTCATCCGGCTGCGTCCGCGGACGGTGAAGGTGTTCGGTGTAGGCGTCCGCCGGCTGATGCGGCTCTTCGGGCTCGAGCTGGAGGAGCTGGCCAAGGTGGAGTCGGGCCGGGGGGTCCGGATCGATGGAGACGATTTCCTGCTCGATCCCACGGCCATTCTTCCCCCACCCCGGACCCGGGGGCGGGTCACCCGGCTGGCGGTGGGGAATGGCCGGGTGGTCCAGACCTTCGGCGGCGCCGAGCCGGCTGTGGCGCTGGCACAGCCGGGCTCCGACTCGGCGAATTACATGTATTTCCAGGGCGGCACCCTGCGCTTCGGCAAGCTCACCATGATGAACACCGATCTTCTGATTCTGGACGACGACCCATCCGACCCGTTTGATTTCTTCCTCGACCGTTACAACGACCAGCTGGTGGCGGGGTATAACCGGAACACCCGGGATCATGGCTTGATTGTGTATATGCCGGACAAGGGGGACATGGGGCGCGGAGGACGCGAAGGACGCGGAGGACGCGAAAAGCGCGACTGAAGGCTGATGGCTGATGGCTGATAGCTCTCCACTACTCAAGGAGCTCAAATGCACTACATCGACGGTTTTCTGCTGCCGCTTCCCAGACGAAAGATCGAGGCCTACCGCAAGCTCTCGAGCAAGGCGGGGAAAGTGTGGCGCGAGCATGGCGCCCTGGAATACCGGGAGTGCGTCGGAGACGATCTCGGCAACAAGATGGGTGGGAGCACGACGTTCCCGTCCCGGGCCCGGGCCAAGCGGGGTGAGACGGTGGTGTTCTCCTGGATCGTCTACAAATCCAAAGCCCACCGCGACCGGGTCAACAAGAAGGTGATGAAGGATCCCCGCCTGGCGGCAATGATGTCGGGCGACACCCCGATGCCGTTCGACATGAAGCGGATGGCGTACGGGGGATTCCGGACCATCGTCGATCTGTAGCCGCTAGGGCGCGCCCCGGAGCCGGCGAGAGGCCCACTCCAGCAGCAGCGCGGCCGCCAGCAGTCCAAAGAGCCAGGCCCGGGATATCCCGAACCCGGGGCCTGGCCCGGCCGGTGGCGCGCGGGCAGGCCCCAGCAGGTCGACCAGGGTGGCCAGTGGGGCTTCGTCGGTGTCCGGCCGCGCTTCCCTGGTGACCCTGCCGGCGTGGGCCACCCCGGCGACGAGATCGGCCCACCAGTCCCGGTGCGCCTGCACCGATCCCTCGCCCCCGCCCATCCGCCAGCGCCAGGTGTCCCGGTATCCGGTGGTCACCACCCTGCCCCGCTCGATCCGGCGCGCCGCCACCGCCACCGCATTGCCCCGCCGCTCCAGCACCACCGCGTCTTCCCTGGGAGCAATCGGGGCGAGCTCGAGGCTCCGCCGGGGCTCGGACAGGGTGCTGTCGAACGGCTCCCGCCCCTGCAACGCAGCGGTCGATCTTCCAGCCGAGAGCGCAGCGAGCGCGGCAGCGTCGGCCGCGGAAACCGCGATCACCGCGCCGCCGCCCTCGCGCACGAAACGCCCGACCGCCTGAGCCTCGGCGTTGCCGATGGAATCCAGCACCAGCACCGCGGCGTAGCGCGCGGTGTCGATCGAGGTGGCTGGACCCTGGCGCACATCACCCCGGGGCGAGAGCCGGAGCCGGGCATCGAGCTTCCAGCCCCGCTCCTCGAGCGCCGCCGCGACGAACTTGCTTTCCCACTCCACGCGCCCGAGCAGCAGCAGCCGGCCCAGCACCAGCGAATCGGTGACCGCCGAGCCCGCGGTCGATCCGCCGGCGCGCGCCCGGAGCTCGGCCGGGCTCGACCGTACCAGGAGCCTGGCGCCGCCCCCAGCGGCGGCAAGGGAATCGAGGGGGCCGGCAGGGTCCTCCATCTCGACCCGGGTTCCCGATGGGGCGGCAATCCAGGCACGCACTCCGCCCTCGGGATCGGCCACCGGTTCCACCGCGATCGCCAGCGGCACTCCCCCCCGTGACTCCCAGGTGACCCGGGTACCGGCACCGGACAGTGCCGCCAGCCAGTCGCGCTGGAACGGCGCAATGGATCCTTCCGATTCGAGGTGAACCGATGCAGGGTCGGCGGCGGTGCTCCAGCGGGAGAGCTCCGCCGAGAGATCGCGCTCTTGCACCGATGCACGCAGTGGCTCGGCGCGTCCCCGGAAGACGTCCACCAGCAGCCAGAGGAGGAGCAGCAGCGCCAGCCCGCGGGCGATCCGCTCCAGCCAGAGCCGGGGTCCCCCGCGCGATTCACCGGGTGAGCGCATAGACCACGATGTTGACCGCGAAGCGGGAAGGGTCCACTTCCATGAAGCGCTTGCTCTCCGGGTGCATGGACCACTCGGAGCTGTAATCCTTGCTGCTGTAGAGCACGTCGATCCGGCCTCCCCGGATCACGCCAAGCAGGTGCTCGTGGACCAGGTTGTCGCCCCAGCCGTTCATCTCGTGGTTGGTGGCGGGAGGACCGTCGCGAAAATGAAAAAAGGCCCGGTACAGCTCGTGATCGTTGGGCACCTGCCGGAGCGGCCCGAAGAGCCGCGCCAGCTCCTCGGTGGCGGTCTTGTGGAAGACCCCGTTGATGTCGTGGTTGTGGTCGTCCATGAAGACGAACCCGCCCCGGTCCACGAAGCGGAGCAGGTTGCGGCGCTCCGCCGCGGTGAAGCGCACCGCGAGGTGCCCGGTCAGAAAGAGAAAGGGATACTCGAACAGCTCGGCCGAATCGAGCGGCACGTTGACGCCGCCGGGGCTCACCAGGAGCGTGGTATGGCGGGCGAGGGAGTCGATGACCACCGCGGGAACCAGCTGGCCGCTCTCCCAGTCGCCCGAGGCGTAAATGCCGGTCGCGAAGGTGAAGGGCTTCATGGTCCGCCCCGCCAGGGGGAGAGGACCGCGGACTCGGTGGCGCGGTCGAGGGCGCGACGAGCCGCCCGCAGCGCCGCCGCCGGATCGGTGCCGCCGCGAATCGCTTCCAGCGCGCGAGCCAGCAACGGCGCCGCGTCTGGGGCTCCCGTAAGCGCCACCGCGCGGAGCATGGTCAGCGAATCCGCCAGTGCAGCGGCCCCGGTCCCCGCCACGATCCGGTCGAGCCGGGTGAGCAGCGCCCGGCGCAGATCGGCCAGCGGCAGCCGCGCCGGGCGAGGACCCGCCGACGCCGAATCGGTGCCCTTGAGCCGCACCTGCTCCAGGTCGACCACGATCCTGGGCAGCATCCCCCGCAGGTACAGCCGCCGGGAGGTCCGGCCCTTGTCGAGCGCGTCGAGGGCGCGATACATCTCGGGAAGCGCCTCGGCAACCCGGATCTTCCGGAGCTCGTCCTCCGCCCGGCGCATCGCGACACCCGCCACCCGCAGCAGCTTCGATTCTTCGGTCTCACCCACGAATCCCACGTCGGTCGCGGTCTCCAGCTCGAGGATCAGCGCCTGCACCCGGTCGTAGAGCATGAGCTGCCGCTCACCCAGCCGGAGCGATTGCACCCGGAACGAATCGGCCGGCATCCGGCGCCGGCGCACCAGAAGGGTTTCCGCCCGGATGATCAGCATCCGCTGGCTCAGCACCGTGGTGTCGAGCACGGCCACCGATGCCGGCACGATGGGGATCGCGTTGGCAAGACTGGGATCGTGAATCCGGATGGTGCGGGTTTCCGAGCTTCCCTCGCCCGGGCCGCTCACGGTGTTCCCGTCCCGGGCCACCGCGCGGAGGTTCAGCACATCGCCGGGCCCGAGCCGCATGGTATCGAGGCGAATCGTTATCGAGGCGGCGGCGGCGCGGGCTCCACCCGGAGAGACTGTGGCCAGAGTCCGGGTAGTGGTGCTGAACCGCTCTCCGCCGCCGGTGGTGAGCAGGAGCTCGATCCATACCCGCTCGATGCCGATGTCGTCCGATGCGGTGGCATCCACCGAAATGATTCCGCGGGGGAGGCCGTAGGTAGTGTCGCGCTCCGGGGAGCGAAGCACGACGGTGGGAGACGCGTCGACCACCGGCTCCAGGGTAAGCAGCCGGCTCCTGCCCCGGTCGGTCAGGCGCACCACCTGAGGTGCTTCCGGCATCCTGAGGGAAACGCTCCAGGTGTCCCCAACGATGGCCGGCAGTACCGCTCCGCCTGGCGTCTCCACCCTGAGGCTTTCCGGCGCCGGGAGCGCGGCGCCCCGGCCGCGCAGATGGATCGCGCTGCCCACCAGCGCGCGCACCGAGAGCGGCTCCTCGAGGGTTTCGGTGGGGAGCCGGGCGTAGGGGGGCGGGGTCACCACCACCACCAGGGTGGTGAGCCGGCTTTCAGGAGCACCGAGTCCCCGGGGCGCGAGCAGGGCATCTCCCGCCCGAGGGTCGAGTATCCGGCTCAGGGCGGCCCGGGGCAGCACCGCCAGCGCGCCCAGCAGCACCACTCCCACTAGGAGCGGAGGAATCAGGGCCCGGCGAATCGGCGAGTGGAGCGCGGCGGACGACCAGCTCTGCTCCACCGCTCGGTCGAGCAGCGAGGCATCGCGGTGACCGGCGGGCTCGACCGCGGTCACCAGGGCGTACTGGAGGCCTGGTGTCTGCTCCTCGATGAACAGGGCGACCCCGGTGAGTCCGAGCGCCCCCCGGCCTCTCCAGAGCCGGACAGCCGCCGCGACAGTGGCGCCGAGCAAGGCCAGGGGAACGACGGCTTTCCGGATCGAGAGACTCGCCTGGGTTGCGGCATCGAGCAGCGCCGCGAGTCCGAGCACCAGCGCGAACGCCGCCGCCGCGTGGAGGAGGGCGGAAGCGGTCAGCGCGCCCAGCAGAGCGGCGCGGGCCCGGCGGACCCGTTCGATCGCGGTCACCGGGCCGCCTTCCGCCGAGCCATGGCTTCCAGGCCCATCAGAAGCAGCGCCGCGAGCAGGAGCCACCGGCTCCAGGGCGTTGCCATCCGCTCGGCCGGGGCAATCCCCGCCGCGGCGGTGCGGAGCAGT
>Ga0209485_1000527_pt1 | contig 10567 bp, 8 predicted proteins | sample NCAS100_FD_187516 | JGI IMG/M metagenome (GOLD analysis project Ga0209485, IMG submission 187516) | Agricultural soil microbial communities from Utah to study Nitrogen management - NC AS100 (SPAdes) (version 2) | ecosystem: Environmental > Terrestrial > Soil > Agricultural land | place: USA... | reverse complement strand
TTTTTATTACTTAGCTTCACGTGCTCATCATAGGTGGGAATTTTTTCACACTTGAGCTGATCTTAGCTCAGTATCATGAGATTATTAGATAGATTTTATTTCTATAGTAAACGTTAATAAATAATTTAAATCAGTTATTTCGTGTAGTCTTCACTTGCAAATTTCAGATCGAAAGTACAATTATCTAATCTTCGTCTCATTATTAGCTTCTTTTATATCAATATTTCTAATTGGTCAAAATATCATCGTATATGGCCAGGACAGCACAGAATTACCCAGAGTGAATGATACGAATTTGCAAATTCAGGAATATTCTTCGGGATTTAAATTTCCAACAGGAATGAATTTTTTGGGACCTGATGATATTCTTGTCGTAGAAAAAAACACAGGCAAAGTAAAGGAAATTAAAAATGGTACTGTTGTTGGAACCGTGTTGGATGTGAATGTTGCAAATGTAAGTGAAAGAGGTCTGCTTGGTATTGCAGTTGCGAGCGAACCAAAGTATGTATTCTTGTTTTACACTGAAACAGAAAATACTGACGGAGGAAATGTATTGGGGAATCGATTGTACAGGTATGAATATGATGATGGTAAGTTGGTAAACCCAAAATTACTCTTAGATCTCCCGACGATACCCGGACCATCTCATAATGGTGGAGTATTAAAAATTGGTCCCGATAACAAGAGTGTGTACTTGGTAATTGGTAACTTGAATTATGTGCAAAATTTGACATTTATTACAAAAGCTCAGAACAATAAAGATGGTCCTCCACCAGATGGCAGAGGTGGCGTACTCAGAATTACTTTTGATGGAGGAGTTGTAGAGGATAAAGGGCTACTTGGAGATGAAGATCCATTGAACAAGTACTACGCATATGGTATACGAAATAGTTTTGGTATAGGATTTGATGCAGTAACAGGAAATCTTTGGGAAACAGAGAATGGCCGCAGTACTGATGATGAAATCAATCTTGTATTACCTGGCTTTAATAGCGGATGGAGAGAAGTAATTGGTTTCTCTAACGAGACCGACGAATTTAATGAGGAAAACTTGGAGACCTTTGGAGGAAAGGGCACTTACAGGGATCCAGAGTTTATTTGGAGAGATACGATAGCACCCACGTCGGTTCTATTCATACATACCGATAATCTTGGACCAAAGTACAAAGATAACCTATTCGTAGGCAGTGTCAAAAACGGAACTATTTTTAATTTTCCACTAGATGAAACTAGGATGCATCTAGTTCTCACGGGTCCGTTGGCCGATAAAACAGCAGATAACAATCAAGAAACAGGCAGTGTAACTTTCGGTAGAAATTTTGGAGTAATCACAGATCTTCAGATCGGGCCTGACGGAAACCTCTATGTACTAAGCAATTACAAACATGATGGTACCATATTCAAAATATCGGCTAAAACTAACACTAATTGACCATACTTCATTTCAGATTTATAACTAAACAGGGGACTAGTGAATATACGGTGGATCTCTATGCCTCTCAAAACAATACAATATACCATCCCGTGAACCAATAAACAACATGCCATTTGATATACATGGAGAAGAGTCAATGGCACCCATGGTCGGAAACTTCCATTCCTGTTTGCCCGTAGAAAAATTTATGCCATAAATAAATGAATCCAGACCTCCAAAAAACATTAGTCTGTCAAAATCACTGGACGAAGGCGAGGACCAAATTTTTCCGACAGTTTCAAAGTCCCATATTTTGGAACCTATCAAGTTGAAGCAGTAAAGCCTACAATCAGAAGTTCCAAACATGACTTTGTCTTTTACCAATAATGGGGATGATAAGACAGGTTTTGATACATTTTTGTTCCATTTTGGAATACCTTCTATATTGCTCAGGCAGTATATGCCGCCTTCATACGTTCCAACAAAAACTGAATCCTCGGACATGCATGGGGATGATGAACGTATCTTGCCATTTAATTTTGATTTCCATCTTAGTGACCCGTCAGTATCAACCGAGTAAATGAAACCATCGTCTGACCCAAAGTAAAAATTGTTTTCGTGATATGAGGGAGAGGACCAAATTTGACCTTTTGACTCAAAGTTCCAAATTATTTCCCCTCTTGAACTAAGAAGATACATGCTATGATCCATCGATCCTAAAGCTATGTTTTTCCCCGCAGGACATGGTGATGAAAAAATATCTCCGCCCATCTGCACCCTCCAAATGACACTTCCATCGTTTTTATCCAGGGAATATACAAAATTATTTTCAAGAGTATCGCCATTTACCCAGGAATCAAATGTTGCACAGACTATCATATTATCCAGGATTAGTGGAGATGAAACAATAGGACTCCCAATGTTTTGATGCCATCTTATTTCTCTTCTCAATATGTCCAAGCAGAATATGCGTCCAGTTATGGTAGCAACATATAGAAATCCCTCTTCGTAAACCGGAGATGAAATAATTGGACCTAACTCGATTGTCCAGTAGAGTAACGGTCTAGTCAGTGGCCTGGTTCTTACCGACCCCGTTCTTCTCATGTTTCCGCGGAACATGGTCCATGATTCGTTATTATGGCTTGACATACCAAAATTGGATATCAAAAAAGATTGGGTAAATTGTCCATGATAATAATCAGAAATGTAGAAAAATTCAGTAATTCATTTTTTGCAACATTTGCCTAGAGGGATGCGATATCCATGCGGACAAGACCTGGGATGCTTTAACAATGTACATAATGCATCAGTAAATATCGCCTTCATGTGGTGTTCGATTCCGCATACCATCTCTTCATCAATTTCAATTTTTAGAGACTCATTCATCATAACTTCTAAAAGTCTTGTATTTCTTATCATTCGTTCTCCAATTTGCTCTCCTTCTGGGGTCAATTTCATGACAGAATTGCCTTTCGAATATTCAACAAGATCTGCATCGTTCAGCTTATGAAGCATTTGAACGACTGAAGGTTGCCTAACGTTCAAAATCTTGGCAATAGAGCTAACTTTAACTTTTTCCTTTCGTTCCCGAATATGCCATATTGCCTTCAAGTACATTTCAACATGTTCAGATTCGGCAGTTCCCAAAAATAGCTCTTCAGCGTCATCAGAATTCGCGTTAACGGTTCCTAACATTCGACATAAGCTTAATCATGATATAATTATTAAGGTTCCGTTCAACTACTTTTTTAATATATTCTTTTTATTGTGTATATTCAAAATATGAGAAACGTGTTCCTAAAAATAGATCTAAAAATAGATCTTATGCCACTTATTTAGCCCTTGTCCGCATCCTTAAGATTTGCCATAGATTTTCTCGATGACTCTATCAATTTCTTCCTGCGTGGCTGTAGAATTAGGATATAAAGAGAGCCAACGACATAGATTGACAACAATACTAATTGCGCAATCGTTGTTTCTAGCGTCGGATGAATCCCAGTCATTGTTGCCAAGTTAATCTCCAATCGCGGTATGATTCCAAACATATGAGTAGTTGTAATATAGCCAACTTCTTGAAACTCTCTAATTGCGTTACCTATAAACGCAATAGACATGTAAGCTCCAATTCCCATTGTTAAACCAAATAAGACACGCAACGGTAGCTTCTTACCTAATTTTCTAATAATAAATACAACGCTTATAATCACAGCCAATCCAAGGACAAGTCCTAGTAGTACAAAGGTCTCCATATTTTTTGCAAATGAAAGCATGGCCTGGTAAAATAATACAGTTTCAAATCCCTCTCTATATACTGTAAAAAATGACAACATGGCAAAGACCATTACACTGCCAGTTGTCGTAGCCTGCCATACCTTTGCCTTTACAAATTCTATCCATTTTTTTGTTTCAACTTTATTCAATATCCAGAAACTAACCCAGAATAATACTGCGACAGCAGAAATTCCTGCAATTGCTTCAATTAATTCCTTGCTTGCTCCAGATATTTCTATAACAAATTGGGCAATATACCAAGTAATGATAGTTGCAACAATAGATATTACAATTCCAAGATAAACATGCTTCTTATATTGAGCATTTCGTGATGCCTCTAAATAAGTAAGGATGGCACCTATAATGAGGGCTGACTCAAGTCCTTCCCTGAATATGATAGAGAATGAGGTAGAAAATGCTAGCGAAGGAGCTATTGTACCTGTGCCGGTTACTAATCTTTCAGATTCATCCAGGCCATTTCTAATTTCCACTACCTTTGCTTCAACTTCTGGGTACGGTTTATGTTGTTGAATCAAATTACGTAATTCCGCAAACTTAATTTCCATATCAAGAGTAAAGTCCGGATCAATTGGTCTAAGTGGAATTTCTATCCCTTCGTAACTGTCAAGATATGCAGACCTTGATGTTGCAAATGCTTCATCATATTTTCCATCTTTATACTGTTGTAGGAGATCAACTAGCTTGATCCTAATGTCATCAATATCTGTTCGTACTCCCATTCTGTCTGATTCTGTACTCTCACCAAAACCCTTCTCTATTCCAGAATAAGTACCAAAACCCTTACTTAGCTCTTGAGTATCACTTAGATTGCTTAGTTGTGGATTTTCTACCGCAGGAACTGCAAACTCTGAGGTATCATTGATATCAAGATTTTCATAATCTACATTTAAGAGACTTGCAGCCCGCAAAAGGTTACTAGTGATATTGGTTAGAAGAACATTAGCCGGTGTTTGTTCCTCATTCTTTAGTAATTCACGGAGCTCTTCTCTCATCATTATTTCTATATTGAGCATAAGAGTTGGATCAACTTTTTCTAGCGGCGCCTCGATATATTCGAAATTGTCCAAATATGCAGTAGTTGCATATTTTTGTGCAGAGGCGTAATCCGAGTTGTTCTTTAATGCAAGATCAATTTTTGTTAGCAAGTCTTTAATGTTTGCAAAATAAATTTGTAAAGAATCATCTGTTTGAATATTAGAATCTTCAGATAAATTCACTTGTATAGCTGTTATGAGTTTTGAAATGCTTTCCGCTTCAGACTTGGTAGATAGCGAATTCTTTAAATCCGTGAAGAACGACTCAAATTCCTGTTGTTTGGAATCACTAAAAGACTTGGAAATATTCTTGTACAAACCATGTGAGATATCTACCATTCCTACTGAATTTTCATAATCAACTTGATTGGAGGGATCCTTAGTGCTCCCATAATCAGATAATTCATAATATTTTGATGTATCGTTTAACAGTACTATGATTGTTGAGGATATAATGGAATGGTAATCCGTGCTATTAGGATCCAGCAATTTTGAATTGATATTTTTCAGAGTACCTGTGATTTCAGTTAACTTAGTACCTACTTCTGGCGATTGTGTAGAAGATCTTACTAATATTGGTAAATCAATCAATAGTGATTCTAATCTTGCAGTTGAATCTTGATCTATCTCTTTGAGGTTATCCTTGATTGAAGGAAAGATTATTGAGTGTGTTAAATACGCATGTTCAAATGCCCGAGTATCGTCTCCTGTTGTCAGACTTGCCTTAACCAGGTTCATCTGCTCTAAAATTCTGTGCGTGTTAAGGGTTATCAAAATTGAGTCATTTGAACTGAGTTGAGGGGTCTGCCCAAATGATGGGTTAAGGAAGAGACTTGAAATAACGAAAAGAATCAATACGGATAGCATATTTTTTTTCCTTTTTAGGCCAAAAATTTTCATCCAATTTCTACCTCATATGAATGGATTTGGAACAACTCTTGCGTGTCATAAAACAATTAGGCTTACCTAATTAGATTAATATAAATCTTGATAATGATAGATCGAAATCTAATTAATTTAAAAGCAACAAAATCCCAAACCCATATGACAACCATGGGATTACTGTATGCACAAATTTTTATTTTTGTCTAATTTTTTTCAAATCGTCTATCTTGTCAATTATGAATATTCTTAGTCTTTGAAATAGGGTTTTGATTGTGTGAACACCTGGAATGGCGAAGTGTCTTGCTACAATAACTGGACATTTCAATTCATATAACATGTTTAGAAAATGAGGATCAGCAAAGAAACTAAATTTTGAAATGCTGGCGCCAGTTATCAGAACATCTGGTTGAAAATTACCCAATGAAGACAAGATTGTATCCGCCGCTTCATTACTATATTTAAGATCATTATCTGAAAGCGTGATCTCATTAAATTCAATTCCAACTTGCTCAAGATATTCCTTTTGTCTTAGTATGTCAGTTATCCTTACCATTTTTTCCTGTTCATCATCTTTCTTAGTATTAATATACAGAACGTTAATCTTGAATTGTCCTGAGCGTTCCAGCCAACTGGTTGCTTTCAGTACAAGGTCTGAATGATCTCCTCCATCGTACAGTACTACCAAATTTTTCTGAGCAACACGTCCTCTTGAATTTCGGCTTGGTTCGAATGTAAACTCCTCATTTCCTTCCGACAAAATGGTAAGTACATCACATGTCAATATTGTTTGAATTTTTTTGCTGTTTCTAAATGCTTCAAAATCTGTTATCAATAAATCTATTTTTTGTTCCTCGACTGTAGCCAGTATGGCTTCGTTCGCATCATGAGAGATTCTTACAAGATAATGATTTGGTATGTTCTCCTTATCTAGGAGTTTATCAAGCGGTTCAAATGATTTTCTCGCAGTTTCAGCGTATCCTGTTCCTGCAGATAGCGGCGTTTGTTTTGGTACGGTAATTACTCGCAAAATATTGATCTCGCCGGTATTTTCCTTGGCAACTCTTATTGCATATTTTAATAATCTATCGGGATCTTCAGGGGTATATGGAATAAGAATCCTATAATCTTTCCTTACGAGATCACCTTCACTGGTAACTATTGGAGCATAATGTTCTATTTCTTTCCGGAATGTATACATACGATAAACAAAGAATCCAATTACGACCCAAACTATCATTATGGCCCAGCTTAATGGTTGTGTAAACAGTAGATAAACTGCCAGTCCAAGTTTTAGAAAGATACCAATTATAGGTATTACTGGAAAGAAAGGTGTCTTGAAACCATATTCCAATTTGTCACCATAAATCCTGCGGATAGTAATTACAGCCATATTAACTTGAGTAAATAATAAGAGAAAGATAACACCCGCTGCGACGGCAATCTGGCCAAGAGGAAGGCCATAAGCCATAATAGCCATAATGATACCAGAAATTAGTATAGCATTATAAGGCGTCTTGTTCTTTCTGTGAATCGCACTCAATTGATTTGGCATATTGTAATTCCTGCCCATGGCAAACGCTACCCTGGCCGACGAGAATGTAGTTGCATTCAAAGCAGCTAGAGTAGATATCAGGCCACCACCCAGGACGATAAATGCTCCATAAGGAAGTATTAATTCAGCGGCTTTCATTATTCCCAGCTCACCTTCATCACCAATGTATTTCCACGATTCAACACCGACGGGAAATATTGCCCCTATTGATACAAACGCAATTAAACAATATAAAATAATCACTGCACCTAGTGATATGAAAATGGCCCGTGGAATGTTCCTTCTAGGATTCTTTGCTTCTTCTCCTGTTTGAACAATAACCTCATAGCCTTCAAATGCTATGAAAGTTAGACCCATCGCAGCAACAATTCCCGGAATTCCCATTGGTGCAAAGTCTGAAAAGTTCATCTCCCAGTTAGGACTCCCATTCAATATCCACAAGCCGGCTGTAATTAGGATGAAAATTAATCCTAACTGAATTATGGTAACGATGACACCGGTCTTGCCAGTTTCAGATGTTCCTTTGAAGTTGATATACGTGAAGGCAGCAATAGATAAGACCGCAATTAATTTATCCAAGGGTATCAAGTTCAAAAGCAAAAAATCGTGTGAAATATTTGTCATGTCTAGTAACCCGGTAAGGAATGAGGCAAAACTTACGGCATATAATGACCCTGCTATGATGTGGGCTAACCAAGCCATCCATCCACTTATGAATGCGTTGGGTCGAGGCAATCCTTCTCTAACCCACAAATATCCACCACCTGCTTCAGGCATCGCAGATCCAAGTTCTGCATATGCCATTGCAGTAAATAATGTGATTATCCCATTGACAATAAACACAATAATAACTGCACTACCTGCAAGTCCTATCGCAGGCCCGGTTAAAACAAAGATCGAACCGCCTATCATTGCAGCTATTCCAACCATGAGTATATCCAAGAGCCCCAGTGACCTAACCAATTGGTTATGAGACGTGGGGCCAGAGTTTGTACGCGGTTCATCAGCGTCGGACAATTGCTTGCTATCGATTCGATTCTAATGATAAATTAATGTTTTCAAATGTATATTCGATTATAAAACAGTCCAGCAAGAATCAAAATCAGTCAGGCCTCACCGCTTGAAAAGAGGTGGTTGTGCCAATAATCTATATAAAATGATATTAACAGTATTATTATGATGCTCCAAGTTGCCCTGATTACAGGTTGTTCCAGCGGAATTGGCTACGAGACTGCATTAATGCTCGCTAGAAATGGGTATCATACTATTGCAACTATGCGGAATGTAAAAAAATCAAATTCACTTCTAAAGACAAGCGAAGAAGAAAATCTTCCGCTAAAAGTCCTAGAACTTGATGTAAATGATGTGACGTCCATAGAAAGGGCAATTAGTCAAGTTGAGAAGGAAGCAAAGAGAATTGACATCTTGATAAACAACGCAGGTTATGGGCTGGTTGGCTTCTTTGAGGAACTTAGTCTGGACGAGATACGGAATCAATTTGAAACTAATTTTTTTGGTGTTCTCAATATTACTAAGAAGGTTATTCCCATAATGCGATCACAGAAAAGTGGCACAATTATTAACATAAGCTCGGGTGCGGGACAGGTAGGTTTTCCTGGCATTTCAGCTTATGTAAGCACAAAATTTGCCGTTGAAGGTTTTAGCGAATCGTTAACATACGAGCTGTCTCCTTTTGGGATAAAAGTAATCATCATTGAGCCAGGAGTGATAAAGACAAATTTTTTCAATAATTGCACTATATCAGAACAACCGGCTAAAAACGGGTCACCGTACTCGCGGTCCTTGGATAAACTCCAGAAAGATATTGACATGATGCAAGAACATGCTACGTCCCCAGCTGAGGTTGCAAAAATTATATTGCAGGTTTTGAAAACTGATGAACCAAAGCAAAGGTATATCGTTGGAAATGATGTTGCGATGATATTGGAAGCAAAAAAGAATCTATCAGATATTGAATTCAAAAAGATGATGATGCAAAATATCATCTAATTATGTGAGATCTATTTCTCTAAAGGGTAACATTTCTTACAGGAATTATCACTTAGTATGTTTCTTTCTAGTTTTTCTACATTCTTGTAAGACTTTCTACATAAGAGTCAAGCTCTCATATTTTTATAGTATAGATATTATACTAATGGAAGGGCGTAAAGAATCTGTCTAATTCGATTGAATTGATTGTAAGGAGAATTAAAAATGGCTCGGTAATAGATCATATAGAATCAGGTAAGGCATTTTTAGTTCTAAGAGCTCTTAATATCACCGGTAAGGAGGGAAATGTCATAACAGTTGCTCTTAATGTTCCAAGTAACAAATTTGATAAAAAGGATATTATCAAGGTAGAAAATAGATATTTGGAAACCGATGAAACAAACAAATTGTCATTAATAGCACCGCATGCCACAATAAACATCATTAAGGATTACAAACTGGCAGAAAAGAGAAAAATCCAACTGCCAGATTTTATTACAGGAATATTCAAGTGTCCTAATTTGAGGTGTGTAACCATCGGGGAGAATATTAAATCAGTAATTGAAATCATCGATAAGGAAAAGATTATTCTGAAATGCAAATATTGTGGTAGAATATTGAGTATCGATGAATTAATATTCTAGGTTACTTCGACCAGCGTATCATTATTGACTTTTATTATTTTTATGTATGTGAAATTTCAACAAATCTTGATTTGATTCTCTACAGGTACCACAGTAATTATCGTTACTAGTTTTTGATATTGCAAAGTGAAAACCGATTAGTGGTGAAAAAACTGCAATAGTAATTAATGCAAGATTATACTCTGAATTATAGAGAAGATAGAATGTTACTCCAATACAAGTCATTATCTCTAACCAGGTACATGTACATAATTGAAGAGCAATTTCTTTTGCTCGCATCAAGTGTAGTTATTCGCGTAACAGTAATTTGAATATAACTGAATTTTGTTGACCGATAAGTGTAAATGAAATTTCAAATTAAATATTTGAATGATCGAAAAATAATAAAAAAAATTACTAAATTCCAGTCAGGAGTTAAGAATCAACTGTGAAGCATTTTTATATGATTTAAAACTACCACAGTTAAGGTTGGATTCAAATTCTGAGGAGAACGATGCTAAAGTTTCTATGCTAAAAATTTTTCTGAATGGAACGTTACTTGCAATCATTATTGCAGTTCCTGCTATAATCAGTACTGTCTTATTTCATTATGTTATCAAGACAAATTTGATAATAACGATAACCGCTGGAATATTGACTCTATTTGTTGCCATGGGATTTGCATATAAAGTCTCTAAAAAACTAGCATTGTAATGTAGCGAGACAGTTTTAATGGTTGACCAGGTTCCACTCCTCAACTTGTGACTTGGCGATATCC
>Ga0209485_1000522_pt1 | contig 10665 bp, 8 predicted proteins | sample NCAS100_FD_187516 | JGI IMG/M metagenome (GOLD analysis project Ga0209485, IMG submission 187516) | Agricultural soil microbial communities from Utah to study Nitrogen management - NC AS100 (SPAdes) (version 2) | ecosystem: Environmental > Terrestrial > Soil > Agricultural land | place: USA... | reverse complement strand
TTCTCGTTCGACTGGTCCCCTGACGGCCGGCAATTGATCCTTAGTCGAGGTACAGCAACAAGTGACGTGGTACTAATAAGTAACTTTCGCTAATCAGTCTCACCGTTTCAACATAAAGCGAACCACCGATCCACTTTCAAACTATGAGCATTTCCTGACACGCTCGAATTCAATCTCAGTTAAAGAAGCTTTGCATAAAAAGTCAGTTTTGAAAGGAGTCTTCTCTGCGGTCCTCTGTGTATCTCTGCTTTCTCTGCGTTTAATGGTCATTTCCACGCAGAGGCCGCAAAGATACACAGAGGCCCGCGGAGACAACCCATCAGAATGTGACTTTGTGCAAAGCAGTTAAAAGATCGAGACTGTTCATCCAATCTACGTTAAGGCGTTGAGTGCTGCTCTAATATCCTCGTTCGTTGGTCTTTCCTGGTAGTTCAATTCAACTTTCATCCACGTGATGCGGCCTGTCTTATCAATGACATAAACCGTTGGACGAGGGATACCTTCGAACTTCTGGCCGTCATAGTCGGGATCTCGGATGCCAAATGCATCGGTTACCCGATGTCCCGGATCCGATAAGATCTGGTAATCAACTTTACCCTTACCATCAGCCGCGATCTTTGCGGCAAATTCTCTACTTTGTGTTGGAGTGTCAACACTAATTGCCAGCAGATTAAGAGCCTCGTTTGGCTTCTTGAGAAAGCGTAGCTCAGCTAACTGCTGAGCACAGTACGGTCACCAATTGCCTCGATAGAACGCGAGGACGGTTGGAGCATTTCCGCGCAGGGCTGACAGCGTGACCTTTTGCCCGTTTTGATCTTCAAGTGTGAAATTCGGAGCCATCTCACCGATCTGCACCGGTTTGTTTCGAGGCTGCAGTTCAGCCTCGAGTCCGGAGTTGGGTTTTGAGGTCGAGCAGGACAGCGCAATAAGAGAAAGTAACAATGCGGCAGCGAACTTTATTTTCATATTAAACTGAGACCAAGCAAGAGGATGAAAACCGTCCCTAGGGGTCTACGGCACAGAGGGTATTACTAAAAAGCACGGGGTGCAAAGACTTTATTTGCACTGGACGGTGAATGAGCCCCGTCTGGGAAAAGCGTTCCTCGGGGCCTTGGCAAGATCGAAAGCTAAGTTGGACCCGCCCCGAACTTCTGGTTCCAATATCTGTTTGCATCCAGGGCATAAATCGAAAAGCTCTGTACGCGGAAGCAGTTGCTGAAGCGAGAAGCGCCCACTGAGCTTTCACCGCATCAGACAATTTCCGCTACGGGATTCGAGGCAAAATAGTTGTAAAAACACTCTTCGTTCAAAGCCGGTCAACGCTTAGAGGCTCGGGAGGCGGCTCGAATGTCGCAACCTCACTGCCTTGGCCACTTCAAGTCTTGATCAATGCTCGTCACCGCGATCGGGTGGTACGTTGGCCGGGCGCGGCGATAAATTTCGAGCGCACGCTCTCGCCCCTCCGGTGTCTTGGCGAGCTCCTGATAAAGTGGCCTGATAAACTTCCGGCGACCAACCGATAGCAGGAATTCCTCCAGTCGCGGGTAGGCAGGAAGGTACTTGTTTTGAATCGACATCATCAACCACTGAAAAGCAATTTCCGAATTGCCTGAGCGCGTCAGTTTGAAGGTGCGGTCGAGTTCTCCCATCAGCCTTAATCTCTCAGACTGGCTTAGTTGGGTGGCGGATGTATCTGCCGGTCCGCCGGATGAAGTAGGCGGTTCGAGGGCGCTCTGCACAAACTTCAGAAAATGAAGCCGTTCCTGTGTTGTCCACCTGGCCAGAGGAATCTGCGCTACCCGTATCTCATTTTGCAGCCAACGTTTTGCTTGCTCTTCAACCTGCGCGAATGCCGGGGACGTTGGCTTCGGAGCGGTTGAGGGAAGTCCCGGCCTGGAGATCCATTCATCGATCGGGACTCTTGCAGTCAACGCGGGATCTTTATCGAGCAGATGCAGCTTTAGGTAAGCCAAAAAATGGTCGGTTGTGATGCTCTGGAAAGCGAAGTGATTAAAGTAGCTGCGCAGAAACTGATCGAAGCGCGCGCGGCCGAAGGTTTGTTCGAGGTGAAGTAAAAAGAGCGCACCCTTTTCATAAGGAACGTCTGTGGTACCTTCATCCGGATCGCGCCCCGCGAGATCAATGTGCAGAATCTCGTCGCGGTCTTCCAGCGTGGCTATCTCGTCCTGCAAATCACGCAGCCCGAGAGCAGCTTCCATTTGCGCACGCGCGCGGCCGTAAACGGCTTCCTGAATGCGGCGTTCGAGATAAACCGTGAAACCTTCATTCAACCAAAAGTCGCGCCACGTCGCGTTCGTAACGAGGTTGCCGGACCAGGAGTGGGCCAACTCGTGCGCAACGAGTGATACAAGACTCTTGTCGCCCGCGAGTATCGTCGGCGTGGCAAAAGTGACCCGTGGATTTTCCATTCCGCCGTATGGAAAGCTGGGCGGCAAAACCAGAATGTCGTAACGTCCCCACCGATAAGGGCCATAAAGCCGTTCAGTCGCGACGACCATTTTCTCTGTGTCGCTGAGTTCACGCGCCGCGCCATCAATTACCTGCGGTTCTGCGTACACACCGGTGCGCGGGCCAATACTGCGGAAACGCAAATCGCCAACTGCGAGCGCAATCAAGTATGAAGGAATCGGTTGGCGCATGCGGAAGCTATAGTCGCCATCGCGCGGTGTTCGCGCATCGTTCTCGGCGCTCATAACGGCAAGGAGATTTCGCGGCGTGCGCACGCGCGCGTTGTATGTCACTCGAACAGCGGGCGTGTCCTGGAGAGGAATCCAACTGCGGGCATGAATCGCTTGCGATTGAGTGAACATGAAGGGGTCTTTTTTGCCTGCGGTTTGAGCGGGCTCGAGCCATTGCAATCCGGAAGCGCCGGGAGACGTCGAGTAATGAATGCGAACGCGTGTGGCTCCAGCGGGTAAAGGAATTGTCAGCGGCGCGCCGAGAATCTTGTCACTCGTCCCGACGGTGAAAGTGGCCGGCGTGTACTCCCGCTCGTTGACGGATGTTTCGACTCTGTCGATCTTCAAATCCCGAGTATCGAGGATTAAAGGTTCAGTCTGCGAACTTCGTTCGATAGTCAGCGTCGCGGTGCCCTTGAGAATCTTCTGATCAAACAGTACGTCCCAATCCAGATCGACGTGCCGGACCCGGACCGCCGACGGGTTTGCGTAAGAGTGAACGTCCTGAGCCGCGAGATTCATGGCAAACCCGACTAGTAAGAAGAAACAGGAAATTAGCTTTTTCATATATAGCATTAATGATGGTCTCCAGGTCGTCGTCTGAACTTGCGAATCAAGGCTACGCTCCACAATATACCGACGGCCACGAAAGGAAATAAATACAGCAACAGATCCCAGCGCCCGTAACCAGGCGGAGTAGCTTCAACCGTTGCCATGGTTTCCACATTTCCCTGGGCGCTGTTCAATCGTATCCGTACTCTCCAAAGCTCCTCGGCGTCGAAGTGTACTTCCACCTTATATTGAATTTGTTGCTGCAAGTTCTCACGTTCTGCCCGATAGAAGGTTTCCGTTAATCGCCCGCTAACCGGTTGTACGCCGATTTGAACTCGCAGGTCGGCAGGAACCTCACCTGAGTCTTCCGCACTGACAATCACAAAGAATTGCGCGGCGCCAACATCCGGATCAGTCCAGACAGAAACGAGGTAGCTATCAACCTTTTGATCTACGAACAGCGGGAAGGGAGGGCCCTCGTGAGCACTTGTCGTCCTTACTAATAAACAAAAGATGACGAACGGCAAAGTATATCTTGCACTATGTCGAATCATTCCACAGGTTACTCAACCACTGCCGAGTATAACTCCACGCATCTCCATCGGCTGCGACATCAACCAGAATGCTGACCCGGCCATTAACAGCGACACCGCTGCCCACAAACTAAAAACTCGCCTATGGTGGGCCACGTTTTCTGACGCAACAATCGCGTAACTCACCAACCAGGAACCGAGTAGTCCGAGAGCGATAAAACCAAACTCAAACAGTTGCACCACATTCGGGTCTAAACCGGACAGACTCCAGCGAGGCTCGCCTAAGATGGCCCAACCAAGGTTAGCCACAGCAGCCTGCGTCACAGGAACGAACGTGTAGAGACCAGTCAGAAAGTGAAAGCCAAAGTGGGCCAACCAAATGCCAAAACCAAGCGGCACGAGTGAATACGAATAACGCACCGCTATCGACACAAAAGATCTGTTTCTCTTCTCCCACAATCGAGTAAGCCACGCGGCAACACCTATTAAAAGCAGCGGTTCAAAAACCAGGAACATTGCGAACACGACAGCTAAAACTGGCGCCTCATAGTTAAGCCCAAGCAGATTAGCCAGCCATTGCTGCAAAGCATAAACAGGACTCACCATTCCAAAAGCATTCAGCAAAGCACCGAAGCTGAATACTATGACGAGAGCGGCGAGATCTTTGCGCTTTGATAAGTATCCAACGCCCGATCGCATTCCGTTCGTCATTAGTTCGGCGGCCGGAAGTCTGCTGATTATGCCCACGTTGTCGTGAGGACATGCCTGCACACAATCCAGGCAAAAAGTGCAATCGATGTTGCCGGTCTTGCGCGGTTGGAATAGCGCCAGTTCACAACCACGCTGAATCACAACTAAGTGAGCGTCAGCCTCGCGACTGCCGCGGATACAATCCTTAGTCGAGCATCGGGTACATACATCGTGGTCGCGAACTTTTACTTCAAGGGGCGAGACAGTGGAAGAAACAAAATTGAACTGCCCGAGCGGACAGACGAATTTACAAAACGGCGCATGTTTGAAGATTGCATCGATTACCAGCGCGCCCGCGAAGAACGAAATGATTAGCCAGGCAGTCCACCAGGGAGACGCCCACAGGTCCCACCACTCATAAACAAAGAGCAAACTGATAAGCAGCCCTGTAGCGATCCACTTATTGCGCAAGAACCGGGGCCAGTTGCGGACCGGGTGAAAGAATTTGCGCGCAAGATTCCGCACCATCATGAACGGACATGCGAGGCAAAAGAAGTTTCCCGCAAGTAGCAGAACAAAAACCAACGCGCCGCGAAAGTGTACCCAGGTGAACGTCGTGGCAATGTTCTTCGGCGCCAGCACCGGACCAAACAGTCCGTGCAGAATCATGGCACCAGCTATGAGGAAGAGAGGAATCTGAAGCAGCGTTCGAGCGTGCTTCAAAGTGAGCAGCTTGCCAAGCAGCGGAACGCGCAACAGATCAAATGGTGTGATGCGTTTGTGATCAAGCTGAAACACTGAAATGAACCACGGTTTATGGTTGAGCGACACCCTTGATTTCAAACTGGCGGTCCAACTCACGGCCGTCAGGTAAAACCATATGGACCACGAAGTACCAGTCTCCAGCCATCGAGAGTTCCATCGTTGATGAATACTGACCGGGTTCGACTTCCTTTGCGACCGCAAACACGGGCGACATGCCGGCATGCGACATGTTTCCTTCCAGCTTTATGCGAAGGCCCGTTGCGGGTTTGCCGGAGGCGTCCGCCACCCTGAACCTGATCGTCGAGAGACCAACACGAGGCGGCTGCGGAGAAACTTCGTGCGTCAGTGTGAGGTCCGACATCGGCTCGTTTTGGTGTCTGCAAGCTTGCGCGAGCGCGAGGCAGACACCAAGAACAATTACTAGTTTGCGTTTTAAGAACACGGATCAGGCAGCTACTGCCTGTATTGGTTGCCGCCGCAGCGAGCAGCTGCACGTCGCGCTTTCTTCTCCCTTGGGTGGGAACATGTGATGGTACATGCCGATCACCATCGGGATGAACACGACCGCGTTATAGAAGAGATGAATTTCTACTCGAAACTTCGGCAGCACCATTTGCAGTAAACTGACCGGCACCGGCGAGCCCAACCAGTAGTCTTGTGTTAAGGCCTGGTATTGCAGCACCGCGTGCTCGATGTGATGCCAAAACTGGATCACGAGAGCGATGGTCCACCACTTACGTGAGGTTCCGGAAAATCCGCGCCTTAGTGTCCAAAGACCAACCAGCATCACGATCGCATATCCGTAGTGCATGAGCTCGGAACTCACGAGCCAGGGAAAGAACAAACCCAGAAAACCACCCGCTTGTGGCCGAGGCCAACCCAGCACATAAACCTGGTAAGCTTGGGCCAGATGTTCGGCCCAATGGGCCAGCACAATGAACATAAACACATTAAGTGCGCGTCGGTGCCATACGCTATTCAGCTTCTGATAGATACTAAGGTCGGCGACTGAGCCAATCGGCGCTGTAGCTACTGACATATGGAGCTTCCTTGAAATGTTCTGAGTAACTGCTGAGCGGCGCTGCAAGTCTAGCGCAATCTCGGGTCGCTTACCAATACCATCGCGAACTGTTAGTGGGGCGACGTCTGACCCTGGCTGCTTTGCTCAAAAAGTAGAACTGCGCAGTCAGTTTTCTCGGCGGTCCTCTGCGTATCTCGGCTCTCTCTTCTTTTTAATTGCCATTTCTCGACGCAGAGCTCGCGGAGTACCCGCGGAGGATCGCAGAGAAAACAGGTCCCTGGATTGCGCCAGAGATAACTCTGAAGTCTTGCTAGTCAAGATGACTCTCATGATTTTTTTGCCGCCAGCTTGCCGCTTTCGCTTGATGGAACCTCACTGTGCTCATCATTGATCAGTTGTTCTAAGTTGTTGTGTTGATCCAACCCGGTGATGTGCAAACTGCGTTGCGGAACGGACACTTTGATTCCAGCCTCGCTCAATGCGGCAGCGATGCTCAGTGCCACCTCACTCCTAAGCTCTGGAACGACTCCCGGTCGCGGCGCCCAGAACGAAACCTCAAAGTTCAGAGCACTGTCACCGAAGCCCAGAAACAATGCTATTGGTTTTGGGTACTCAAGTACTTGAGGATGGGTCGCGGCAGTTGCGCTTAAGATGTCGCGCACCTGTGTTGGATCATTTTCGTAGCCGACATGAATCTTCAGGACGATTTTGCGTTGAGTTCCCGTTAAGGTCCAGTTGGTTACCGGCTCCGAGATCAACGTGGCATTTGGAATGATGAGATCGGAACCGTCAAAAGCATGTACAGTGCTGGAGCGGAAACCGATCTTGGTAACCTCGCCGCCCACTCCTTTTATTTCCAGAATGTCGCCAACTCTGACGGGGCGCTCGAACAGCAGAATGAGACCAGAGACGAAATTGTTGACTACGTTCTGCAAGCCAAAACCAAGACCAACACCGAGGGCACCCGTCAGAATTGTGAACTTCGACAGCTCCACACCCGCGGCAGCCAGAGCGAATATAAAGATCAGGACCAGGAGCACATAGTGCGTGACTGTCGCGATGGCGTTCGGAAGCCCGCGTGCAAGCCTCATCCGCGGCAGGATTGCTTCACCCAGAATCGCACGAGTGACCGATGCAACGAGGTATCCGGCAAGCAATGTGAGAACGAACGCAACAATATTGCTGATTGCGAAACTCGCGGATCCGATGTGGATCTGGTAATTGAGCGCACGGCTGATTGCTGCGTACACTTGCTCACGAATAGCGAAGAGTTTTAGCGTGCTGTGAATCCATAAGAAGAACGCCGTTATCCCAAGCGTAAACGTAAGCCGTCGTCGAAGCCGTTCCGGATCAGTTCGATCCGCCGTAATCTTCTCTCCAGTCTTTGCCCGGAGGACAGACGATATAAACAAACCTCCAACCACGAAAACGGTAAACAGAATCACCGCACGATAGGCGCTAGTTAAACTGGCTTGCGTCAGTAAATCAGAGAGCCCAACGTAACCAAACACATTGGCGAAAAGCGCAATCAGGAGTAGAAAGGATCCCAGCACCAGTGCGATCAGAGTCAAACCTGGACCACGCTCTTCGTCCCCGCCAATGCGAACTGCCTGACGCCCCAACCATACAAACAAAACAATGACCGCAAGAGTGAAAAGCGCAAGCAGATCACGTTTTAGCCAGGTAGGAAACTGAAAGAGCTTCACCAAGGGAAATAGCAACACGCTCGCAATCAATCCAAGCAACAGCTTTTGATAGGTCTTGGTCAGGCGTGGCTTAAGTAATCTGGTAACGGGAATTATGCCGATCAGATTTACCAACCCAATGGCGCTGTTTGGAGCGTCGTAGAGCAGCGGCATCATCGCAAGCATGAAAACCAGGAGCGCGAGCGAGAATGGCCGTTGTATGAGTGAAGGATGGGTTTGTGTCTGGACCTTTTCCACGGTCGTCCGAGTAAGACGAAGGAAGAAAGCCAGCGCAAGTATTGTCAGGAATGCGACAACGATCAGTGGCGTTCGTTTCGCATAGATGAAGTCTCTTAGACGAGCAATATCCTGCTTGTAAGAACTGCGCAAAACACGCGCAACACTGCTTTCATGGATCGAACCGAATTGAACTTTCCATAACGGTAAACTGTCCGGCTCCAGCAGGCTGCGCTGGGATTCCGCTCTGGCTTTAGAGAGTTGCTCAGTTTCAGTTGCGATGATCGAAAGCTGCGTCGCCATCGACTGTTGCAAAGCAACAATTCGACTGCGGCGTTCCTCAGTGGACGTCAACGCCGCACCGATGTCGGCGACGATCTTGTCCGTAAGCTCAAGTAGTTCCGGTAAAGATACCTGAGCCTTAACCTCCTGATTGGTGACGTGCCAGCGAGACTCCTCGTTCTTAAGAGATTGGACTTCGCTTTCCAGAGCCGAGGACTGCTTAGTTAAAGCTTCTGAGAGGTTTCTGGCCTCTTTACCCAAAGCCTCCCAATCAAGTGACGATTGCTGCAACTCAGTAAAAATTGCCCCGGATTGAATTGCCGCTTCCGTTTGCTGTGTCTTGTCACTAATTGTTTGCTTCAGCCGACTTACCTGTTGTTCAAGATCGGTTAAGGATTTGTCGGAGATTAAACGCTCGGGCAAACTCCGGAGTCGCTGGCTCAGCAGCAATGCGTCGGCCGCTACTTGCGCTGCATCAATTGTTGGAGAAACTGGCGACGAAAGAGGCGAGGCTTGTGGAGAAGGCGTAGCGGCTTGTTTCCTTTGCGAAGGACGTGTTTGTCCGTTTGCCAGTTGAACGCCGACACTGCAAGTGAGGATCACTGCAAATAGCATCCTGCCTTGCCGGCGTTCAATTAAACATGGCCCGCCCATAAAAATGGTTTCAGCTCATTTCTTACTGGCCAAACAAGCGTCCTTTGATCTCAACTGATTTCGTTTCCACGGAGTTACCGCCAGAGCGCGACAACGAGACAACATGAGTTCCTTCGTCGATACGCCATTGCTGTTTTGCACCATCAAATCTCGCGAGAAGCCTGGGATCGGTCGTAATGCTTATCTCGCGTGATTCACCCGGCTTAAGCTCGACCCGCTCGAATCCGAGTAATCTGATTCGCTTGTCGCCCGCAGTCTTAGTTAAATAGATCTGTGGAACGTCGACGCCCGCGCGATTACCGGTGTTCGCGACTTTGAACGTAGCGGTGATGGTGTCGTCAGCAGTCACCCTCAGATCCTTGTAAGAAAACTCAGTGTAGCTTAGTCCGTAGCCAAAGGCGTACATTGGTTTCGCACCTGTTTGTAGAACCAACGATAACCTACTTCAGCGCCTTCGCGCGCGTTGTCTTAGCGTCTTCTCTTTTCAACGCGGCGGCCAACAGCGATCACACGAGTGGCCTTGACCTTAATTCACCTGAGGGCTCCTGAGGTCAAGGCCACACTTTTCGCTCGTCGGAAGAGCAGATTGCCTTACGGCGTCAATACAGACGTTAAAATCGCGCCATTAAGATTAGTAAGCACAGCCTCGATTTTCAACACTTTTCGACTCGCCTTATCGATCCAAACAGTCTGCTTTTCGGCTTCATTCTCGGCGGAGAGGATCTCGACCTTGTAAGCGTCAAATGTGCCTGCCGGAACGGTGACGCTCTCTGATCCCACTACCTTCAACTGCTTGATCTGTGGCTTCTGCTTCATTACGTCGAAGTTTCGAAAACTCGAAGTGTAACCATCGGCGAGCGGAAGAGAAGCGATTACTTCATGGCCTCCCGCGCCGTCAGCAAACAACGCACCGCCGGGATCCACATCGATCGGTTTTGGTTGCCCGCCCATGGTGCTAGTCCCGGTGAGTTTATTCGGCGCGACATTCATTTCAATCGACACTGGGCCTTGCTTAATCGACCGACGTTTCAGCAACAAACTTCCCTTTTCGATTGTGCTGACGTCAACGACATCACCCTGCGGAAGCGTCACCGTTTCAGTGACGATCCACGCTCCGTTCTCTTCCTTGATGTCTGTCTTCGAGGAAAGCGGAACTGATTGTCCGCCAAGCGCGATCGTCGCCTTGTAGTTGTGAGTTCCGGGGCGTAGATCCACTGCGGGTTTAGGAACCTCGGAAGTTGAGGTCATCATCTTCGGCAGCGTCACCGTTTTTACGTCCACGTTGATTTCCTTCAGACGTTGCGACACTTCCGGGGTCATGTCTTCCTGGAAACGCCCGCCCAGGTATTTCGCGAGAAACTTCTCAGCGCTCGCAAACATCGCCATGTTGTTAACCGGACGTGCAAAGCCGTGTCCTTCATCCGGCGCCACCAGGTACTCAACTGGAAAACCCCGATCTCTTAGCGCGATTACAATCTGGTCTGATTCGCGTTTGGTGACGCGCGGATCGTTGGCGCCCTGGATCACGAGCAGCGGGGTTTTGATTT
>Ga0209485_1000516_pt1 | contig 10729 bp, 10 predicted proteins | sample NCAS100_FD_187516 | JGI IMG/M metagenome (GOLD analysis project Ga0209485, IMG submission 187516) | Agricultural soil microbial communities from Utah to study Nitrogen management - NC AS100 (SPAdes) (version 2) | ecosystem: Environmental > Terrestrial > Soil > Agricultural land | place: USA... | reverse complement strand
AGTTTTACATGGAAGAAGGCGATCTGATTCTCACGCCGAACTGGACTTGGCACGAGCATCACAACGAGGCTGAAGATCCGATCATCTGGCTCGACGGCTTAGACGGACCGTTGATTCAATCTTTTAACATTCTATTTTTCGAGGAATCGGAAGCTGCCGAGCAAGCGGTGACTCGCGCAACCGGTGAGTCGCTCAGCCGCCTAGGTTTTGCGCGCCTGCCGAAAAGCGACGAAAGCCACCGGCGCGGCGTGCCGTTTCGCTATCAATGGAAGGAAACCCACGCGGCGCTGCGCGCCATCGGCGACCATGACCGCGATCCTCATGACGGCCGTTTGTTGCGCTACATCAATCCCGCAACCGGGGGTTATACCTATCCGACTATGTCCTGCGAAGTGCAGCTTTTCAAAGGTAAAGAAACCACGCAGACGCACCGCCATACCAGCACATCGATTTACCACGTAGTGCGCGGTCAGGGCCGTACCCGAGTCGGCGAGGGTTACCTCGAGTGGCACAAAGGCGACAGTTTCGTAGTGCCGCTTTGGCAATGGCATGCGCACGAGAATCTCTCCAATGACGAAGCGGTGCTTTTTTCCATCAACGATCGACCGGTGATGGAATCGTTGCAGCTCTATCGCGAGGAGCCTGCGAATTAAGCAGGGCATTTCCGGCGCCGGATTATCCCCAACAACAATCATGTCTTCCCCCACGAAGATTCGCCTCGCCAGCCGCGCCTACGACGGTACGCTGCCCATCCTGCGCGGCCAGATGAAAATCCCCGGTTTTGAATTCGAGATCACGGAGACCGAAGATGTGCCGGGAATGTTCGCCGGCATGTTCAAGGGGCAATACGACGTTTCCGAGATGTCTTTGGGAGAATTGATTTATTACACGTCGCGAGGCAGGGCCGACTTTGTCGCCGTGCCGGTATTCCCCTCGCGTATGTTTCGCCACGGCTTCATTTTCGTCCGAAAGAATTCCGGTATTGACCGACCTGCAGAGCTGAACGGCAAGAAGCTCGGTTTTCTCCGCTGGGTGCAGACCGCGGCGATCTGGATGCGTGGCATGCTGATCGACGAGTACGGCGTGTCGGCGAAAGATTCCGAGTGGTACGTCGCGTCGATGCATCATTGGGACGATCACGATCCGGGCGCGACGGTGGAACCACGCGACGGTTCGGTTATACGCATGATCGAAAATAGCGGCAAGAATACATCGGAGCGGGCTTGCCGCGCGCTCTTCGACGGGCAGGTCGACGCTTTGGGCGTGACCGAATCGCAGTTAGCGACCTTGCTCGCCGATACGTCGGTAAAAAAACTATTCGACCATGCGCAAGAGATCGAGGCCGGTTATTTTCGTGACACCCGAATTTTGCCGATCATGCACGTGCTCGCTCTGCAAAAGCATGTGGTCGAGCGACATCCCGAACTTCCGGAGCAGCTGTTTCGCCTTTATACGGAGGCAAAGCGTTGGGCGCAGCGCTGGCGGCGGGCGATTCCGAGTTTGGTCGAGGCCTGGCCCAATCACTATCTGGCCGAAGAAAAGGAAATTTTTAAAACCGATCCTTGGGCCTACGGTCTGCAAGCGAACCGGCACGTGATCGAGAAGTTCCTTGCTTATTGCGACGCTCAGGGAATCACGGCGCGGCGGATCGCGCCGGAAGAGATTTTTTGCCCGAGCACGCTGCAGCTCGTCGAGTAATATCCGTCAGTCAACCGAAGGGAGTCTTTCATGGCCACCGCCACCGCAGTCAAATCCGAGCAAACTTATTCCTGTGACCTGCGCGATTGGCTCAAGGATGTCAAGCGCCTCGAGCAGCTCGAGCAGATCTCGGGCGCGCATTGGGATCTCGAGATCGGTGCGCTGACCGAAATCATCCTGGAAAGAATCGCCACGCCGCCGGCCGTGGTTTTCGACCATGTGCCTGGCTTCGATGCCGGGCGCCGCGTACTTGCCAACATGCTCGAAACGCTGGAGCGCACGGCGCTGACCCTGAACCTTCCCATGGATTTAAAGATCATTCCGCTGATCGATGCGTTGCGTGCGCGCTTGCGCGCGATGCAGCCGATCAAGGCCAATGTAGTGTCCAGCGGCCCGGTGTTCGAAAACGTTGAGCGCGACGACGAAGTCGATCTCATGAAATTTCCCGTGCCGCGCTGGCATGCCGGCGACGGCGGTCGCTATTTGGGCACCGCTCATCTAGTGGTTACCCGCGATCCCGAAACCGGGGTGGAAAACGTCGGCTGCTATCGCGTCATGCTGCAGGACAAGGACAAAGTCGGCCTTTACATCTCGCCGGGCAAGCACGGCAGGATGCATTACGAAAAAGCAATGAAGGCGGGTAAATCTTTTCCGGTCGCCATGGCGTTCGGCCAGCATCCATTGCTCTACATCGCCGCATCCCAGGCGGTGCCCTTCGGAGTCAACGAATACGATTGGGCCGGCGGTCTCATCGGCCAGCCGATCGATGTGATCGAAGGGCCGGTGACCGGCCTTCATTTTCCCGCCAACGCGGAATTCGTTATCGAGGGCGAGATCGTACCCGGCGAATCCATGCAGGAAGGGCCGTTCGGCGAATGGCCGGGTTATTATGCGAGCGCCCAGCGGGCCGAGCCGTTTGTTCGCGTGAAGGCGCTTTATCATCGGAATGATCCGATCATTTGCGGGGCGGCGCCGTTCAAGCCGACGATCCACGGCATGTACCGCTCCTGCTTGCGCGCGGCAACGGTTTGGAACGGTATGGAGCAAGCGGGTGTGCCGGATATCAAAGGCGTGTATCTGCCGCCGCCGGCGCAGCGCTTCATGATCGTCGTCGCGATCAAGCAGCGCTATCCCGGCCACGCCAAACAGGCGGCGTTGATCGCTTCCCAGTGCCACGCGGGCGCTTATCTTGGGCGGTATGTGGTCGTCGTCGACGACGATATCGACATCACCGATACGAACGAACTGCTTTGGGCTATCGCGACGCGCTCCGACCCGGCAACCTCGATTGATATTTTGCGCCGCACGTGGAGCGGCCCGCTCGACCCGATCATCCAACCGGGGCAAAAAGGCCACAACTCGCGCATGATCATTGAAGCGGTGCGGCCGTGGGAATGGCGCGATAAATTTCCCGCGACGAGCGCGATCAGCGATGAGACCCGCGGCGAATATTCGAAGAAGTGGCAGAAGCAGTTGGCGCAGGTTCAAGCGCGCCACTCTCACGGACGGCTCACCAACGACGATTCGTAGCTGCGTTTTAGGTCGATTTTACCTAGCGGGAACCGTCAAAGAACTCGCTTCGCCTGCCATCGCGTTGCCAAAAACTGCACTGAGCGGCCAATTTTGTCCAGCCTACGGGTGCTGCCGCGCTTTTGCGGCATCAGGTCCATTTTTTCACCTGCACGCGGAAAGCTTCGGTAAAATCGAGCCTTATCAGGTGCCCTGGAAACTGCTAACCGCCCTGGCATGAGACATGCGTTGCAACTGCCGCGGTACTTATTTCTGTTCAAAAAGGAGAATGATCGAATGGAAGAAATCATGACCCCTTCAGAGGTTGCGGCGCTGCTCAAAATTCATCTCAAGACTGTCTACAAGCTGGCCGAGAAAGGCGTCATTCCCGGTAATCGTATCGGCCGGAGCTGGCGATTCAGCCGGAGCGACGTGCTTGAGCTAGTGTCGACGAAGTCGATGGGTTTGGCGGAAGCCGACGACGGGTTGCGTTCGGCGGTCGGCGCTGCGAAGTAACGTGAGCGCGCGCACACTCGGTCGTTAAGTGGAAGACCGGGATCCGATCAAACAACTGCAACACCTGCTCGATGACCCGGGCAAGGTGTTGGAAAAAATTTCGCGGATTCAGTCCGCTCTCGGCTCTATTAATACCAGTACGCATGGCGCGGAAGCGCCGCCGGCTGCGTCATTCTCCTCCGAAGCCGGATCCATAGCTCGAACCGAAGCTGATACTTACGGCACCTTGCTGCAGACGTTACGGGACATGCAATTGCAAATCGAAGAATGTCTGCGCCCGCTAGCCGTGCAAGCCGTTCAGGCGGAAGCCGATCGATTGAGTGAATGGATAAAGCACGAACAACGCGAGTTGGACGAATGCCTGGCGCGGATCGATCAAAGCATTCTCGCTTGCGTGGAACTTATCCAGGAGTCGCAAAGAAAACATACCGACCTGAGCGCGCTCAAGCAGCGCCTCGAGGACCTCGGTGCCTCACCGTCATCCTTACCGGAACTTTCAATGTCGCAAGATGCCAACGCGATCATCAATGACCGGCTCCAAAGCTTACGCCGGGACGGCAAGATCTAAGAAACTCATAATCGGACACAGAGCCGGTGCACCGCAGTTTGTCGTATGACGCAGGCTGCATTTTGACGATCACAATAATGTGACCCGCAGCATTCCCTAGCTCCTTGCGGGTGAAACGTCTCGGTATTTGACCGAAGGATGCGATCTGTTCTATTGCAGGCAGATTCGCGCAAGACCGGCACATGCAACCCTGTGAGGTCTTGCCATTCGTCAGTGCTGTCGCCGCGTGATCTTCCAAAGCAGCGTCCCACGAGCGCTCGAGACCTGGCGGTAATCAAAACCCGCGTCTTCGAGCGGTTTGCGGAGAAGCTTTTCATCCGGCTCTCGGACAAGAAGAACCCAGCCGTGTCGCTCGACCGCGGTGAGCCAGCGGCGAAACGAAGCGAGGATTTGACTGGCCTCCTCCTCTCTCAAGACTGTGGCGGCTGCAAGTCGACCTCGAGCATAAAAGCGAAACGGCCGGCCCGCACTACTCGATATGAGCACAGGCTCGCCCGTCGGCATTACCGACGCGGCATGTGCAATGAGCGGCTCGACGTCCTGCAAGACGTCGTAAATAAAATAGCTTATTTTGGGTGACGGCTTTAGCCGATGAAGCACCGCAGCACCGCTCCCGTAAAGGGCGCCGAACATAACAATTCCCACTCCTAGCCGCTGGCTAGCCGTGCCGCCGAGCCAGGGCTCGAGCCATCGGCCGACCTGAACCAAACCTGCGGCAGCGAACAATAGATACGGCGGCGCGGCAAATAGCAGGAAACGTCCCTGTACCAGCAGATAATGATCGGCTAACGCGGCGACGATGGCGGCGGCGGCGCTCCCGAAACAGAGCCAGCATAAAAAACTGCGCTGCGGCCCCGGCCACCACCACGCGCCAATGAGCATGAACGGTACAACCGCTCGCCAGGCAGACTGGAATAAGTAGGTCAGCGACTCGCGAAAGTATTGGGACACCGCCCGTGTAACCTCGGTCCCCGTGGGGAGGCCCTGAAGTGAGAACAACGCCCGCTTCCAAGAGTGCAAGTCGTCAGCGAAATTGACCTGGGCCTGTACGGCGACGAAATAGGCAGCGCCGAACGCCGCGCCGTAGGCGAGAGTGGCGAGCAGCCACCAGCATTGAGTCGGCCGCGTCGCCCTAGGCCACAACGCGAGCCATCCCCATGTCAGTGCCGCAATAATCGGAAACAACGAGCCGAAGGATAGCCATGGCGCCGCCGTCAAAGCCGCAAGCAAGGAAATAATGGTTACCGGTCTGCCGCTACCATTTTTTTCTACCGCGCCATGGCGGTCGAACAGCCGCAGCGTCAACAGCGGCACCAGCACGGCAAATAGAAAATCGATTTCGTAAGACTTGAGTTCCCGCGAGTAGTAAATGAGCGCCGGCAGGCCGGCGGCAAGCCAAAGCGCGTTAACGGCGATCAAACGTGAGCCGCTCAGCCTGTAGGCTAGCTGGTACAGCAGGGGAAGCGCGGCGACGCCACAGATCAACGGAAGTAAACGGTAGGAAACCTCAGGCGGTAAACCAGGAAGCCACGCAGTGAGCTTCGTTAGCGCGACAAATCCGATGGGGACTGGCAGATGGCGCTCGATCGCCTCGCGCAGGGGCATGCCAGCGAGCGTAGCTACCCACGCCTCGTCGCGCCAAAACGGCTTCGAACCCAGAAATGCCGTGCGCGCGAGTAATGCAACGCCCATTGCTATGAACGCGTGCCAATCGATCAATTGACGGGGTTGTCGAAACACAAGGATCGAATCAAACTCTTTTTGATGTAAATTTTGGATGTGATTAGCACTTATGACGGCAAGCTGGAAGGGACAACCAGATTGCTTTTCATCGCATCGTGTAACTTGCCAGCGACTGATCAGTAAAGTAACGCCCAACGTCGAGGTACATTTCTACGCCAGAGGTCCGCTTGGTTGGAGCGCCATTCCTATCAGTCGCCGTTCAGGTCAATAAGAATTTTCTTTGATTTGACGCGGCGCCATTCGTGCTATCTCCTCACCAGGTAGCTATCTTTGATTCTTACCAAACAATCTTTTGCTAAGTTCAACCGCCCCGCGGTACATACAGAAAGTTCCGAAAGTTTCGTATCTGACAGTTAACAACCAGCAAAAAACGTAATTTCATGGCAACGCAAGCGGTTAACTCTACCTTCGTCGATGATCTTTGGACGGGAATCCGCTTCCTTGCTCAAATACCGATCTTGTGCGGCGGCGTTGGGAGCCCAGCCCGCGCGCGTCGAACTACAACGGCGGTTTCGTCAGAGGGAAGCGGATTTCCTGGTCGCCGTTAAAGACTTGATTTTTCAGAGTTAATCCAGTCCTTACGGGCAGCTTCTCAGCTATGCCGGCTCCGCGTTGCGCGTGTGCCAAGCCGCGCGTCAGGCCGGCATCGAACTGACCGGGGCCCAGTTCACAATCGCCGGGGAACCCCGCTCGGGACCCGCTTGGAGTTTATCCGCCAGACCGGCACAGTTTTTCCAAAGTACGGGATCATGGAAACCGGACCGGTGGGCTATGGCTGCTTGGATCCGGCCGCTTCCGACGCCCTCCATCTGCTCGATGATCTGCACGCCGGAGGGGTTAGCTCAACTGAGTTGCAGCCTTCGATCCTTTTTACATCGCTCAGGCTTTCGGCTCCGCTCGTGCTCTTAAACGTGTCCATCGGCGACCAGGCCGAATTGGTCAAACGACAATGCCAGTGTCCTTTGGAAAACTCGGATGGGTGAATCACATCTACACAATCCAGAGTCATGAAAAGTGCACCTGCGGCGGAATGAACTTCACCGATTCTGACACGAAAGTACTGGATCAAGTTTTGCCGGCGCGCTTTGGCGGCAGCCCGACGGATTTCCAAATTTTGGAAGAGGAAAATGAAGACGGCGTACCGGTTCTCAAACTACTCGTTCGGCCCAGCTTTGAATTCCTCAATGAGGACGAAGTGATCGAGACATTTATTCGCGGCATCAGCCGCGGTGCAGATGCGAATCGCGTCATAGGGACGGCCTGGAGATCCGCTGGTCTGCTACGAGTGGAGCGCCGCGAGCCTTTGTCCACCCGCTCGGGAAACATCCTGCACATGCACGTCAAGTCTGGGGGAGAATTTGGTCCTTAAATGGTGCGCCCGACAGGAATCGAACCTGTACTTAGGGTTCCGGAGACCCTCGTGATATCCTTTTCACTACGGGCGCGAGGAAATTTTTTCTATCACCCTGGTGGAAGTCAGTCAACGCGAGCGCTTGCTACGGTTTTGATGGCGCTCCCCATTTCAGGGTGAATGATTCCATTCGAAGCAACAGTCTCGTTGCCTCGGACTGAAAACTCTTTGCCCCGAATGTTCCGGAAACTCACGCCGCAGCACTTCGACGATGCTTTGCTCGGCCGCTCGATCCACGGCGGTGACGAGATCGATCGGGCCTTTGTAATCGATGGACCGCGGCTGGTGCCAACTTGCGCGTATAACCTCGCCTGCGGCGTTGGCTGCTTGCCAGGCCGCGTTCAAGAATTTTGCGCTGTCGTGAGTCATCGAGGCACTTCTTCGCAATCGCGGCGGGGCTATGTTAACTAATGGCGCGTGAAGATTCGAGCGCCGGCAAAAATCAATCTCGGTTTGCGAGTGGTCGGCAAGCGCGCGGACGGCTACCACTTATTAGACACCATCATGGTGGCGGTTTCGCTTTACGATGAGATCGATATTCGCAAAATTCGCACAGCGTCCAAAAATCCAGCTAGCGATGAGCTGATCAAGATCAGCTGCGATCATCCCGATGTGCCGCCGGCTGAAGAGAATATTGTCTATCGCGCCGCGCAACTGATCCTGAAAAAGAGTCGTCGAGCGCAGCCGATCTCGATTCGCATAAAAAAAAACATCCCGATGGGCGCCGGCTTGGGAGGCGGCAGCAGCGACGCGGCAGCGACGCTGGTAGGTTTGAACCGACTTTTCAAGCTACGCCTATCGCTTGCGATGCTCAAAAAAATGGCGCTCTCTTTAGGCGCCGACGTGCCATTCTTTATCCAAGCTCGGCCGGCGCGGGCGCAAGGTATCGGCGAACGGTTGCGAGCGCTGCGCGGGTTGCCGCGTTTTTGGTCGGTGATAATCTATCCGGGCTTCCCGGTCTCGACCGCCTGGGTGTATGGAAACCTGGGTGCAAAGTTGACAAAACCTATTGTAAATACTAGCATTGCGCCTTCGCTTAAGAGTCTCGATGGACTTACGCGCCGGCTAGAAAATGATCTAGAAGGTGTAACCCTCAAGCGGTACCCTGAAATAGGAGTATTAAAGCAAAAGCTATTGCACGAGGGTGCTCTGCGGGTTTTAATGTCCGGTAGCGGTTCGTCGGTTTTTGGTATTTTTGTTTCGAAGCAATCTGCAACAAAGGCATTTCGTCGGTTGCGGCAAGAGGAGGGGGCCCAGGCGTTCTTGGTACATGCGTTGAACTAAGGATCAAGCGTAAAAGCCTAAAGTAACCGCCAGCAAAACATCTGGCTCGATCCAAGTGGGGGTCCCTATGCAGGTTACAGAGGTTAGGGTCTTTCCTGTCGATGAAGATAAACTAAGGGCTTATGTAACGATTACCCTCGATCATTGCTTTGTGATCCGGGATTTGAAAATCATCCATGGGGCGACTGGGTATTTTGTCTCGATGCCGAGCAAAAAGCGCAAGGACGGAACGTATAAAGACATCGCTCATCCGATCAATAATGAGACGCGTAGGATGATCGAGGAGAAAATCATCGCGGAATATCAAAAGGTTCTCGCCGAGGGTGGAAGCGCAAAAGGGCTCGAGGCCGACTGAATCGAAATTTCGCGGCCGATGAACTTCTCTTGCGAAGTTCGAGGATGGGCGGTCGCCAAGCGGTAAGGCCCCGGCCTTTGGAGCCGGTATCGAAGGTTCGAATCCTTCCCGCCCAGCCAGTTTCACTTTAGTGATAGCTGGCCTAGACTTTACAAATTGTTTTGTCTCGGATGGCGCCGTTCACGATGGAACGGCGCTATTTGTTTTGGCGAAATTGACAGCAAGTGCTCAAGACGGATAGAAAGGGTTTGCGTAGCGACAAGGCAGCGACATCGATGGCCGAACTAAAATTATTCGCCGGCAATTCCAATCCGCCCCTGGCGGCCGCAATCAGCCAGTATCTCAACTTGCCTTTGGGAAAGGCCGTCGTGGAAACATTCAGTGACGGCGAGAGCAAAGTCGAGATCAAAGAAAATGTCCGCGGCGCGGATGTGTTTGTTTTGCAGTCCACTTCAGCTCCGGGCAACAACAATTTGATGGAACTGTTGCTCATGTTGGATGCGTTCAAGCGCGCCTCGGCGATGCGCATCACAGCGGTAATTCCTTACTACGGCTATGCGCGCCAAGATCGCAAGGTCATCCCACGGGTGCCGATCAGCGCAAAACTGGTCGCCGACCTGATCACTACCGCGGGCGCATCGCGCATGCTGACGATGGATTTGCACTCGGGACAAATCCAAGGGTTTTTTGACATCCCGGTCGACAATGTTTACGCCACCCCGGTTTTGTTGGAATATTTAAAAAAGCAGCTCAATCATAATGAGGTTGCGGTGGTTTCTCCCGACGCGGGCGGCGTTGAGCGCGCTCGCGCCATCGCGACACGGCTGGACGCTTCGCTCGCGATTATCGATAAGCGCCGGGTCGGCCCCAACGTGGTCGCCGAGATGAATATCATCGGCGCTGTGAAAGATCATGTCGCTATACTGGTCGACGATATGGTCGATACCGCGGGCACCTTGACCATGGCCGCCGAAGCGCTCAAGAAGGAAGGCGCGGCGAGAATTCTCGGCTGTTGTACTCATCCGGTGCTCTCCGGGCCCGCGATCCAGCGCATCCAAGAGTGCCCGCTCGAAGAATTGATCGTTACCAACACGATTCCGCTCAATGCCGAAGCCCAAAGTTGCAAGAAAATTAAAAGTTTGTCGGTGGCGCATTTGATCGGCGAAGCGATTCGCCGCACCCATGAAGAAGAATCCATAAGTTCACTATTCGTTTAGCACGAGGAGGAAGTTTTTCTTGGAAACTCTAGAAATACGAGTCGACCCCCGCGATAAGAAGAGCAAACGCGACGCCAAGAGACTGCTGCGCAATGGTAAAATTCCGGCTATTCTCTACGGTCCCAAAACCACAGCGGTAGCTTTGGCGCTCGACAAGCGCGAGTTTTCCAGCCGCGTTGCCGACTTGGAAGGTTCGCACTTGGTGCGCTTGAAATCGGAGTCGGCGGCGCTCGCAGATAAAGTCGCGCTGGTGAAGGAAATGCAATTCCACCCGATCAGCGGCGATGTCATTCACACGGATTTGTACGAAGTCGATCTCAGCGCAAAGATTACGGTTCATGTGCCGCTTCACTTTGTCGGCAAGGCGGAAGGGGTTGTGCGCGGCGGCATTCTCCAGCCGATTGTCCGTGAGATCGAGGTTGAATGCC
>Ga0209485_1000505_pt1 | contig 10862 bp, 13 predicted proteins | sample NCAS100_FD_187516 | JGI IMG/M metagenome (GOLD analysis project Ga0209485, IMG submission 187516) | Agricultural soil microbial communities from Utah to study Nitrogen management - NC AS100 (SPAdes) (version 2) | ecosystem: Environmental > Terrestrial > Soil > Agricultural land | place: USA... | reverse complement strand
TAGTTTACTATGTTAGAAGGAAAAGATCAACTTATTTCATATTTGTTGATGATTGTCGCCAAGCATTCTATTTAGAAGATGCATACAAAGATCATAAAAGACATTGTTAACCCCTTAACCATAGATATGTTAATTCCCTTTAACTTACTAGGACTAAGTCACAGAAAAAGCTAATATATCGCTAGCGATATTACTAGTGATATGTTATCTAATTGGCTTGCCAGAGTTGGCAGCGCTATTCCAAGAGGCTTTTCACGTCATTATATTCTTGGTCTACTCGAAGAAGAACCTATGACAGGTAAGGAGATTATCGATAGAGCTATTTTGCAAAGTGGAGGAAAATGGAAACCGTCACCTGGTCTAATATATCCAATGTTAGGGAGGCTTTTAGAAGAAGGCCTAATAAGCGAGACTGATAGTGGCAAGTACAAAATCACATCAAGTGGTATTGATATGGCTGCTGATGTAGATTCTGTTCACAATATTATGCAAAAGCAATTGGATGTGGTCATGAGAGTTGGAAACGCTGGCAAGTTTATGGCAATGGACATGATAGACAGGTTATCAGCTATTGGCTTAACACTGAGTTCTAATTTGGATAAAATGACTGAACAAGAGAGAGAAAAGTACAAACTGTTTCTGCTTAGTGAGCTCAAGAAATTACAAGAACAAGAAGGAAAGAAAGACGACCTGAGAACAGACTCTGAATAGATGGGATCACTGAAATAATTAGGTAGACTAAACATGGTATTTGAATGTGTCAAAAGAGTCAATGAACTCGTCAAGCGTATGGGACAATTAGAGGAAAATATTGCTGTCGAAATTGAATACGTAAAAGAAGTTTATTCAAAGGCAAGCAGAGCTATGTCTGAATCTCAGCATTATTTCCTAAACGGTGTTCAGGCCTCACCAGTTACAAAATCATATTTGTTGACCAAAAAAGGGATCGAAGTCGTTGGTGAAGAGGCTATCCCAATTTCAGCCTTTATTGATCAGGCTCTTGACTTTGCAAATTATCCCAAAAAGAAGATTGAAGTTTTGATGGTATTAGCTAAACATTTAGAAGCAATGCCTATGAATTTATCGTAAATCGAACAGTAAACGTAACTATTTGATAATAACGTTATGTAAATAGTTACGTAGATTATTAATCTTGTCTAATCGCTGAAAAAATATACTACCAATATTTCTTTAGTATTCCCGTAAAACCTATGTTTTACTTCAGCAGGCACAAAAATGAACAAGTCTTTCTTTAGTGAATACGCTTTTTTTCCTACTTCTATGAATCCATCTCCTTCTAAAACTAGATATACTTCATCTGACGAGTGTGGGTCTTGCGTGTCCTTTTCACCTGGTTTTAATCTCAGGATACCAACCTGCAAATGCTCAAGTTCGAAGAAACTAAGAAAGCCAGAACCATCCAAATTCATTTTAGAGACAAGGCCCCTTAAATCAATTAACTTTTCATTCATTTACATCTCTAATATTAGGAGTAGAATATAACATGATCATACATAGTAGTTTCAAATAATTTTTCATGCAGTACTGATATTTTTGATTTTTCTATTTTTACCTTGATAATCATATCTAAAATATTTCGGAAATATTTTTGTGAACAGAAGCTAACAAGCAATATAATAATCTCAGTCATTATATCAGAAAAAAATTTTATGATTTTTTCTAGCAAATAGTAAACGTATCTTTGTATATTATCTCTTTAGGAATTAGATTCTTGCATTCGATTATTCAATTATCTTATTAAATTTGTTAAAGCATTCTAAATATACTTAGTATTAGATCTCATATTGGATTGAACAAGGGTAAAAAATATCATTCACTGGTCGTTTCTTCCATCATCGCTATGAGCATTACTGTGTTTATTTCAGCCCAGCCTTCCTATGCATCTGGGATAACAGTTTACTCTCCATATTGGATGGACAATGAAAAGGACATTGGAGCTCCTTACTTTAAATATTGTGGCATTTTTGATTCTTGTTTTAGAAATGAAATAAGGATATTTTCTTTTTTACCCCTAACCACTAATCAGCAAGACGTTAAGGCTGACGAAGATATTAATCCTAAAAACACTGTATCATCTATATTACCACCGAAAAAGAGTATATCTTCGATAATACCATTTGAGTTACCATTTCCATGATCAGTAACTTTGGTAACACTTAACTTGGACAAAAAAATACAAGACCACATTATTAATCCACTTGTTTTTTAAAATTAATCTTGCCATAAAGAACTGTATTTGAGTTGAATATTGCAGTTAGAACAAGAGATAACCTCTACAAAAGTAACTATTCTAGCCTCTGCCGAGATTCTCTCTTGCCCATGTGTATAATGGAATTATGGGATGATCAAATTAAAGTTCATCATGTAATTATTTCGGGAATATTGCAAGTCAAAAAGGGATTTTGGACCATTACGATACTTTTCTATGTTCTTTTCCAAAGTCTCAACAGTTTTGTTGGCAATTTCAAGAACTCTTTTAGGCTTTTCTAGAACAACATGGCCCCTTCCATACAAGTATAAGAGTGATAATAATCCGTCCTTTTTTACAAAGAATGATTGTATTTCCAGATATGAATGAAGAAACTCTTTCTGTAGCGTCTTCAGGGTAGATAATAGTCATATGCAAATCAAAATATGACATCTGCAGATTATCAACAGTATTATTAGATAATTATCTTTATAGGACTGACTGATCGAAAAACTGATGGGAAAATGTCGACTATTGATTATGATAAAGCTGTACATTTAATTGTACACGGACAACGAGATCTGATAGACTCCATAAAGCATAAACTTACTTCATTAGGATTTGCAGAAGATAAGATACTTCCAGCTTCATTGCAAAAAACTGGAAATGTTGGCGAATATGTTGCAATGGCTTGGCCTCCAATGCATGCAACGGAAATTATTCTCAGTGAAATAACCGGAATAAATCAGGCAGAAGCTAAAAACAATGTTATGGGAGCTTGGGCAAACATCAGTCAAAAGGAAATCTCAAGAATTCCACTGTCATGAATAAATAATAAAGTACGCTGTATCAAAATTAAGCAATATCGTCTCTGTCACTATTATAAACATCTTATTTCTCGAGTATGTAGTTGATTAGAAGGTTAAGATTATGCGATATATTTTTAGCCTTCAAAGCACTAAATATATTTATGAAAAATAATATTTGTTCCCTGTGTAATTCGCAGACTTCTACAAAGGAATGTCCTAATTGTGGAAAACCGGTATGTAAAGACTGCTCGAAAAGTTTTCCTTTTTCCGAAGATATTTGCATAGAATGCGCGTCAAAAGTCAAATCTGGACTAGGTGGGATGCGAAAGGATGAAGAAATTTTCTAATCAAACAACATTATATTAAATGAAATAAGGTTGTATCGTTACCTTCTAAAATACTATTTTGATTTGTCCGCTATTCTATATCCATGTGTAAACTGCTTATCATAGACTTTTGAAAACTCATAGCTGCTTGGATTAATAACATTTCCAACAATAATGATTGCGGTTTTGGTTATTTTGGCTTCCCTTACTTTTTCTACAATATTACCAAGAGTTCCAATTATTATTTTTTCATCTTCCCAGGTAGCTCTATATACAACGGCCGCAGGAGTAGTGGTTTGATAGGAACCTGCCTTAAGCAATTCTTCTACTATGTTTCTTATTAGATGAACACTAAGATAGAAGGCCATGGTCGCACCATGTGTCGCTAGGTTAGAAATTTTTTCCCCTTCCGGTACAGGAGTTCTAAGTTCTGCCCTTGTGATAATTAGTGTTTGAGTAATTCCGGGAAGGGTTAACTCTAAATTCAGTGATGAAGCGGCTCCTAAAATTGCAGTTATGCCAGGGATGACCTTACAGCTTATTCCATCTAAGTTTAGTTTATCAATTTGCTCCCTGATTGTGCTAAATAACGATGGATCTCCGTCATGAAAACGAATGGCAAGCTTTCCTTGCTTCGTAGAATCTCTTAATATTTCATAAATCTTTATTCTGTCCAAAAGAGCAGCATCATGAAGGGTTGCTCCCTCTTTGGCGTATTCAAGTAGTTTTGGATTGAGTAACGATCCTGAATAAACGACGACATCTGCACTTTCCAGTAGCTTTTTTGCCTTTAAGGTTATAAGCTCTGGATCACCTGGACCTGAACCAACAAAGTAAACCGTGTTGGGTTCAATCATTTTTCCTGGCCACCATTATAGAAAAGTATTTTCCAGCTGGATTTTTTGTGTTTCGCAAATCTTTCAACTTCTTTGTTTCCAAAATCTCCTCTTCTACAGATACATCCTGGGCAATTGTAATCAGTGAATCATCGCCAAACCCTGTTTCAGATAAGATTTCAATTACGCTATCAAAATATCGCCCGTCTTTGAGAAATATTATGGAATCACAAGATTCTACAGTGTGCCTAATCTTATTCAAATCATAGCATGCAGGAACGATACCAAGAGTTTGATCACCTTCCACTAGACTCATTTTCGCTTGAGCAGCGAAAGCAAAGAAAGATGGAATACCCGGAATGATCTCAATGTCTATGTCACTATGATTTTCCCTCAATTCTCTGTGCATATAATTCCATGTACTGTACAGAGATGGATCTCCTACTGTTAGGTAGACACAATTTTTTCCAGAATGAATGGCATCTGCTATTTTCTGGGAATTAGTCTTCCATTGCAATTTTAGTGAATCTTTATCTTTTGTCATTGGAAAGATTAGGTTTGTAATCGCGGTGTTTGATTCGTTTATGTATTTTTTTGCTATCGATAGAGCTATACTGGGCTTACCTTCCTTAGAGGTTGGAGTAAAAACGGCATCTGCTTTTTTGATTCTGTCCACAGCTTTTACCGTCAGTAAATCCGGATCTCCAGGTCCGCAACCTATACACGAGAGCTTCATGATTTGAGTTGTAAAAATTGTGTAATTTAAAGTAAAAAGAAAGGAATCCTCACATCAGCGAATCCTAATAGACATATTGGCAATGCATCCATGGGGGATTAATATCAAGTCTGAATTCACTATTTTGTAGCAGACAAAATGAGTATGGGATTTCTCGAAACAAGCATCGTTCCACTTGCCACGCTTTTTCCTTTGGCTATCATGACCTGGGTAACTTCAATATCTCGCATCTTTTGCTTTTTGACTGTCTTTATGGCTTTATACATTGTCTCTACAAGTATGGTATCTACAACTAGTCTTCCATCCTTCTTTAATTTAGAAATACAAAGCTCTATTATTTTTTCAGTCTTTCCCTTCGTTCCGCCGACAATAATTGCATCTGCTGCAGGAAGTGACGGTAGGACTTCTTCAGCTTTGGAATATAGGAGATTTGCCGAAACACCAAATTTATCTAGATTTTTTTTTGTTAGTTCTATGGCATTCCTGTCCGAATCGATTGCGAATACATTTTTAGAATTTACCTGCAAACAGATCTCTACTGTAATGCTGCCGCTTCCACATCCTACGTCGATAACTGAATATTTTTTTCTTAGACGCAGTTTACTTAGGACAATTGACCGAATGTCCTCCTTGGTTATTGGAACATTCTCAGAACGTTCGAATAGCTCGTCAGGTATGCCTGGTGTAGTATAGTTCCATATCATTATGCCTAGATAAAATGCCCTGAAATTAAATTCTTTTAGATCATTGTCTCAAGTTCGTAGACCAGTGTATGTAACAATCGTGAACATTATCAGCAAAAAGATAAACGGAAAGACGCCATTTGTAGAAATTTTTTTCCTATCTTCAGTTTTTAATCTTGAACCAATTCTTTTTGCAACAACATACGTTATAATATAAAACACTAGTGCTAACAGAATAATTATGCCAACAGAGCCTGGCACTACACCAGGATTTGGATAGGTGCTAAATATTATCCCAAGAATTACACCACAGACACTGCCCAAAAAGGCTCTCATATAGTATATCTTATCTAGATGATCCAATTGCTATCTTCACATTAATTGCAGGTTTAATTCTTTTCGATTTCTATTTGATTTTTAATTAATATTCATCCTCATCTACACTCATTTATATGGAATTATCGGGGATAGAGCTTCACTATCTTGTAAACAAAATAAGCTCAACTACGACATCTGAGTATTACGTAAGTAATATGTCGTCAATTACTAAGAATTCTATTCTTTTGAAACTGCACCACCCAATACAGCCTGATATCATGTTAATGGTTTCCACCAAGGGGATTTGGATAACTAACAAGAAATACAAACAAGTTGAAGAAACCCAATTTGTAAATATAATAAGTCGAGAAATAGAAAGGGCAAAAATAAGTTCAGTATCTCAACCGGGAAGTGAGAGGATCTATTTTCTTCATTTTGTAGGTAGAGACGATAAAGTGAGGATACTGATAGTTGAAATCTTTGGAAAGGGAAACTTCATTTTATGTGATGAATCAATGAAAATAATTTGGATATTAAATTCAGTTGAAGTAAGACACAGAACTCTGAAGACTGGGTCACAATATGTTCTCCCTCCTAATAGGGGCGAAGATGTTCTACAAACTACCCTGGAAAGTATGACGAAAAACCTCCGTCTGGTACCAGAAGATACTGAAGTCTTAAAATGGTTGGGAAAATCAATATCCCTGCCAAGGAAATATGTCGAAGAAATAATATCAGAATCGGGAATCAATACAAAGTTTGCCAGGGATCTTAGTAAGGAGGACATTGAAATTATTTATAAAAAGACCAAAGAATTGACTGATAGAGTATTAAATGAAAAACATCACGAACCATCAGTTATTATGGATGATTCGGGTGTAGCGATAGATGCTTCTCCTATTTCTATGTCAAAAGAATCTAACGCAAAGAAAGTTGATACATTCATGGAGGCAATAGATCAGGTTCTTAGTAACGAGATTTTATCAATAGGACGCAGCCTGAAAACTGAAGAAACAGACAGGAAAATACTGGAATTAGAACACGACTTGGAAGAACAAAACAAAGCAAAAATGAACGTTCTTTTGAAATCAAAGAGTCTTAGAAGCGTAGCTCACGATCTAATGAACCTTTCCTCTTTTGGTATCCAAGATATGAACGATAAATCTGTCAAGACACTATTGGAAAAAAATGATTCTAAAATTGTTCAGGTAAATGGGATTAACTATGTTGATCTACTTAACGAAAGAGTAAAGTTAGAGTTGAGTATTCCAAAATTCTCTTCGATGTTGTTTTCTAGAGCAAAAGAAATGGAGCGTGGTGCCACTAATATTGATAAAGCAAGTGATGAACTAAAGTCGAGAATTGAAAAACTGCAGGGCCAGACACAAAAAATTCATGAGAAGATTCAATTCAGTACGTTAGAATCAAAACAATGGTATGAGCGATATCGTTGGTTCCTGACTACCGACGGTCATTTAGTCATTGGTGGTAGAGACGCGTCTTCTAATTCAGCAGTGATTCGTAAACATATGACTGAGGATGACATAGTATTTCACGCAGAAATTCATGGATCTCCTTTTTTTCTTGTAAAGAATGCAAAAGATAAGGACAATGAGACATCCAACTATATTGACGAGACTGCTCAGGCTACAGTGTCATTTAGTAGAGCTTGGAAAGATGGGTTGTCTAGTGGAGATGCATACTGGGTATTCCCTAATCAGGTAAAGAAAGGAGCTCCAACAGGTCAATTTCTTCCAAAGGGATCCTTTGTCATTGAAGGTAAAAGAAATTTTTGCAAAGGTATTGAGCTAAAATTATCTATCGGGCTAGTCAAAATTGAAAATAGATTTACTATTGTTTCTGGGCCGTTAAATGCAATCAGGAAACGGAGTTTGGTTTGTGCTTCGTTATTACCTGGTGGATCTGATCCAATGAATCTGGCTAAGAAACTGAAAAGCGAATTTGTAAGAGTGATTTCTGAATTTGATTCTGATTTAGCAGATTATCTAAAAAAAGTTCTGCTGGATGATTTTATTAGAGTGTTGCCAACAGGACAATCAAAGATAGAACATATAGAAAGAGGACTATCGGTGGACGATGTAAAGATCGGATAGCTCAACATAAAGATCCGTTTAGTTATCTGACAACGCCGCACAAAATTAGATTAGAAAGACAATTAAACCAAATTGCCTAAATAATTCTGTGACAAAAAAATTAGTAGAAAATACCGATGCAAACATGACGACACGAGTTCTTGTTAGAGATATTATGAATAGTCCTGTTATCACAGCTGGTCCAAGTGACAATGTTGTTGACATTGCGATGAAAATGAAAGAACATAACATAGGCAGCGTAATTATTACAGATAAAGAAAAACCAGTTGGTATTGTTACTGATTGGGATGTTGTATCCAAGGTGGTAGCAAAGAATTCAGAGCCGTCATCAATTGAAGCTGGAAATGTAATGCAACCAATACATACTGTTGAGGCCGGAGAGGGCATAACTGAGGCGGCACGCATATTACGTAAAAACAACATCAAGAGACTAGGGGTTGTTTATAAAGATAGATTAGCTGGTATTATTTCGAGCTCTGATGTTATTGCTGTTACTCCAGAATTAGTTGATGTGGTATCAGAGAAGGCAGCCATGATTAGAGGAGAAATTGGGATACCTGCATCTGCCATTTCAGGATATTGTGATGAATGTGGCGAATGGTCAGACATGCTAATGTATTCTGAAGGCGCATTTACCTGTGAAGTATGTCGAGGATCATAGTCACCAAATTCTGTTTAATTGAACTGCGATGGTTTGGATAGATACATTCCAAGTTAGAATTTCAGATGACTTAACCTAATTTTGTTTTTTGAAGATATCTTTTATCAAAAGATTAAAATCACGTAATTCTGAAAAATCAATGAATGAGTTCAAATTCTTTAGAAAGAACAATTGACAAAGTTCTTTCACAAAAAGAATCCGCGTTAATTTCAGAAATTGACTCTGCACTTCAAAATTCGCTGAAAAATTTAGAATCTTCAAAGAGTAGCCTGCAGGTTGAATATGACAATATTATTGAATCATCAAGAAAGCAGGCAGAAAACCTAAAGCGTCAAATAATAGGTTCTAGCACGTTGAATGCCAGAAACAAAGAACTAGTTATTATCGAATCAGCCATTGATGAAATTTTTATAAAGGCAAAGGAAAAATTAGCAAAAAGCAATAACGAGAAAAATTATGAAAAACTATTGACTCGATTGATACAAGATAGCTCTGCAAAGTTAGGTTCTGAAATTATAATACATTGCAATAAAACTGACTTGAATCTGGTAAAGAAATTGGTATCACAAGAATCATCCAATAGGAAATCGAGAATAACCATATCTGATGAAGTGGTAGATATTATTGGCGGAATAAAGGCAGCATCTGTTGATGGAACAATGAGCTTGGACAATACACTTGATTCTAATATCGAAACTCTCAAACCTTTAATAAGGAAAGAGATAGTCCAACTGCTTAGAGGCGAAAATAAGTAGATGGTAGCAAAAGGAAGAATAGTTTGGGTTAGCGGTCCTGCAGTAAAAGCCGATGGGATGTCAACAGTAAAAATGTATGAGACAGTCGAAGTCGGTGATTCAAAATTAATTGGGGAGGTTATTAGGTTAACAGGAGATGTAGCTTTTATTCAAGTTTATGAGTCTACATCTGGTCTTAAGCCCGGAGAAGCTGTAACGGGGACTGGTCAACCACTTTCAGTTCTTCTAGGTCCAGGTATTATTGGAAGAATTTATGATGGCATTCAGAGACCTTTGGATGAAATTGCCGAAAAATCTGGAGCTTTTATTGGAAGAGGTATTACTACTAGTCCTGTTGATATGAAGAAGAAGTACATGTTTACCCCTTCGGTTAAAAAAGATGATACAATTCTAGGCGGCTCTATACTTGGGGCAGTTGAAGAAACTCCACTTTTAACTCACAGAATTTTAGTTCCGCCAAATTATCCCGAGGCTACTATTACTGAAATTGCCAAAGAAGGAGAATATGACTTGGAACATATCATTGGACATGCTAATAGCAAGAACGGTGATAAGATTGAACTAAAGATGTATCACAAATGGCCTGTTAGAAAACCACGTCCATATTCTGAAAGATTCGATCCTACTATACCACTGATTACTGGACAGAGAATTATTGACACTTATTTCCCTATTGCAAAAGGTGGAACTGGCGCTATTCCAGGTGGATTCGGGACGGGAAAAACTGTGACATTACATCAAATAGCCAAATGGGCAGATTCTAAGGTTGTTGTTTACATTGGCTGTGGAGAAAGAGGTAACGAAATGACAGAAGTCCTTGTAGAATTTCCACACTTAATTGATCCAAGATCACAAAGGCCATTAATGGAAAGAACAGTTCTCGTTGCTAATACGAGTAACATGCCTGTAGCCGCTAGAGAAGCATCAATCTATACGGGTGTTACTATGGCAGAGTATTATAGAGATATGGGCTATGACGTAGTTCTAGTTGCTGACTCTACTAGTAGATGGGCAGAGGCGTTAAGAGAAATGTCAGGCCGATTGGAAGAAATGCCTGCAGAAGAAGGTTACCCGTCGTATTTGGCTTCAAGACTCGCAGAATTTTATGAAAGAGCAGGCCGAGTAAGAGCACTTGGTTCACCAGATCGTTCTGGATCTGTGACACTGGTTGGTGCAGTATCTCCTTCAGGTGCAGATTTTACTGAACCGGTAACAACACACACAATTAGATTTATCAAGACCTTTTGGGCACTGGATACTAGATTAGCATATTCCAGACACTACCCATCAATTAATTGGATGCAGTCTTACTCTGGTTACCTTGAAGACATTTCCAAATGGTGGAAAGAAAACGTAAGCCCTGACTGGTATGACTTGAGAGCAGAATCATATCATATCTTGCAACGTGAAGATAC
>Ga0209485_1000502_pt1 | contig 10892 bp, 11 predicted proteins | sample NCAS100_FD_187516 | JGI IMG/M metagenome (GOLD analysis project Ga0209485, IMG submission 187516) | Agricultural soil microbial communities from Utah to study Nitrogen management - NC AS100 (SPAdes) (version 2) | ecosystem: Environmental > Terrestrial > Soil > Agricultural land | place: USA... | reverse complement strand
GACGTACTCTGTCCGGTATAAGACACATTTCCGCTCGGCGTCAGAGAGCGCGAGCTCTCCTCGGGCTCTCTGACGTACCGAAGCAAAGGAGGTAAGAAATGAGAGGCCCAGATTTAAGTGGTAAGGGTGGCGCTACAGCCACCTCGCGCAGCGGCGCCAACGGCGCCAGCGGCACAAACAATTTAACGGGACGATACGTGGTGGCTTTTCGCAAAGGCGCGACCGATCGAGCTGTCGAACTCCTCCGCTCCGCCGGCTATAAGGTGTTCGTCCCCAACCGGTTCGATACGCGCATCATGACCGAAGATAAAATCGGAGACGCCAACGTCATGGTTCGGCCCAGCATCGGCACGGCTACAATTGATGCCGAGCCTCAACAGGTGGCGCAGTTGGAAGAGTGGGCTCGGGATCCAAACAGCCCGATTCAAGCGGCTAGTTTGCGCTGATTGATCAGATCGCTAAGCGTATAGCCCTTCACATACTCCATCACGATGAACGGGTGCCCCTCGCTCGTCTCACCGTAATCGTAAATGGTTGCGATGTTCGGGTGAGAAAGCGCCGAGACTGCGATCGCTTCGCGCAGGAAGCGAGTACGAATGTGTTGCCGTCCCAGGCTAGTATCAGTCAGCATCTTCACGGCGACCTGCCGACGGAGGACCGTGTCTTCAGCGAGATAAACCACACCCATCCCACCTTCACCGAGCTTCTGTAGAATGCGATAGTGAGAAATTGTCTGTCCGATCATTAGAGGTAGGAGCCTTCCTCAATCCAAAGCATGACTGGGATTTTGCACGGCAGCCGGCGAGCGGTTTCCAGCTATTCAAAAGGAGACGAACGCCATGTTACTCGAATGCCGAGATTCTCAAGCGCTCTTGCTATAGCCTTGCCGGCGATGTCAGATTCTTTTAAAAGCTACGGGCGAAGGCGGATGCGCGCGAGGATGTCGGTGAACTTGCGTTCGGAACGAAGCTTCGCAAAAACCGGATCGACTTTCAGATTCATCAACCAGATATCACGTGTTTCGACGGCCGTCTCCAGCCATTTAAACGTCTGTTCCTTGTCGCCCAATCCAGCATAGATTGCAGCAACGGTGTAAGGTGAAACGTATCGTTGATCCTGTAACTGTTGCAGATCGGTGAGCACCTGCTGCGCGTCCGTTCGCTTGCCCGACGCAGCATAAGCATGGCCCAACAGCGCCAGCATCAACGGACTTCCCGAAAGCTTCACACCCGTTTGAAACTCAGCGATTGCTTCGGTATACCTGCCCTTAGCTTCATAAGCTAAGCCGAGATAGCGACGGGCCGGAAACGAACTGGGATCGCGCTCGAGAATCTTCTTGCACTGCTCGATCGCCTCATCATTTCTCCCGGAAAGATAGTAGATCCAACCAAGGTGTGAACTCGCCACGAATGAAAGCGGCTCTAGTTCCTCGGTGCGTTTTGCTTCGGCGATCGCCTCATCAAAACGTTCGACCGCGACGAGGTATGAGCTATACCACTGGTGAGCAGGCGCGTAAGCCGGCTTGAACCTGATCGCCGCTTGAAACTCACGTTCGGTCGCTGCACGGTCCCAGTCCCAACGGAAGTGGATGAAGGCCAGCGACGTATGCGCCTCGGCTGAACTCTCGTCGATCTCGAGGGCTTTCAGTGCCGCTTCTTTCGCTTTTGGAAACCCTTCCTTTGGCTGCAACCGGCCGTAAACGACGAGCATGTTGTAGCAGTCGGCAAGACCGGCATAAGACGCGCTGTTGTTCGGATCGATCTTGATGGCCTGGTTGAAGAACTCGATCGCCTGGAGCAACGCGTCACCGGTGCGCTTGTTCCATGCGTTCCGGCCTTTGAGATACAGCCCGTACGCTTCGAGCTGTTTCTTTTCGTCGACGTTCAGTTTTAGACGCAGGTTTTCGAATATGTCGCGCGAGATGTCGTCCTGGACCAACAGGACGTCGGCGAGTTTATGATCGTAATGCTGGCCCCAAAGTTGTGCGACGTTTTCGAGATCAATCAGATCGGCCTGGATGCTGATGATGTCGCCGTGACGTCGCATGCGCCCGGTCACGACTGCGCGCACGTTTAGCTCCTGCCCGACCTTGCGCGGATCGATCTCCTTGCCTTTGTAATTCGCGACGACACTGCGCGGCACGACACGCAGTTGCGGCAACTTCGAAAGGCTGTTGATTAAACTCTCGGCGATCTTGTCGTTGATGTACTGCGCATCCGGATCGGATGATTCGTCGACAAACGGTAGGACCGCAATCGATTGAATCGCCTCACCATTCACCGCTTTCCCACTCGTGAAATAGACCAACCCGACTATGGCAACGACAACGGCGCCAGCCACCAGAGCAAGTCTCGGACTGTGCTTGAGCCATGGAAATCGACTGGTTCCGGCAGGAATTGATACAACGGGCGTAGAACCCGACGAGTTGTTCTGATGTGAGACAGTTTCCGCCTCGACAACCGGGACCGGCGCAGAGATTGGCCCATTCAACGGAACTCCGTCCCACGACTCGTTGATGTCGCCGACAAACCGGTAGCCGCGCCGCGGCACAGTCTCGATAAACTGCACACCGCCCGGACTCTCGCCGAGCGCCTTGCGCAACAGCGAAATGTTCTGCGTCAGGTTCCCTTCCTCGACATATGTACTCGGCCACACGCGTTTCATCAGATCGTCCTTCGCGACGACCTGGCCACGGTTCTCTACGAGCGTTATCAGGATGTCGAAGACTTTCGGCGTAAGTGGAACCAGTTCACCTTCGCGCAGCAGGATTCGTTCCGCCGTTTTCAAGCGGAAGCGACCAAATTCATAGCTGAGACTGTCGGGCTGCGCCATAAAACCGCCTTGAGAAATATCTTTGAGGACTTTTTGAGTGCGGCCTGAGGACTTGTCGGGCGACGCAGTCATAGGATTACGCCAATCCGGGCTCTGCTGATGCGCGTCAACTCAGGAGGAACGGATTGTACGAATGATTTCCACCTGAAAACAAGGATCTCCCCATGATCGAACAAAAAAAGACGTCGGAGTTGATCGAGACCTCGCTGATTTGCCTCCTGAGCGCAGGAGTAGCTATCGGCGCGTTCCTGCTGATGTGGCTCGTCGCGGTGCTCACCGCAAACTGATTTCGAATTTCGAAATTCGAATTTCGAATTTTCAGAAGGGCTTGTCGATCGCCTCACTCTGCTTCGTGAAGAACTTCGCTCCTGACTCTGTAATGTACAGGCAGTCTTCCAGACGGATTCCAAACTCGCCGTAAATCACCACAGTTGGCTCGTCACTAAAACACATTCCCGGCAGCATCGGTGTCTTGTTTCCACGCACAAAGTTGGTCCACTCGTGCCCGTCGAGACCGATACCGTGGCCCGTACGATGCGGCAACCCCGGGACCTTGTAATCAGGACCAAACCCCGCGTCGGTAATCACTTTACGCGCTGCCGCATCGACAACCTCGCACGGTGCGCCTACTTTGATTGCGGCAAAACCCGCATCCTGGGCTTTGCGTTCGAGGTCCCAAATCTGTCGTTGTCGATCGGTGGGCTTGCCGAAAACAAACGTGCGCGTGACGTCTGACTGATACCCATCCACGCTACACCCGCCGTCCATCAAAACGACGTCGCCTTCTTTCAACCGCTGCGGGGTGCTGCTGCCGTGCGGAAACGCCGTGTACTTACCGAAGCTCACGAATACTCCGCCCGAAGAGCCAAGCGCGCGAAACGCAGCGGAGCAGATGTCTCTAAACTCGCCCTGCGTCATACCTTCGGTCATGCTGTCGTGCGTCGCTTTATAGGCGACGATAGTGATGTCGTTCGCCTTCTGCATCAAGGCTAGCTCGGTCGGTGACTTGTACATGCGACAGCCGGCAGTGATCGGCGTCGCATCGACATACTTCAACGACGGCGCAGCTTTGCGAATACCGTCGAACAGGAAGAACCGCACGCGTTCTTCAATGCCGACGGTTCCGGACCGCACGCCGCGATCGCGAAAAATTTCGGCTACACGTTTGTAAGGACTTTCGTCTTCTTCCCACGTGCGAATGTCAGTGCCCATCTTGATTAGTTCGCGAGCGCGCTCTTCCTCAAACTTTGGGCACACCCAGGCGAGTTCGCCGCGCGCCGGAATCACCACAGCAAACATTCGTTCACTCGTGCCCCAGCGCATGCCGGTGAAATAAAACATGCTGCTGCCGGGCTCGAGATAAATCGCGTCGATGCGTTGCTCGCGCATGAGTCGTTGAGCTTTTTCGATGCGGCCCTTGCGTTCTTCGAGCGTGATCGGTACGACGCCCTCGGTCATGCGGCGCAACTGTCGAATGGCGGGCGGCTGGTTGTTCTGTTGCTGCGGCTCGAACGGTTCGGCATCGTAGGAGTCGGCGTGGGCCAGCGAGCTGCCAAACAACGTGGCGCCGGCGATACCGGCAGATAAACGTAGGAAATCTCGACGGTCGGTACACATAGGTGAACGTCCTCGAAGTCTGATGTTTGGTGTTTGTGCTTAGTGCTTGGAACTTTGTGCTTAGTGCTTGATCTTTAACAAAGTACTAAGTACAAAGCACTAAGTACGAAGGAATGTACACGAGAGTCCATTAAGGGTACAAGGGGATTACACATGCCAGTCAGAAGTCATGATCTTCACGGATCCGCGCCAGATAAATCCGCCGCAGCGCTTCTTTTGATCGACGTCATTAACGACTTCGATTTTTCTGGAGGCGAACAACTTCTACAGCTCGCACTCCCGGCGGGCAAGAACATCGCCGCTCTGAAGCAACGCGCAAACGAGGCCGGCATTCCGGCGATATACGTGAACGACAACTTCGGACGATGGCGCTCAGATTTCAAGAAGATCGTCGCTCACTGCCGCGAGTCGCGTGGAAAACCGTTCGTCGAATTACTATTGCCGCATGAAGACGATTACTTCGTACTCAAACCGAAGAACTCCGGTTTCTATTCGACCACCCTCGATCTGTTACTGACACACCTCGGCGCGAAGAATCTGATCCTTACCGGCATCCAGGGAAAAAACTGCGTGCTCTTCACCGCCAACGACGCGTACATGCGAGACTACAAGATCTTCGTGCCGTCCGACTGCGCCGTTTCCAATCCGGAAGAAGAGAACGAACACGCGTTGGAGCAAATGCAAAGCGTGCTCAAGGCTGAAATCACGATTGCAGAAGAATTGGATCTAAAAGCGATGACGAGCTAGAATCCTCACCGATTTTTGCCTCCTTTAAAAGACGGATTAGAAGACGGAGGAACATCCAAGATCAAATTCTCCCGCATTGTCGTGTGTATTCTCTGCCTGTGGACTACCGCCGGCGCGCAGCAGGTCTTGCGCTGGGGAGCTGATCCAAGCGGCGGCGCACCTTACGTTTTCACCGATCCCGCCAATCCCGATCGTTACATCGGTTACGAAAAAGAGATGGTCGAGGCGCTGGCCGCTGCCATGGGCCGGCGCGCCGAGTTTGTTCCGAGCGATTGGGAAACGCTAGTCTCCGCTCTGCAACGTAAGTCGTTCGACGTGATCGTCAACGGTCTCGAACCCACCGGCGATCGCGCGCGGCAAATTCTTTTCAGCAAGCCTTATTACATTTTTCAACTGCAACTCACTGTTCGCGCCGACGACAATCGCATCAACTCTCTCGCCGATTGCAAAAACCGCGTTGTCGGCACGCTTGCGAATACTGCGGCATCACGACTGCTGCAACAAGAAAATATTGCTTACAAGAGTTACGCTGATCCGGTGGGCGCCTATCGCGACCTGGAATTGAAACGCATCGACGCTGCGTTATTTGACGTACCTGCTGAAGCTTTTTACGCGCGTCCGAATCGACGTTTAAGACCTGCGGGCCAGCCGTTTACGCGCGGGCAATACGTCATCGGCTTGCGCCAGGGTGATGAGGCGTTGAAAGCGGAGGTCGATGCCGCGATCGATAAGATTATTACTGACGGCACACTCGAGACGATCCTCAAGAAATGGGGACTCTGGAATGAGGCCCAGGTTGAATTTCAAACACCCATACGATCCGGCATTCAGGCCACCGAGAATGTCGAATACACGACTACAGAAGCGACGTTCAACTGGCGTGAAGCGCTGTGGCGACTGGCACGCGCCGCCACAGTGACCGTTCTGATCGCGCTCGGATCGATGGTGATTGCGATCGTGCTCGGATTGCCGCTGGCCGTCGGACAGTGGAAAGGCCCGGCATGGCTGCGTGCGCTCTGCACTGTCTACGTTGAGTTCTTTCGCGGCACGCCGGTGCTGGTTCAACTCTTATTTCTCTATTTCGGATTGCCCGTGATTGGCATCGCAATGCCTGGTTGGCTCACTGCGCTCGTGGGTCTCGGCTTGAACTATGCCGCGTACGAATCGCAAGTCTATCGCGCGTCGCTGGAAGCGATTCCGACGGGTCAATGGGAAGCTGCGTACTCGCTCGGCATGGGACCAGTGCTCGCTTTTCGCCGGATCATACTCCCACAGGCGTTTCGCATCGCGTTGCCGCCTATGACGAACGACTTCGTCTCGCTTTTCAAAGACACTTCAGTCGCGTTTGCCATCTCCGTGTGGGAACTCGCGACCGCGTATAGGGAGCTCGCGAATGCGTCTGGCCAATTCCTGTTGCTCGGACTCGCCGTTTCTGCGTTCTACCTCGCGATGAGTCTGCCGATGGCCCATCTGGCTCGTATGCTCGAACAGCGTTTGCGGAATCGAGCGACGGAACGGGTTGTCGACACTGAAGCGGAGGCTAGGGCATGATTCGCGGCATGATTAGGATCAAGGGTCTGCGCAAGCACTTCGGCGATGCACATATCCTGAAGGGGATCGACTTTGAAGTCGCGCCTAAGACAGTGCTCGGTGTCATCGGCGCGTCTGGCAGCGGCAAGTCGACGTTGCTGCGCTGTTTGAATGGACTGGAGACGATCGACGGCGGAACGATTGAGTGCGGCGACGTGCGGCTCGAAGCAGGGATTTCTCACGGCGACTATCGCAAACGAGTGCGCGACTTGCGGCTCAAGGTCGGCACTGTTTTTCAACACTTCTACTTGTTCCCGCATCTGTCAGTGATCGGAAATATTATCGAGGCGCCAGTGCACGTCCTGCACACGCCACGGAAAACCGCTGAGACGGAAGCTTATGAATTGTTGGAATCGGTGGGTTTGCGAGTGGCGGCGCGCAGGTATCCGGGATCGTTGTCGGGCGGTGAACAGCAGCGTGTCGCGATCGCGCGGGCGCTGGCGATGCATCCTGCGTTATTGCTCCTGGACGAACCGACGAGCGCGCTCGACCCGCGACGCATACACAGCTTGCGCGCACTGTTACGCACGTTCGTCGATCGCGGTCATACGATGATCATCATCTCGCATTCGATGGGGTTTCTCGGCGGCGTCGCCGACAACATCCTGTTCATGGATGGCGGCCTCGTGGTCGAGCATGGACCCGCTGAGCAAGTCCTAAACTCGCCTAAGGACGTTCGAACAAAGGAATTTTTGGAGCAGGTCGAGTAGGTGGCGTCTGATTTCAACTCTGTGTTCCTCTGCGTCTCTGCGTTGATAAGACGGGCAGGAGTAATAACCGCAGAGACGCAGCGCAGAGAAAATATGAAACCAGGCCACACCTGTGAGCAGCTTAGTGCGCGCCTTGCGGGTTTGCCATGCGCTCGATGTAGCGCTCGAAACGATCGCGCTGCGCTATGTTGGTTATCTTAGTACCCAGCAAATAACCCTGCGTGGAGTTTACCCCGGTTATCCGTTCACACCTCACCGGCGTCACTTCGAGAGTGATCGCGCCCTCAGGCAAGTGAAGCGTTAGGTTCAAACGGTAATCGCCGTCGCAGAACCGTTCGTCGATAATCATCGAGGGGATGACCATCGCGATTCCGGCGGTGCTGAGATCGCTGGTTTGACCCATGAAGATGAGCGACTCGAGTGGTTCGCCGGCGTCGGTGTCGAGCAGCGAAAGGTCGGCCAGAAGCTCGACTTCGCACTTCACCTTGAGCCTGCGCATTTCCCGGCGTTCGATTGATGATGTGAGATGGTCCAACCTGGTCAGTTTGCTAATCGGGAAGCGCTTGAGACTGTTCCCGTTTTCATCAACTTTAATCGTTAATGTCCGAAGCCGAAGGGGACATTGTCCGGCCGGCCAGTAGTAGCATGAGACGATGACTTTATACATTCAGCAGTCGTTTTCGGCAATGTCGAATGCGTGGTTTTACGTTAAAGGCTGTACTCAGTTAAACGCTGAATGCCGTCACGATTCCTGCTTTATTAGTCCGGTGGCGGTCGGATCTTTCAGGTAGGCGATAAAGGCGCGTAGGGTCGCCAATTGGTCGGGCGAAAGCTCCAGAAAACGGACGCCAAAACCCATCGGCGGCGTGTGATGAGCCACTTCGCCGGTCAACTCCAGCCACTCGCCGTTCGGCAGTTGAAGCTTAAGACTAACAGGCTCGCCCATCGTGACGTTTCCGAGCGTATCCATGTAGCAGCCGCCATCTGAGAGATCTGTAACGCGCGCAGTGTAGTTTCCGCTCTTGCCGTCCCAAACAGCGTCGAGCGAAACGTCCCACCGTTGTTTACTCCTCCGGTCGTCGTTCATATTGTCGTGTTAAATGAGAAACAGTTAAGTCGTGAGAACCTGCTGACCGCGTCGATTCTAGCAGATCGGCTGGGTTCTTAACATCCGTGTTTCTGCGGTATCATGCGCCAAATGTCCACAACTTCCAGTCAAATCCAAACCGAAGTCGCCTCGGTTTCCGAGATCAGGCGGCACTTCCCCGCTCTCGAACGCGTCCACAACGGTTATCCGGTCGCCTATTTCGACGGCCCGGGTGGCACACAGGTCCCGCGGTATGTGGTGGAGCGAATGAACGACTATCTCTATCACCACAATGCCAACACGCACTGGGCGTATCCGACGAGCGCCGAAACTGACGCCGCGATCGAGTATGCACGCGAAGTTTGCGCGGAGTTTCTTAATGCCTCGCCGACCGAGATCGCATTCGGCGCGAACATGACGACGCTGACGTATCACTTGTCACGCGCGCTGGGCTACGCGTATTCCCCGGGCGACGAGATCCTCGTGACGGAGCTCGATCATCACGCAAATGTCGACCCGTGGCGGCGGCTCGCCGTCGAGCGGGGCGTGACGATTCGCACGGTTCGCATGGATACCGCAACCGGGAAGCTCGTCGACGAGGATCTGGAACGTTTCATTGGTCCGAAGACGAAGGTTGTGGCCATCGGCGCCGCTTCAAACTCGCTCGGTACGATCAACGATCTCGAAAAAGTGGTGGCAATGGGACACAGCGTCGGAGCGCTCGTGTTTGTTGATGCTGTTCACTACGTGCCGCATGAGTTGCTCGACGTGCGAAAACTCGATTGTGACTTCGTTGGCATGTCGGCGTACAAGTTTTACGGGCCGCACGTCGGTGTGATGTTTGCGAAGCGTGAGTTGCTGGAGCAGATCGATTTTCCGAAGCTTGAGCCTGCGCCTGATTACGCGCCGGAGAATGCCGAGACCGGAACACAGAATCAGGAAGGGATGGTCGGCGCAGCCGCGGCAGTCGATTACCTCGCGTCGCTGGGTGAACGGGAAAGCCGGCGCGAGAGTCTGGTGAATGTTTTTCAAGAGATGCATGCGCGGTCGATGCGACTGTTTGAGCGGTTGTGGAACGCATTGAGTTCGATGCCGCGCGTGACAGTTTATGGAGTGCCGCCGGGTTCGCCGCGCACCGCGACACTGTCGTTCACGATTGAAGGCGTTACTTCTACTGATGCTGCCCGGCGTTTGGCCGAAAAGGGCTTGTTCCTGTCACACGGAGATTTTTACGCGTTGACGGTGGTGAAGCGTTTGGGTCTTGAACCGGAAGGACTGATTCGCGCGGGTTGTGCGTGTTACACGACCGAGGAAGAGATCGATCGACTCATCGAAGGTGTCAGCGATCTTTGTACTTAGTGCTTTGTTCTTTGTACTTTGTCAGTAGGTCCGTGGTCAGTTGTCCGTGGTGGGTAGCCTGAGAACTAACAACTGACACTGACAACGGACAACTGACAAAGAACAAAGTCCAAAGTACTCAACCGCGTGTAGCGTTGATGAAGTCGGCGAGCAGGCCGTACGCAGTGCTTTGCAGGTTCGGACGGTGCGACACAACCGTCAAACCCGGTATCGTGTCGAGTTCAAAGTGAATTGCGAGCGAAGTCCCGCGCACGCTCGCGAATGGATCACCAGCGCCGATCTGTTCCGGTCGAACTGAAGCAGTAACCGAACCATCGGCATTGACAGTCGCACGCGAGAGAAGTTTGAAAGGTCGTCCTTCCGATCGCGCTGCCTGGACTGTCTGCGGATCCAAACCACGAATCCCCTCGCGCCGCACATCTGACGGCAACAACGGCACTCGCAATATCACTCGCGCAACCGCGCAGATCTTCATGATCGAGTCCCAACCTTCTACGTCGTGCGTGGGATCGGTTTCCGCAACGCCGAGGTCCTGCGCCATCTTCACTCCCTCGGTAAAACTTCTGCCCGCTTCCATCGTCTCCAGAATCACGTTGGTGGTGGAGTTGAAGACGCCGCTAAAGCCACGCACTTTCACGCCAGGAAGTGTTTCACGAAAGAGTGAAAACACCGGCGCACTGTCGAGTACAGTCGCTTCGAAAAGAAAACTCTTTCCGTTTGCTTTCGCGAGGTCGTTGAGTTCATCGTAAGCATAGACAATCGGCGCCTTGTTGGCGGTCATCGTGTGCGCGCCGAATTGGAGTGACGCTTTGAGGTAATCAATCGCGGGCTGGCCTGTCTCGGGATTCAGCGACGTAGTTTCAAACATAACATCGGGTCGCGCAGTCGCAAGCCAATCATCAAGTCCGTTCTGATTCGGGATTTGCTCCGTCGCTCCAATGTCAATCGCT
>Ga0209485_1000496_pt1 | contig 11065 bp, 2 predicted proteins | sample NCAS100_FD_187516 | JGI IMG/M metagenome (GOLD analysis project Ga0209485, IMG submission 187516) | Agricultural soil microbial communities from Utah to study Nitrogen management - NC AS100 (SPAdes) (version 2) | ecosystem: Environmental > Terrestrial > Soil > Agricultural land | place: USA... | reverse complement strand
GCTTGGTGTACTGGAAGAAATTGAACCGTCGGACCTTATAAGGACAGTTGTTCGAGCAGTATCGCGTGCCGATGCAGCGGTTGTAGGTCATCTCATTGAGCCCCTCGGCGCTGTGCGTCGTCGCCGTAGACCAGCACCCACGTCAGGTCTTCGCTTACCGTGGACCGCGGGCACTCGAGCTCCCCGATGAGGCACGCACGGGCGCGCACCAGTCGTTCTTCCGCCGCGCTATACTTGCCCTGTTTTCTTAGCAACCAGCCCAGCGCCCGCTGTGCCTGCGCATGACTCTGTACATCGTTGATGAGGTTTGCCAGCCTCTCCGCCTCTCGATTGATCTCTTCGGCATTTTCCCACTCACCTACCAATTCGAATACCTGTCCCAATTTTAGCAATCCGATAACCCGCTGATCCTCGGGCAGCAAATGCAGTACACGCTGATAGTACGTAATTGCGGCCGCGTTTGCATAGTCTTTCTGGGCAGCTTCGGCAGCCTTCAAAAGGTATTCGCGTTTCTTTGTCTGGTTATCACTTAGCTCGAAGTGGTGCGCCAGGAGGTCAGTGTACTGGTTGAGCGCATCCTGATAGGTATTCTCTATAAATTTTCCGATCTGATCGTGGAGCTTGGCGCGCGTGGCAAATGAGATTGTTTCGTAAGCCACCTCCTGAGTCACAATGTGCTTGAAGAGATAGGCCAGTTCCGGTTCGGGTGAATCCTTTGGCGTCACATCTAGGGCGCTAAGGGCCTCCAGATCATCTAGCACGCGCTCACGATCACCGAACTGATTGTAGACTCCCCATAAGATAGCGACGCGGAATAACCGTCCAATGACGCTGGCTACCTTCAAGAGAGTTTTCTGGTTCTCCGTAAGCTGATCCATGCGGCTCAAAATCAGGCTGTAAAGACTATCGGGCAGGTCGATCTGCTCCAGCGCTTCGGGTTGTGCCGGGTCAATATCTCGATCATGAAGATAGTTGAGCAACTCCTCAATATAGAATGGATTACCTTCCGCCCGTTTGCTGATCTTTTCGATCAGTGCCTGCGGGAGTTTGATCTGTTCCCCGTAGATCTGCCCGAGCTTGAACGAAACCAATTGCTCTATCTCCTCTGCCGGAAGATCGGTCAACGGGATCTCGGTGAAATGGTAAAGCTGGGCGACGCGTGGAGTAAGATGTCTATCAAGTTGAGGTGGCCGGTAGGCGATCGCGATCAAGATTGGGAGGTCGACAATCGCCCTGCCGATCACTTCCAGCAGATCATGCGAGAGTGGGTCAAGCCAGTGACAATCCTCCAGGATAAGCAACAGCGGTAGTGTACGCGTTCGTTTGCGCAGGCAATCGATGAGCAACGATTCGAGTGACTCTTTACGCAGCTTGGCATCAAAGGAACCAGTCAGTTCGTTGTCTGGGATCTGCAGGTTGAGAACTGCCCCAAGCAGAGGCAGGCGAGGAAGCAGGGACGGGGCGATCTTTGATAACTGTCGCTCCAGCGATTCAACCTGGGCAGCCATTGACCAGGCCGGATCCAAATCGAAGAATCCACGCCAGATGTTTTGCCAGACCAGATAGCTGGTGCTTGTGCCGAAAGATTGGCACTCGCCACCATGTCCGAGCACGTTACGTCCTCTTGCCATGCGAATGACTTCAGCCATCAAGCGTGATTTTCCCATGCCGGCTTCGGCAGTAATCCCCACAATCTGGCCATGACCGTGCAGGGCCAGATCAAGCTTCTGTTCAATTAACGCCAGTTCCACGGCGCGTCCCACCATAGGCAGGGCATATTTTGGTTCATGCAGGTGAATGCCATGCCGTTCCTGGCCGGCGATTAACCGAAAGACCGTGACTGGCTGCGATTTTCCCTTCACGAGGAGAGGCGGGAGTTCCTCCCAGGTGAAGTTATCCATCGTCGCCTTGCGAATATTTTGATTCACCAGAACCTGACCCAACGGGGCGTTCTGCATGAGACGGGCAGCCATATTGACAGCATCCCCTATTGTGCTGTAGGTACGGCGATGTATACCACCGCAGGCACCCGTTCGCGTGAGACCCTGACTGACACCAATCTGAATTTCACTGATGAAATCCATCTGCAAATCACGCAATTCCATCGCTGCTGCAATCCCGCGGATGGCATCGTCCTCATGTGCGAGAGGCGCGCCAAACGAGACGTAGAAATTACTGCCCTTGTCACCGATCGTCAGCTGGATCATATAGCTATCGTAGCGCGCCAGGATGCGCTGCACTGCCTGAACATAAGCATTAAGTTTGGATTCAGCCTCAGGGTCACTATCATAGTTAATGCCAGAGAAACCCAGGAATAAAGCCACCGTTGGGCGTAGCTCAGTCAGGAATTCGCCCATGCCACTCATGAGCCGGTCATATACAGGAGGCAACAACCAGGGTCGGACCAGATCGTGACCTAGAGCGTCAGCTTCCAGTTCTGGCCAGGGATCTGTTTCGACGCGCGGCTTCAGGTTGTTTACGACTGCGAAACGTTCGGAGCTTTCCGGATCTTCCCGCCACTCCAGCACTTCGATCTCCTTTTCCAAGGAGCTAACCGTCGATCGATCAAGTAATACATCACCTCGATGGGCATGGTGTTCCCCGGTTGCCAACCGATAAAGAGTTTCGCCAGCCAGTGCATCCACAAGCTGGATTGTTGGATCACCCATCAGAAAGCGTCGGGCCGGGCCGGAGGTTACCACCACCTTGATTGCAAGAGAGACAATGCCGGCACCAGGGATATCGACTTGTTCAAACTGCTGCATGGTTTGCTGGATGGACAGAGCACAGGCAGTGGCCCGAAGCGCGCTGGAGGTACGTGGGTGAGGGTTAATATATTCCTGCGTTTGATCATCAAACCAACACGTCATTGCATCCCCGCTGAAACTGATGACACTACCGCGATAGTTCTCGATCTGTGTCACCAGCGCATCGTATATTTTGTTGAGCCAACCGGTCAACTCCTCTGCGCCGCGTTGAGGACCCAGTGCAAGCACCAGGGCTTCTGTCAGTGGGGTAAAGCCTGATATATCGGCGAAGAGCGCTGCGCCAGTAGTACGGTCAGGCAGGGTTGAGCCATGCGCCAGAGCATAGCGTCTATCAGTGGGGATATAAGCGTATAGGGATTCCATAATAAAACGAACTTACAAAAGTTGGTTATGCAAAACGGTTCTCCGGAATTGCAACACACGTAGTAAACATATTTTACCCGCCTAAACGTATTTCATTGGAAGCAGCTCTTCAGCAAGCGTCAAGTTGATATTATGCACTTCAGAAAAGGATGCTTGTGGGCGCTACCTGCAACCGCAGGTTTCATTCCCACAAGCATCCTGATGATCCTTCCGACCTCCTAACGGACAAACTTGAAGTTCAATGTATAGGTCTGTCCATCAATGAATTGCACGGTCAGTTGACGGCAGGTGCCTGCCCAAGATTGCTCGGTCTTCCAAACATAGGTATAAGTTCCGGTCGCGGGATTGTAACTGAGCGAGCTGGAACCAGCGCTCGTGGTCTGTTCCACATTGTCGACCGGACTCAATGAGTCACATTGGATGCCTTGTGACTGCGGGAAGCCGCTTGCAAACACAGCCAGTCCCTGATCTCCACCAAGACTGAACTTGAGCGGAACGGCCCGGCCAGCATTCATCTGGTTCATAATCGGTGGATTCTTCACAGGGTCGAAAAAGCCCGTGAAGGTGAACATATTTAATTGAAGGGACAACCCGAGCCGGCTCGAACTTTCATAGTAATCATCGTTCAATGTGATGCTTGGGCTGACCGGGATTGTGCCGTTGAAATAAGCATCCACGGTATATGTGCCGGAAGGCAATGGCACCGATCCCAATGCGGCGTTGCCCGCGAAATCCGCGATCACGGATTTTGCAAACGAATTCATACCGTTGTGGACGATGAAGAACACAGACTTCCCACCCAGGGGGCGCCCCGAAGAATCGCGGACCACCGCTACGAATGGCGTCGGTTGGTTGGTTAGAACGCTGACTGAGGATGGTGTGACGGTCAACGTTGTGCTGTCTTTATGCACCGTAAAGTTGCTGACGTCATTCGAGCCCAGATATTCGGCATTGCCGCGGAAACGTGCCTGAGCTGTGTAGTCATCGGGCCGCACTACCACTTTCAAGGTGAGAGTCGCATTTCCGGAAGCATCGGTGATGCCGGAGGCCTGCTGCCCGCCGATATCCAGGGTCACGAGCTGGCCAGGTAGGGGCTGCCCGCCCGAGCGTAATAACACGCTGAAGGCACTATCTTTGAGATAGGTTCCACTTGCAGGAGGTGACAGTAGTTCCAAAGTTGTTGCAGCGGGAGGCGGAAGCTGTGGCGCGTTTTCATCTGCGACGTTGTAGTAAGCACCAAGATTGGTCCCAAGAGTAGTCAAGCCTGCACCGCCAACAGCCTGGACCATGAACATGACGTTCGTCGCGTCTTCACCTGAAGGAAGATTAAGTGTTCCCTGCCATAACGTGGAATCATCTACACTCTGAACAAGATCGAGAGCTGTCCACGTTCCGTGAAAGGCGCTGCCAGATTTGCCTGTATAAAGTATCCAGAGAGCTTGTATGCCAGCCGAACCATCGGTTGCGGCGTTGACACTGAAGTCAATGGCATTACCATTTTCCACGCCTGATGCACCAAGAATAACCGGTGCAGCACTGACTGCAGCAGCCCTGGTCGCGGCCGGGCTGGTGGAGTTTGCCCAGTCATCGGGCAGATAGTAAAGCTGCAGATCCATCTGATCAAATTTACGCAGGGTACCATCAATTGACGCAGGCGTACTGGACTGAAACTGGGCCGGGAAGATGATCAGCCGGGTCTTGCCACCAGCGAGCGCATCGAAGTAATTCGAGGTCCAGGTTTGTGTTGGATAGAAAACCTCTGTGTTATACGAGAGATGCGCGGTGGACGTCTCAGTAGTGGGCGAGGAGGTCAATGGGACAATTCCAGCCATGTCTGTGTAAGTGCCGCCGCGCAAGGCAACACCGCGTAGCTGATTTCCAATCACACTTACGTTATGGATTTCCTTCGGATAGATCGGCTCGAATGGGTTGACGACCACTCCATCCGCTCCAGTGAGATAGGTCGTTGTGACGGTGCCACCACTGGAAAGGTTTTCCAGAGCTTTGGTTTGAGTATTAACGACTGGGTTCAGCACGACCGGGCTGCTGCGAAGGCCGAAGCCTGCGCCGGGTCCACCAGAAACTGGCGTGGTCGAGCTAACAACTGAACCGTCTGAAGGCAGCGGGAGCCGTGCACCGGGCATATCCACTTTCATCATTGGCAGACCATATAGGGTCATTTCGACGATGGTCTTGTGATCGATGCCGGTCAGTTGAGCAGTTTCAGCAAGATATTGTTGTTTGGTCTTTACAAGTGCCTGTCCAATTGAGATCGGTCCATTGCCTGTGCGTAACTGCTGCGCCATGCGCAGGAAGAGACGTTCACCGTATTCGGTCAATTCGGTATCGCCGTATGCATATCCTGTTGCAGCCACATAACCCGCCGCGCCCTTTCGCAGGAAAGCCTTGGCCCAGTCCGGGTCTGGTGAGATGCCATCAAGTAAGTCGCCCTCTGGAATGCTGTAACCACCGTGACAGCCGAGTGTAAGGATCAGCACATCGCTGAAATCATTGGCTGAAGCGGCAATTTCTGCTGCAGTCAATTCGCTTACATAGTCGGCTGCTAATAAGTTGCCAGCGCTAAAGTGACCGGATAACACGGCGATATCAAAATTCCCGCCAAACAGTTTTGCGCGCATCTGATTCGCCGTCCACGCGGTGGGATCGGTGGGAGGCAGGCCTGGGGCCTGGATCAACGTGTCGGATGTGGAATTCGTGCCAGCATCCATCTCGGCTTTGATCGCCACGGCAGCGTCGCCAACGAAGTCATAGCCAGTAACCAGTGCAGAATTGGGGGCAACTACACCACCGGTTTGAATGTAAGCATTGACCGCAAAGCTGACGTCACTGGCGTTATCAACCAGACGGCCAACGGCCAAATCTGGCAGAGCCAGTGTGTGCCCAGCCTGTGTAATTTCAACTTGTGAACCGTAGGCATCCTGTCCCTGGACGAGGTTGGTCTTGAGGCCAGCTTCAGAGGCTGTGGATGGGGCTACAGGTGCAACATATTCTTTCTCGAAGGCAAGTCCTGAAACATCTGGAACCTGGAAGAATGGGATTACGTCTGCGCCACCTGCTAACACGATGTACTCAAGTGCCGGGTTCACAGCGCGATAGGCATCGATCACATTCTTGATCTCTTTTGCTACTGTATTCTTGGCAGCCGCGCAAGCTAAGTTGGAGTCAGCTTCTGTGTTTGCAAAGACAACACGTGGATAAGCCGAATCGTTCAGGTCGATCACGATTCCGTTCACGTCGCTGCGCGCGGCTAGCGTATCAAGGTTGGCCAACGCAGCTGCAACCTCAGTCGGTGTACCTTGCAGTCGACCAGAATCCGTCAGGATCAGGGATTGAAACGAACCGGGAAGGAGCGCCGTTCCGGAGATGACCTGGACCCCACTTGGAACCGAGGCCACGTCGCCGCAGATCCCGCCCTCGACTGTTACATCCAGAGTAAATGGAGTTTCAAGATCATAGGGACCTACAATACGCACATATAAATCTTCCTGCAGATCATAGGTATTGCGTTCGATGGTCTGCACCGTTGCATGTGGGTCCATTGCAATGCCCATCAAACTATTGCGCGCCGCACTTGCATACGCATCCAACGAACCAGACGGTAGTGAACCGGACGGCAACGACCCAGACGGCAGTGAACCGGAAGGTAACGAACCTGAGGGCAGAGAGCCAGAAGGTAATGAACCTGACGGCAATGACCCAGAAGGCAGTGAACCGGAAGGTAACGAACCTGAGGGCAGAGAGCCAGAAGGTAATGAACCTGACGGCAATGACCCAGAAGGTAATGATCCAGAAGGGAGTGAACCGGATGGCAACGAACCCGAGGGCAGATAACCGGTCGGAAGTGAGCCGGAAGGTAAGGACCCGGAAGGAAGCGAACCTGAAGGCAACGATCCCGAGGGAAGTGAGCCAGAAGGTAGTGAACCTGATGGGAGGAAGGCCGCTTCGGCTGCCTCTGCGGTGATCAGTGTGGAATTCTCTGGATCGATCAGGGAGTTATAGATCGGGTGAGGATCGCGGTGCAAGCTGATCGCGCTGCCGGGCAGGCTGGTCAATTTGACCGTGACCGATGCGCCGGGCTGAACCGGGAACTTGAACCATTTTTCCTGGAAGATATCGGTGATGTATTGCTGGGATTGCGACTCAGTTGGAACTCCTTGCGCCTGTGCCCAGTTAAGATTGGGCGTGGCAACAGGGCGGCAATATGAGAATTCTGACGTGCCATTGTTACCGGTGGCAGTTGCACTGATGCCAACCGGCTCAATTGCACCAGCTGAGATCAATTCATCGAAGACCGCTACGCCATTTTCATCAGTTGATACTGAGAACGAACCAAGATAGCTTTCTCCTTCGCCGAAGAATGTTGGGTCGCACGTTTCATTAGCAAATATATCAATGCTGTAATCTTGATTGGCTGCCGATTCCAGGTAGCCACCCACACGCATGGTCTCTCCATCTGAAGTTGCCACACTCATGACAGGATAGTTTTGATAGTCGTTTGGACCCGCAACAAAACCGATATGGTTGAATGTCACACTATCGCCCGCAAGATCAATGCCCAGCCCATCATTCAAGAAGATGGTATTTCCCCGGATGGTGTTGCCTGTGCCAGATGCTACGCTAATGCCCGCGCCAGCATTGAAAGCGATGATGTTGCCGGTCACACCCCGCGTCGCTCCACTGATAATATTGTTAGAACCCGCCACGTATACCCCTGCCCGCGCATCGGTCCCAGCCAGGCCGTCATCGGGTAATTCACTGCGCCCGTTTGGCAGGGCATCTGAATTATCCGCGTTCACACCTATTTGGTTACCAGCTATAAAGCTGTCGGTGACGTTGCCATCACGTAACAGAACGCCAAAGTGGCCGTTGCCCGAAATCAAATTGCTGCTAATGGTATTGTCGCTGGCCATGAAGCCAAAGCTTCCGACGAAGATCCCGCGCTGGGTATTCCCCATTGCGGCTGTGCCTTGTATGTTGGTTCCAATGTAATTACCGGCGATGATATTGTTCGTCGCGTCGGCAACTCCGGCGGCGATGAAAACACCATCCCTGTTATTCGAGATGACATTACGATCGGCAGGTATGGTTCCGCCAACTGTGTTATTGGAGGTATTGTTAAGATACACACCAGAAGCAGCAATGCCATTGGCTATACCAGCCGCGTTGAGACCGAAGAAATTTCCGGCAATAGTGCTGCCGCTTCCATTCACTTCAATACCATTATTGAAGTTACCATGAATAGCCAGCCCTTTTACAGTACTGCCGCCAGAGCTGACTAACAATGCCTGACTACATAAACCATCACAGCTATCTCCATCAAGCTCGATCTGAATAGCTGCATTGTTACCAACAGCCAACGTGTTTGGATTTGCGCCCGGCTGTGTATAACCGTCGATGATTATGGGATCGGTAATTGGAGGCAACTCGGATGCTATCGAAATGGTCCGTACCCCTTCAGCAGGGATGTTAAATGCTATTAGGTCCATTCCCTCATTGAAATTTGCTGCGTTGATCGCCTCCCGAAGCGTACAGTCGTTCGCGTCGCAGGTTTCATCATTTGTATCGGCGCTTGAGTTAACGACCAGGGTCGTAACGATCACATTGGCAATGAAGCGGCTTGTATCTGGTGCACCGCTCCACCATCCGGCTTCCAGGGCTTCTCCACAACTGAAATGCTGTGCCCGATCGAAACCGAGAAAATAAACACCAGGTGTACTCGGTGCTGTTACCTCAATGGTTGCACTGCCAGACGCACCCGCCGCGCCTGGAATCCCTGTATAAATACAAGTAAAGGGATTGCCAGTACTAAACCCGATCTCAATTTCATCAATACACCCGGGACAGCCTGGATCAACAATCGAGTAATCCATGCTGACAGAAAATGTACTTCCCGGCGAAACAAAAGCAATATTGCTTCCCTCGCTGATCCTGACATTGGAAATTGTCACACCCGCAAAGCCCGGGCTTGCTGGTATCACATATGGAGCAGGGGCAGCGCTTACATCAGTCGCGCCGATTGAAATTAACCCGATCTGAGATATCAAAACTGCCAGGATGGTAAAAATATGAAAAGAACGAAATAGTTTCATTGCCATTATCTCCTCTAGAAAAACAACGTGTACTGCTTAGCATCACAATCTTATGGAATAAAACATCGTATTATAGGCTTCCCACTCGGGAAGTCAGGCTCTTACAGAGACGGATGGTCGTCCAGAAGCAGCAAGGCCCAAAATCTATTTTGTTAAGGATCGAGCTCTTGTTAATCGATGCGAACTGCGAGTTTTCAAGTGCAGAGCCTGCTTTCACCTGATATTTGCCGCAGTTGTAAAGCTGTTCTCAAAACGAGAAACTGATTTTGTTATAAATCCCTTAAAAAGGTCATCTCGCCAAGCGAATCCACAACCTTTCACTCATATGGTGGGTGGATCATCTGAGACTTCGTTTACTAGACGCTTTCGCGTCGAGGGGGATAAACAAATTTGATAAGATATAATGAAATTGCAATTTAAGTTTTATTGGTTCTGTATGGGAAGAGGCTCACGCCACAAGTCACCCCACATCATCACCATATCTATCCCCCCATTCAGGCAACGAAGCAGAATATGCGAATAATTTGGCGTTTTACCCCAACATCAGCTTCGGCCGATATTGCAGCGCCTCTGCCAGGTGCACAGATTGGATCTCATCACTCCCTGCCAGGTCCGCGATTGTGCGTGCCAGTTTGAGAATGCGATGATAAGCGCGCGCCGAAAGATTCATCTGCGTCATCGCCGCTCGCATCAAACTCTGACCTTCATCCTGCAACTTGCAAAACTGCCTTATCTCCCCCACGCGCATATCTGCATTGCAAACAATATCTGATCCATTAATGGAGAACCGCTTATTTTGGATATCTCGCGCAGTTTGCACGCGCCCCCGAATCGCTTCACTGGATTCCCCCACTCGGTCCCCACTCAATTTTTCATAGTCGACGCGTGGTACCTCGATGTGAATATCTATCCTATCCAGTAGTGGGCCAGAGATCCGCTTTTGATACTTGGTCACCAGGGCATGCGCACAGGTACAAGGCTTGAGTGAATCTCCATAATAACCACATGGACAGGGGTTCATTGCCGCGATAAGTTGAAAATTTGCTGAAAAAGTTAATGAACCCTTGGCGCGGCTTATGGTGACAATTTTATCTTCCATGGGCTGTCGCATCACTTCCAACACGCGTGCGCCAAACTCGGGGAATTCATCCAAAAACAACACACCGCGATGCGCAAGAGATATTTCTCCAGGCTTTGGGATGTTTCCTCCCCCTACCAAACCTGCATGTGAAATAGTATGGTGTGGCGCGCGGAAGGGACGATGACGGATCAACGGCGTACCAGCAGGCAGTTGATCTGCAACTGAGTAAATGCGTGTGACGTCCAGCGATTCATCAATGCTCATTTCAGGCAGGATTCCAGGCATGGCACGCGCCAGTAACGTTTTACCAGAGCCTGGACTGCCCACAAGAAGTACGTTGTGTCCCCCAGCTGCTGCAACTTCAAGTGCACGCTTTACATGTTCCTGCCCTTTTATTTCGCCGAAATCTGTTGGGATAAACAGCGGTTCGAGTTCGTCACTTGAAGATTGATAAGGCTCGATTAAACGGCGACCGGATAAATGGGCATAAAGATCTGCAAGTGACTTAACCGGGATAACTTCCAGGTCTGGAATCAAGGCTGCTTCGCCGGCGTCCACTTCAGGTACAAACATCCGTTTGAATCCATTGGATCTGGCAGTGGCAGCCATTGGCAAAACGCCGCGTGTGTGACGTACAGCTCCATCCAGCGAAAGTTCACCGAGGACGATCGTGTTATCAACTGCCTCATGTGGCAGATGACCTGCAAGGATGATCACGCCCAGTGCAATCGGGAGATCGTAGG
>Ga0209485_1000495_pt1 | contig 11084 bp, 8 predicted proteins | sample NCAS100_FD_187516 | JGI IMG/M metagenome (GOLD analysis project Ga0209485, IMG submission 187516) | Agricultural soil microbial communities from Utah to study Nitrogen management - NC AS100 (SPAdes) (version 2) | ecosystem: Environmental > Terrestrial > Soil > Agricultural land | place: USA... | reverse complement strand
CCGGCCCGATCGCCTGGTGAAGTGGCTTCCGCCCTTCGGCAAGGGCGACACGACGGTGCTGTACCGGGCCGACGGCCCGATCGCCCAGCTGGCCTGGAGCGCCGACGCGTCCACCATCTTCGTGGGGACGACCCGGAGCGGAACCGGCGAGCTGTACGCGGTCCGCCTGAGCGAGCCCGACAAGAAGTACTCCATCGTCCGGCAGCGGGGATACACCCCGCAGATCTCGGGACTGGGTGGGGGCGGATTCGGGGGTGGGGGCGGTCGGGGCGGTAATGCCAACGATTCCCTGTCCTTCTACAACAATCCCGGATCGCTGATGACCCGGAGCACCCCGGCTGGCGCCGTGGTCCTGCTCTCGTCCGACGGCGCCGTCTATCTCTCCGGACTGCAGCATCACCGCAACTACCTGGAGAATCCACCCCGGGCGTTCGTGGACAAGGTGACCCTCGCGGGAGGCGCGAAGACCCGGATCTTCGAGGCCGCCCAGGGGGCGACCGAGGCGGTGTCGGTCCCCCTGGACGACGACTTCTCCAGAGCGATCGTGGTGCGGGAGACCCCCACCGAGATCCAGAACTCCTACCTCAGGGACATGAAGACCGGAGCCCTGAGCAAGCTCACCGACAACAAGGATGTGACGCCCGAATTCACCGCGCTGACCCGGAAGCGGATCGTGGTGACCCGGGTCGACGGCATCAAGTTCGTGGTGAGGCTGACCCTGCCGGCCGACTATCAGGCGGGCACCCGGCTGCCCGGCATGTTCTGGCTCTATCCCTATGAATACACCGACCAGGCCGGCTACGACCGGACCCTGCGGACCGAGAACGTGGCCCAGTACCCGACGGCGGGTCCGCGCACCATCGAGATGCTGGCCACCCAGGGCTACGCGGTCGCGAACTTCAATCCGCCCATCATCGGGGAAGCCGGGCGGATGAATGACAATTACATCTCCGATCTCCGCATGAACCTGCTCGCCGTGATCGACGAGCTGGACCGCCAGGGATTCATCGACCGGACCCGGCTGGGAATCGGCGGGCACAGCTACGGCGCCTTCAGCACCGCGAACGCGCTGGTGCACACGCCCTTCTTCAAGGCGGGCATCGCGGGCGACGGGATGTACAACCGGACCCTCACGCCCACCGGATTCCAGAGCGAGCGGCGCGATCTCTGGAGCGGGCAGAAGACCTACCTCGACATGTCGCCGATGCTGTACGCCGACAAGATGCAGGGGGCCTTGCTCATGTATCACGGCATGGAGGATCAGAACGTCGGCACCAACCCGATCAGCTCGATCCGGATGATGCAGGCACTCCGCTCCGAGGGGAAAGCCGCCGCGCTCTACATGTATCCGTACGAGGACCACGGGCCGGCTACCAAGGAGACCCTGCTGGACCTCTGGGGCCGGTGGACCGCCTGGCTGGATATCTACGTGAAGGGGGCGCCGCCCAAGAGCAATGTGACGTCTATGAAGCAGTGATCAGTGATCAGTGATCAGTGGTCAGTGGTCAGTGGCCTGGGGTCAAGGGTGGAGGTTCCTCCCCTGATCACTGATCACTGACCACTGACCACTGACCACTCACACTGGAATCAAGCCGCTTCTTTGAAGCGCTTGAATCCCGCGAGGGCGAGCACCACCGCGGCAATCAGCGGGAGGTAGAAGCCCAGGATCCCGAAGTCGCCCATGTCCACCCCGCCACCCCCGCCGCCGCCGGCCGACAGGGCCCGGATCACCGCCCAGACCATGGTGACCAGGGGGATCAGCAGGGCGAGCCAGGCCCGGCGGTCCCGCCAGAGGAAGGGCACCAGGATCGACAGGTAGGACAGAATCAGCAGCAGCTTGATGCCGCCGCCGCCCCCGAAGGTGCTGAGGAAGGAGGCCAGCTGCCACATCGAGAACCCGAAGCCGATCAGCGAGTTGCTGACCGCCTTGAACATGGTGGTGCCGAGCAGAAAGACCGCGTAGGCGGCCAGGGTCATGGCGCCGAAGCGCTCCACGATGGACCCGCCCAGCGCCATCCCGCTGCCGCCCGCGCCGCCCTTGGCCAGGGTGCCGCCCAGCCCTCCCACCAGGCCGCCCAGCTTCCCGCCCAGCTCCTCGGCCTTCTCCCGGAGGAGGACGTCGTCCCCCACCAGGGCCACCGACTGGACCTGGCCGTCCGCCATCATCGCCTCCACCGTCTTGCCCACCGCGGGGGCGTGGTCCCCCTTCCAGCTGGCGAGGGTGAAGCGATGCTGCTGGCCGTCGGCGACGAAGATGCCGGTACCGTCGTTGCCGTTGTACTGAAGGATCTTCCCGCGCATGGTGGCTTCCTTTCGAAGGAAAAAAGGGCCGGGATGCCCCGACCCATGGCATTGCGCAGCCGTCGGGGAGGAACCGTCATAAGTGCCAGGGGAAAACGGACCGGGCGCCCCGCGACTGGGGGCGCCCGGTCAACCTACGGCGCGAAATCGACCTGCGGAAGACCTACTGGACCGCGTTGACCATGTCGAAGATCGGAAGGTACATGGCGACCACCATGCCGCCCACGATGACGCCCAGCACCACGATCATCACCGGCTCCATCAGGGAGAGGAGGGCGCCCACCGCCACGTCCACCTCCGCGTCGTAGAAGTCGGCGATCTTGGTGAGCATCTCATCCAGACCGCCGGTCTGCTCGCCCACCGAGATCATCGAGATGACCATGGGCGGGAAGACCCCGGAGGCCTGCAGCGGTCCGGCGATGGTCTCGCCGCCGGCGATGGACTGCCGGGACTGCATCACTGCGTCGTGCACCACCCGGTTGCCGGCGGTCTTGGCGGTGATCTCGAGCCCGTCGAGAATCGACACGCCGGAGGAGATCAGGGTGCCCAGGGTGCGGGTGAACCGGGACACCGCCGACTTCCGGAGCAGGTCGCCCAGCACCGGGGCGCGCAGCAGCAGCCCGTCGATGGTCTTCCGTCCATTGGGAGTGCCGTAATACGAGCGGAAGCCGAGCACCAGGAGAATCCCGCCCAGCAGGATCGCCCACCAGAACCGGGTCAGAATGTCGGAGGCCCCGATCACGATCCGGGTCGGCAGCGGCAGCTCCATGTTCACCGAGGCGAACATCGAGGAGAAGGTCGGAATCACGAACACCAGCAGCACCGCCACCGCGATGATCGCCACGGTGATGATCACCGCCGGATACACCATCGCGCCCTTCACCTTGCGCACCAGGGCGTCGTTCTTTTCCAGGAACGTCGCCAACCGCATCAGGATGGTGTCCAGGATGCCGCCGGCCTCGCCCGCCGCCACCATGTTGACGTACAGCCCGCTAAAGGCCTTGGGATGCTTGGAAAGCGCGTCGGCGAGGGTGTTGCCGGCCTCGACGTCGTACACCACCGCCTTGGTGATGTCCTTGAGGGTCTTGTTCTCGGTCTGCTGCGCCAGGATCGAGAGTGATTGCACCAGCGGCAGACCGGCGTTGATCATGGTGGAGAACTGACGGGTGAAGATCACCACGTCGCGGGTCTTGACCCCGCCGCCCGGCAGTTTGAAGCTGAGCTGGGTCGGCGCCTCTCGCACGCTCACCAGGATCATCCGGTTCTTGCGGATGAATGCAATGACCTCGTCCCGGGTGGGGACGTCCATCGTCCCCTTCAGGATCTGGCCGCTGGTGGCGTTCTTGGCGGTGTATTCGAACTGGGCCATAATAAGTGTCCCCTGTCGCGGTTAGCGGCGGCTCATCGCCGCCCCTGCCTTGTCCATCGTCCCGATGGCCTGCTCCTCGAGCGGCTTTTCTCCGATGGCGCGAAGGAACTCGTTGGCGTCGCTCGCGGCCCGGAGGCACTCTTCCTTCGAGACTTCCCGGTTCATGTAGAGCTGGTACAGCGCGTCCACCATCGTCTGCATCCCGTGCTTCTTGCCCGACTGGAGCGCGGAGTAGATCTGGTGCACCTTGTCGTCCCGGATCAGCGACCGGATCGCCGGGGTGGCGACCATGATCTCGCAGGCCATCATCCGGCCCTTCCCCCTCGATTTCTGCAGCAGAGTCTGGGTCAGCACCCCCTCGAGCACGAAGGCCAGCTGGGCCCGGACCTGGGACTGCTGGGTCGAGGGAAACACGTCGATGATCCGGTTGATCGACTCCGCCGCCGAGTTGGTGTGCAGGGTGGCCAGCACCAGGTGGCCGGTCTCCGCGATGGTGAGCGCGGCGGCGATCGTCTCCAGGTCGCGCATTTCGCCGACCAGGATGATGTCGGGGTCTTCCCGCAGGGCATACTTGAGCGCCGCGGCGAAGCTCTTGGTGTCGGTCCCGATCTCCCGCTGATTGACGATGCAGTTCTGGTGGCGGTGGATGAACTCGATCGGATCCTCGACCGTGATGATGTGGCCCTTCCGGTCCCGGTTGATCTTGTCGATCATCGCCGCCAGCGTGGTGCTCTTGCCCGACCCGGTCGGCCCGGTCACCAGAATGAGTCCCCGGGGCCGCTCGGCCAGCCGGGCCACCACCGGCGGCAGGCCCAGATCCTCGAAGGTCCGCACGCTGAAGGGAATCATCCGGAGCACCATGGCCACGCAGCCCCGCTGCTTGAACACGTTGCCCCGGAATCGGGCCAGGTTCTGGATCCCGAAGGAGAAATCGAGCTCGTCCTCGAATTCGAACCGTTTCTTCTGCTGCTCGGTGAGCACCGAGTAGGCCAGCTGCAGGGTGTCCTTGGGCGTCATCACCGTCTCCACCGAGGAGTTGGTGATGTCGCCGTCGACCCGGAGCTTGGGACGCTCCCCGGCCGTGATATGCAGGTCGGAGGCTTCCCGCTCGATCATTTCCTGCAACAAGGCTCGCAGATTCAGGCTCATGCCGACGTCTCCTTGACGACTTCCTCGAGGGTGGTCACACCCTTCTCGATCTTCTTGATCCCATCCATGCGGAGCGTCAGCATCCCCTCCTCTACCGCCATGTCCCGCAGCTCCGCCACCGAGGCGCCCCGCAGCACCATCCGGCGGAGCTCGGGGGAGATCGCCATCACCTCGTAGATCCCCGCGCGGCCCCGGTACCCGGTGCCGCCGCAGGTTTCGCACCCCACGCCCTTCATGAAGGGGAGCGAACGGATCTGCTCAATATTCATGCCCGAAGTCACCAGGGACTTGAGCTCCTCCGGCCGGTAGGTCGTCGGCCCCTTGCAGTCTCGGCAGATCCGCCGGACCAGCCGCTGGGCCACCACCAGGTTGACCGCCGCCGACACGTTGAACGCTTCCACCCCCATGTCGATGAGCCGGGTGACCGTGCTGGGCGCGTCGTTGGTGTGCAGGGTGGAAAGCACCAGGTGGCCGGTGAGGGCGGCTTTGATGGCGATGCCGCCGGTCTCCAGGTCCCGGATCTCGCCGATCATGATAATGTTGGGGTCCTGCCGGAGAAACGCCTTGAGTGCGGCCGCGAAGGTCAGGCCGATTTCGGTGCGGACCTGGACCTGGTTGATGCCGTGCAGGTTGTACTCGACCGGGTCTTCCGCGGTCATGATGTTGGTTTCGATGGTGTTGATCCGCTGGAGCGCCGAGTACAGCGTGGTGGTCTTGCCCGAGCCGGTCGGACCGGTCACCAGCACCATGCCGTACGGATTCAGGATCGCCTTCATCAGGTCGGCCTCGGCCTTGGGCTCGAACCCGAAGGTAGAGAGGTCGAGGGTGAGGTTGCCCTTGTCCAGGATCCGGAGCACGATCTTCTCGCCGAACAGGCAGGGCAGCGTCGAGACCCGGAAGTCGATCACCCGGTTGGCCATCTTGAGCTTGAGCCGGCCGTCCTGGGGCACCCGCCGCTCGGCGATGTTGAGCTGGGAGAGAATCTTGATCCGGGAGATCAGCGCGGCCTTCATCCGGCTGGGCGGCTTCATCACCTCGGCGAGGGCGCCGTCGATCCGGTAGCGCACCCGCATCTCGTGCTCGAACGACTCGACGTGGATGTCGCTGGCGCCCCGCTGCACCGCGTCGGTCAGGATACCGTTGATCAGCTTGACCACCGGCGCGTCGTCGATCTGCGCCTGGGTGGCGGCGTCCTCGTCCAAGTCCGCCAGCACTTCGACGTCGTCGACCAGCCCCTCCATGTCCTTGAGAATGGACTGGAGCTGCATGTCGGAGGAGTCGTAGTACTTGTCGATCAGGGTGCGGAGGGTGTACTCCCCGGCAAACACCGGGAAGAGATCGTACCGGGTGATGAAGCGGAGCTCCTGGAGCAGCACCTGGTCGGTGGGATTGGCCATCGCCACGGTGAGGGTCCGGCCCTCCCGCTTGAGCGGGAGCACGATGTGCCGCTTGGCGATGTCGGCCGGGATCAACTTGAGGATCTTGGCATCCACCTCGAACTTGGCCAGGTCCACCGCCGGCACCCGGAGCTGCCGGGCCACGATCCGGGTGATCTCGACTTCCGGGACCAGGCCCTGCTTGGCCACGATGAACCCGAGCGGCATCCCGGAGGAGCGATGCTCGCTGAGCGCCTGCGCGAGTTTCTCGCGCGAGAGCAGCCCTTCCTTGACCAGGATATCGCCCAGGCGATCCGTCGGTAGCGCGGCCGTGGTCATGCCTGCGGGATTCCCTCCTGGAATGGCGTGCTGCCTGCCGCTCATTGCCTGGTGCCCACTGCCCATTGCCTGTTGCCCACTGCCTGTTGCCTATCTCACCGTAACTAACGGTGCTAATCGCGCAATCAGCGACTGACCGAACCCTGGTACCCTCCCAAGATCCGACAGTACGGCGAATGACCCATGGCTCCGGCGATATGCCAGAATCGCCCGGGCTCTGGCCTTGCCGATCCCCGGCAGGGCTTCCAGGTCTGCTACTGAGGCCGAGTTAAGGTCGACCAGGCCTTCGGCTGGAGCACCTCCGGGTATCGCGTAAGCCCCGGAAATGCCGGGATTTGCAGCGATCTCCGGAGTCACCGAGGCGACAGGATTTCCCCCGAATGCGACCCATTCGGAGAGCCGGTCCAGGAGAGCCGGGCCCACACCGGGCACCCGGTCCAGCTCGGCCAAGTCCCGAAACGCTCCCCGGGTGGTGCGGTCCTGCACGATTCGCTTTGCCAGTGACATGCCAATTCGGGGGAGCCGGGCGATTTCGTCCGCCGAGGCGGTATTCAGGTCGATCGTCTCGCCGGGGCGGAGCGGTCGCGCCAGTCGCTGCGCGCGGGCGGCATGCCGGGCGGGATCGGCGGCGGGAACCGGGGCGAGGATCGCTCCCGGTGGGTCGCCCCGATGGCCCAGGATCAGCCGGCCGGCCTGGCCCGCCACCGCGAGCGCGAGGAGGAGGAGCACCGCCCGGGGTTCCCGCGACATGGCTGCACGGTAGGCGCCGGGTCACCGGGCAGTGGCGTCATTCTCCCGCGAATCGAAGCAGAAAAGCCCGGGGTTGGGGACTGGGCTCCCCGCTCACCGCTCACCGCTTACTGCTCACCGCTTCTCTCACCAGCGCCATGCCCACGTCACCCACCGCCTGAAGACTCGCCGCGCTCACCTTGTCGACGGTGTCGTCCGGAGTGTGGTGCCAGCTGTTGGTAGGGCCGTAGTCCAGATCGATGATGTCGATCGCCCGGATCCCCACCTGCTGGAGGGGGATATGATCGTCGGTGATGGCACCGGTATCCAGAGCGGCGAAGATGTCCCCGTACCCGATGCGTTTGGCCAGCGCCCAGACCATCTCGACCACGTCGGGCGCCCCGGTCACCGAGCTTCCTTCCCGAAGGATGTGGAGATCGCGGTCGCCCACCATGTCGAACAGTACCGCGTATCTCGGAAGCGGCCCGGCCGGAAGATGGGCGGCGTAGTACCGGGACCCGATCAGCACGTCCTGATCCTGCCCGGCGTCGAAGCTGCCATAGTCCTCGCCGTCCACGAACAGCAGGTCCACCCCGACATCGGGCGGCGCCTTCTTGAGCGCGTCTGCCATCCCGAGCAGAATCGCGACCCCTGACCCGCCGTCGTTGGCGCCGGGAACCGGGATGGTGGAATCCCGGCTGGCCGGGCCGTCCGACACCGGCCGGGTGTCCCAGTGGGCCAGGAAAAGCAGCCGGGTGGTCGCGGAAGGATTGAACCGGGCCAGCAGGTTGACCATCGGAAGCGAATCGCCCGACCGGGTGACGTGGATCCACCGCTGGACGATCACCGAGTCGGTCCGGGTGCGGAGCAGACTGTCCAGCCACACCGCCATCCGCGCGTGCCCCGCGCTGCCGGGCACCCGGGGCCCGAACCCGAGCTGGGTCTCGACGTAGCGGAGTGCGGCCGCCCCGTCGAACTCCCGGGGCGGGGGGGCGGCCTCCTGGCACCCCGCGAGCAGGACCATCGTCGCCAGTAGGGATCGCATAACACCGTGAGCGGTGAGCGGTAAGCAGTGAGCGGTACGGCTGAGAAGTAAGAGGTATCCCCCCGGGAGCGAAAGGGCGCCGGCAGGCTGGTCCCGTTGACCGTTGACCGTTGACCGTTGACCTTTCGCGGATGCGACTGCTCCGCGGCCACATTCTCCGCTCGGTGATCGGCCCGTTCATCTTCGCCTGGGCCGCGCTGACCGGCATGCTGATGCTCAATCAGCTCTCTCGTCGGTTCGCCGACCTGGTCGGCAAGGGACTGCCCGCGGGGGTGATCGTCGAAGTGCTGATCCTGTTCATCCCCTTCATCGTCGCCCTCACCCTGCCGATGGCCATTCTGGTGGCGGTGCTGTATGGCTTCAGCCAGCTCGGGGTGGATAACGAAATCACCGCGATGCGGGCCAACGGGATCAGCGTCCCCCAGATGGTCCGGCCGGTCTTCGTGGCCGGGGTGATCCTTGCGCTCTCCAACTTCGTCTTCATCGACCAGGTGCTGCCCCGGACCAATCTGCGCCTGCTCAACCTCCAGACCGATATCAGCCAGAAGAAGCCGACCTTCGCCCTCAAGGAGACGGTGATGAACAATCTCCCCGGCTCCCTGTACGTCCTCCAGGCCAGCACCATCCTGCCGGGCACCGGGCAGATGCGGGAGATCGTGATCTACGACATGAGTCCGCCGGACGGCCGCCGGGTGATCCACGCCGACAGCGGCACCATGGCCTTCGAAGACACCGGCAAGGATCTGGTGCTCACCCTCTACGACGGCCGGGCCCACGAATACAAGTCCGCCGAGCCGGCTACGGTCCACGTGACCGAGTTCGCCAAGAACACCATCAAGGTGCGCGACATCCAGAACGCCTTTCAGGCGAGTTTCGGCACCGTCAGCAAGGGCGACCGGGAGATGACCACCTGCGAGATGAAGGACCGGGTCGCCTCCTCCCGACGAGAAGCCCAAGAGGCGGCGACCCGGCGACGCTACCTCGCCGAGAACGACCTGCGGGCTCTGCTCAACCACTACGGGGTGCCCGACAACCCGGCGGCGGCGGAAGCTGTGGTCCCGAGCTGCGGAGCTTGGCGTAAGGTGGAACGCTCCATCGCCCGCCTGCTGCTGCCCCGCCCCGCCCGGGCCCAGGCGCCCGCGAGCGACTCGACGCCTCGGCCGGCCGGTCCACTGCTGGCGGCATTCTCCGCCGTGTCGGACGTCACCATCGCGCGGGACGAGGAGGCCTTCGCCTCCCGTGACGTCAACGTGTACAGCGTGGAAATCCACAAGAAGGTCACCCTCTCGGTCGCCTGCCTGAGCTTCGTGCTGATCGGCGTGGCGCTGGCACTCCGGTTCCCCCGGGGCGGCATCGGGCTGGTCATCGGGGCCAGTCTGGTCATTTTCGCCCTGTTCTACGTCTCCCTCACCGGCGGCGAGCAGCTCGCCGACCGCGGGGTGATTTCGCCGGCGTTCGCCATGTGGTTCCCCAACATCGTGGTCCTGGTGGCGGGCGGACTGGGTCTGGCGCGGGTCAACCGGGAGTTCGGCTCCACCCGGGGCGGCGACCTGGGAGACCTCAGGGAGCTGCTCACCGGCTGGTTCCGGCGCCGGAAGCCGGCCGTCTGATGCGGCTGCTTTCCCGCTATGTGCTGGGTCAGTGGCTCCGGGTGTTCCTGCTCACCGCGATCGGGCTCCCCATCGTCTCGGTGCTGACCCAGCTCACCGACAATCTCCGGCGGCTGCTCGACCGCCAGCTCACCCCGGGCACCATCGCCCTGAGCTACATCTACTCCCTGCCCCAGAACATCGCGATCATGATGCCGGCGGCGGCGCTCTTCGCGGCGGTGTTCACCGTGGGGCCGCTGGCCCGCAACTCCGAGCTCACCGCCGCCAAGGCCGGCGGGGTGAGCTTCCACCGGCTCGCCCGCCCCCTCTTCATCGCCTCGGCGCTGGCCGCGGTGCTCTGCTTCTACATCGGGGAATGGGCCACCCAGGCCACCACCCGGCAGATGGAGCTCCAGAAGGAGCGCCAGGCCCGCAACATCACCACCCGCACCAACTTCGTGTTCCGGGCAGCCAGCGGATGGGTGTACACCATCCGGCAGCTCCACACCGGAGAGAATCTGATGCGGGACGTGGTGCTGGAGCGGTCGGTGCGAAATGACACCATGCCGACCTGGTCGGTCACCGCCGACAGCGCCCGCTGGGATTCCAGGGCGCGACAGTGGACCTTCCACAGCGGCGCCAGCATTCAGATGCTGCCGGAGAACCAGGCGGCCACCATGCGGTACGCCCAGCTTCGGCTCCCGGCCTTCACCGAGACGCCCCGCGACCTGCTGATCGAGCCCAAGATTCCGGAGGAGATGACCTTTGGCGAGCTGGGCCGCTACATCGCGTCCCTGGATGCGTCGGGCAACGATACCCGGAAGCTCCGGGTCCAGCGGGCGGTGAAGCTGGCGCTTCCCGCCGCCTGCCTGATCATCGCGCTGTTCGGCGCGCCACTCGCCGTCTCCGCCCCAAGGGCCGGGCCGGCGGTGGGCATCGCGATCAGCCTGGGCACCACCATCGTCTACCTGCTGATGATCAACCTCTCCCAGGCGGTCGGCGCCTCGGGGGTGATCGATCCCACTGTGGCGGCCTGGGTGCCGAATGCGATATTTCTGGCTATCGGTGTGTGGCTGCTGATACGAGTGAGGACCTAGGGAGCTAGGAAGTTAGGGAGCTAGTAAAAACTTGAGGGGGTCGGCACCGCGCCGGCCCCCTCTAGCTTTCCCCTAGCTCCCTAGCTCCCT
>Ga0209485_1000491_pt1 | contig 11165 bp, 5 predicted proteins | sample NCAS100_FD_187516 | JGI IMG/M metagenome (GOLD analysis project Ga0209485, IMG submission 187516) | Agricultural soil microbial communities from Utah to study Nitrogen management - NC AS100 (SPAdes) (version 2) | ecosystem: Environmental > Terrestrial > Soil > Agricultural land | place: USA... | reverse complement strand
AGCATGGTCCGGTTGTCTCTCGATAACTTGCTCGAAGAACTCGACAGCACGAGTCCACCCGTCGGCTGTGTATTTGTAGGAGTAGTAACGACCTTTTAAGAAAAGTTCATGGACCTCGGCGTCATCTGTGTTTCGCTTAACGATCGCTTCTTTCTCATCACCAAAGAGTTTCAACTTCAACGCGTCAACAACCGCAAGAGCAATTTCGTCCTGAACGTCGAAGATGTCTTCGAGGACACGATCGTATCGCTCTGACCAAAGTTGATATCCGCTAACGGCATCGATGAGTTGGGCTGTGATTCTGAGTCGATCACCTGAGCGTCGCATCGTTCCCTCCAGAATGAAGGTCACGTTGAGTTTAGTTCCGACTGATCGCAGATCTTCGTTTCGACCCTTAAACGAGAATGAAGAACTTCGACCCGTGACTCGTAGCCCCTCTAGCTGTGCCAGGGCGTTGAGTATCTCCTCAGTGATGCCGTCGGCAAAAAACTCCTGTTCGGGATCGACGGAGAGGTTTTGAAACGGCAACACTGCGATGCTCTTGATGAGTGAACCGGAAGACTGAGTGGGCGATGGGGCGACGTCTCGGTTCTTCTCCCTGTCACGGTCTCTGCGCGTCTCCCCATCGACTTCCAGCCCCGCTTTGCGAAGGCCTTCGATTGCGTGAGTGGTGAGTTCCGTATCGAACCATTTTCCAAGCTCACTTCGTGCAGCCACGGCAAAGTCGGGCTTCAAGGAGATTAACCAGTCCAGCGCTTTTCTCGCCGCATCATGTTCCCCAAGTTGCCCGTAGACCATCGCGAGATACTGGTAGTGGTAGTAATTACCCGGCAAATTGAATTTGAGCGCAGCGCTCAACGCGGCGCTGTAATCACGCTTTCGATAAGCATTCCAAACAACGGCCAACCAATACCAAGCTGGATGATGAGGGTTTAGTTGCATTACTCGCTGGACTATGTCGCAACCGTAATCCCAGTCGCCGGAAAAAGCGATCAGAGTCCCCATCCACGCGACAGTTGCTCCATCAAGTGGGTTTAGTGCAATAGCTCGTTCTGCAGCATTTCGAAAGCTCTCAAATTCTCGCCGAAAAAAGTGCGCCTGGGCCAGAGCGTCATATGCTAACGAATTCGAGACAGCTACTTCGATAGCCTTTTGTGCGGCCGCGAGTCCACGCCCAAGAGAATCAGGGAGCGGATTGATCCCAAATTTGTACTCGTCGCAATAGATGATCGCGAGCATCGCCCAACAATCACCGTTGCCCGGCTCTTGTTCGACAGCTCGCTCGAACGCAGTTCGCAACAAAGGATGCTCTGCGGCAGTGGCTCGCTCGTAGTAGGTGAAGCCACGCAATACCAGCTCGTAAGGGCGCAAATCATTAATATCACGATTGCGCAGAGCTTCGCTCATTATGTGTGGCAAGACGCCGTGTCGATCAGCAGCGGTGGCGACGATCTTTGGGACCAGCTCATCTTGCAACTCAAAGATCTCTTCGACGCGGAAGGGACGTTCGTAATTCTCGGCCCACAGGTTAGCGCCAGAGCTTGCGTCAACGAGTTGCACTGACAAGCGCAACAGCGAACCAGCCAGCCGCAGGCCTCCTGTCATGACATAGCGAGCGCCGAGTTCCTTGCCTACCGTGCGAACGTCGGTGGTGTCGCTCGTGAAGCGCATGGTGGAGCTGCGTGTGATGACTCTCAGATAAGAGAAGCGAGACAGCCCTGTAACGATCTCTTCAGTGAGTCCATCGGCAAGAGTTGCAACGTCAGGGTTTGAGCCAGTGAACTTGAACGGGAGTACTGCGACCCAGAATCCATCACTAGATCTGATGTCGGTTGAAGAAGTCCGTGAGGGTGGTGCAGAAGCTTGTTCATCAATGTTCAGTCCTGCTTTGCGAAGTCCCTCAATGATCTTCTCGACTAGTTCCGGCTGGTACCACTTATCAAGCTGCTTCCTGGTCACTGCTGTGTCAGGTGTCAGTGAAAGAAGCGCTTGCACGGTTCTGTCTGCGGCTTCGTGTTCTCCTAGTTGACCGTAAACAGCAGCGAGCATGACCTGGCATAAATCGACCGTTGGTTGGTCAATCTTGAGCGCAAAGCCTCGGGCAGCTAGATAGTCTCCCTTGCGATATGCGTTGTAGAAGGCTACGGCCCAGTACCAACCAGGATGATTAGGATTAAGTTGGCGGGCTCGTTCGGCAACTTCGCAGCCGTAGTCCCAGTCACCGGAAAAAGCAATCAGGTGGGCAACGTACTCCACTGTCGAGCCGTCCATCGGGTTTAGAGCGATTGCACGTTCCGCGGCGTGACGAAACGCGTCGAATTCTTTTCTGAAGAAGAAGGCCTGAGCCAGCGCGAGGTATGCGAAGTGATTGGAGGGAGCTATGTCTACCGCTCGTCGCGCTGCCTTGAGTGACCGTCCCATTGGGTCAGGGAGTTCATTAAAACCAAATCGGAACTCTTCACCATAAATCATCGACAGCATCGCCCAAGCGTCCGCATTTCCCGGTGCTTGTTCAACAGCTCTTTCTAATGCAGATCTCGCAGCAGCGTGCTCTTCCGCAGTGACTCGTTCGTAGTATCCGAAGCTGCGGAGGACTGCTTCGTACGGTGTCACCTGGTCGATTGGTTTGAGACGAACTGCCTCACTCATACTATGCGTCAGAACACCGTACCAATCGGCAACTGTGGAAACTATGCATGGTACGAGATCATCCTGAAGTGCGAAAAGGTGATCGTTTTCAATCGCGCGGTCGTAGGTCTCAGCCCAGAGATGCGCACCTGTACTGGCATCGAGAAGTTGGACCACGAGGCGCAATTTGGTACCGACCTGGCGGAGACTACCCTCCATCACGTAGCGCGCACCGAGTTGCTGTCCCATGGACCGAACATCGGTACTCTCACTGGTGAAACGCAAAGTGGAGCTGCGGGCTATGACCCGCAGACACGAGAATCGGGAGAGAGCAGCAACGATGTCTTCTGAAAGCCCGTCGGTAAGTGCTTCGAGATCCGGGTTGTTGCCGCGATATTTGAAGGGCAACACTGCTACCCAGAATCCTTCATCTATGCGAGTCTCGGTCGAGGCAAGCGGTGGTGCCGAGGATTTAGATCTCGGCTCTTCATCACTAATCTCGACTCCTGCTTTGCGAAGTCCTTCGAGCAAGGGCTCAAGCAGGCCGCTCGCGAAGTGCCAACTCTCAACGTTCGAGCGCACGTGCGCCGCAAATTCAGGATCGAGAGTCAACAGATCTTTGACCGCCGCTACGGCTTCGATGCGTCGACCGAGATGTCCGCAGGCCGACGCCATTACGAGGTAGGGCCAGAAGAGTCCGGGTACGTCCACCCGGTTCGCGCAATCGAGAGCCTGCTCATACTCGCCCTTGTGAAAGTGATCCCAGAGGGGCGCGAAGTGCATCCAGCCAGCGTGGTTGGGATTCAATTCCATCGCACGACGCACGATCGCTGTGCCTCGCTCAAATTGGCCCGTGTGCACAATCTGCAGTCCCAGGATTCCTATCGCGTCGGTGTTGAGCGGATTGAGGGCCATTCCGCGCTCGGCTGCAGGACCAAACGCCGCGAGGTCCTGGCGGAAGAAGTGCACCTGGGCAAGTGCGACAAGTGCGAACTGGTTCGCCCGATCCAACTCAACCGCGCGCCGACCAGCAGCCAGTGCTCGATCGAGAGATTTAGCGTCTACCTCAAAACCAAACGCGTATTCGTCGACGTAGATTTGCGCGAGGCATGCCCACACATCCGAGTGCCCAACATTCTGCTCTGCAACGCGTTGCAATCGACTCTTGAGCGCAGCGTGAGCAGCAGGCGTAATCTGTTCGCGGTAGGCGAAATACTGAAACTGCCACTCAATCGGCGTGAGATCGGCGTCGTCCTTCTTCCGGATCGCGGCCCGCATCGAATGCACCAGTACCCCGTAACTATCGGCTACAGTTGCGACGATCCGGCCGGCGACGTCGTCCTGCACTGCAAAAACTGTCGAGGTCTGAAGGTCCCGATTGTAGGTCTCAGACCAAAGCTGCGCTCCAGTCTCGGAGTCCACGAGTTGGACACTCACTCGAATGACTGAACCTCCCTTGCGGATGCTTCCTTCCAGCACGTAGCGCGTCCCAGGTTTGGCGCTGAGAGCCCGATCGTCTTTGGTGTCGCCTTTCAGGTGAACTGCCGAAGTAGACGTAACTACCGACAGATACCGAAACCGTGAAAGACCGGTCACGACCTCTTCTGATAAACCGTCGGCAAGTACCACAACATCGGGATCGGCGTCGCGAACCTTGAACGGCAGGACTGCAATCCAGCATCCTTCATCTACGCGTTTAGCTTTTGGTGTCTCAGCAACTACGCGTAAGGGAAGGGTGTTGCTACTTCCGTACTTCTCAATTTCCTGCAACGCTTGCGCGACTTCGCTCGCTGTCGGACGCAGGCCGGCATCCTTCTCCAACATTCGTAAAATCAAATCATCTAGTGCGGCCGGCAGATGGGACTTGATACTCGTCATCGAGGTTGGTGTTTGCGAAGTGATCGCGTGCAAGTAACCAATCATCGTTTCCGATTTGAATGGGTGACTGCCAGTCGCGAGTTCATAGAGAACAATGCCGAGTGCGAAGACATCAGAAGCAGATCCGACTACCTGTCCACTTGCTTGCTCTGGTGACATGTAAGCAAGCGTGCCCATCACTGTGCCCGGTGTTGTTTGTTGCGCGAGGGTCATCGCTTCCGGATCACTTGAAGTAGTTGGAAGTAGCCGCGCTAGTCCGAAATCCAACATCTTCACGTAACCATCGTCCCGCACCATAATGTTGTCGGGCTTGATGTCGCGATGTGTGATTCCAACAGCGTGCGCAGCGCTCAAGGCTTTCGCCATCTGTCCGCCCAGAGTGAACAGAGTTTCGAGTGAATTGTCTTTTGCGATGACAGTGCGCACCGTCCGGCCGGCAACAAACTCCATGACAATGAAGCGACCAGCCTCACACTCGCCTATGTCGTGTATTGCAATGATGTTTGGATGATTGAGTGCCGACGCAGCTTTCGCTTCCTGTGCGAAGCGGCGAACGCGTTCGGAATCTTCAGTGAATTCAGCGGGAAGGAGTTTGAGTGCGACTTTTCGACCGAGGCGAGTGTCTTCCGCTAGCCACACTTCACCCATCCCGCCTGCTCCAAGTTTGGAGACGATGCGGTAGTGAGTCAACGTGGTGTCTGGTGTGAGCTCGCTACTCATTCCTTAGTTGTTTAGTTGGGGCCGATTTTTGTTGAGTACTGTTGCGCAGCGTCTTGGTGGTGAAACTTAACGGTGGATCCAGCACCGCAGAGATAGAGATCGACCCCATTCTATTCCGGCAACCCCATTTGCTTGATTAGTTCCTTAAACTTCGGCTCACCCCGTAACGGATCGAAAAATGGCTCCACCTTTATGCGGGGAAGCAAATAATCGTGTTCACTTAATGCGGTCTCGAGCTCAGCGAGTGCCTTTTCTTTCTCTCCCAGGGAGGAATAGATCAGGGCCACATGGTAAGACATCACGTACTGAGTTTTTGCTATGTCTTTAAATCTCTCTATTATTCTCTCAGCGTCCTGGCGACGACCGGCTTTGGCGTACGCGATCCCTGCGAACCGGAGAAATACCGGGTTCGTGGGTTCAGCCTGAAGCGCCCGTTCGTTTAATTGGATCGCTTCATCATACATTCCTTTCTGAATATAAGCCTGGCTTAGTGCCCAACGGCCGACAATGAAGGTGTCGTCCAAACTATGTACCTGGCGTGCCTGTTCAAGTGCTTCGTCATATCGACCGGCGTAAAAGTAAAGTCCTGAAAGGTTGGCACCGTGATTGAGATCGAGAGGTTCGAGTTCGAGCGAACGCTTTCCTTCGGAGATCGCCTCCTCGTGACGACCGAGCGGCATAAGGTAGAACATTCCATAACGCCAGTGCGTGCCGGCGTCATTCGGGTTGATTTCGAGTGCACGCCTAAACTCAAGCTCGGCCTTCTTCCAATCCCAATCGAAACACGCGAGTGAGTTTGCGAGCGCGGAGTGAGCTTCGGCTAGCGACGGGTCGATCGCAAGGGCACGGTTGGCTGCCGCCTTCGCGAGTGGCACGGCCTCCTTCGGCGCCATATAAGGATAGGCTGTCATCCCATTATAGGAATGAGCCAACGACGCATAGGCCAGAGCGAAATTCGGATCGAGGGTAATAGCTTTTTTGAAATACTCAAGACTTTGCTCGACATCTGATCGGGTTCGTTTAGCGAAATGGAAGCGACCCTTCAAATAGAGCTGGTATGCGTCGTTGTTGTCGGTGTAACGCTTTGTAAGTACCTTCTCATCATCTCCTGAAAGTTTTAGCCGCAGTTTGCTGATTATCTCGGCTGCTATTTCACGCTGTGTCATTAGCAGATCAGACATCCGGCGGTCATACTGCTCACCCCACAGTAGTTTGCTGTTTCGGACATCCACGAGTTCAACGCTAATTGTTAGGTTATCGCCGCGCTGCACGATTCGACCCGACATCACAGCCTGTACGCCCAACTCATTGCCAATATTTATCGCGTCGGCTGCTTTGCCCTTGTAACGCATGACCGAACTCGTCGGACTGACAGTGAGATTCGGCAGTTGTGAGAGACGATAAATTAATGACTCGGCAAGGCCATCAGAAAGATAGTCCGTATCTTCATCTGAACTCTTGTTCTGAAAAGGCAGTACCGCGATTGATTCAATCGGCGTCGCCTTCTTCAAGCGAGACCAGTAAAGGTAAACACAAGCAGATAGTGCGACGGCGACAAGTGTGGCTATTGCTACGAGCAATTTCCGACGCTTTGATTGACTGGCGGGTGTGTTTTCGTTTGCTTGTTGCGTGGGAAGAACTGTCGTTGGTTGGACACGATGCCTGCCCGGATCGGTGAGCGCTGATGAAGGGAGCGCATGAGTCTGCGCCTCACCCGAGATAGGCGCAGAATTGAATCTGATCGTACCCGAGTCTTCGTTAAGCGAGTCCGGAATAAGCACTGTTCCATCAACGCGACAGAACGCAAGCATGTTGTCAGCTTCTACCCGATTACATTGGGGGCAACGTTTCATGTTTTGTAGGGGCGGCACTCAGTGGCCGAACCTTTTGTCGCGTTCAACCGTCGCTCAAACCAACCAAGGGTGGCCACGGAAGGCCCCCCACACTGTATTCCGGCAGGTGAACCGATCTTTATTCCTTTGCAACCTCGGCGGCCAGGATCTTGAGCGCAACAGCGCGGCCGAGTTCGGAAGTCCTGTGCGAGATAGACTTCACCCATTCCACCTGCCCGAGTTTTGAGAGAATGCCGTAGTGGGAAAAGAGTAACGTCAGCGAGCAGTTCCTTTGGCACTTTTAAATCTCAAGTCACTTACATAAACGGCAAAAACCGTGATTCTGGGTCATTTGCGGCCCGATTACATGGGTGATCACTTGAGGTGCGGCGCACAAAATCGACATAACGCTGATCTGAGCGGAGACCATCAGAAGTGCCCTATCAGGAAACAATTGACAAACAAACCACTGCGCTGTCGGAAATCCCTTTCGAGCCAGGCGAAGACCTGATCTTTGTCGCCCAGTCCAGGGAAAGGGTGGGGCTCATGCTGAAGCGAGTCATTCTAGTTCATTATGGGTGTCGACAACTAACACGGACTGATCCACGGAATAGTCCCGACTGGATCTTGGCGCGCGACGGTCGCTCTGACCGCGCTGGTGCTGCCGTTTGCTTTATCGAACCGCGCACTCGGGTCGTTGCCTACCCAAACGACCCCCATAATCTGGCTCTTAACTACTTTGCTCGTAACTGTCGGGCCACCGTTCCTGCTTCTCTCAGCGACGGCGCCACTGCTTCAGAGATGGTTTTCACATACGCGCCATAAGTCAGCGGGAGTCCTTATTTGTGCGATGCCCAAGCTTAATATCAGAAGGCTCCTACGGATTGGGCTCCGTCTGGCGACGCAAGGCGAAATACCATCCGCTAGCCAACACACGCGGGAGTTTATCTGTGACCCGCGCATTCCACTCTATAAAGCGATCTGAACGTGCCAACGTGTGCCCTATAAATGGTCCAGCTAGGAAGCTCGCTACACCTTCCCTGAAAACGGATAATGAACAGTCAGCAAAGAGACGTCGCAATTGACGACGTGTAAAGAACTGCACATGGCCGCTTTCATGATTGTCTGTGGCAGCAGTGACCTGTGTGTTATTTCTGGCTATGACATCAATCACGCGTTGTAGGTGAAACATCCTGAAAAGCCATGAATCAATCTCAAATTCACCATAGCCATTCGGCACAGTGACGATGATAATCCCGTTCGTGTTCAAGTGTTCTACAGCTGCCGAAAGCAAGAGGCGCGGCTCTCTCAGGTGTTCCAAAACTTCTGAGAGAATCACTACATCGTACGGTGGTGATTTTAGCTCTTCCACTGGTCCACAAACGTAGCTCAAGTTTGAAACATCTACTCCCAATAGCCTGGCGTGTTCTATGGAAGGAGCGTGTATATCTATGCCTGTGACTTGGAAGCCCAATCGGGCAAGAGGTAAAGCGAGTTCCGAACCATTGCCACACCCGACATCAAGAACTCGCAATGAATCCGCAGAGCGATAAGAAAAGGATTCTGCAATTACATGCTGCACAAAGTGCAGACGTTTTAAATATCCCCATAGATTTTCATGTTGACTTTCCATGCTCTTTGGCAATGGAAGGAACCCAGGTCTACGAAACCTCGCTCGTGAGCTGACCGTCCTTCACATCAATAACCACTCGAGCGTTCTTCTTTTGCATGAACGTGTCAAAGGCTGCTCGCTCGACGGCAGCGACCAACTCGGTCTGCAATCCGCGCGCGCCGGTGTCTCGTTTTTCACTGCGTCTAACGAGATGATCAAGGGCCGCTTCGGTGACGGTCAGTTCAACATCCTCGGCTTTGAATTCATTGATGAACTGCGGCAGTACGTTCTCCGTCAGAATCTGCTTCAGCGTTTCACTCGACAATTTCGGGAAACTAATGATGCGCGAAAATCTGCCAATCAACTCTGGTAGGAAGCCAAATTTTTGAAATGAGCCAACCTCATCCAGGGTTAGCTGGCTGAAGTCTTCGCCCGCCGCATTGCGAAATCCAATGTTGCTCTGGTTTTCGCGGAGCAGTTCGTCCATACCGGAAAATGCTCCACAAGCTATAAAAGGAATATTGCGAGTAGAAACCTGAACTCGGTGGCCAAACTCCGAAAAGCCATAATCCATTGCCACAACGACATCAGTTCCGTGAATCATCCCTAACAACTCACGTTGCACGCCGTAACCGGAAACATCCTTTGTTGTACCTTGCCCAGCAAAGCGAGCATTGCTACTCGAGGAAGCTATCTTGTCAAATTCATCAAGACAAACAACTCCACATTCGGCCAGGTACTGGTTTCCGTTCGCATTCAACATCAAGCGAGTCAGGATCGTGCGCACGTCGTCGCCGATATAACCACTCTCCGTAAAACTCGTGATATCCACAATCACCGTGGGGAGTTTCAGGATGTTCTGAAACAACAGCTCGACCATGAAGGTTTTGCCGCAGCCCGTTGGGCCAAGCATCAGAACGTTCTGCTTAGGTGGGAGATCGTTAGGTGACTCGCCATCGAGATAGATTCTTTTTAGGCGGCGCACGTGTCGATAGGCCATGAGCGAAAGCGCGCGACGTTGATCAATCTGTCCCTTGTAACCAAGCTTTTCGAGTTCGCTTGAAATGTTGACAGGTGACAAGAGTGGCACCTGATCTATGAATTCCCGCACCTCGTCTTCCCGGCCAGGAAACGTTGAGTCATCCTGGTCGCTGTTCTCAAACTCCAATCCTTCAGGCGTAAGGTTTGACATGAGTCTCATCTTAGTCTGATTCAACGCCGGCTGTCTCCACAGGCATCGCGCTTGCTGACGTATTATGATTAATCCCGAAAGATCTACGAATGGCGAATGCCTTGAACGATTAACAGACAGGGGTGTGTAGAATCATGGCACAGACATCACAAGCAAAAGCGCAAACAATGCGGGCCGTAGCTCTCGATAAGTTCGGCGGTCCGGAGGCACTAAAAATACAAAACTTACCTATCCCCCAATTAGAAGCGGACGAGGTCTTGATTCGCGTCGAAGCTGCAGGCGTAGGCGCGTGGGATCCCTTTGAGCGTGAAGGTCGATTTGTCGAGATCATGGGCGTCAAACCGACATTTCCGTACGTACTTGGCACAGATGGAGCGGGCACAATCGCCGCAATTGGTAAAGATGTGAGTCGTTTCAAAGAAGGCGATCGTGTTTACGCAGCACACTTAGCAAATCCGAAGGGCGGCTTCTACGCTCAGTACGTTGTGGTTAAATCCGAAAATGCGTCGCTTATTCCGGGCGACTTGTCGACTGAACAAGCGGCGGTGTTGCCCACTGACGGGCTGACTGCACTAACGGGCTTGGAAAGTGTACTTGGTTTGAAATCGGGCGAATCTTTGATGGTCTTCGGCGCAAGCGGCGGCATTGGACACTTGGCCCTTCAGCTCGCGAAGCGTCTCGGTGCGAAAGTGTTCGCCATCGCGTCCGGTGATGACGGGGTTCAGTTCGCCAAAAAACTTGGAGCTGACGGTGCTGTAGATGGACGTGGTGCGAATGTTCTGAACGCAGCCAAAGAATTCGCGCCGAACGGAATCGATGCCGCACTTATCACGGCGGGAGGACCGGACACCGATGAGGCATTGTCAGCGATTCGCAAAGGCGGACGGATCGCATATCCACATGGCGTGATGCCGGAGCCCACTGCTCCTGACGGTGTCGCCATCGAGGCTTACGATGGAGAGAATACGCCGGCCCTCATCGACAGACTCAACACCCTGATCGATTCTGGTCCGTTTGAAGTTCACGTGGACAGAACATTTCGGCTGGAAGAAGCCGCCGATGCGCACAAGGCGCTCGATGAACATCACTTGGGGAAGACTGCGTTGCTGATCGAATGAGGGTGACCATAGCGGTGGAATCAAGTCAGTACTGAATCGAGCGTTGCAGACGCACACAAAAGACGGCAAGCCGATGTTTGCCGAGACCGTCGATTCTGATGGTGAAGTCAGACGATTCGTTCCTGAGAAGGAGTGGACGCCATCAGCGTCGGATCTTGCATCATTTAAGGGTGATTGGTTTAGTG
>Ga0209485_1000486_pt1 | contig 11211 bp, 10 predicted proteins | sample NCAS100_FD_187516 | JGI IMG/M metagenome (GOLD analysis project Ga0209485, IMG submission 187516) | Agricultural soil microbial communities from Utah to study Nitrogen management - NC AS100 (SPAdes) (version 2) | ecosystem: Environmental > Terrestrial > Soil > Agricultural land | place: USA... | reverse complement strand
GGCGGCGGTGGTGGAGCTGATCCATCTCGCGACCCTGGTGCATGACGACGCGGTGGATCATTCGGTGCTCCGCCGCGGGATGCCGACGATCAACGCCCTGTTCAGTCACCAGGTGGCGGTGATCATGGGCGACTACCTGTACTCCCGGGCGGTGATCGAGCTGGTGCGGCTGGCCGATCTCGAAGCGCTCGGCGTGCTCTCCCGGGTCACCAACGAGATGACCGTGGGGGAAATGCGCCAGCTGCTGGCCCACGACCCGCTGGCGTTCTCCGAGGCCGACTACGATCTGCTGATCCGCGCCAAGACCGCGTCGCTGATCTCCGGGGCCTGCGAGGTCGGGGCGCTGGATGGATCGCCCGAGGAGCGCGAGGCGATGCGCCGCTTCGGCGAAGGGCTCGGTATGGCGTTCCAGATCGTGGATGACCTGCTGGATTTCACCGGGGACGAGGCCGATACCGGCAAACCCGCCGGCCTCGACCTGCGTGAGCACAAGGTCACCCTGCCGCTGATTCACGCGCTGCCCCAGATGTCCCCCGACGAGCGTGCCCAGGTGGAGGAGCTGATGGACGCCGCGGAGCCGGGCGAGCGGCAGATCAGCGCCGTGGTCCAGGCGGTGGCCGGGCGGGGTGGCCTGGTGTACGCGCGGGAGCGGGCTCAGAAACACTGCGCGCAGGCCGAGGCGGCGCTGGAAGCCCTTCCGGCCACGCCGGCGCGGGACGCGCTGCGCGCCAGTCTCACCTACGTCCTGGAGCGACGCCGCTAATGGCTCAGGGTCCGAGACGCCCGCGGTTCTACCTTGGGGTTCTGCTGGTGGGGTTCCTGCTGGGAGGATTTCTGAACGCCTTCCTCAAGACGGTGCTGCCCGACAGCCCGACCAAGACCTTTTTTACCTACTCGGTGTCACCGGAATTCGGCCCTGTTCCGATCAATCTCCTGGTTGTACACTTCACTATCGGTCCGGTGGGCCTCGAGCTGTCGCTCATGAGTCTCATTGGTGTGGCGCTGGCGTACCTGGTCGCCAAGTCGCTCTTCTAGCGGGCCGCGCGAGGGTCCTATGGGCAATCTCGGTTTCACCGAAATCATGATCATTCTGCTGGTCGTGCTGCTCGTCTTCGGCGCCAAGCGGCTGCCGGAAATCGGCGCGTCCATGGGGAAGGGAATTCGGGAGTTCAAGAAGAGCATTTCCGAAGCGGGCGAGGCGGTCACCCAGCTGCCGGACGACCGCAATGCGCCTCCCCGTCATCTCGATGCGCCGCCCCAGTCGGCGCCCACCAGCGGAGAGCCGAAGCGGCTCTCGCAGTAGTCCCTCGCCTCAGGGGACCGGCGTGGTCGCCGCGGCCGCGGCCTGCGCGTTGGTGGTATAAATCTCCGCCCGGCGATCCACGATTTTCGCGGTGCTCCGCAATGCCGTCACGTAGGCGCGGACCCGGTTCTGCCGGGCGCCCTGGAGCGCGGTGGCGCGGAACTCCGCCAGGTTCTTGGTAAACTCGGCGGAATCAGCGGGAATTCGCTCCAGCCCCTCGAACAGATAGACTCCGTCCTGGGCCCGCACCGGGCCGGCGATCGCGCCGACCGGCGCCCCGAACAGCGCGCCGATGAGCGCGGGCTCGCTGAGTCCGCTGCCCAGCCGGGCCACCGATCCGGTTTCCCGGTAGGTCAGCCCGGGGCCGCTCTGGACCAGCGACTTGAGTGGCGTGCCCTGCCGGGCCTGGTCGGCGAGCCGGGTCGCGATCGCTTCCGCGGCCACCATCTTCTTGTCCCGCCGGACCCGTGCTTCCACGTCGGCGCGGATCGCCGCGAGGGCCGGGATGCCTTCCTCCCGCGCGCTGTCGAGCCTCGCCACGATGTAGGCGTCGTCGGCCTCGATCACCGGACTGTGCTCCCCGGCTTTGGCCTGAAACGCCCACACGCTCACATCGGGAATACGCCCGGTGCCCTCCGCCGCGACTGGAGTTCCCTGAAGCACCGGGCCGACCTTCCGGACCGTGAGGCCGAGCGCGGCGGCGGCGGTGTCGAGGGCGGAGCTCTCCAGCCGCTCGGCCGCGACCTGCTCCAGCGAGTCGGCCCGGCGGTCGAGCTCGGCGCGATGCGCACCGGCCACCTCGATCGGGACCAGGATGTGACGGGCGTTGAAGGTGTCGTCCTTGCGGCTCTTCACTTCGATGAGATGCCAGCCGAACGCGCTCCGCACCGGCTCCGAGAGCCGCTCCAGCGGCAGCGCCATCGCGGCCGCCGCGAAGCTGGAATCCACCGCGTTCCGGTTCATCTCCCCGAGCTCGCCGCCGTTGTTGCCGGACAGCGTATCGGCCGACTCTCTCCGGGCCACGTCGGCGAACGGCGCGCCTCCGGCGATCTCCGCGCGCAGCGCCCGCACCCGGGCCTCGGCCGCCGCGCTGTCCGCGGCGTTGGGCTGCCGGGGCAGGACGACGTAGCTCAGGAACGCCGCCCGGGGAAGCTTGAATTCGTCGCGGTGGTCGCGGTAATAGCTCTCCACCTCGTCGGGGGTGACCGGGGCCGCCGCGTCGGCCACCGCAACAGCGGGGTCCACCGTCAGGATGCCGGCGCGCACCTTTTCGTGCTCGTCCTTGTATCGTTCCCACAGGGCCGCATCGGAGAGGAACAGGTCGCCGATGACGCCGCGGATCAGCTTCCCGCGCATGATTTCGTCTCGATAGCGCTGCTCCAGAACGGGGATCAGCTGCTGTCCCGCGGAGGAGGCCAGCCAGCGCTGATATTTCGACGGATCGAACCGGCCGTCGGTCTGAAATTCGGGGTTGTCGGCGATTTCCCGCAGGGGAGAGCCCTTGATCGCTTCGGCCACTTCCTCGGGGGTTGCCCGAATGCCGTGCCGCTCGTACTCGGCACGGAAAATGTAGTCCTGGACGAACTGATCCCAGACCTGGTCTCGGACCTGCGCCACTTCTTCGAGGCTCAGGGAAACACCGGTCTGCCGCTGTCGGGCATCAATGGCCTGCTGCACCGCCGCCTGGAACACCCGGGTGTCCACGGTCTCGCCATTGACCTTGCCGACCGAAGTCGTTGTCAGCATGCCACCTCCGCCGCCCAGGCCGGAGAGGTCGTAGACGAGCCAGATGAAGAATGCAATCGTCGTCACCAGGATGATCGGCTTGGCGGCGCTGCGAAAAAATTGCATCATGAGAGGGAACCGGTCCGATGGGCCTAAGGGTATGAAGCCCTAAAGCTTAACGGACTGGGGAGGGCATCTCAAGGATGGCGAACCGGAGCGCCCCTGGCGAGGTTTGGGGCACGGTGGCTCGAGCGGGCAGCTCACACTCGGAGTGCGACGTACCATGGCGTCTTCCGGCGAAATCGAAAAACTCGAGCGACGCTGGGCCGAGAACCAGCTCGGACTGACCTTCGCTCCCCTGGCTGAGGCCTACCGGAAGGCGGGGGATCCCGACCGGGCGCTCCTGCTCCTGGAGGCGGGCCTGGCCCAGCATCCCAACTACATCCCGGCGCATATCGTCCGGGGCCGTTGCCACCTGGATGCCCAGGCGGACGGCCCGGCGGAACTGTCGTTTCTGCGGGTGACCGAGCTCGACCCCGAAAACGTCATCGCGCTCAAGAGCCTCGCCGAAATCTCCGAGCGGGCCGGCCGGCTTCCCGAAGCGATGCGCCGCCTTCAGCTCCTGCTCGATGTCGATCGGAACAATGAAGAAGCCCGGGGCCAGCTCGACCGGGTGCGCGAAGTCTACGCAGCCACCAGCGCCGCGCCCGCGGTGCCCGCGCCGGCCGTGGAAGAGCCGCTCCCGGTGATGGAGGAGCTGGAGCCGGCTGGAGAAGCCGCGCCGGTGGCGGCAGCCCCCGAGGTGCTGGAGCCGGTGATGAAGGCGGAGTCGTTCGCCCCACCGGCCGAGGCCGAGCCGGTCTACGAATACATGCTTCCCAATGACTCGGAGACCTTGTTGCCCTCCGAGGAGGGGATCGAGGACATCATCCTCGCCGAGGAAACCGAGCTCGAGGTCCGCGAGCAGGTCGAGGAGCCGGTAACGGCCGCCGATTCCTACGGGCTCGAAGCCCCGCCCGTCATGATGGACACGGCGCTCCCCATCGTGGATATCCAGCCGCCTCCGCCGCCGGACGATTCGTACGAATCGTTCCTGCCGCCGCCTCCCGAGCCGCCGCCGGCTGTCGAAGTCGCCGGCTTCGAGCCGGAACCGGCGCCGGTCTGGGAAGAACCCGCGGAGGCGGCCGTCGAATCCATTACCGCGCCCCCCGAAGCACTGTTCCAGCCGGTCGGCGCACACATCGAGGAGCCTGAACCCGAGTCCGAGCCCGAGCCCGAACCAGAGGCCGAACCCGAAGCGGAGTCGGAGCCCGTCGATCTTCCGACCCGCGAGCCGGAGCTGGTGGTGACCGAGACGATGGCGGAGATCTTCCTGCGCCAGGGTCACCGGGAGCTGGCGCTCGCGGTGTACACCCAGCTTTCGCTGCGCGATCCGGACAACCGGCGCCTCGCCGAGGTCGCGGCCGCTCTCTCTGAAGAGCTGGCCCCACCGGCGCCGCCGCCTCGGCCCGAAGAACCCGCCCCGCGCTACGCGGCCGCGGAGACCGGGGGACGCTCGGTGCAGTCGCTGTTCGGCGCGCTGCTCTCGGCCAGCCGGCCCGCGGTGGCGACCGCGATCCATCCTCCCGCGTTCGAAACGCCGCGCCGCCCCACCGGCGAGCCGACCCGCCCGGCGCAGGAGCCGCTCAGCCTGGGTGCGGTATTCGGGGACGAGGCCGCGCCCGCGGGACCTGCATCGCCGCCGGTGTCCGCGGGAAGCGAGCCGAGCTTCGAGGAGTTCTTTGCCCCGGGATCGTCGGCCGACGCGGAGCTGCCCAGGACCCCCGAGCAGGACCCCGCCACCGCGGCGTCACAGGTCCCCGAGGATCTGGAGCAGTTCAACGCCTGGCTGCGCGGTCTCAAGCGCTAGATGCGGGTTACGGTTCTCAACGGCCCGAACCTCAATCTCCTCGGTACCCGCGAACCAGCCATCTACGGCACGGCGACCCTCGCGGACATCGAAGCGATGCTTCGCATCGAGGCGGCCCGGCTGGGCGCCTCGCTCCGCTTTCTCCAGACCAACCACGAAGGCACCCTGGTCGACGAGATCCAGGCGCTCCCGGCCACCGCAGACGGACTGATCCTCAACGCGGCGGCCTACTCCCATTCCAGCCTGGCCATCCGTGACGCGCTGCTCGCGGTGGCGGTACCATTCGTGGAAGTGCACCTCACCGATGTCGCCTCGCGCGAGCCGGCCCGCCGCCAGCTCCTGTTCGCCGACCTGGCCCTGACGGTCATCACCGGGAAGGGGCCGGAGGGTTATCGGCTCGCCCTCGAGGCGCTCTGCCGGCATCTCGGTGTCCGGTGACGCCCGGCCGGACCGGCAGGCCGCGGTGCGCCGCCGCCTGGACGAGCTCGGGCTCGATGGGCTCCTGGTCTCGTCCCACCCCAACATCCGCTATCTGAGCGGTTTCACCGGCTCAGCGGGACTGCTGCTGATTTTTTCGGACCGCACCCATCTGCTCACCGACTTTCGCTACCGCGAACAGGCCCCGGAGGAGACCCGGGGCGCGGCCGAAGTCGGGCTGGAAGGCAGCGACCTGTGGGACCGGGTGCGAAAGACGCTCGAGACCCGGGGCCGGCACCGGCTCGGGTTCGAGCGCGACCACCTCACGGTGCGGGACGCCGACCGGCTCTCGCGGATGGATGCGGCGGAGCTGGTTCCCACAGCGGAGGTCGTGGAATCGGAGCGGGCCATCAAGGATGCCGGAGAAGTCGCCGCGATCCGCGCCGCAGCGGAGCTGGCCCACGGCGCGCTGGCCGAGCTGCTTCCCACCATTCAGGTGGGCGAGAGCGAGCGGGAGATCGCCGCGCGGCTCGAGTTTGCCCTCCGGCGTCGGGGCAGCGAGTGGCACCCCTTCCAGACCATCGTAGCGGCGGGGCCGCGCAGCGCGCTTCCCCACGCGCGCGCCACCTCCCGGCCGGTGGGCCGGGGGGAGTGGCTCCTGCTCGACTTCGGGGCCGAGCTCGACGGCTACTGCGCCGACCTCACCCGCACGGTTGTGGTGGGGACCGCCGCGGACGGGCGGCAGCGGGAAATTTACCGTATCGTTGCGGAGGCACAGCGGGCCGCCATCGCCGGGCTTCGCCCCGGGATGTCGGGGCGGGAAGGGGACGCGCTGGCGCGGGACGTCATCGAGACCGCGGGCTACGGCGAAGCGTTCGGCCACTCCCTGGGGCACGGACTCGGGCTGGAGGTGCACGAGGCCCCCAGGCTGGCCCGTACCGCCCCCGAGCCGCTCCCGGCGGGAGCCGTAGTCACCGTGGAGCCGGGCATCTATCTTCAAGGCTGGGGCGGGGTGCGGATCGAGGATGACGTTCACCTCACCGCGGACGGCGCCCGCTGCCTCACCGACGGGCGCACCGAGCTGCTGGAACTTCACTGATCCATAACCTTCACGTCTCCCCGGCCTTGCCGAGAGCGCATGCATACATGAAACCGGATGAGATGAAGGATCTCGCGCAGCTCATGCAGAAGGTTCCGGGGGTGCGGGGCATCGATTTCAAGGACGTGAAGCGGCTGGTCGAGCTGCTCCAGCAGTCCCCGGAAATCGGATCGATCGAGCTCAAGGGCTGGTTCGGCACCGGGGTGGTGCTCACCCGGACCGGCGCGGCGTTTCCCTTCGCGGCACCGCCGGTGATGCCGGCGCACCCGGCGGCCCCCGCGCCGCTTCCCCCCGCCGGGCCGGACGCCGGTCGCGGGCCCGGGAGCGCGGGCGCCGGGGTGTCCCCGCTCAAGGAAATCAAGTCGCCGATGGTGGGAACCTTCTACGCTTCGCCGGAGCCGGGCGCGGAGCCCTATCTCAAGGCAGGCACCCGGGTGGCGGCGGGGCAGACGGTCTGCATCATCGAAGCGATGAAAATCATGAATGAGATCGAAGCGGAGTTCGGCGGGGTCATCCGGGAAGTCTGTGTCGAGGATGCCCAGCCGGTCGAGTTTGGCCAAGTCCTCTTCAGGGTGGATCCCCATGGCTGATTTGCCAGGGCTCGAGGCTCCCGCGGCCGCGGCGCCGTTCAACTTCAAGCAGGCCATCTCCCAGATGGTGCAGCGGGGCGGATCGGACCTGCACCTGAAGGTGGGACGGCCTCCCACGGTGCGGGTCAACGGCGACCTGCTCGCCCTCCCGATGCTGCCGGTGCGCCCGGAGGAGCTCAAGCATCTCGCCGAGCAGATCATGACGCCGCGGCAGGTGAAGGAATTCGCCGAGAAGAAGGAAGCCGACTTCGCCATCGGGGTGCCGGGGGTGGGCCGGTTCCGGACCAACATCTATCAGCAGCGGGGCACCTTGGCATTCGCGCTGCGGGCGATTCCCTACGAGGTCCACAACATCAAGGAGCTGCACCTGCCCGAGGTGCTGGAAACCATCGCGCTCAAGCCCCGCGGCCTGGTGCTGGTGACCGGGATCACCGGGTCGGGTAAATCCACCGCGCTGGCCGCGATGGTGAACCACATCAACCGGCACCGCCGGGTGAACATCATCACCATCGAGGACCCGATCGAGTTCCTCCATCGCGACGCGATGGCCAATATCGCCCAGCGCGAGGTGGGCAGCGACACCCTGTCCTTTGCCTCGGCGCTCCGCCACGTGCTGCGGCAGGATCCCGACGTGATCCTCCTCGGCGAGATCCGGGACAGCGACACCCTGGATACCGCGCTCAAGGCCGCCGACACCGGCCACCTGGTGTTCTCGACCCTGCACACCACCGACGCGACCCAGTCGATCAGCCGGATTCTCTCCTTTTACCCGCCGCACCAGCAGGCCGAGATCCGGGCCCTGCTTTCGACCGCGCTGGCGGCGATCGTCAGCCTCCGGCTGGTGCCCCGGGCCGACGGCCGGGGCCGGGTGCCCGGCTGCGAAGTGCTGATCAACACCGCCGCGGTGGCCGAGAACATCCGGTCCATCGAGGCATCGCTCAACATTCCCGACCTGATTGCCGACGGCTCGGTGTCCTACAAGATGCAGAGCTTCGACCAGTCGCTGATGACCTGGTACAAGGCCGGGGTCATCAGCTACGAGAGCGCGCTGCACTACGCCACCAATCCCAGCGAGTTCGCCCTCAGGGCGGCCGGGGTCACCGGGACGTCGGACCGCACCTTCAGCGATCCGGAGGAGGCAGTGCAGAACCCGCAGGGGATGATGCGCGACGTGCTGCCCTGATGTTCAACAAGGTGCTTATAGCTAACCGCGGCGAGATCGCGCTGCGGGTCATTCGCGCATGCCGGGAGCTGGGCGTCCAGACCGTCGCGGTGTACAGCGAGGCCGACCGGGAGTCGCTCCACGTGCGGTTCGCCGACGACGACGTGTGCATCGGCCCGCCGCCGGGCCGGCAGTCCTACCTGAACATTCCCCGGATTATCGCGGCCGCCGAGATCACCGGGGCCGACGCGATCCATCCCGGCTACGGCTTCCTGGCCGAGAACGCCGAGTTCGCCCAGATCTGCAAGGCTTCGAACATCACCTTCATCGGTCCTACCGCCGAGCAGATCCAGGCGATGGGCGACAAGGCCTCGGCCCGCCGGCTGGCCCGGGACGCCCAGGTGGCCACGGTTCCCGGCTCCGAGGGGATCCTGGCCTGCGCGGACGACGCGATCGCCGTGGCCGAGGAGATCGGGTTCCCGGTCATCATCAAGGCGACCGCCGGCGGGGGCGGGAAGGGGATGCGGATCGCCCACGACGGCGAGCAGTTCGCCCAGCTCTTCGGTCTGGCCCAGAACGAGGCCCTCTCGGCCTTCGGCAACGGCGACGTCTACGTGGAGAAATACCTCGAGCTCCCCCGCCACGTGGAGCTCCAGGTGATGGGTGACGGCTTCGGACGGATCGTGCACCTGGGCGAGCGCGACTGCTCGGTGCAGCGGCGGCACCAGAAGCTGATCGAGGAGAGTCCCAGCCCGGCGGTGACGCCCGAGCTGCGGCTCCGGATGGGCGAGGCCGCGGTCGCGCTCTCCGCCGCGATCGGCTACGTGGGTGCCGGCACCATCGAGTTCCTGCTGGACACCGACGGATCGTTTTACTTTATGGAGATGAATACCCGCATCCAGGTCGAGCATCCGGTGACCGAAATGGTGACCGGATTCGACCTGGTGAAGGAGCAGATCCGGGTGGCCGCCGGCGAGCCGCTCAGCTTCCCCGCCGACCTCAACGGGCTGCGCGGCCATGCCATCGAGTGCCGGGTGAACGCCGAGGATCCGGCCCGGAACTTCCAGCCCTCCCCGGGCCAGATCACCGCGTACCATCCACCCGGAGGTCCCGGGGTCCGGGTCGATACCCACGTGTACGCGGGATACACCGTGCCGTCGCACTACGATTCGCTGCTGGCCAAGGTGATCGTACACGGGCGGGACCGCGCCGAAGCACTGGCGCGGATGGGCCAGGCGCTGGACAGCTTCATCCTCGAGGGCGTGACGACCACCATTCCGTTCCTCGCCCGGGTAATCCGCTCGCCCGCGTTCGTCTCGGGCCGGGTGGATACCCGCTTCCTCGAACGCGAGAGCCACCTGCTCCAGCCCGACGTATGAAGCTCGACGTGATCTTCTCTCCCGCCGGCCTCTCCCCCGCCGAGGTCGCGGGCCGGCCCGTCTTCGTGATCGACGTGCTCCGCGCCACCACCACCATCTGCGCCGCCTTGCATAACGGCGCGCGGGCGGTAGTGCCGGTGGCGACGGCCGAGGAAGCCATGCGGCTTGCCCAGACCCTGGGGCCTCATGACGTGGTCACCGCCGGAGAGCAGAATTCCGAGCGGATTCCCGGCTTCACGGTAGGGAACAGCCCGCTGGAGATGACCGAGGCGATGGTACGGGGCAAGACGCTGGTGATGACCACGACCAACGGGACCCGGGCGCTGCTGGCGTCGCAGAATGGGTCCGAGGTCTACATGGCCGCGGCGGCCAATCTGAGCCTGGCCGGGGCCCGGGCTCGCGAGCTGCTGCGCTCCCAGCGGGATCTGGTCATCCTCTGCGCCGGCAAGGAATCGAGCTTCGGGCTGGACGACGCCTATGCCGCCGGCCGGCTGGTGCTGGAGGCGCTGGAGGGCCGCCGCCGGCGCAAGGGACTCAATGATGCCGCGCTGGTGGCGGTGGATCTGGTCCGGCGCTACGGGGACCGCTGGGACCGTCCCTTCACCTTTTCCGCGGCGGGGCGACAGCTCGCCCTCCTGGGGATGCAGGCCGACGTCGCCGAGGCGGCGCGGGAGAATGCCTACCCGGTGCTTCCGATTTTTCACGACCGGCGGATTACCGTCGCTTCCGCCGGCATGCCCACCGTCGTGCTGTGAGACCGGAAGACCGCCGGCGCCTGGGCGCGATCGCGGCGCTGGTCATCGGGATCTTCATCGGCCTCACCCTGATCCGCGCCGTGCCCACCGGTCCGCTGGGCCGCGGGCTGGGCGCGCTGCTCTGGCGGAGCCTGGGCGCCGGCGCGGTGGGACTGCCGTTGCTCGGTTTCGGGCTGGCGCTGGCCGGCTTCGACCGAGTTCCGCGACTTGATATGAAGCGAGTGGGGGCGCTGCTGGGCGGTCTGGCCCTCCTGGTTCCCTTCACCATCGCGGTGATCACGGACGTGCCCGCCGCCGCCTTCGATCCTCCGCTCTCGGAATGGGAGCTCTCGGCCCGGGCCAGCGGACTCCTACCCGGACTCGCGGCGCGGGGAGTGCTGCAATTGATCGGGCAGCCCGGCGGACTGTTGCTGGCCTTTCTGCTGCTCTCCGCGCTGACGCTGGCGACGCTGGCGTGGCATCCGTTGCGGAGGTTCGAGGCTGGGACGGGAGGACGGGAGGACGGTAGGACGGTAGAACCGCAGCGAGTAGCGACTAGCGAAGAGGGTGAGGAGGAGGAGCTGCCGGCCGCGTTTCGTTCCCCTGCGAAAAAGCGCGAGCGGAAGGCGGTTTCCCCTACCGTCCTACCGTCCAGCCGTCCAGCAACCGCCCACGACAAGCTGCTCCCCCCCATCGATCTCCTCTCCGCCCCGCCGCCTCAGGACACCGCGGCGGACACGGCGCAGCTTGACCGGCTGGGCCAGGCGCTGCTGGAGACGCTGCGCACCTTCAAGGTCGAGGGCACCATCGCGGGCCGCACCAGCGGGCCGGTGGTCACCCAGTTCGAGATCGTGCCGGCGCCCGGGGTGAAGGCGGGCCGGATCATCTCCCTG
>Ga0209485_1000485_pt1 | contig 11237 bp, 10 predicted proteins | sample NCAS100_FD_187516 | JGI IMG/M metagenome (GOLD analysis project Ga0209485, IMG submission 187516) | Agricultural soil microbial communities from Utah to study Nitrogen management - NC AS100 (SPAdes) (version 2) | ecosystem: Environmental > Terrestrial > Soil > Agricultural land | place: USA... | reverse complement strand
ATTTTCCCCGCTTCAGCGCCGCGCGTCCGGCCACGACGACGCCGGTGACCAGGGCCGCCTTGCCCACTCCCTTGAGCACGGCCTTGGTCGTGCGGGCCCGGCGGCGGCGGCGGGCGGCGTCGCCCAGCTTCACCAGGGTCTCATCGCCGACCAGCGCCAGCTTGCTGGCGGCCTTGCGTCCCGCCACCGCCGCCGCCGCCGCCGCCGTCTTGAGTTCCGCCTCGATCTTCTTCCGCTTGATGCGCATGATGGATCCTTGGGTCAGTGAGAGTCCTAGACGCCCTTGATGCCGCGCCGGGCGGCGACTTCCCGAACCACGACCTGGGCCGCAACAACGCCCCCCGCCACCAGCCCTGCCTTCAGGGCTTTCTTGCCGATCTGCTTGGCAACGGTGGTCTTCTTGCGAAGCTTGCGTTTCGCGGCGGCGGCCTTGATGCGCTGCGTGAGTCTCGCCATGGCGTTCTCCGATTGGATGAGCCATCAGCCATCAGCCATCAGCGAATGAAGGCTGAAGGCTGAAGGCTGCAGGCTCCAGTTACTGCGCTACCAGCTGTCCCCGGAGCTCGCCACCGGGGTTCGCCACCGTGTGCACGTTGACGTACGCGTTTCCGGATCGGATTGCGGCCGCGAGGGTTGCAAAGGTCTCGCCACCCACCACCGAGGAGCCTGCCGCGGTGCCGGCGGCAAGCACTCCGGTAAACAGGCCGGTCGCCGGCGCTGTGGCCAGCAGGCTCAGCGCAAAAACGGGATTGTCCTGACTGGTGGATCCCACGTGAATGTGGGCCATGGTTGGGCTGAGCAGGTTGGTGACCGACACGTTGAAGGTGATGGTGGAATTGGCGTCGTTGATGGTCACCGTCGAGGTCCCGGTCGCGGTCGTGGTGACCGGGGGCCGTTCGGCCGCGCCGGTCAGCGTCGCGGTGAAATTGGTCTCGAGGTCGGGTCCGGTTTCGTCGTCGGAACAGGCGACGGCCCCGACGAGGAGCAAGGCCGAGGTCAGGGTCCCGGCAGAAAGCTTGCGAAACATGATGTGCGCCTCCCAATAGGCTGATTGTCGTTCCTTCGATTGGATGACGATCAGGGGAGCGCCAGCCTCACACCCGAATGATCAAGTTGGAAGGAACAGATCCTGTTGCACGAAAGTGACCGGGAACGATCCGAATCTCAACGCTCCTGGCCGGCGGGTCGTAGGGTGAGAGTCCACGCGGGTCTCCTCCACGAAAGCCCACCGGCATGAAGACGCTGGCTCTCCTGATTTCCCTCGCTGCCCTGGCCTCGTCGGCGGGCGCCCAGGGCGCACCCACCGTCCCGATTCGGCTTACCCTGGCGGCGCAAGGGAACCAGGCGCGCTTCGTGGTGCGGGAACAGCTGGCGGGCGCCGAGCTGCCCAACGATGCGGTAGGGGTGACCAGCGCGATCACCGGGGGCATCACACTCGATGCTCGCGGGATGGTGGACTCCTCCGCGTCGCGAATCAGCGTGGATCTCACCACCCTGACCAGTGACCGCTCCCGCCGGGACAATTTCATCAAGCGACGGACCATCGTCACCGATTCCTTCCCGACGGCGGAGCTGGTCGTCACCGGCATCAGGGGCCTGCCCGCGACCCTTCCCGCTTCGGGCACCATGACCCTGGTGCTCACCGGCAACCTCACCATTCACGGGGTGACCCGGCCCAGCACCTGGGACGTCACCGCCCGGGTCGAAGGCGAATCCATCCTCGGCCAGGCGGTGACCCGGATCAAGTTCGGGGATTTCGGCATGACCCAGCCCCGGGTGGCTATCGTGCTGAGCGTGGTAGACGACATCCGGCTGGAGTACGACTTCCACTTCGTGCGGGAAGCGTCGCCCGGCAGCCGCTGACTCGGTCCGGGTGACCGAAACGATCAGGGCCGGCATTCGCCGGCCCCTGATGTTTCAGCGGGATTGCTTCGGCGGCTCCGCCGCCTCGCAATGACTACATCGTACCTCCGCCACCGCCCAGCGTGAGCGAGATCCCGGCCGCCAACGGGATGAGGGCTATGCCGGAGGCGCCGAGGTAGCGAGCCTCGACCCAGAATCTGGCCTTTTCGTTGAGCCGGAAGGACAAGCCCACCGCACCGGTGTACCCGAACTCGTTCTCGGTTGACTCCAGATCGGCGTCGGCGTCGACATCGGTCCGGAACTGAGCCCCGAGCATTCCGACGCCCGCCAGGACGTAGGGATTGATCTTGGCGTCGTCGGCGCCGAAGCTGTAGCCCAGCGCGCCCATGAACGCGATGATGTTGGTCTTTTCCTTGGCGTTGGGATTAATGAGATTGTCATGGGAGTGGCTTCCGAAGAAGCCCTCCGCCTCGATGAACAGGCCCTTCGAGCCGATGTCCAGTCCGATCCCGCCCTGCAGGAGCCATCCGTTCTTCGCGACGTCGCCGAAGTCCCCGGTCGCGAACGATGGGCCTCCTCCGAAAAAGATGTTGGCCTGCGCATCCGCCCGCGACGTAACCGCCGTCAAAGCGAGCGCGCCGAGAACCATCGGAACCGCGAACCGTCTCATGGGGCCTCCAAGGGGGGAAGGGTGCGGGAATCCGCCCTATAACTGTGGCGAGAGACTGATAGTCGGTCAAGACCCGAACTTGACTTCCAGCCCCGGGCCGCGATGCTCCATGCCTAGGAGGTAGCCCCGTGTTCCGTTCCCGGTTGTCGCTGGCGCTGCTCGTCGTCGCCCTCGTGGCGCTCTTTTTCCCGACCTTTACCACCCTGCTGACGGACTGGTGGTGGTTCCGGGAAATCGGCTACCAGGTGGTCTTCACCCGGGAACTCACCACCCGGCTCCTGCTCTTTCTGGGGGTCGGCGGGCTCACCGCGCTGGTGCTCTGGGTGAACCTCCGGATGGCCCAGCGGGGGGTGGTGCCCAACCCGACCGTCTTCCGGATCGGGGAGTCCGCCCAGCAGGTGGACGTGACCTCCGGGCTGCGGCGGGCGTCGCTCCCCATCGCCCTGGTGGTGGGGACCCTGGCCGGTCTGGCAGGAACGGCGGGCTGGACCCTGGTGCTCCGGATGATTTACCGGACCCCGTTCGGGGTGAGCGACCCTGTCTTCGGGCGGGATATCGGTTACTACATCTTCACTCTCCCGGGTGTGGCCGCCGCGCTGGGGCTCCTCTCGGGACTCGCGGGCCTGACCCTGCTCCTCCTGGTCCCGCTGTATTACATCCGGCGGGACATCGTGATTCTTCCCCGCCAGCTTCGGATCGAGCCCAGTGCCGGGCGGCACCTCGCCATCCTGATGGCGGCGATGTTCGTCCTGACCGCGGTCCGGCTCTGGTTCGTGGATGCGCCGAGCCTGCTGTATTCGACCACCGGTCCGCTGGTGGGGGCGAGCTATACCGACCTCCACGCCAGATTACCGGCGATCCGGATCACCGCCATCCTTGCGCTGGTCGCGGCCGTCCTGGTGCTGGTGGGCGCAGGACGGCGACGGCTCGATCGCTTCGGGCTCATCGCCGTGCTGGGGTATCTGGGTGCGGTGGTGCTGGGTCGGGGGGCGTTCCCCCTGCTGATGCAGAAGTTCATCGTGGCGCCGACCGAGCTGACCCGGGAGACGCCCTACCTGCGGCATCACATCGCCGCCACCCGGCAGGCCTGGGGGCTCGACAGCGTGGAGACCCGGGAGCTGGACGGCGAAGCCGACCTCACCGCGGCCGACCTCCGGGCCAACACCGCCACCATCGAGAACGTGCGGCTCTGGGACCGGGAGCCCCTGCTCCAGACATTCGGCCAGCTCCAGGAGATCCGGACCTACTACGACTTCATCTCGGTGGACGACGACCGGTACTGGATCGACGGGAAGTACCGGCAGGTGCTGCTCTCACCCCGGGAGCTCAACGTCGCGTCGCTGCCGACCCGCACCTTCATCAACGAGCACCTGACCTTCACTCACGGGATGGGCATTACCCTCGCCCCGGTCAATCAGGTGACCACCGAGGGGCTCCCGGTGCTCTTCATCCAGGACCTGCCGCCTGCTTCCAGCGTGGCGCTGCCGATCACCCGGCCGCAGATCTACTACGGTGAGCTCGCCAACGAGTATGTGTTCGTGAACACCCGGCAGCGGGAGTTCGACCATCCCTCGGGCGAGGCCAACGTCTACGCGGCCTACCAGGGAACCGGCGGGATCCCGGTCGGCGGGATGCTGCGCCGCACCCTGCTGGCGGCGCGGTTCCGCTCCTCCAAGATTCTCTTCTCCCAGGACATCACCGCGGAAAGCCGGGTGCTGTTTCACCGTGAAATCGGGGCCCGGGTGCGGAAGGCGCTGCCGTTTCTCGAGTTCGACCGGGACCCCTACCTGGTGCTCGGCGCCGACGGCACCCTGCAGTGGATCCTCGACGCCTACACCGCGACGTCGGGATATCCCTACGCCCAGCGGCTGGGCGACAACACCAGCTACATGCGGAACAGCGTCAAGGTGGTGGTGGACGCCTACCAGGGCTCGGTGCGGGCCTATCTGAGCGCGCCGGACGATCCGCTGATCCGGACCTGGGCCCGGATTTTCCCCGGGATCTTCGCGCCGCTTTCCAGCATGCCCGCCGACTTGCGGGCCCATTTGCGCTACCCGGACGATCTCTACCGGGCCCAGACCACCATGTACACCACCTACCACATGGTCGCGCCGGAAGACTTCTATCACCGCGAGGATCAGTGGCAGATCCCCATGGTGACCCGGGGCGACGGCTCGGTCCCGTTCATGCGCCACATCATCATGCGGCTGCCGGATGAGGCGAAGGCCGAATTCATCTACATGGTGCCGTTCACCCCCCGGGGAAAGGACAACCTGGCGGCGTGGATGGTGGCCCGAAACGACGGGGCGGAGTACGGAAAGCTGCTGGTCTACCGGCTGTCGCGGCAGAGCCTGGTGTTCGGCCCCCAGCAGATCATCAACCGGATCAATCAGGACACCGATATCGCACGGCAGGTGTCGCTGTGGGACCAGCGGGGATCCCAGGTCATCCGGGGCGACCTGCTGGTCATCCCGATCGAGCAGTCGCTCCTCTATGTTCAGCCGCTCTATCTGCGGGCCGAGGGAGGGAAGATCCCCGAGCTCAAGCGGGTGATCGTGGCCTATCAGAATCAGGTGGTAATGGGGGAAACCCTGGACGGTGCGCTGGCGGCGCTGTTCGGCGGCGGCCCGGCGCCCCGGGAGCAGACCATTGTCTCGGCGGGGGCGGACACCGTCACCGCCGGGTCGGCGGAATTCCGGGCGCTGGCGGCGACCGCGCGGGGTCACTACCAGGCGGCCCTCAGCGCCCAGCGGGAGGGCGACTGGGCCCGCTACGGCGAGGAGATCCGCAAGCTGGGCGAGGTGCTGGCCCGGATGGGCGATCGACCCCGGTGAGGCGGGGAAAATTGGGGAACGGGGAAAATTTGGGGAACGGGGAAGACTGGGGGAACGGAACTGAGGGCTGCCGGCTGAGGGCTCACATCCGGAAGACGTAGCTCACTTTGCCGAAGAACCCGTCCACCGTCCGGCTCAGGTCGCCGAACCGGAACTGTTCCGGCTCCCGCATGGTCGAGCCATAGCCCAGGTAGACCAGGGTTCCCGGGGTGGGGCGATAGCTGAACAGCCAGTCCATCCGGAATTCGTTGCTGCTGCCGCCGGGATCCTTGACCCCGCCGATCAGGATGGGCCGTCCCAGCCGGTCCACCAGCGGCGCCCGTTTCTGCGCGGCGTACTGGCCCACCAGCCGCAGAAAGAGCGCCCGATTCACCTGGTATTCGACTTTGATACGGGGAATGGTCTCGCTGGATGAGCGGGACCCGTCGCGGCGTCGGTTGAGGACCAGCCGGCTCATCTGGAGGGTGGTACGGAGGGCGGCGGTCGGGCGGAGATCCACCGAGCCGTCGATCCGGAGGCTGGTCCCCGGTGCCGCCTCCTGGAAGATCGGGACCCGTCCCGCGCTGACGCTCGCCGTCGCGGTGAAGCGCCGGAACGTGGGCGTGGTCACCCGCAGCTGGCCGCCCCACTGGTTGCGCTCCGGGCCCGGCACCGTGAACGCCACGGTATCGAGCGCGGTGCCGGTGCCGGTCTCCACCGAGAACTGGCTGTAGGGTGCCGGCTGGTAGCTGAAGAAGTTGCGGCTCAGGGCGCCCCCGATCTGCCAGCCGCCCCGGAGCGTCGCGCTGGGATTGAGAAACTCGCCGCCTTCGATGGGCCCCGCGCCGAGCTCGGAGTATTCCCAGATCCGAGTAAACCCGATGAAGGTGCCGTAGGTCTGCACCGTCGCTCCGGGTTTGCCGTAGAAGCTCAACCGATTGAAGAGGCTGGCGTTCACGATTCCGGTGCGATTCACGAATCCCGCCGCCGCGTTGAAATCCGGACTGATGGCCTGCAGGCTGTAGTGGAAACCCCAGCCCCGTCCGGTCCGGTCCCAGACCGCCTGGAGCAGCGGCCCGCTCCGCCCGGTGCCGCCCCGCTCGGTCCAGGATTGGGCCGCCTGGAATTCGAGGTAGTAGAGCCGGGAGTGATAGAGCCGGAGGTCGAGGCCGCCCAGGCGGGAGTGATCGGGTCCCTCCTCCCGGGTGGTGAACACTGCTCCGGCGGTGCCGCCGATGGGGAGATCGTTGCGGAGCCGGACGATGCCGAAGAGCGGGGTGTGCGCCCCGCTCAGGGAATAGGCCTGGTCGTCGGCGACCAGCATGGTGGCCACGCTGGTGCGTCTCAGCTTCCCGGCCAGCTTGGCGCCGCCCCGAGGGGCCACGATGCTGCGGGTGTAGATGAGCTGATTCGGGGTATCGAACAGCTCGAGCCCGTCGAGAAAGAAAGGCCGCTTTTCCGGATAGAAGAGGGCGAAGCGCTCGTTGAGCACCACCTGGCCGACATCCGCCTCGACCTGGCTGAAGTCGGGATTCCAGGTGCCGCTCATGGTCAGGTTCTGCCGGATCCCCCAGCGGACATCGGCCCCGAACTCGCCCCCCTCGTCGTACTGCCAGGCATCGGGGACGACGCGGCTCCCGTTCAGTCGGCCGGTTACAGTCGGGGTGAGGTCGAGCACCAGCCCGCGACGCAGATCGCGCAATCCCTCGAGCGTTCCCGATTGTCCCAGGAAGCTCGCGCTGGCCCGGACCGCGGGAGTCCAGGTGTCCTGGAAGCCGGTGTGCTGGACCCGGCGCAACACGTTGATGCCCCAGACCTGCTCGTTCCGGTCCTGGTAGCTGAGACTCTTGAAGGGGATCCGGATCTCGACTTCGTAGCCCCCCTCGACCACCCGGCCGCGCGACTCGAAGACGTAGTCGGGATTGAGATCCACGTTGCCTTCGAGCGGATTGATGTTCTGGGTGCCGCCCCCGGCGGCGGAGCGCCCGCCCGCCCCTCCGCCGAACTGATCGCTCCGGGTGCCGTCCTGCTGGACACCCAGCGGGTTCACGCCGAAGAGAAAGGCGAGCCGGCGGTCGTTGTGGGTGTCGAGGAGAATCTGGACGTTGTCTTCGCTGGTGATGTTGTCGCGGTTGGCCCGGGTGGCCCGCACCACGTCGCCGTGCAGCTCCCGGGCGCGGATCCCGAACCAGATCGCGTCGGGTCCGTACCAGACCAGCACTTCGGTCGGCTCCTCCGCCGGACGGCCGTCCACCGGCTGGTACTGGGAAAACCCGGTGAGCCGGGCCGCGCGGCTCCAGACCGCCTCGTCGAGCCGTCCGTCAATGACCGCGGCCGGGCCTGACTGGGAGGATTCGATCCGGGGGACGGTGACGCGGGTACGATGATCCCGGCCGCTGAAGGCGGGGACGGTGTCCTGGACCAGCGCCAGGGACAAGATGGCGATGAGATGCATGGGGCGGGAAATGTACTACGCAGGGGGCAGGGGGCAGAGGTCAGGGGTCAGGAGGACTGAAGCCCCCTGACCCCTGATTCTGATCTCTGACCTCTGACCTCTCGCTACTCGTCCTCCCCGTCGGCGTCGTCGTCCTCGAATGCGTGGAACGACTGCCGGATGTTCTGTTCAATGCGGGAGCGGTCCTGCTGGGTGAGCGCGGCCGGATCGAGCAGCGCGTTGCCGCCCTGGTCGAGGAACCAGCTGCCCACGTCGAGGAGCAGGGTCAGACCGACTTCGCCGTCCTCCACCACCTCGACCGGCTCGGAGAGGGCGACCCTCACGACCTCGGTGAGATCAGTGGTGAAACTGAAGGGGGTGCCGTTGAAGGTGCCGTTGACCCGGATGCTGATCCCGTTGAAATCGGGATTGGCCCCGATGAACGCCACGTCCTCGGTGCTGTTGCTCGGCTTGTGGATCTGGAGCATCAACTCGTCATAGGTGCCGGCCGGAAGATCCACGGTGAAGGTCGGATCCGCGCCTTCATCCACCGGCGGATCCAGCAGCAGCGGTCCGAGCCGGAGAGGAGGACACTCGTCCCCGTCTTCGGAGTCGTCCTCGATGTCGGCGGGACAGCTGCCGTCGTCCTGGCCCAGCTTGATCTTCCGGGCCACCAGTTGCACGTCGGTGATCACGATCACGTCGGGGCCCCGGGTGACCGAGACCGCGAGAGACGGGGCGGTGGTCGCGCCGGTGCCGGCGGTCGCGAGCTGAAAGACGACGGTGCCCGATTCTTCCGGGCCGGCCGGTCCATCCGAACAGGCCAGCGTGGCCGCGGCGATCAGGGTTCCCGCCAGGCATGCCGATCTTTGCATAGAAAATCTCCTCGTGGAGTGCACCTTGGGACCGGGGAAGGAGACGCGGGCCCGTCGGCCGATGACACAGGCTGAAGGGCGCGGCTCCCACGGACTTCACGGCAAGCCGCAAGCCACCCGGCGATTTCGTGTGTGCGCCGAAATGCAGCGGAGAACGTCCGACTCGAAAGAGGGAAGATGTTTGCATATCCGTCTCGGCGGCGATACGATCCGGCGAGCGTTCACCCTGGAGCGATGCATGGCGACCACACCGCGCAAATCCGTGAAGAGAGTCCAGACCCGGGCCAAGGCTACCGCCAAGGCCGTCAAGGCGAGCAAGCCGAGCCTGCGGGCCCGCGCGGCGAAAGCGGCCAAAGCGCTCAAGGCCGCGGTCGCGAAAGCCAAGGGAACCAGGGCCGCGCGCATCGCCGCGGGCGCGGTCGCGGCCAGTGCGGTCATGGCGGCGGGTTACGCCGCGGGGAAAGCCCGGAAGCCCCGGAAGAAGCGCCCCTGGTAGAGCGGTGACACGCGGGCGCGTCGCGCTCGTCGTCGGCGCGAGCGTCCTGGTCACCCTGCTCGCCGAAGTGGTCCTGCGCAACCTTACTGCGGGGGAAATGCGAGTCGAGCGCAGTATTCCCCGGAAGTACTCGGTCCACGATCCCGCCTTCGTGCGCGCCATGGGCCTCGCCCTGGGGCCCACGGTGGTGGGGGGGAACCGGATCGAGACCCTCCTCAACGGCGACGCCATCTTTCCCTCGATGCTGCAGGCGATTCGCGGCGCCCGGCGGACCATCACCTTCGAGACCTACATCTACTGGTCGGGCGAGATCGGGCGGCTCTTTGCCGAGGCGCTGGCGGAGCGCGCCCGTGCCGGGGTCCAGGTCCACGTGCTGGTGGACTGGCTGGGCGGCAACAAGATGGAGGAGCGTTTGATTACGCTGATGGAAGCGGCGGGGGTGGAATTCCGGAAGTATCGGCCACTCCGCTGGTACAACCTCCACCGGCTCAACAACCGCACCCACCGGAAGCTGCTGGTGGTCGATGGGATGACCGGGTTCACCGGCGGGGTAGGCATCGCGGAAGTCTGGACCGGCAACGGGCAGGACCCCGAGCACTGGCGCGACACCCACTTCCGGATCGAAGGCCCGGTGGTGGCGCAGATGCAGGCGGCGTTCATGGACAACTGGATCGAGACCACCGGTGCGGTGCTGCACGGGAATGAATACTTCCCCGAGCTCGCGCCCGCCGGCACCGATTCCGCGCAGCTCTTCAGCAGCTCCCCCACCGGGGGAAGCGACAGCATGGCGCTGATGTACCTGCTCGCCATCACCGCCGCCGAGCGCTCGATCGACCTGGCCAGCGCCTACTTCGTGCCCGACGATCTGGCCCGGAAGGCGCTGACCGACGCGATGGCCCGCGGGGTCCGGGTCCGGATCATCACCCCCGGCAAGCACATGGATGCGGAGACGGTGCGCCGGGCCTCCCGGTCCCGCTGGGGACCGCTGCTCTCGGCGGGGGCCGAGATCTACGAGTACCAGCCCACCATGTACCACTGCAAGGTGTTCATCGTGGACGGCCTGCTGGTCTCGGTCGGGTCCACCAATTTCGACCCCCGGTCCTTCCACCTGAACGACGAAGCCAGCCTCAACATCTACGACGCCGAATTCGCCCGGCAGGCAACCGAGGACTTCGAACGGGACCTGACCCGGGCGCGGCGGATTTCGTTGGCCGAATGGGAGAACCGCCCCCTGCGGGAAAAGATCATGGAGCGGCTGGCCTCACTGCTGGGGTCGCAGTTGTAGGAGGCAAGGAGGCGAGGAGGCAAGGGTGGGGCACATGGCCACCTTGCCTCCTTGCCGCTGTGCGTCAGTTCTTCCGCCGCTTCCTGATCTCCCGAGCCACCACCCCCGCCGCCGCGAGCGCGCCGGTCAGGATGCCGGTCTTGATCGCCTTTCGGGTCACCTTCTTCACCGTGGTGACCTTTCGCTGGACCGACTTCTTGCCCTCGGCGACCAGCACCCGGGTCTCCACCTTCTTGTAGGCCTTGCGACCGGCCCCGCCGAGCTTCTTGATCAGCTTGCCCACGTCGTCTCTCCCCTTGAGGGGGCCCTGGGGCCCGTGGCGCATCGTCGCTCCCCAGCCAAAGCTATCAAAAAACGACCCGGGCGCGATTGCTCGCGTCCGGGCCGCCTTTCCCGCGGCTTCCGGAGCTCATGATTGAAATCGAGCGTCCTGCCGCGGGCCTTCGGGGGGACTACAGCAGAGGTGACGAATCCGGGGTGCCAACCACACACGACCGGAATCGGTCACCGGCTACTTCCCGATCCCGACCAGGAGCATGAAGGTCCGGTGCTTGTAGCTCTCGCTCGAAGTGAGGGTCGCCAGCTTGAGATCCTGAAGGCCGTAGACGTAGCGCCCTTCCACCGTGATCCCGGTCCCCCGGCCCAACCGGAGCCCGGCGCCGATGACCGCGGCGTAGTCGGTGCTCTTGCGGGGCGAGGTGTCCGCGCAATCGGCGTCGTTGCCGGTGCGGCAGCGCACTTCGAAAGAGATCTGCGGCCCGGCATAAATGAACGGCCGGATGCCCGAGGTGGGGATGTTGA
>Ga0209485_1000483_pt1 | contig 11258 bp, 5 predicted proteins | sample NCAS100_FD_187516 | JGI IMG/M metagenome (GOLD analysis project Ga0209485, IMG submission 187516) | Agricultural soil microbial communities from Utah to study Nitrogen management - NC AS100 (SPAdes) (version 2) | ecosystem: Environmental > Terrestrial > Soil > Agricultural land | place: USA... | reverse complement strand
CAAGAAGGGTGACGTCGCAAGTTCCTTAGATCCGTGTTCCGGTGTTGTGCAATTATCGGTCTCGCAGTTGTGGTCGCGCTGATCGTCTATCCTGCGCAAAGCGACACGCGACCGGGCTATGCCGGCGACGAAAAGTGTCTTTCGTGTCATCCAAAGCAGAAAGAGTTTTCCCGCACCGCTCATCATCTCACTTCACGAGCAGCAACGCGTGAATCGATTGCCGGGAGTTTCGCCCCCGGCAAGAACGTGTTGAAAACTCCCGAACCCGAGTTGCAATACCACATGGAAGCTCGCAACGACGGTTTCTTTCAAACCGGAGTGGTCGGCATACCTCCGCACACGATTACGATCACGCAGCGTTTCGATCTCGTCGTAGGGTCAGGACGGAAGGGACAGACGTATCTTTATTGGGGAGGTAGTGCTGACGGTGGCAAAGTGGATCGGCTGTTTCAACTTCCGGTCTCGTATTGGACCGAGATCGCGAGCTGGGTTAACAGCCCGGGTTATGGAGATCGAGTTGTAGACTTCAGCCGGCCTGTACTTCCCCGTTGTCTCGAATGCCACGCTACATCTGCCGAACCTATTGCTGATCCGAACGCGGCCAATCGATATCAAAAAGCGAGTTTAGTGCTCGGTGTGACGTGCGAACGCTGTCATGGACCAGGCGCTCAGCATTCGTCAGTGAATTCCGTCCCTAACGCGAAGCCTGTTGACCAGGCGATCGTGAATCCAGCGAAGTTACCACGTGATCGGCAGCTTGCTTTGTGCTCGCTGTGTCATGGAGGGGTTGGAGTCGCCAAAACTCTCGTATTCTCTTTTAAGGTAGGCGATGCTTTAGAAGATCACTTGCAACTCGAGTCGCCTAAAGAAACCGAGTCGCTTGACGTTCACGGCAACCAGGTCGCGTTACTCGAACGAAGCAAATGCTTCAAGTCATCGAACATGACGTGTTCGACGTGTCACGACGTTCACATTCCACAGCGCGACGTCAAAGATTTCTCTTCCCGCTGCCTCACGTGTCACAAGGTCGAGAGCTGCGGTCTCTTCCCTCGGCGCGGCCGCACGCTTGCGGGCAAATGCGTCGACTGCCACCTCCCCAACCAAACATCCAACGTGATCTTCTCTACCCACGCCGGCGCGCGCATCCGGCCGAAGGTGCGCAATCATTGGATCAAGGTGTACTAAAATCTCGATCCGTTGTGAAGTGTCAGAGTGATAGGCGAAAGCCGATTGAACCTATTGAACCGGAATCTTCGTCCCCAGGTTCCGACGAAGCGGACTGTTTGGATAAGGCTCTGGTTGGAACTAGACTCCCGATACGCTATACCCGGTGGTGGCGTCACCCACAACGACTAAACGGTGGAACAGAACTCCGTTCTCATATGTCCCGACATAATAGAGCTCCATCCATCCGGCTTGCGCCATAAGGTATGAGTCCGCGGCAAGTCCCGTTAGGCGCCCCTGTTCTCGCTTTACTTGACTAATCATTTTGTTAAGGTCGTATTTTGTGCAGCCACCTAGTTTCTGGTTATTAAGCGTGAGCGTTCCGATGGCTGCCCCATCAGAATTCCTCTTGACGGATCCATCGGCATTCTTTGAGAATTCAAATATGAGGAGGTGGGTGCCGACGTTCTTTGCTTTGTGCTCCTTACCCTCGGCTGTGATTCTTCAAGGGTTTATTCTTAGCCTATATCACGAAGGTTCTTCGGGTAAGGCCTTTTTCCTGAAACGACATCATCTATGAACTCCAGCACGTTCTTGGACACAAAGTCGGCTGGATTAGCGCGAACAGCCTCCTCAGCCTTTTCTTTTGCTTCTCTCGACTTGTTATTAAGCAGCAGGGCAAGAGCGAGATTGGAGATCAACCCGGCGTCATTAGGCTTCAACTCAATTGCAGAGGTCGTGAAATCTTCCGCTTCTTTGCCCTTTCCCACGTTTAATGCAGAAAGAGCCGCCTCTCTCATAACATCTGGGTTCAACGGTTCAATTTGGTGGGCTCTCGTAAACCATTCCAGTGCCTTCGCATCGTCGCCCATTCGTTGATAGATCTTCCCTAATGCCCACATCGCAGACCAACTCGTCGGATTAATTGCTAACATCTGCTCAAAAAGTGAGATCGCTTTTTTCAGTTTCCTTCGCGACAACCATCCGGGTCTACGCAAAGGCTCCGGCCCTTCGAGGTGAACCTCACCTTCAAGAATTTTCCAGCCTTCTGTATGCAACCGATCGTGAAGGTTTGGTTCTTCTTTGGACTTTGAATTCATCATTTCTTCCAGGGCATTCCTCTTGCCCATCTCAATTCACCATCTTCTAAACGACCTAACTCTACTGACCCCGTTCCATAATCATGGATAAGACTGAAACGCTGGGGGTGAGCTCGAGCTAAAGACGCGAAAGAAGGACTGGTTGACGCAAGATCAACAACAAGTTTCATGGCCCTTTGCAGATCAGCCAACGCCGTCTGCTCAGTTGTATTTTCGATACGCCTGCTTGATTCAACGCTCACCTCAAGATTACCATCGGGTGCGAGCCAGAAGCTTACGCCCTCAAGGTTAAAAGAATCCCCATCACGAAGACGCTCAAGCGCCAACTCAAAGAGCTGGCCATGTGGTTCCGTCACTCGCATGCGCTACTCTAAAACCTGAACCTTGTAAATGATCCTTGCGGGACGGTCGTTCCCGACCCAAACTGGAATTCGAAGCCGCCGCCTGGTCTGCTAAAAACGTTTCCAGTCACACGTCCTGACCTGACGAGATTCAATCCGCTAAGGGTTTGGGTATCAACGGCAAACAGGGCCCGCGCAGTATTAGATTGTGGAAGGGATAGCTCTAGTTGTGCCTGCAGAGGCGTCAGTCCTCCGTTGTTCGTCATAAACAATTGCCCTCCCGGTCGTCCAAGCTGTGAACTTTGTATCAGTCCAGCTGACGCTTCATCTGTGTAGTGAAACAGGACCGGCGGCAACCTATTAGCCTGTCTGGCGGTTGCCCCAAAGGTAAAATTGAGTCCGCTACCAAAACTTCCAGCGAGGCCCCCGGCCATTCCGGCGATCCCCTTCATTAAACCATACCGCCAACCTCGTCCGACCTGATCGGCGATCTCACGGTTTACAATATTGCGCTGTTGATCGCTGAATGCGGTGCAGTCCAGACCTTGAGCTCCCAGCAGGGAGGCATATTCTTCTTCACTAAAATTTGATCTGGCAATGCGCAAAGACTCGCTTGACCCCGAATCAAGCCAGAGCACTTCATCTCTTGCTACATAATGAGAACTGTAGTAAGGATCCCAGCCCTCATCAACTTGGTCGCCGTCAAACCACATGAATGTTCGCACTCTTTCGCCGTTACCGTTGGTGCCATCTTGGTATCCCCAGATCAGTCCACTCGGGTCAACATAAACTAGCGGATTGTTTAGGACATACGCATATCGGTTCCAGCTTTGCGGCTCGGGAGGCTTGCCGCTTGATAGCATCGGATCTGGACTAGTGAATCGTCCCTGAGTGTTTGCAAAGTACCTGGCATTCGAATAGTCCAAGCCCGTCTCAACGTCCCGTTCGTATGCAGTAAATTGCTGTCGCACGCCGTCGCCACCTGCGTAGCCCATCGCGGTCGAGCGACCGCCGGTGGGGGCGAATATTTCTTCGCCGAAGGGCAAATAATCGTGGCGTGTCATGTTCGCCAGCTCACCCGTCTGATCAAAGATCATACGTGGGGTGCCAAGATGATCGGTCACCAGCCATCGAAAATTGGTCGCTGAACCGATGGTACCTGACGTCAAGACCGCGTTGGTGACAGTGCCGGCATTGCTGTAGATCGACCCACCTGCGTACAGCGGATATGTCGGTGGGAGAGTGCTGGTGCGCAGTAGGGTTCCATTCTTTCGATACTTCACCACGCCGCCTTCTATCGACACTCGCAACTTGTCGCCGGCCGTGTAAGTACCAAAGACACCGTAGACGCCAATGCCCTCGTGAATAGTTATCTGCCCATCCTCAGCGATGTGCATGCCATAGGAGATGTGTTGGTAGGCGGTGACGGAGGTGTTACTGGTCAACCCAAACGAGCGCCTCTTGTTCGTCTCAGTGACCGTGAACTCCGCATAGCCGTCACCGGAAGCTATCGACTGGCTCGAAATCGCGCCCGTGCTCCAGCCGTCACCAGCCATGGTCCGCGTCAGGTTGTTGTTGGAAATCGACACGCCCACAGCGTTGGTCCATATCGCACTATGCAAGCCAGAAGTAATGACCGCAGCGGTGACAGTGCCGGCGTTTGAGTAGATCGACGCTCCGGCGTATAGCGGATAAGTCGGTGCGAGTGTGCTGGTGCGCAGTAGGGTTCCATTCTTTCGATACTTCACCATGCCGCCTTCTATCGACACTCGCAACTTGTCGCCCGTTGTGTAGGTTCCAAAGACACCGTAGACGCCAAGGCCCTCGTGAATAGTTATTTGGCCATCCTCAGCGATGTGCATGCCATAGGAGATGTATTGGAAGGAGGTGACGGAGGTGTTACTGGTCAACCCAAACGAGCGCCTCTTGTTTGTCTCAGTGACAGTGAACTCGGCATAGCCGTCACCGGAAGCGATCATCTGACTCGAAATGGCGCCCGTGCTCCAGCCATCACCCGCCATGGTCCGCGTCAGGTTGTTGTTGGAAATCGACACACCCACAGCGTTGGTCCAGTTGACGTTCTGCGCGCCTCCGCCGCTGCCGGCTTCGGCCGTAAGCAGCAACTGACCATTGCGATAACCATATTCTTTCTGTGGATTAGGCAGCTCACCATTGGCTGGATATTCAGCGAGTAGTTCGCCGCCGAATCCATATACCTGCCAAGTCTCAACGCCATTGACCGTCCGCTTTATGCGCTGGCCCGATGGGTCGTAGCCATACAGTTGCGCCTGGTTGTTGCCACCCCAGGCGGATGTGATCTTGTTCTCGCCGTCGTAAGTGCGATTGCCGGCCCCGGTGTAAGTGTCATTCGTGAGATTACCCACGGCGTCGTAACGCATGCGTTTCTGATTCTCAGGCAGCGCCTGATCCCCCGGAGCCTGAAGGCGATTGGTAGACGCCAGTATATTGGCATCGAACTGCATTTCGTTTAGCAGCGGATTCTGCGGATTGTTTTGATTTCCGATCCACGTGCCCGTCGCATTAATAGTGCGATTGCCCCAGCGGTCGTAATCAAACTCCTGTTGCCAATCGAGTGCGGTGTTGCCGGTGTATTCATGCACGCGCTTCAATCGATTCAGACTGTCGTAGTCGTATTCCTGGTAACGCATCGTCTGACTGGGAATGTGAATCTCCTGTTTTCGCAGATTGCCGCTGTTGTCCGGCATACTCTGGCCTGAACATATGGCGGTGGTGCAGTTAGTGCTGTAGTAGTTGACGATGGCACCGCGGTCGGCGGAGTAATCAGTTGGTCCGTTGTAGCTCGTGCTGGCGCGGATTTCCGCCAGTTGTCCACGACTGTTGTAGAACAGTTTGTTGTAGACGGCCGTGTTGGTACCAAACTGTTCTTTAGTCATTCCCCCACTTGGCGAGTAAATGATTCCGGTGGAGTAGGTGCGTTGGGAGCCACCAAGGTTTCCATCGACGACGTTCAACCGGCCCGCCGGATCGTACGTGTGGTTGACAATGCGCTCTGATGGATATTTCAGTTGGATGATTGCGCCAGCCCGGTTGTAAGTAGCCTCGACTTTATAGTCCTTAGTGCCGGTCTGCTGGTACTTTCGCGTCACTCGTCCCAGGTTGTCGTAGGTGAAGTAATCGCCATTTGTTCCGACGCCATAAGTCTGGGCCACAAGCCGGCCAATCGCAGTGCCGCGTGAATAGCCCGCCGGCGCACCCGTCAAAGATTGCGCGTCATAGTAGAACTTCACTTCATCCGTTTGACCGACGCCCGACGGGAGAACAGGCTGATTGTGGACTGTATTGGACAAAGAGTCAGAACCGTTGTACCAACGCCGCGTGATTCGATTAAGAGAGTCGTATGAGTAGTGGGTTGAAACTCCGCGCGCATCCTTCCTCACTATCAGGTTACCGCTCTCGTCATATTTGTAATCGGCAGTTCCGCCCTCCGGATTCTGGGCTTGTATCAACAGGGAAAGCGAACTGTAGACGAAATCTCGTTGTTGCGTCGTAGTGGCATCACTTTGCGTAACTCTCGTGAGGTTACTCATCACATCATACGTGTAATGCGTCGGTTGATTGGGCGCCGCGACGTCACCAAGAATTCCGCTTGCGTTCGGTTCGTCGACGCGAATCAAACGGCTCAGGCCGTCGATGATGCTGCGTCGTTGTTTTTGCGTCTGATCAGAAACGGTTGTGACGTTTGCATCGTAGGCGGTCGTGACTGTCCCGGTGCCGGTGCTGTTGGACCCCCAAGGTGCGGGCAAGCTAGCACCGCCAAAAGTCTGGACTTCGATGACTTTTCCAGCATTGTCGCTTTTGCTTCTGGCCCAACCCATAGTTGGCTCGCTACTGGCTGCGGCGGACGTGGCTGCTCGGTAGGCGTTAGACACCAGCACATAACTGTTCGAACCCGAGAAACGATACCGCGTTTGCACTTTGATGCCCGTAGTTTCATCGGCTGCGGTCTGGGAAGAAGCATCTTCGAGTTGTCTGCTGAGGCGCACCCGGCCTAGCTGATCGAAGTGTTGAATTGAAACCAACTTTCCATCGCCTAATGTGTTTAGATCTGCGCGTGAAATCACGCGCCGTAGTACATCGGAATACTCGTAAGCCGTACGGTATTCCTCAGGTTTTCCTTGCGCTGATGTTATGAGTGTAGGTCGTCCAAGGACGTCAAACGTCGTCGCCGTCGAAACGTCGTTGTCGACATCCGTGACTCGGGTCACCAGACCAGTGGCCAGGTTATATTCACGAGTCTCAGTCCGTTCCTGTGCCGTTTGATAGGCAGTCTTTATCTGCGTGGGATACAGATCTGTTGCCGTACCGATCGGTCCATACGTCATGTGAGTTTTGAGACCGCGCGCGTCAGTGATGAGCGTCGGCATGCCGTACTGGTTGTATTGCGTGGTCGCCGACAGGGAGTTTCCGGTCGTGAGTGGGTTGCTATACGAACCTTTTGTGGAATCCCAACTGCGCACTTGCGTCACGTTGCCGGGAACGGATGGATTGTCGTAGGTGTACTCGGACCGACTTACCACAACTTCAGCGCCACCAGGCAATACTTTCCGAATCTCCGTCGACGCAACGGCGTTCTTCACGCGTGGCGATCCTGACGACCAATAAACATTCGTGTTGCTACCGGCAAGCTGAGAGGCGGCGGGCGTTGAGTTGAAATACGTATTCACCGTAACACGTGTCGGTGCAACAGCGGGCACACCTGTAGGCATGCCAGAAGACCGCGGCACGTCGCCATAATTTACCCAGTCGTACTCTGCTACGCGCGTGACATTCCCGTTCTTGTCGTACTTGAAGTCTTTGATCGCAGTCTTGACGTAAGTGCTTCCGCTCTTTATTGACGTGAAAACAATCTTCGGGTATGGATTGGCGCTCGCGTTGGTCGCCAGGTTATTTCGATCCCAGATAGTTTCCGTCTTAGTACCGTCCGGACCAATAGTCACTAGGTTTAGGCCGGCATTCCACGACGCAGCGGATGGGTCAATGAATCCAGTGGTAGTCACGCCGCCATCCGGCGCAGTGACGCTGCTGCCTCCGCCGGGATTAATGTCGTACGTCCAGATCTCATCAGGTGCGGGCGTTACAGTGCCGTCGTACTCCTGGTCGTAGCTGAGCACTTTGCTGGTCGGTGCATTTTGCAGGATATCGGGCGTGAAGTTAGCTACCGGGGTTCCATCCTGCGCCCACGCGTAATTGACTTGCGCACCGGAAGGCAGAGTTATCCCACTGATCTCACCCCAGCCCAGAGAGGGTACCAGCGGTTGTCCGGGAACATGATCCGGGGCGTTGTAGTGGAACTGATAAGTCAGGCCACCAGCCTGAGCGGGCGTTGTGATGGTATCTATCACTAAACGAGGGTACCCATACGGTTCAGGCTGTTGCACGTCAGGCGGGCAGTTGAGACTCTGGGCGCAGGGCCAGTAGTTTTTCAGAACACTGATCGTTTTCCACTGAATGGTCCAGACCAACGTCTCGCCAAATCCCTGCGACGTCACCGTCGAGATCGAGCGATTGAACTGGTCTCTTATTTCAGCTCCCAGCAACTCCACGTAATTGTTGTTGCGGTCGTAAAAACGTTGTGGTTCGTTATTTGGCTGATTGTTGGTTACTTTGCTACCGTCCGGAAAGTACAGCGTCCACGGATTGTCCAGCCAGGCACCCGCAGTGTTGCCGTCATGTTGAACGTCGAGCCGCAGGAAACTGCCGTCAATGCTGTAATAAGTAATAGTATTTTGAACCCACTGATTGTTGTGGCAATCGTGCCAGAATCCATCCGGCCGGATGTCAAACCAGTCGCCGAGAGGATCGTTGAAGTTGCCGTCACTCCATCCATTCGGCCGCATCTCATGACTACTGCCGTCGGGAAAGTGCAACATCAGCTTATAGCGATAGCGCATCTCGTAATAGCCTGGATTGTAAGCTTGCCAGTTTAGGTTCAAGCATTGTGGTTTCAGTTCCTGCGGAACATTGTTGAACTGATCGTGCCGGTCCAATAGCTCGATCGAGTACATCGTACCGAATCGCCAGCCGCCTCGTGGACTCTCCTTCAACACGCTCTTCTGGTAATAAGGACACACCATGATTGCGCTACCCTCGTCACCAACCATTTCGCACGAGCCATTAGGGTCAGCAAACCACTGCGTTTCCGTGTCGTAGAGTTTGCTGTTGTAGTAGAGATTGAGACCGGCTGATAGACCATTGCGTCCACTCGGTAGTGCGGTTAACGGGAAGCGCAGCATTAGATTGCCGTTCGTTGTATTGATAGTTTCGATATCGCCGATCGAGAACGAATTTCCCGGACTAAAGCCGCGTTTGTTCGTACCGTCCTGGGCCATGCATAGGCTGGTCAAAAGGAGAATTACCAACGCTGAGCTATAGAGAGCATTGAGAGTGCGTGAGCTGTTTGGTCTAAGCATACGAGTCTCCTACGTTCGGGAGCGAACGTTAAAAGTTTTTGTGGCGACCGTGGGCTTTTAGCAACTCCAGCGAGTTGGAGTTACGCGAATCGGTTTCTGAGAGCGGGAGAAAACTTGGCCCACACTCTACTCCTGTGCTTTTCGGCTGTCAACGAGATTTTGAATTACGTTAACGAGGCACTGGATCGCCGGGGCGGGCGATGCGGATCCAATGATCTGTGAATGAAGCGTGCATGCCGGGGAGGTCCACTTTGGGCATGTGACAGGTCACGCATTGTTTGGTACTTACCGGACACGCGTCGGCGTCACGGCGAGTGGTACTCGTGTCAGTTGGTTTCGTCAGATGGCAGGCGAGACATTTCGGATCGTAGTAGGCCGCGTCTTTCTCGAGCTTCTCGTGAGGATTGTGACAAGCCACGCAACCAACCCGCGACCGTGTAAACGACTGACGTACCCTGGCGTGCTAGTTCGTAGCTGTAAGGTCCGTTTTTAAACGTGAGCTTTCCGCGAGCGGTGATGATGCGACAGTCAGGTGCAACTTCTAGCGCCTGGCCCATCGGCGTATTTAACTGCGGCGCCTGCGCCTTGTGACACTGGAGGCACGACTTGCTCCCAACATAGCCCACACCGTGCGTGTTGGAGTTCGGACGCCAGTCGGAAAAGATGTTCTCGCGTTGCGCGTATCCGAAGACGCCAACCAATCCGATCACACATAGACCAGCAATTCTATTTAAGACGGAGACCTTCACCTTCAACCACTTTCACATACCGGTTTAGAGGGAGGTTTGTAAGTTTATCGACCTTGCCACTGGGCCAACGTATCTCAATCGAATCGATCTTCGCGGCCGCACCAACGCCGAGTATCTCACGCGGATCGTGCGACGAAAGATAACTTCCGCCACCGACCTTCAAGCGACTGCGCTTCACCGCACCGGCCTGCCACGTGATCACAGCGCCCACTGCTTCAGGATTGCTCTGCGTCGCTACGAGTTGAAGCCCGATCCAGTTGTTACGGTTGCCGCCCTGGTTACGCAAAAGCAGCGGCGGCTCGCCGTTGTTCGACGCCAGCACATCTGAATCGCCGTCGTTGTCGAAATCGCCGAGAGCCATACCACGTCCCGAAAACACCTTACTAAAAACAGCGCCCGACCGCGCACTAACGTCTTTGAAAACGCGGCCGGTGTTTTCAAACATCAACAACGGCTCGCGGTGCCTGACGCGCGGAAGTCTCGATTCGATCATATCGTCGGGATGACCGTTCACGAGAAACAAGTCGGGATCGCCGTCGTTATCGTAATCGAAGAACTTAAGCCCCCAACCACTGAGTAGGTGTGTCGATGGCGCGATCTCGCCCGGCTGGTCAGTGAAGATCAACTCGCGGTCGTTGTGATAAAGACTGAAGAACTCGTGATCGATGTTGGCAACGAACAAATCTTGCCAACCGTCGCCGTCGTAATCAGCCGCATCCACGCCCATTCCCGATCGCGGTCGTCCGGATTCGCCGTAAGCCACACCCGCGGCGAGCCCGATTTCTTCAAACTTCCCTTTGCCTTTATTAACGAAGAGAAAGTTGGGCATCGTATCGTTGGCGACGAATAGATCGAGGAGGCCGTCGTTGTTGATATCGGTAGCGACCGCCCCAAACGACTTGCCCGGATGCGCCGCGATACCCGATTCGCGGCTCATGTCCTGAAATGTGCCGTTACCGGCGTTGCGGTAAAGGTACGAAGGCGTTGGTTTGAAAAGCCGGGGTACGCAGTAATAACGCCGCTGCAAGGTGGGATCGGTGCACAGCGGATTCTGCGACTTGTCGTAGAAAACAAAACTCGACACAAATAGATCGAGCTTATTGTCGTTGTCGTAGTCGAACCAGGTGGCGCAGGTGGACCAACCAGGAGCCGCAACGCCTGCTTTTTCCGTCACGTCGGTAAAAGTGCCGTTGCCATTGTTGCGATAGAGAATGTTTGGTCCGTAGTTCGTGACGTAAAGATCGACATTGCCGTCGCCATCGTAATCCGCGGCGGCGATGCCCATTCCGAATCTCCCGCCCGCAACGCCCGCTTTGTCCGTCACATCAGTAAACGTGCCGTCGCGATTGTTATGAAACAGACCGTTCTTCAACGGCGTCGGAGGCGTATAGAAATCTGATGGACCACTGTTGACCAGATAAATATCCATCCAACCGTCGTTGTCGTAATCGA
>Ga0209485_1000480_pt1 | contig 11373 bp, 6 predicted proteins | sample NCAS100_FD_187516 | JGI IMG/M metagenome (GOLD analysis project Ga0209485, IMG submission 187516) | Agricultural soil microbial communities from Utah to study Nitrogen management - NC AS100 (SPAdes) (version 2) | ecosystem: Environmental > Terrestrial > Soil > Agricultural land | place: USA... | reverse complement strand
GCCAGCTAAGCGAAAGACCCACCCGGTATGGGTGGGTCTTCGCTCATCTGCGATATGGCAAACCAACCTAACGCACCGCAGGGCGCTCCACTCGTAAGGCACGGCGCAGCGTCTGATCGCCAATGATCAACTCAACGCGATAGTCCCCTGGAGGCGCTTCCGCGAAACTGCCGCCGAAGAACCCGGGTGCCTGCACGACTCCCGGCGGCGTCAGCATCTGCTGGAACTGGAAGAAGCCGCCGGCGAACACCCGGTTGATCAAGTCCGCCGGAGCCTCCGTCGGCGACGGCGCCCCACTCGGGGCGCGCGGCCTGACGAGTGCACCTTCGCCCGGACGATTCGGGTTCGCGGCGCCCGACGGCCCCTGCTGGAACAGCGGCCCAAGGTTGTTCGTGAGCACCATCCGCCTGATCTGGTTCAGCACCGTGTCGGCGCCAGCCTGTGCCTTGATCAGCGAGTCGAACACGAATTCGACGCGCCGGACGCGCAGGACGCTGTCCCGCTTCTGCGACGGGGACAGCGGCGTTGCAGTAAAACGCGGGAAGAAACCCCACGTTACGCGGTGCACGCCGACCGATGCCGGTCCGGTCAACGTCGCCATCGTGTCGTTCGACGCGTTGAGAACGATGATCCGCGCCTGGTTCGGGTTTGGCCGTTGCCCGCCAGGGCCCTGCATCATCACCTGGCCGGCCGCCGACACCACCATCATTTGAGGCGCGGCGCCTTCGTTAGGCGGTGGCGTGGCACCAGTCGTGGGCTGCGTGCGAGGCGCCGACCCCACACGATAGATGATCTCCGCGCCGTATTGCGGCGATGGCCACGTGAACAGCTGGTGTCCATACCCGTTCGTCACGCCGGTTGCACCGGCGCGCGAGGTGTACTGCAGTGCCGTCTTCGGCGTGAACAGATACGGTGCGTCCGTCGCGATGCTCGCAATCGCGTTGCGCGTCATCTGCTGCAGTGGCGTGATGTCGACTACCCAGAACGATCGGCCGTGTGTGGCCGCGATCAACTCGTTGTCGCGCGGATGCACCTTGAGGTCGTATACGGGTACCGTGGGCAAGCCGGTCATGAACTTCGACCAGGTACCGCCGCGATCCGTCGACGCGTACACGCCCACCGACGTCCCGACGAACAGCAGATCCCGGTTTCGCGTGTCTTCCTTGATCACGTGCACGAAATCCGGACCATCGTTAGGAAGGTTCGCCGCGATCGACCGGAACGTCCGCCCGCCATCTTCCGTGGCATAGACGTACGGCTTGAAATCCCCGTTCCGATGGTTGTCAAAAGTGACATAAAACGTGAGCGAGTCGAAATGCGACGGCTCGATCTCGCTGACGTACGCGCCTTCCGCCGGGAGGCCCGGGAACTTCGCCGCCAGGAACTGTTCCCACGCGCCGCCATCGTTCCGCGTCGCCCAGACGTTCCCGTCGTCCGTCCCGGCATACAGAAAACCCGGCCGCACATACGACTCGGCCAGCGACACGATGGTGCCGTACGTTTCAGCGCCAGTCGCGTCGAGCGTGATGCCGCCGGTCTTCCGGATCGACGTGTCGATCTTCGCCATCAGCTTCTTCGACAGGTCGGGCGAGATCGCGAACATATTGTCGCCGCGCTGCATCGACTTCATCACGCGATTGCTGGCCGTGTACATCACCTGCGGATTGTGCGGCGACAGGAAGAACGGCGTGTTCCAGTTCCAGCGCAGTGAGAGCTCTGCCGAGTCGGACTTCTGTCGTGTCCGAAGCTCGGCGATCCGGCGCTCCAGCTCGCGAGTCATTGGAGTGGTCGTGTCGCCGCGCATAACGACAAGGGAGTCCTCATGCTGACGGTACCGCGGTCCCCAGTTCGGCTTCTGCAGGAAGACGGATTCGCTGGTGCCGAGGTTGTAGCGGATGATGTTGCCGCCCTGCGACTCGCCGTAGACGATGTTGGGGTCCGTGGGATCCTGCGCGGTCACGAACCCGTCGCCGCCGGCGAAGTAGATCCAATGCGCGTTGTTGACCTGTCCCCTGCGCCTGCTGGGTCCACACCAGGAACCGTTGTCCTGTGCCCCCCCGCAGACATTGTACGGCACCGCCATGTCATAGCTGACGTTATAGAACTGCGTGACCGGTAGCACGCCGCCGAAGAAGTACGTCCCGCCGGCATCGAGCGACACGCCGATCCCGCCGTCGTTGCCCACGATCATCCGGTCGGGATCGTTAGGGTCGATCCACATCGCGTGATGGTCGACGTGCAGCCCCATCGTCGCGTTGCGAGTGGAGACGCCGCCGTCATCCGAGCGGAGGACCGGCGTCGATGAGAACCAGACGCGATTGGAGTCGCGCGGATGCACCCGCACCTGCGAGTAATAGAATGGTCGCGTGTTGGCGGTGTTGGTCCGCTCCCACGTCTTGCCGCCGTCCATCGTTCGATAGAGACCGTTGCCCAGGCGCTGTCCGGGCGAGCCTGCTGGACGCCCCCGCACCGAATCCGCCTCGACCATCGCGTAGACGACGTTGCCGTTGCCGGCGAAAATCGAGAGGCTGATGCGCCCCTTTTCGGTCTCCGGCCAACCGCCGCCCTTGATCTCCGTCCACGTCTTGCCGGCGTCCGTCGACTTCCATAACCCCGAGCCGGGGCCGCCGCTCTTGAGGTAATACGGGCCGCGGATGCGTTCGTAGCTCGCCGCCCAGACGATGTCCGGGTTCTTCGGGTCGAGCCCCACGTCGATGAACCCCGCCTTGTCGCTGATGAACTTGACCAGGTTCCAGGTCGTGCCGCCATCTTCGGTCTTGTAGAGCCCACGCTCCGGATTCGTCCTCCAGGCGGCACCTAACGCGGCGACGTAGACAATGTTCGGATTGGTCGGGTGGACGACGATGCGGCCGATGTGCTCGGTCTTCTCGAGCCCCATCAACTTCCAGGTCGTGCCACCGTTGGTTGACTTGTAGATGCCCCTGCCCGGTTCAATGGAGTTGCGGCTGTTCGGCTCACCAGTGCCGGCCCAGATCTGCATCGTGTCGGACGGCGCGAGGGCGAGTGCCCCCATCGACGAGACCCGTTCGTTCTCGAAGATCGGCGTGTAGCGCAGCCCGTTGTTGGTGGTCTTGAAGATTCCGCCGGCGGCCGCCGCGACGTAAAAGGTCTTCGATGGGCCGGGGATCGCGGCAATGTCGGCGATGCGGCCTTCGACAGTGGCGGGACCGATCATGCGCCATCGAGATCCGCGCACGACGAGTGAATCGACCGCCTGGGCATCGAGCGATTGGGAGAAACCGAGAGTCAGCACAGCGAAAGCAAAGCGTTTCATGGCCGGAGCTATGTGGGAGGAGGCTCAAGTGTGGCGCGGACTGTCCGCTTGGACAACTGGCGCGGGATGAGCCGTTGCCGGGCCACTACGCGCACACGAGAAACGGCTTGGGGTACCTAGCAGGAGCTAGGAGGAACAATGAGCCGAAAATTGATGACTTCAGCTGCGCTCGCGCTCGCTGTAACTGCAAGCGCCTGCGCAGTTTCCCGCCAGCAGGCCGCCGAGCTCGGCGCCCAGCATGCTGCGCAATTGGATCAGGAACTGCCCATCATCCGCAACGCCTCTGCTGATGGCTACGTGGAACAGCTCGGCCAGCGGATCGTGCAGCACACGCCTTACGCCGGGCAGGATTTCGAATTCAAGCTCTACCGGTCCGACGAGGTGAACGCGTTCGCCCTTCCCGGCGGCTTCATCTACGTCAGCAGTGGCCTGGTAAACGCAGCCGATAACGAAAGCGAGCTCGCCGGCGTCCTCGCGCACGAAATCGCGCACGTCACGTTAGGCCACAGCGCCGAACAGATGTCGCGGGCGCAAAACGCCAATCTCGGCGCCGGACTGCTCTGCGTCTTCACGTCCGTCTGCCAGAGCGGCGCCGGACGCGCCGCCGTCAACGTCGGCGGAACGGCGTACCTCGCCAAATTCAGCCGGTCCGCGGAACGCGAAGCCGACCTGACGGCGATCCAGTATGTCGTGGAAAGTGGGATCCACCCGAACGGCCTGGTAACGATGTTCGAGGAGTTGGCGAGAATGGCAAAGTCGTCGCCAGGCCGGCTCGAGTCGTGGTTCTCATCCCATCCACAGGCTGAAGACCGCGCGCAATACGTTAGTGCGCGAATCGCCCAGTATCCGGCAAATACCCTGAGGAATCTGGCGACGAATACCACCTCGTATTCCCAGTTCCAGCGCCTTGTAGCATCGGCGCGTTGAGTCTCGGCAAGCCATTCCTCGCCCTCACCCTGGCAGTCGTCGCCCCGTCCCAAAGTTAGGCGGGGCGATGACTTGCGAGTCTCGTCAGGCGGTGACGGTCCCCGGAATCACCGGGTCATATTCTATAGAAGGCGGTGACGTCAGGCTTAACGGGGCGTCCATCAGCCGGTTGGACCGGAATTTGCAAAGGTAGGCAGGCGCAGGGGATCCTGTGGTTCGGGATCACGACGTTGTCATGGCTTTGCGTTCGTCGCGGGCGCATTGCGGGCGTCGTGGGCCGGCAATCAGGGTCCCCGGCTTTTTTTTGCCCCCATGTTCGCGAAATCCCTTGCGTGTCGTACGCGCTGCGAGGCCTTGGTAGTCTGCCTATTCGGCTTTCAGGGTAATCGTCGGGTCGACACGAACCGCGCGTGTCACGGGGACGATGCAGGCGATGATTGTCGCCAGCAACACGACAACCATGGAACCAACGAATGCCGGGCCGTCCGTTGGCGAGGTCTGAAACAACAAATCCCGCAGTCCTGAACCGAGCAGCACCGCGCCCACACTGCCGGCGACCAGGCCGACCACCGTGCGCTTCCCGGCACCGCCCAGTACGAGCCTGAGCACAGCCCCTCGCGTCGCTCCGAGCGCCAATCGAATTCCCAGTTCGCGGCGCCGTTGGACAATGCCGTACGAGATCACACCGTACAATCCGATCGCCGCGATGGTGGTCGCTAACACACCGAACGCAACGAAGACTGCCCGTCCAAGGCGCCACGGCCGTGTGTAAGGCTCGAGGAACTTCGTCATCGGCAGCACCTCGACCACGGGCGATGGTGATTCGCTGCCTAACACGGCGTCGCGAACAGGTGCAACGAGCGCCGCCGTCGGCAATGCGGTTCGCGCGAACAGGTAATGGTTCGTCTGGCTGACCGGTGCCTGCGCCAATGGCAGGTAATACCTCAGCGAATGGTTCGTTTCGATCGGCGACCGTTTCGAGTCCTGCACGATGCCGACAACCGTGCGGCACGGCATTGTGTCAGCACCGATCCGGATGCAACGCCCGATCGCATCACCTGCGGGCCAGAACGTGCGCGCCATTGTAGCGTCCACAATGGTGACAAAGGATGCTGCAGCGCCGTCTCCCGCTTCAAACCCCCGGCCCTGTTGTAGCGTCAGGCCCAGTACCTGAAAGAACTGCGGCGAGACCGCGATGAATGACGGATAGCCGAGTGCGCCTGGGCCGACGCCGGGCAGCCGCTCGTGACCGGCCACGTAAATCGGTGGACTGTATGATGGCCGATACGGCGCGGTGAGACTGGTCGACACGAGATCGACACCCGGCAGCGCACGCACGCGGGCTTCTGCATCGCGCAGGAACCGCGCCGCGCCTTCTGCGTCCCGCACCTGGCCATGGTCGATATGCACGGCGACGATGCGATTCACCTCGAAGCCGAGGTTCAGCCCGTCCAGCCGCCACATGCTGCGGACAAAGAGCCCGGATCCAACCAGAAGAACGACGGCACACGCGACTTGCGTGACGACCAGGGCGTCCCCGGCAAGCGTTCCCCGCGTGCTGGAGCCGCGCGCCGCCTCGCGCAGCACGTCACTCACCTTGGTGCGGAGCTGCAGCGCGACGGGAACCGCCGACATGGCCAGGACGCTGCCTAACGCTATCAGCCCCGTGAGGATGCTGTCGCGCAGAGGAGTGGTCGCGACGTCCGCGCCCATCGGCAGCAACAGGCTCCAGAGAAACGGGCCCGACCAGCGCGACAGCATGACCGCCATCAGGGCGGCGAGGGCGCCGAGCAGGAGACTTTCCAGCATCACGCCGCGCAGCAGGCGCGTCCGGCTCACGCCCAGCGCCACCGCCACCGCGGTTTCGCGACGGCGTTCCAGCCCGCGGAGCAGCATCAGATTGGCGACGTTGGCGATGGCGATGATGAGCACCAGGATGGAGACACCCTGGAGCCACACCGTGACGCGCGCGTCCGTGGTCATCTCACCCTCGGGCTTTCGCCCCGGGACCAGTGTCGCCGTGACCACGCGGGCGGTGGAATCGAATTGTGGCAACTCCCGCCGTGACGTTTGGTAGAGCCGCGTGGCCTCGGCTTCCATTGTCGGTGGCGTCGTGCCGGGATGGGGTCGCGCCACCACCATGAGCATGCGGAGGTTCTGGCGCGTCTGCCAGCCGACCGGGAGCGCCGGTGATGAGCCTAACGGGATGAACGCATCCACCGGCATGATCCCTGCGCCGGTGAAGCCGCGCGGTGCGACGCCGACGATCGTGTAGCGTTCGCCGTTCAGCCGGATATGGGTGCCCACCACGTCGGCCGAGGCGAGGTCGCGCGTCCAGAACGAGTGGCTGATCACGACGGGGCGCTCGCCCGATGCATCGCCGTCGAAGAACCGGCCCATTTCCGGACGGGTGCCGAGGAGGGAGAAATACCCTGACGTCACCGCGGTCACCGACGCCGTTCGGTGGGTTTCTCCGGCGCGTACCGGCATCGACTGGTTGGTGTATCCTGCTACATCGAAGTGTGGCTTCGCGTCGCGGAGGGCGATGAAAAACGGGTACGGAGCTCCTACCCAGATGATTCGGCCGCTCTGCGCCTGGGCCTCGTCGAAACGGAGATGGACGACATCGCGCGCATCGCGGATGTGCGGGGGCGGACTCAGGAGCAGCCGGTCCGTAACGGCGAACATCGTCGCATTGGCGCCGATACCAAGTGCCAGGGTGAATGCCGCAATGATGACGTATCCTGGCCGCCGCGAGAGAACACGCGTCGTTCGCCGCAGGTCAATCCAGAAGTCCGCGACCAAATCCACCAAGGACTGCCGCCGCGACGCGTCGGCGTCGATGCGTTGCAGGTCGCGACGCGTGGCATCGAGACCGCCGAACTCCGCCGACGCGCGGTCGCGAGCGAGGTGTGGCTGTACTCCCGATGCGATGAGTTCTCGAACTCGCTCATCGATGTGAAACGCGAGCTCGTCATCGATAGCCTTGTGGATCCGCGCACTGTTCGGCGGCATCTCGACGTGGCGCCGGTTGGAGAACTCTTCGCTCGTCATGACGCGCTCTCCGGCTTTGCGTGCAGCACATAACTCATGGCGCGGACATATTCGTCCCACTGCGAGGTGTCGGATTTCAGCCGCGCGCGACCAGCCGCCGTCAGCTCGTAGAACTTTGCCCTCCTGCCGGTGGACGTCATGCGCCATTTGCCGCGGATATGCTTTCGCGCCTCCAGGCGGTGCAGCGCGATGTAGAGCGCGCGATCTTCGACGCCGATCGTTTCGCGGCTCGCCGCCCGCACCCACTTCGCGGCCGCGTAGCCGTGCATCGGCTGCCAGGCGAGCGCCTTGAGCAACATGAGGTCGAGTGTGCCGCGGAGGAGGTCCAGACCGGTGTCGCCCATGTAGTCCCCTCATACCGGAGAATCTTCAGTATCGATACCGGAGAATCTTCGGTGTGGACGCGGGAGCGGCAATGCGGGACGTGACGAACGGTCCCGGGGCGCGTCCGAAACGCGCCGGAAACGGTTCGTCCTGCACGGCAGCAGGCACACGGCCGAGTCTGTGGCGCCGGACGAGAAACAATGCGCTTAGTTTTTCGATAGGGATGAGAGGAACGGAGGGCGGGTGGACGACCTGACAGCACGTCTGACAGAGCAATTCGAGAAAACCCACGCCATCCAGTTCGAGATTACTGGGGCGGGGATGTCGCGCGTGTTCGTGGCTGAGGAGAAGGCGCTCAACCGCAAGGTCGTCATCAAGGTGCTCAGCCCCCAGCTCGCCGCCGCCGTCTCCGTGGAGCGGTTCGAGCGCGAAATCATGGTCCTCGCCGGGCTCAACCACCCTAACGTCGTTCCGGTGCTGAGCGCCGGCCAGACTGGTGGCCTGCCCTACTTCATCATGCCGTTCGTAAGCGGCGAATCGCTCCGAGTCCGCATGGCGCGCGGGCCGCTTTCTATCCGGGATACGGTCGGGATCCTGCGCGACGTCACCCGGGCGCTCGCCTACGCGCATGCCGGCGGCATCGTCCATCGCGACATCAAGCCGGACAACATCATGCTCACCGGGTCGGCGGCCGTCGTGACCGACTTCGGTGTCGCCAAGGCCGTTTCTGCCTCGCGCAACCGTTTTGCCGCCGAAGGCCACTCGATCACCGGCGTCGGGATTTCGTTAGGCACTCCGCAATACATGGCGCCGGAGCAGGCCGCGGCCGACCCCAAGGCCGACCACCGCGTCGACCTCTACGCCATCGGGATCGTCGGCTACGAAATGCTGCTCGGCTCACCGCCGTTTTTCGGTCGCACACCGCAGGGTGTCCTGGCGGCGCAGCTCACCGAGATGCCGCCGCCCCTCGCCGCCAGGCGATACGACATCCCGGTGGCGCTGGCCGACGTCATCATGCGGTGCCTGGAGAAGGATCCTAATGATCGCCCGCGGAACGCAGGGGAAGTCCAGCGTGTGCTCGAAAGTGCGGATGCCATTGGCGGCCCGCTCGCGGCACGTGCCGAGACCGTTGCACGCAAGAAATGGGAGCGCACCAAGCGGTGGGGGTGGATGGTTGCTGCGTTAGGCGCGGTCGCCGCGTGGTCGGCCTGGACGTTCTGGCCAACGCCCGCTACCCCCGATGTCCCCGCGACGGCGACCGGCGTCCGTGTTGTCCGTCCGACATTGACCAGCGCCGACAGTGTGCTGGTGTTGCCGTTCCTGAATGCGATCGAGGCGTCGCTGGTGCAGACCGGCCTCCAGGTCTTCGGTGGCACAACGGACGTCGGCGGCCAATCCGGTTACGTTGTGGAGACTTCGGTGCAGCGCGCTGGTGAACGCGCCCGTGTGAACGTGCGGCTCATCGATCCGGATCCAGCGGTTCCGATCTGGGTCCAGCAGCTCGACTTTGCGATCGACAGCGCGCTCGCTGCCCAGGATTCGATTGCGCGCGGAGTCAGCGCCGCAGTCAGTCAAGCTCAATTGCGCCGTCGAGGCTAGTCGCTTTAGCTGTTGAGAAAGTTGCTCGGCATCCACGCGCCGCTTTTCAGATTGCACGAAAGCTCGGGAGCGAGCGACGGGGACACTGCCGGGCGAGTCCTCGCGGGCGCGTCACGCAAACACGGTACGGACGCGAGAACGAGCCATGGCAGTGTTCCCGGAGCGAGCGACTCGACCACATTTGGCAAACGGCGCATTGCCCGAGCTGGACGCCGTCCCGGTGTAAAGGCACGTTAGGGCCGGACAACGTGCTCGAGGAACGGCAATGCGATTCAAGTCCAAGGTCGTGAGCGGCAGCCAGGTGTTCGCGGTTGCAGGTGTGAATACCATCTCCTTCGCCATCAAGGCCAGCCCCGCGCTCAAGAAAGGACTGCTCGGTTTCGCCGTCCATCGGAAGGATCCCACCGAGAACCAGCAATTCTTCATGTATGGGTTCAAGGTGTTCAAGGACATCATCCCCGTGCCTGACGAGAAGACCAAGGTCAGCACCTTCGAACATCCCGTACAGAGTTTTTCGTGGGACGACTTCACCGCCAAGCCCGATCGCGCATACGAATACACCTTCCATCCGATCAAGGGGACGCCCAAAAATCTCGATCGTTCGCCGAAGCCGATTCCCATCAAGATCCGCACCGAGCCGCTCTACAGTAATCTCGAGCACGACATCTTCTTCAATAGAGGTGTGGCCAGCAGCCAGGCATACCGCCGCGAATTCGGCAACAAGAAGCCTGACGACTTGACACCACCGGCCAGGAAGGAGCGCGCGCTGCAGTGGCTGAGCCGGGACCTCGACGACGCGCTGCTCAAGTTCATCCGCAACGCCAGGAAGGATGACACGTTACTCGGCTGCTTTTACGAGTTCCGGTTCCGGCCAGCCGCCGATGAGCTGAAAGATGCGATCACGCGAGGAGTGAGGGTGCGGCTCATCGTCGACGGCAAGGTCAACGAGCATACCGACAAGGATGGTTTTCACGAGAGCTTCCCGCGTCTCGAGAACGTGGAGATGCTGAAGGCCGCCAAGATCCCCAGGACGGCGTACACGCTTCGTGAGTCGCGTCGCGATGCGATCCAGCATAACAAGTTCCTGGTGCTGCTGAGGGGAAAGACACAGAAGCCGAAAGAGGTCTGGACCGGCTCGACGAACCTTTCCGTTGGTGGAATCACTGGGCAGACCAACGTAGGTCACTGGATCCGCAACGAGACTATCGCCGGCCGTTTCCGGGCCTATTGGGAACTACTCGAGAAAGATCCCGGCGGTCGGCACGACGACGACGCCACCACCAAGCGCAAACGGAACGCTGATTTCAGGAAGGATGTCGAGGCCATTCAGGTGGCGCCCGACACAGTGACGAAGGTTCCGAAAGGCGTGACGGCGCTCTTCAGTCCGCGTTCCGGCGAGGAGTTGCTGAATCTCTACATCGACATGGTCGACAACGCCGAAGACAGCGCAGCGATCACGCTCGCGTTCGGGATCGGCGAGGGCTTCAAGAAGGCCATTGTCGACAATCCTCCCAGTGGCAACCTGATCTTCATGTTGCTGGAGAAGAAGGACAAGCCGAACAAGAACAGCACGAAGCCGTTCGTGGCGATCAACTCGAAGCAGAATGTCTACAAGGCCTGGGGCGCCTTCGTGCGTGATCCGGTCTATCAATGGGCTCGCGAAACCAATGCGCGGATACTGGAACTGAATCGGCACGTGGCGTACATCCACTCCAAGTTCCTGCTGCGAGATCCGTTAGGCAGCGACCCGATCGTGGTCACCGGGTCAGCCAACTTCAGCGTGGCGTCGACGAAGGAGAACGATGAGAACATGCTGATCATCCGGGGAGACCAGCGCGTGGCTGACATCTACTTCACGGAGTTCAATCGCCTGTTCAATCACTACTACTTCCGCTCCGTGCTGGAGGACCGGAAAGACGATCCGGACCCGGAGGAGGACAGTCTGTTCCTGGCGAAAACCGACAAGTGGCAGGCGAAGTACAAAGCCGGGAAGCTCAAGGCGAAGCGTCTGAAGATCTACACGGACATGGCCGGTGCGGTGGTACTGAGCTCTCGCGGTCGCGTCACCCGGCCAGTCCGGTACTGAACCGTGACCTGGACAATGGAGCGTCCCCGGAGCGAATGACACGGGCAAACGCGGAAAGGCGCGAGGCATTCAATGTGTTCAATGAGAA
>Ga0209485_1000479_pt1 | contig 11389 bp, 6 predicted proteins | sample NCAS100_FD_187516 | JGI IMG/M metagenome (GOLD analysis project Ga0209485, IMG submission 187516) | Agricultural soil microbial communities from Utah to study Nitrogen management - NC AS100 (SPAdes) (version 2) | ecosystem: Environmental > Terrestrial > Soil > Agricultural land | place: USA... | reverse complement strand
AGAGCTTCTCGGAAAGCGATTCGTAACAGAGACACTCCTGCTTCGCTTTTTCATATATGTCCTGGGGGAGCGGCTGGAACGGGCCCGCCACGTCCTCGGCGCTCAGCGCGACCCTGCGGACGTACTGGTCCGGCGCGCCGGCGAGCTCTACCAGCTTCCGGTAGGTGGCCGAGTCGATCTGCCCGGTGGCCGGAAGCCCGGCCTGGTGCTGAAGCCAGAACACCGCTTTCTCGGTGTTTTTTCCCCATTTGCCGTCGATCACCCCGGGCCCGAAGGGGGAGCGGTCCAGCAGAATCTGGGCGTAGAGCACCGAGGGGCCGGAGACCTGACCGCCCAGGGGGAGCTGGATGGCCGGCCCGGGAGTGGCCCCGCCGGGCGGGGTCCCGATGTCCTCCCACTTTTCGGCGAGGACGATCGAGTCCATTGCCCGGGCGAGGCTGTCGGCAGAGATGAGCGAATCGACCGAGGGGGCTATCCGCCAGGTCGCTTCGTACCGGGCCGAATCGATTTCGGTAGAGGAGAGCCGGGCTTCAGTCCATTCGGCCACCACCGCGGTGGTGTCGCTGGCTGCTGCTGCCGGAGGAGAGGTGTCGTCGGGGCTACAGGACCAGAGCGCGAGTCCGAGCAGGACGACCGAGGGTCCGATTTTGGTCATGGCTGCCATCCGTCACAGGTTCAGTCTGTCCTCACAGACGTCTCCGGTGGTCCGGACTGGCACTTCGGAACTCTCAGGCCGCGCGCTGCACCTCGGGAAGCCCGGCGCGGCGCATGATGTCGATGGCTTCCGCGCCGGAGACCGTCTCCCCCTCGAGCAGGGCTTCCGCCAGCGCCTCGAGCGGCTGCCGGTGGGTGCGCATGCAGTCGAGCACGGTGCGGTAGGACGATTCCAGAATGTCCCGCACGTCCTGATCCATGCGGATGTGGGTCTCGCTGCTCACCGGGCCGGAATCGGGATCGAACACGATGAGGCCGGTTGTCGCGCCCATGCCGAGCCGGTAGACCATCTGCTTGGCGATCCGGGTGGTGTGCTGCAGGTCGCTGGACGCCCCGCTGGTGATCCGGTCCACCCCGTACACCACTTCCTCCGCGGCCCGCCCGCCCAGGCCCTTCCGGATCTGGCCCTCCAGATACTCCCGGGACGAGAGATGGCTCTCGTGATCGGGCTGGAAGAAGGCGACGCCCATCGCGCGGCCCCGGGGCTGAATGGTGACCTTGTGCAGGGGATCGGCGGGGCAGTAGAGCACACCGGCCAGCGCATGACCGGCTTCATGGAGCGCCACCAGCCTGCGCTCGGTGTCGGAGACCGCGAATCCCTCGCGGGCCCGGCCCAGCAGCACCCGGTCGCGTGCCTCCTCGATGTGGTTCCAGGTCACCGAGTCGCTCCGGGTTTTCACGGCCAGGATTGCGGCTTCATTGAGGAGCGCCGCCAGCTCGGCGCCGCTGGTGCCGACCATCAACCGGGCCAGCCGGGTCAGGTCGACGCCGGGGTCGAGCGGCACTCCGCGCTCCCGCACGTGCAGGGCGAGGATCTCCTCCCGCTCCAAAACGGTGGGGAGGGCCACGGTGACGCTGCGGTCGAATCGGCCCTTGCGGAGCAGCGCCGGATCCAGGTCTTCGGACCGGTTGGTGGCGCCCACCACCACCACGCCGACACTCGGATCGAAACCGTCCAGCTCGACCAGAAACTGGTTCAGCGTCCGGTCGTCCTCATTGTGACCATTCTCCCGGCCTCGCCGTCCTCCCAAAGTGTCGATCTCGTCGATGAAGATGACGGCGCCCCCGGCCTTCCGGGCCTTCCGGAACAGGCCCTTGATCCGCTGGACCCCCTGCCCGACATAGGTGCCGGTGAAGTCGCTGCCGCTGGCCACGTAGCAGGGCACCCCCGCTTCTCCCGCCAGGGCGCGGGCCATCAGGGTCTTCCCGGTTCCGGGAGGGCCCTCCATGAGCAGCCCCTTGGGGATCCGGGCGCCCATGGCGGCGAATCGTTTGGGCTCCTTCAGAAAGCCCACGATCTCCTGGAGATCTGCGATGGCCCCGGTATTTCCCGCGACGTCCTGGAAGGTGACCGCGGTCCCGGCCATGGAGCCGGCTTCGGTGTCCACCTTGCCTCCCCCGAGCTGCCGGCGAAGCGCACCGGCCAGGATCAGCACGATGCCCAGGGTGGCCACCAGGCCGATGATCAGGCCCATGTCGGCCGGCTTGGGCAGGAAGCTCACTCCCACTCTGGACGCGGTAGCGGCGGTGATCAGCGGAGCAGCGTCCGCGGCGGGATAGATAATCCGGACCAGTTTTCCTTCACCGGCCCTACCGCGAAGCCAGCCGCGAACTTCCGATCCGGGACGGATCTGGATCGAGTCCACGCCGCCCCGCTGCATCGAGGTGATCAGGGCGCCATAGGAGATCGTAAGGGGGGTGGCGGGGCGGGGACGGGACAGCGCGAAGGCCACCACGCCAATGACCAGAACGAACATCGTTCCCGCGATGAACAAGGGGGTACCCAGGCGGCGAATGCCGCGGCTGAACGCTGTGAGGATGCTGCCCATCGGGTCCCCTGCGGAAGGAAATTCAGGAAGTATTACGACCGACGCGTGTGGTTTGTTGCAGGGAGTGTGCCGCGGCCCCCAGGCAGGGCCTGGGAAGCCCGCAGTCTCCAGACTGGCGGGAATTTGCGGCCGCCGTACATTCGCCGTCGTCGGGCAGGAATCCCTTGATGCAGCTCCCGATGACCGGTCCTCGACTCACAGCCTGGAGGTCGTATGCGTCTCAACTGCGGGATCCTGGCGGCTCTGCTGCTGGGGGTGATGAGCGCCCCCGCAAGCGCGCAAGGGCGAACCATTACCGGCAGCGTCCGCGATTCGCTGACCGGGGCGCCAATCGCGGGAGCGCGGATCGGTCTGCTGGGCGGGACCATGGCGGTGAGCCCGAATGCCGCTGGACAATTCGAGCTGCCCGGGGTGCCCGCCGGAGAGGTCACGCTGCAAGTCCGGGCGGTCGGCTATCGCCGGCAGGACGTCCGGGTCCCGGCGGGCGTCTCCACCGTGGAGGTTGCCCTGGGCCGGGATGTTTTCAAGATCGAGGAAATCGTGGTGACCGGTCAGGCCACCGGGGTCGAGCGACGCAACCTCGCCAACGCAGTCGCCACGGTGAGTGCCGAGGACATCGGCGCCGTGCCGCAGATGACCGCCAGCCTCGAGCAGGTGCTTCAGGGGAAAGTGGCGGGGGTGGACATCCAGTCGAACGGCGGTGCGCCGGGAGGGGGCCTCCAGGTGCGGCTTCGCGGGGTCACCTCGGTCAACGCCGACGCCCAGCCACTCTACGTCGTTGACGGGGTGGTGATGTCCGATGTGGCGATCCCCTCCAACCAGAACGCGGTCACCGCGGCCGCCGGCGGATCCAACCCGGCGTTGACCCAGGATGCCCAGGTCAACCGGATCGCCGATCTCAACCCCGCCGACATCGAGAGCATCGAGATTCTCAAAGGCGCCTCGGCGGCCGCGATCTACGGCGGGCGCGCCTCGAATGGAGTGGTGATCATCACGACCAAGCGGGGACGGACCGGGGCGACCCGGGGCACTCTCAGCCAGGCCTTCGGCGTCTTCTCCCTCTCCAACAAGGTCGGATCGCGGCGGTTCGCCAACGCGGCCGAGGTCGACGCGACCTACCGGCCCGGGGTCGGCGCCGCTAACGGCTGCACCGCCAGCTCCTGCCCCTACTTCGACCACGAGGAGGAGCTCGCCGGGCGGACCAAGCTGTCCAGCCAGAGCAACGCGACGCTCTCCGGCGGGTCGGGCAACACCCGCTACATGGCCTCGGGGACGGTGCAGAACGACGAGGGGATCATCGCGAACACCGGATTCCAGCGGCAATCGGTGCGGCTCAACCTGGACCAGCGCCTGGGGAGCACCCTGGATGCCGGGCTGCGCACCAACCTGGTGCATACCCGGGCTCAACGGGGCCTGAGCAACAACGACAACTCCGGCACCAGCTTCTACGTGGCGCTGGCCTTTACGCCAAGCTTCGCCGATCTGCGGCAGAACCCGGACGGCACCTTTCCGCGGAATAGCTTCATCGGCTCGAATCCTCTCCAGACCGCGGCGCTGATGCAGAACGACGAGGATGTCTGGCGTTTCACGGTCGGGACCGACCTGACCTGGAACCTCATCGCCGGGGAGAAGAGCTCGTTCCGCGCGGTGTTCAACGGGGGGGCGGATTTCTTCACCCAGAAGAATGCGCTGCTGTTTCCGCCCGAGCTCCAGTTTGAGGCCCAGGACGGACTGCCGGGGACTTCGCTCCTCAGCAAGAGCGACAATCTGAATCTGAACCTCGGCCTGAACGCCGTGCACACCTACACTGGCGGGGGGTTCCGGGCCACTACCTCCGCCGGGGTGCAATACGCGCGGCGGGATCTGGATATCAGCCGGATCGTGAGCCGGAACCTCATTGCCGGCCAGCCCAACGTCAATTCGGGCACCAATGTGCAGGTGAACCAGGCACGCCAACTGATCGTGAATCTCGGCGGCTTCGCCCAGGAGGAAGTGCTCCTGATGGATGAACGCCTGCTCCTCACCGCCGGCCTCCGGGGCGACCGGTCCAGCCTCAATGCCAACAGCCACAAGTATCATCTCTACCCCAAGGCCGCGGCGTCCTACCTGATCGCGCGGAGTGGCGCGGGCTTCCTCAACGAGCTGAAGCTGCGGGCCGCCTACGGGGAATCGGGCAACGAGCCGCTCTACGGCCAGAAATTCACCCCGCTTACCGCGACCAATAACATCGGCGGCCTGCCCGGGCTGGTGGTCGGTGCCACCACGGGATCGGCCACGCTGAAGCCGGAGCGGCAGCGGGAAATCGAGGCCGGGATCGACGGGCAGCTCGCCGGATCGAAGGTCTCGTTCGAAGTCACGGCGTACCAGAAGAACATCAGCGACCTGCTGCTCACCCGGACCCTGGCGCCCTCCTCGGGGCTGGTGAGCGAGATTTTCAACGGTGGCAAGCTCAGGACCCGCGGGGTGGAGCTGGCGCTGGGGCTCGTGCCGGTGCAGACCAGCGCGATGACCTGGTATTTCCGGACCACGTTCGCCGCCAACCGGAGCAAGATCACCGAGCTTCCGGTTCCGGCGTTCGAGAGCGGCGGGTTCGGTACCTCCCTGGGCGCATTCAAGATCGAGGTCGGCCACTCGGCGACCCAGATCGTTGGCAACGACACCCTGCCGGACGGCCGCGATACGGTCCGGACGCTGGGGGACGCGAATCCCGACTTCCGGATGGCGTTCATCAGCGATCTGACCTGGAAAAGCTTCGGATTCCACATCCTGGCCGACTGGCAGCAAGGCAGCGAGATCCTCAACCTCACCCGGCTGCTCTACGATTTCGGCGGCGTTACGGAAGATTTTGCCGACCCGATTCCCGGATCGACCCTGACCGTGGGACAGGCCCGGCTGTCGGGCTTCGGCACGGTGGCGGCCAACTACGTCGAGCGGGCCACCTACTTCAAGCTGCGCGAGGTGTCGCTGTCGTACGAGCTGCCATCCAGTCTGGTGCGGTCGCTCTGGGGGGTCTTTCAGGGAGGACGGATCAGCCTGAGCGGGCGGAACCTGTTTACCGCGACTCCATATAGCGGGCTCGATCCGGAGGTTTCCAACTTCGGAAATCAGGCCATCGCCCGGAACATCGACGTGACGCCGTTCCCGCCGAGCCGCAGCTTCTTCTTCACCCTCGATCTGAGGTTCTGAGCCATGACCTCGACCACCAAGGCCCTGGCGGCCACGGCCCTCGCCGCCGCCCTGCTCCTGGGCGGGTGCGACGCGTTCGATGCGACCGATCTGAACAATCCCGGGCTGGACGAGCTGCAGAACAACCCCACTCCGACCGGCGTCAACACCGCCGCGACCGGCCTGCTCATCGGGCTCCGAACCAGCTGGGGGGTGCAGAACGGGTTCATTCCGCTGCTCGCCATCCTGGGCCGGGAGGGATACAACCTGGACCCCGCGGATCCGCGCTTTGTGTCCGAAATGCTCGGCGGACCGCTGGACGGGGGGAGCCCCGCATTCGGAGGCAACCTCTGGGGACAGCGCTATGCCAACATCCGGACCGGAAACACCGTGCTCGCCGCGGTCGAGAAAGTGGTCGGCCTGAGCGACGCGCAGAAAGAAGGTATCCGCGGCTTTGCCAAGACCATCCAGGCGCTCGACCTGCTCTGGGTGATCGATACCCGCGATGCCAACGGCGCGGTGATCGATGCCGATATTCCGCCCACGGCGCCTCCCGCCGAAGTGGTCACCAAAGCCGAAACCTTCGACCGGATCGTGACCCTCCTCGACGAAGGACGGGCCCACTTGCTGAACGCGGGACCGACATTCTCGTTTCCGCTCTCGACCGGCTTCGAGGACCTCGACACGCCGGTCTCGTTCATCCGGTTCAACCGGGCGATCCGGGCCCGGGTGGCGGTGTACCTGAACGACTGGGCCGGCGCGCTCACCGCGCTGTCCGGGTCCTTCCTCGACACCGGCGCCCCGCTCGGCTTCGGGGCGTACCACGTCTTCAGCGCCGCCTCCGGAGATATCCTGAACAACCTGTTCGATCCGGAAGGTCGCGCGCTCAATGCCCACCCCTCGCTCCGGACCGACGCGCAGCTCCGGACCGGCGGCGGACGAGACCTGCGGTTCGAGGCCAAGGTCAAGACGCGAACCGAGCCGGTCACCACCCAGGGGATCACGACCGACATCCTCTTCTCGATCTACAATTCGCCCACCGCTCCGGTCCCGATCATCCGGAACGAGGAGCTGATCCTGCTGCGGGCAGAGGCCAACCTGGGCCTCAACAACATCGCGCTCGCGCTGCAGGACATCAATTTCATCCGGGTGAATTCAGGTGGGCTTCCGGCGTACGCGGGAGCGCAGACGGCCGCCGCCGTGCTGGATGCGCTGCTCTACGAGAAGCGCTATTCCCTGCTGTTCGAAGGGCATCGCTGGATCGACCTGCGGCACTACGGGAAGCTGGGGACGCTGCCGAAGGACCTTCCCGCCCACAAGGTCTTCTCGAAGTTTCCGCTGCCCCGGGCCGAATGCATCATTCGCGCGACGCCGCCGGCCGGGTGCGCGCTGGAGACAGGGAGCTGAGCCGGGATCAGCCGGCCTTCGACCTCGATTTTCGCTGGTACATGACCCGGTCGCAGCGGCGCTCCAGCTCGAGCAGCCCTTCGGCCGGGTCATCGCCAATCTCGTCGCCCTGCAGAAATGCGACGCCGAGAGAAATCGTGACACTCACGGTGCCGCCCTTGTCGTCGTCGATGCGGAGCCGGCGGACCGCCCCTTCGATGCGGTCGGCCACCTGGTGGGCCACTTCCGGGGTGGTGTCGGGGAGCAGCATGAAGATCTCGTCGCCGCCGTAGCGGCAAACCGAGTCGGAGTGGCGCAGGTGCTTGTTGAAGCAGGCCGCCACGCCCCGGATGACCCGGTCGCCCACCAGGTGCCCCCAGTTGGTGTTGACCGCCTTGAAGTCGTCGATGTCGGCGAAGATCCCGGCGGTCTGGCCCTGGGCCCGGGAGGCCCGCTCCAGCTCCACCACGGCCCGCATATCGAACTCCTTGCGGGACAGCAGACTGCCGGTCAGCACGTCGTGGTTGGCCCCCAGGATGTTCTCGATCTGCTCGGTGGCGATCGCGATATGGGCGATGAGCCGGTCGGGATGCACCGGCTTGACCAGGTAGCCCGAGGCCCCGCCGGCCCGAAGCGCCGCGGCCTGGACGTCTTCCCGCTCGTCGGCGGAGAGATAGAACGCCACCACCGGATGCCGGGCGATGCTCCGGGCATACCGCAGCAAGGCGGTGCCATTCATCCGGCCCCGGAGGTTCAGGTCCACGAAGAGAATCGCGGGCCCCTCGAGGGTATGAATCGAGTTGATCGTCTCGGTGGCGTTGGCGGCGGTGATAACGGGATGGGAAACACCGGCGGCACGGAGGACCCGGACGGTGCTCTCCAGGAAGGCCGCGTTGTCGTCCACCATCAGGACGGTGGGCGTGATCGAGGGAGCGAGGGTTTTCATCAAATGGCTCTCCCGCGCGGCCGCGCGCCGTTTCTCCAAACTAGCGTACGGGGAACCGGGAAAAAAGGGGGAACGGGGAAAACAGGGGAAGACTGGGGGAACTGGGAAACAGGGGATGACTGGGGGAAGGGGAGCGGGTTGCAGTGATATGCAACGACTTGCGGAATGTCGTACCCTTGCGATGGAGGCTGTCAGGCCATACTGGACGGATGGCAGACTACCGGTCTCTTCAGGCGTGGAAGTCGGCGAGGGCCGTTACCGGCTTCGCGCTCAGGATCCTTCGGCTATCCGGAAAGACAGCTCCCGCCGCGTTTCTTGACCAGCTGTGCCGAGCCGCGCTTTCCGTCCAGCTCAATATCGCCGAGGGCTATGCCCTCGGAACCCGGCCCCAGTTCCGGAGACACCTCGCCATTGCCTTCGGGTCGGCAATCGAGGTCGATGAGGTACTCACGACCCTCTTGGAGGAGCGCTGGCGGAATGCCGGCGCTCCGAGCGAACTTTGCTGGGACTCCTCAAGAAGTTCCGCCCTCTCGAGTAGGAGCGGATTCTACTCCTTCCAGCCCAGTTTTTGCCAAGTCTTCCCCTGGTTTTCCCCCAGTCTTCCCCTGGTTTTCCCCCAGTCTTCCCCTGGTTTTCCCCCAGTCTTCCCCTATTTCACCACCACCGCCACGTCAACCTTTTTGGGCACTCCGAACTCCGGGGGCGCGTCCGGGGGGCCGAAGCGCAGGATCAGGGTGCCCGGAGCCTTGGGGGTGAACTCGAAGTCGTAGATCTCGCCCGGATCGAAGAACAGGGTGGCCGGGCGGGTAGTGGCCTGGTGGGCGGGCACGGTGGCCCCGTCCTTCGCCACCAGCCGCCACTCGACCGGGGTCTGGCCGTCCATGAGCGCGACGATGGTGTTGACGTCGCCGGTCATGTTGAGCAGCCGCAGCCGGTAGGTCGTCCCGGCCTTGAACTCCATCGGCTCGGGCTGAACTTTCCCGTTGAGCACGGTCGGGGAGAAGGGTCCCGTAATCACGTTGACGGTGGGACCCCCGGAGGAAAACATCAGAATCCGATCGGTCTCCGGGTCGAAGCGCTGGCCCGGCTCCAGTACCAGCAGCGGAGCGTAGAGTCCCGAGCTGATCTGCTGCTCCTCGTTGAAATGCGAGTGATACATGAAGGTCCCCGCACGGGGCGGGGTGAACCGCACCGTGATCGAATCGCCCGGACGGACGGAGGGGAGAATCTCGGTGCCCTGACCGCTCCAGTCCGGCACTCCATCGGGGAAGCTCTCCAGCTCGATGCCGTGCCAATGGACCGCGGCGCGCTCCTTCGACTGATTCACGATCGTCACCATCACCGGCGCGCCCCGTTCCAGCACCAGGGTCGGGCCCGGCGGGGGCGGCAGGGTGGCCAGGTCGCCCTCTTCCTTCGATCCCCCCAGCACATAGGCGAATCCGGTATGCTCGCCGTAGACCCGGTCCTTTTCCCGGACCAGCAGCCGGATCGGCCTGGGCGTGCGGGTCTCCGCCACCGCGGGGCCCCTGGGGGCCACCCGAATGCCGAGCACCAGTCCGTACATCTGGTGGGGCCGGTCGGTCTGATGATGGGCAAGCGCAGTCTCGTCGAGCGTTCCCCGGTCGGTGTCCAGGGCCGCGTGATGGGAGACGTGGCCGATGAAGTGGCAGTGATAAATCCAGTTGCCGGCCCGGGTGGGCGCCCAGGCCAGTGTCATGGTCTGGCCGGGGGCAATGATCTCGGTAACGGCGAGCCGCTGCGCGCTACGGGCGTACACCGTGTCCCGCACCCCGTCGCCCTTGGCCTCCATCTGGAAATAGAAGCCGTGCAGGTGCATCGGATGATCGACCTCGGTGAGGTTGATCACGTGCCAGCGGGTCGAATCTCCCTGGACCAGATCGATTCGCTCGGTGTGGGGCCAGGAGAGGCCGTTCATGGCCATGGTGGCGCGGCCCAGGCCGGACTTGCTGGTCGAATCGATGGTGAACCACCAGGAGATCATGAACACCCGGTCCTGGTAGCGCGGCGCGGCGCCCGGAGCGTCCACCACGATGACGCCGTTCAGCTCGGCGTCCTTCTCCTGCCTTCCCCCGAAGGGGCCGGGAACAGAGCGGGCGTAGTAGTAGTAGATCCCGGGGGCATTCGCCGTGAACGTCGCGGTCGCGTCGCCGCCGGCGCCCACCATGAGACTGTCGGTCTTGCCCCGGGTCTTCCCCAGCCCGAACACGGTGAGCGGCCGCTCCAGCGCATTGCGGAGGGCGATCCGGACCTCGGTTCCCACAGCAACCCGGATCATCGGACCGGGGTTCTGGAGCGGCTTGCCGGGCTCGCCGAATGCCGCCACTTCCAATCCCCGGCCGGTCGGCCCTTCGGGATACCACAGCCCGGTGCGCGCCTCAAGCTGCAGCGTCAGCACCTTCCCGCTTCGGGTCCCGGCGGGTTGCCGGTTGTCGTTGGCCTCGATCACTGGAAGCGCGGTGCGGGGCGGCTCGGCGGCACCCGCAAAAGCCGCCACGAGCGGACTCGTCACCAGCAGAAGCAGCGGGAGCATGAATGGCCTCGGAGGGGGTATCGGACAGGGATAAACTAGGGCATTAACCCGGCTGCCGCGAGGGTGGCGGGATTGCTACGGCCGCTAGGCGGCCTCGCAAGGACTAGCGGGTGGGATCCGCCTCCGCGAAGACCTTCTGGAACCGGGGCTCGCTCCGGATCGGGTCGAAGCCCGAAGCGCCCAGGTAGAACCAGAGCATGGCGCCCCGGGGGCGGGCCCGCTCGATCAGGGAGAGCGCCTGGTCCTTGAGCCCGAGCGCCACCAGCGCGACCGCAATGAAGCGGACTTCGGTTGGGGCCACGTCGCCCTCGGGCAGGTCGGCCATGGCCTCGCGAATCTCCTGGTTGGCCCGGCTTCGATCTCCCTTGGCGGCGTACACCATGGCCAGGAGCGACCGGGCCGGCGCGCTGTACACCGTGTCGAGTGCCAGGGCCAGGTCCGCCTCGTCGTTCGCGGCATCCACCTCCCCCGCGGCGAGCGCCATGCTCCCCCGTACCACCCGGACATAGGGGCTGGTGACGGTGCGGCTGGCCGCGATCGAGCTGTCCACCAGCGACCTCGCCTCCGCCACCCGGCCGGCCCGGAGCGAGAGCGCCGAGAGCGACATCAGCGCCATGGGCCGGTTGGGGTCGAGCGCGAAGGACCTGCGGTAGGCCGCGGCCGCTTCTTCACTCCGCCCCAGCACCATGAGCGACTGACCGAACTGATACCACGCCTCAGCCGAGGTCGAATCCAGCGCCAGCGAGCGGGTGAAGGCCTCCACGGCCCCCCGGAGATGGTAGGGGTCGTTGACGCTGA
>Ga0209485_1000476_pt1 | contig 11401 bp, 9 predicted proteins | sample NCAS100_FD_187516 | JGI IMG/M metagenome (GOLD analysis project Ga0209485, IMG submission 187516) | Agricultural soil microbial communities from Utah to study Nitrogen management - NC AS100 (SPAdes) (version 2) | ecosystem: Environmental > Terrestrial > Soil > Agricultural land | place: USA... | reverse complement strand
GTAATGTCACCGGTCACGATCTTCGTGAAGGTGCCCGGCGCGAGGGTCGTCATCACCTGCTCTCCGCTATAGCCACTGTGCGCGGTGCCCCGGGTCGCCTTTACCCGGTAGCGATACTGCGTCTGCACATCCAGGCCCGCATCGTCGTGGGTGACGAGACCGTCGGTCGCCGGAGCACTGACGGTCGTCACCGTCGCAAATGTGCCCGCGACGCCGCTGGCGCGCTCGATGATGTAGCTGTCATCCGCGGCTCGGCCATTGAAGGTGACCCGAATCGACGAAGATCCGGTCGCGTTCAGTTGAAGGCCTAACGGTGGATCGATCGTGGGCGCGGTCGGATCGTCGTCACCACATGCGAAGAGTCCGATGAGAGCCAGGGCGAGCAGCCGCCGTGACGTCGCGATGGGAAAACTCATGCTATTCCAGCCTTGTGAGAGGGGTCTGTGTTTATGCGAGGAAGAAGGGACCGCCGCGTTGCGATCGCGTGTCACGAATGTCACGGCGTCGTCACGAGTTAGGGCAGCTCGCTGATCGCTCCCGTTCAGGGCTTCCAGATCACGCCGAACTGGAAAGTTCTTCCCGACTTCCAGTATTCACGCCTGACGGTGCCCTGCACGCTTTCGTACGGTTCGTCCAGGAGGTTCTTCGCATCGAATCGCCCAGAGAGCGAGCCAAGGACCGGGAACCGGAGGGAGAAGTCCAGAACATTCCGTGTCTGCTGCACAACGTCGGGGAGGGGAACATCACCCGCAGCTTCGATGCGATCGCCGACGCGGTTGAACAGGACGGTCGCGCTGGTCGAGCCTGACGCCGAGGTATAGGCGAGTCCGAGATTCAGGACGTACGGCGCCTGCCCAACCATGCGGCGCCTTGGATTGGTCGCGGCCGACTGATTCGCGCCGAGGTCGATCTCACTGTGCATAAGCGTGAGGTTGCTGAACAACGTGATCGGTTCAAACAAGGCGCCGATGAAGGCCAGCGACTTTCTCGCCTCGAACTCGACGCCGAAGTTTTCCGCGCTTTCGGCATTCACGAACGCGATGAACCGTGAGCTTGCGCCAGCAGCGCGATACACGCGCTCGATCGGCTGGTCGAAGCGCTTCGCGAAGAATCCGACGCTGAGGACTTCACCACTGCCCGGATACCACTCCCACCGCAGGTCCAGGTTGTCAATGCGGGTGCGCTGCAGATCCGGGTTGCCTTCGAGATCATCCCCGTTCAATACATCACGGCTTTTGATCGGGACAAGCTCGCGGTATTCCGGCCGAGCAAGGGTGCGCGAAACCGAAAGACGAAGGTTCTGGAATTCGGTCAGGCTCACATTGAGTGCCGCACTCGGCAGAACATCGTTCCACTGATTGCGGGAGTTCACCGGTTGGCCAAGTGTGGAGATGGCGTCGACGAACAGCCGATCGGATTCGTACCGTGCGCCGGTAATCAGCCGGATACGATCGGTGAGACCCACCTCGATCATCACATAACCGGCTGATAGTCGGTCGCGGGCGCCGTACGACCCGCCTTGAGCCAGCGCGATCAAGCTGAACATCGAATCCGCCGCACCGGTGAACCGGCCATCGAACAGTTGCTCTGGTGGAAGCTCGCGAATCGCGTTCGTGGCGCGTGTGGACGTGATCCCGAACACGCGCGAGTCAGACGTCCGTTCCGTCTCACGATGCAGGCCGCCAACTTTCACGAAATGTTCGCGGCCTAACGCGGAGAAGTTGAGCTGGTAGTTGAGCCGCGCCTCGGTGTTATCCTCGGCCAGCGCCGAAAAGGTACGGACCGCGCCCGCGTTGGAGCTGTTGTGCCACCGAAGCACATCCGTGCCGTTCGTGCCTGGTTCAACGACGTAGACAAACTCCGTGCGATCCGGTTCATCGCGAGTGACGCCGCTCGACGTCAACGCCCAGTCCGCGCGATGCTGCTCTCCAAGCTGATGTTCGGCCGCGAACTGCGTTGATCGTACCGATCGCTCGACATATTGCTGCCGGTCGATACGTGCGTTGAAGCCCTCGTTCTCGAAGAACCCGAATTCGCGGCGCGCATCGTTGTCGGCGGTCCGGCTGTACGTGTTGTTGAAGCTCACGCGTGAATGACCCGCGATGAGCGTACTGAAGTTCGCCAGCCCTCCCCACATCACGCTGCTGCTTCCCATCTCCCCTTCGAAGCGATCCTGTTCGACCGTGCTGCCGGGAGTATTGCCGCGATTCGCCAGGGCGCGGACCAAACCCGTCCGGCGATCGGTTGATTGGGCGAACGTGCCGGAGAGGAGGTATCCAATGCGCTGTCCAAACAGGGGATCGTTTCCACCCACCGAGAACGAGGTGGAGCTGTTCGGCGAAGCGGTTGACGCCTCGGGCGTCCACGCGTTCCGGAACTTCGAGATCAACAGGTTCTCATCCGATTGATTCAGGTTGATCCCCTGCAGGTTACCTAACGAACGGAGCAGGGACGGCAAGTCGCGCTTTGCGCCAACGTTGGCGATCCGTTCGCCGCCGGCGGAAAATGGCGTCAGCACATCACTCCCCGTCGCGCCGGAGTTGTAGCCGGCGGTCATGGACAGGCTGTATTGGCGAATCGCGGGAAATTCACGCGTCTTGATCTCGACCTGCGCACCGCTGAAGTCGCCCTGCTGGTCGGGGGTGAACGTCTTGGCCGTCGTTACCGCCTCGATAAGGCTCGAAGGGAAGAGATCGAGCGGAACGGTGCGCTTCTCCGGCTCGGGACTCGGGACGCGCGTTCCATTCAGCTGCGTGGTGGTGTATCGCTCACCCAGGCCGCGTACGAACAGGGTGCCACCGCGCTGCACCGTTACGCCGCTGACGCGCTGCGCGGCCTGCGCGGCGTCACTGTCTGGACTCCGCGAGATCTGTTCGACCGTTACCGCGCTGACGATCCCGATCGCGGTCTTCTGCGTGTTCAGTGCTTCGGCGGTGCTTCCGCGCTGGGCTTGAGCCGTGACAACTGTTGCAGTCAGAACGGCTGCCGATTGCTCGAGCGTGATGGTCTGTTCGAGGCTCTTGTTCGCCGGAAGCATGATTCCCGTCACGGTCTTCGGCGTGTAGCCGATGAGGCGCGCGTGAAGCGTGACGGTGCCCGCGGGGACGTTGGCAATCGTGTAACGACCGTCGACTCCCGAGACGGCGCCGAGACGGGTGCCCACGACCTGGACCGTCACATGCGGGACCCCCTGGCCTGACTGCGCGTCAACGATTCTCCCCACGATGCGACCGATGGATGCCGGTGCCACCGGGTCCTGCGCGCGAAGCGAAGACGAGACGAGAGCCAGAAACAGAGACAAGGTGCCGAAAAACCGGGTCATAGTCGTGGGAATTGGAAGTCCGATTGTCACGGAACAGATGGATGCTGCCTCCGGCGCGTCTCGGGATATGCACGGAATTGCAACGAATCCGTCACGGCCGGGACCGGAGTGGACTCGTCAGGCTGACAACCGGAGGGGGAGATTATTCCGACAGCGCGTCACGCCTGTCACGGCGACGCGGTCACGGTCGGGTAGCGCTCTCAGGAACCGTTAGGCGACGGTCGCTGGGGGAACCAGACATCTATTGTGGTGCCCTGTTCCGGCTCGCTCGTGGCGTGCACTCGGCCGCCGTGAGCCTCGACCAGGTGCTTGACGATGGCGAGTCCGAGCCCGGTTCCGCCTTCGCCACGCGAGCGTCCCGAGTCGACACGGTAGAAGCGCTCGAAGATGCGCACGAGATGCTCCGACCGCATGCCGGCGCCGGTGTCCTGAACACTGATGGCAACTCCGCCGTTTGCAGCACGGGCGCGAACGACGATCTCACCCGCGGCAGTATGCCGCACCGCGTTGTCGACGAGATTGGTAATCACCTGGCGCAATGCCGTTGGGTCGGCATCGACCGCCAGGGCCGGCGGTTCGACGTCCACGCGCAGCGCGACGCGGCTGGCGTCGCTACGGGACCGGGCGGCGGCCAACACCTCCTCGGCGAGCGACTCGATGTCGATCGACGCCGGGTTCGGCGTCCAGCCGCCGGACTCGATGCGCGACAGGTCGAGAAGGTCATCGACGATCCGCTGCATGCGGTGGGTGTTGGACAAAATGGCCGACACGAACTGGCGGCGCACCTCCGGTTCCATGGACTCGTCGCCTAACGTTTCGGCGAATCCTCCGATCACCGTCAATGGCGTCTTGAGTTCGTGCGAGACGTTCGCGACGAAGTCGCTGCGCACAGTCTCCAGCCTTCGGAGCGGTGTGAGGTCGAAGAGGGCCAACACCGCGCCGCCGGCGGCGAGCGGGCGCGCGGTCAGCGTGACCGTCCGTCCCAACAACGGAAGCTCCAATCCGTCGATCGCCTCGCCGGCTATCGCGGCTGCGATGGCCGAGCGGAGAGCACGTTCGCGGGGAAGCCGATCGGCGGGGAAGGGTACTTCGTCGCGGACGCCTAACAAGCGACGGCCCTGGGCGTTGAGGTGCACGACCTGCTGGCGGGAATCAAAGGCCACGGCGCCTTCGTTGAGCGAATCCATCAGTGCCCGCAACAGCGCGTCGTCGGCCTCGAGCGCACGTAACCTGGTGCTGAGTTGTTCGGCGAGCTGATGGAAGGCCGTCGCCAGTTCGCCAACTTCGCCGCCCACGTTGAGACTCGGCCGTCGTTCCAGATCACCGGCGGCGATCGCCTTGGCGTCGTCCCTCAGCTCGAGCACCGGTTGCGATACGGAACGGGCAAAAAACGCCGAAAGGAGTAACGCCAGCAGCGTGGCGCCAACGGAGACGATGAGCACGTCGCGCTGCAGCCGGTCAACGATCAATTCCTGCGCCCGGGTCGGGTACGACACACGCGCCACTCCCATCGGGGTGCGCACGGCAGCGTAGATCTCCTCATCACCCGCCGATGGGCTCTGTCGTACCGACGACCCGCTATCGCCCTGCATGGCGGCGCTGATTTCCGACCGAGCCGCGTGGTTCTCGAGGCGACTCAACGCGGGCTCATCGAATTCCGAATCGCCTACTACACGACCGTCACCGGTCACCAATGTGACGCGATGCGACAGCGCCGTTCCGGCGGCATCGGCTAGCGAGTCGGCGTCAATGCCGACACGCCACTGCGCCGCCACCAGCCTTGCTTCGCGAAGCAGTTCGGTGACGGTTGCATCGCGCAGCCTGTTCCGCAGCCGAAAGTCGAGGCTCAAAACCGTCAGGACAACAAAAACCCCACACACAAGTAACGAACCAACGATGAGACGTTGGGTGAGGTTCAAGCGCTTCGTGTTTGTGCGGCTCGCAGGCGGTATCCGAATCCGCGGACAGTCTCGACCAATTCTCCCGCCGCCCCAAGCTTAGTGCGAAGCCGCTGGACGTGCATGTCGACAGTCCGCGTCTGGATATCAGGTGCCGCGTCCCAGACGATCTCCAGCAGCAGCGCGCGGGACTGCACCCGTCCCCGCCGTTCGGCCAGGGTCAACAGAAGCTTGAACTCCGTGGGCGTGAGATCGAGTTCGGCGTTGTCCACGGTCACGCGGTGCGCGGCACGATCGATGAGAATGGGCCCGATGCGCACGACATCCGGGAGGCCTGTCTGTGTCTGCGACATCCTCCGGAGGATGTTCCGAACGCGAAGGACGAGTTCCTGCGGCGAAAAAGGCTTGGTCAAATAATCGTCGGCTCCGGACGACAGTCCCTTGATTCGATCGGGTTCGTCACGCCGGGCAGTGAGGAGTAACACGGCGATGTCCTGTCCCGCTTCATCGGCCCGGAGTTGTTCGAGCACCTCGAGACCCGACATTCCTGGCAGCATGAGGTCGAGCACGATCAGCGCCGGTCGCTCATGCTGGGCAAGACGCAGCGCGTCGGCACCATTACTCGCGGTCGAAATCCGGAATCCGGCCTTTGCGAGGTGATAGACGACGAGGGCAACGATATCCGGCTCGTCGTCGACGACGAGTATGCGCTCTGGCTGGTGGACGCTGCCGTTCCCGCTTTGGGTCATGCGCGTCGCGCTTCGAGGCGCCGCTGAATAGTCGTGAGGATCATCTCGATGGCGACCGCATTCTGACCGCCGCGGGGAACGATGATGTCGGCGTAGCGCTTTCCTGGTTCCACGAACTGCAGGTGCATCGGGCGCACCGTCGTCAGGTACTGCTGCAGAATCTCCTCCAGCGGCCGGTCGCGTTCAGACATGTCGCGCTGGATGCGTCGCACCAGCCGGATGTCGGGGTCGGCATCTACGAACACCTTCACATCGAACAGATCCCTGATGCGTTCGTCCGTGAACAGCAGGATTCCATCGACCACCACCACGTCCGCCGCGGTGATGCGCTCTGTTCGCGAACTCCGCACGTGCTGCGTGAAATCATACTCGGGCTTCTCGACCGATTCGCCGCGCGCCAGCTGCTCGAGGTGCGACACAAACAGGTCGCGATCGAACGTCTCCGGATGGTCCCAGTTGATCTTCCGCCGCTCCTCCATCGGGAGATGCGAGAAATCCTTGTAATAACCGTCCATGTCGAGGAAGGCGACCGAGGCGTCGGGAAGGGCATTGGCGATCTTCCGAGCCACTGTTGTCTTCCCTGATCCGGTCCCGCCCGCAATGCCGATGATCAGTGGCTTCACGGAGCGAAGCAGGAAGGGTTCAATCGCCGGTGACGATGCTCAGGCGTCGTTACAAATAGAAGCGAGTGCGCTGTCACGTTATTGTAACTCAGATGGCGGATGGGAGATGGCCGATGGGGGAAACGACGTCGACTGGCGACGTGACTCGCCAAACCGCTGGGTCAAGGTCAGCAACTCGCAAAACGCCGTCAATAAAGGCTTTCCACCGTCTGCGGTCGCTTTAAGATAGGGCATCCCACATCTGACATCCGCCATCCGCCATCCAAGTCGATTGCGTCGAGCCCACGTCGCTGTACTGACATTGACCGTCGCGGTTGCTTCCTGTGGCCGGGGTGGAGCGATCGCGCCGGCGCCGGTTCCAATGGGCGCCAGCCCCCACCTGGCATCGGGACGGTGGGTTCGCATCCTGGCTACCAATGACTTCCACGGCGCGTTCGAACCGCGGCGGGATTCGCGAGGGGGGCTCCGCGGTGGCGCTGCATATCTTGCCGCCGAGATCGCCCGGGCGCGCTCGGAATGTCGCGCACCACGATGCACGGCTGTGCTGCTGGACGGTGGGGACCAGTTCCAGGGGTCGCCGGCGTCGAACATGGGCTATGGCCGGCCCGTCGTGACACTCTTTAACCGTCTTGGCCGGGCCGCGTCCGCGTTAGGGAATCACGAGTTCGACTGGGGACAGGACACGTTGCGGGCGCGGATGCGCGAGGCCCGCTACCCGATCCTCGCCGCCAACGTCACCGATACCTCGGGGGCAGACGTTCCCTGGATTCCGAACGATACGATCCTCACGTCCGGCGGAGTACGAATTGGCATCATCGGATTGGCGACGGTCGCCACGCCGACGAGCACAAAGCCGTCGAACGTCGCTGACCTCAGGTTTACGAATCCCATTCCCGTCGTCGACCGACACGCCAAAGCGTTGCGGGCGCGCGGAGCGCAACTCGTCATTGTCGTTGCCCACGCGGGCGGGTTTTGCGCGTCAACGCCGACGCCGACGTGTGATGGCGAGATCATCGAGCTGGCGCAGGGAGTCACGGAGCGTGTGGACGCAATCGTGAGCGGTCACACCCATTCGCCGCTGTCCACGGTCGTCAATCGCATCCCGGTGGTCCAGGCCAGGTCACACGGCAGCGCGTTAGGCGTCCTCGACGTGTCACTGACCGGAGCGGACCCCGTGATCGCCCTGCGCGACGTCCTTCCCGAACGCACCACGCCGGATCGCGGAATCGATTCGCTCGTCCGGGCCGTCACCGCGCCACTGCAGGCGATCGTGAACCGGCCCATCGCGACGCTCTCCGAGCCGATGTCGGGCCTGGTCCTCGGTAACTTCATGGCCGACGCGTATCGCGCCGCCGGTGAAGGCGATGTGAGCGTCATGAACCGGGGCGGCGTGCGCGGGGTGCTCGACAGCGGAACGGTGACCTACGGCGAGCTGTTCGAAATTGCGCCCTTCGCGAACATGCTCGTCCGCCTGACGATTACCGGCGCGGGATTGCGGGCCTGGATCGAGAAGGCACTGGGGCAACGGGAACTGCTGGCTCGCTTCAGCGGCATTGTGGTCACGTACGATACGACGAAGGCGATTGGCTCTCGCGTCGTCAGTGTGACGACTTCGAATGGCCAGCCGCTCGTCGACACCCAGGTGTACCGGTTCGTCTACAGTGACTTCCTGAACGCCAACGGCGACGGGCTGCAGGCCCAGGTGGGTGTCCAGCGCGTCGAGGAGTTAGGCATCGTCGACATCGATGCGCTGACCGACTACGTGCGCAGGAACTCGCCCGTGCGCCCGCCCCGTGATGAGCGGGCCATCATTCGCAGGCCATGAGTATTGTCAATGAGTGACATGATTCGGGCGTACGTGAACGGGCGCGGCGTGGACGTACCGGCCGGCGCGCGCGCCCTCGACGCCGTGCGCGCCTTTGACGCCGACATTGCGGCACAAGTTGTAGCGGGAGATCGCGCCCTCACCGACAGCCGCGGGTTGCCGCTCGAAGCATCGGCAGAAGTCTCTACGGGCAGCATCATCCGGATCGTCTCCGGTCGCCGTCGTGGAGCGGCCACGGAATGACGCCAGTGAACCGCTCCCTCCTGGAGCGACTTCCAAAAGCGGAACTGCATTGTCACCTCGACGGCTCGGTCCGGCCGGAGACGTTGCTGGACCTCGGCCGCCAATACGGCGTCGCGATGCCGCGCGACGACGCCGAATCGCTGCGCGATTACATGGTCGTTCGCGACGCGCGCAATCTCGAGGATTACCTCCTGCGATTCGCGACGACGCTCTCGGTAATGCAGACGGCAGAATCGCTGGAACGGATCGCATACGAGCTAGCCACCGATGCCTGGCGTGAAGGCGTGTGGTACCTGGAGACCCGGTTCGCGCCAAACCTGAACACGCGTGGCGGACTGACGTCGGAGCAGGCGCTGGAAGCGGCCATCAAGGGACTCGGCAAGGCGGAGCGCGACCACGGGATCGTCTCGCGCGTCATTGTCTGCGCGCTGCGAACGCTTCCCCCGACCGCGTCGATGGAGATGGCGCGGCTGGCGGTCGACTTTCGCAATAGCGGTGTGGTCGGATTCGACCTCGCCGGCGCCGAATCGTCGAACCCTCCGTCGGTGCATGCCGAAGCGTTCGCCCATGCGCGCGCACACAGTGTCGCCTGCACGTGCCACGCGGGTGAAGGGGATGGCGCAGCTTCTGTCCGCGATGCGATCCAGAGTTGCTGCGTGGACCGGATCGGCCATGGCACGCGGCTTATCGAAGATGGTGAGCTCACTGATTACGTCAATGATCGGCGCATCACTATTGAGGTCTGCCTGACGAGTAACGTCCAGACTCAGGCCACGCCGTCGCTCGAACAGCATCCCTTTCCGCAGTACCTGAAGCGCGGCCTCAATGTTGTGCTCAATACCGATAATCGACTCATGAGCGGTACGACACTGACGGATGAATACGAGCTGGCATCGCGAGAGCTGGGACTCAGTTTCGACGACCTGGCACATGTCGCGATGAACGGATTCGAGAGCGCCTTCCTGCCGTGGAACGAGCGGCAAGAGCTTATCGCAAGGGCCCGCGCTGCCATCGACGGGCTCCGCGGAGTGCCGGCATGAACGAGATCATTCGCGACGATCTTCCTTCGGCCCACGAGGTAGCCACCCGGGTTCGCGCCGCACTCGCGGTTGAGAAGCCGGTGGCTGGCCTCATCCTCGGCTCCGGTCTCGGAGAACTCAGCAAGAGGATCGAGGGGCAGCGATTCGTGCCATATGCCGATCTCCCGGGATTTGCCGTGCCGACGATTCCGGGACACCTCGGCCGGTTGATCTCCGGAACGCTGGCGGGACGTCAAGTGCTGGCGTTGGCTGGCCGGTTCCACGTCTACGAAGGGTACTCGGCGGCAATGTCGGCGTTTCCGGTGCGGGTGCTGCATGCGTTAGGCGCGTCGACGCTGCTGCTGTCGAATGCCGCCGGCGGTCTCCATCGGTCATTCACACCCGGCGACCTGATGATCATCCGGGACCACGTGAACCTGACGTGGCGCAATCCGCTGATCGGGCCGGTCGTGGCGGGGGATGAACGATTCCCCGACATGTCGGAACCCTGGGATCCGGAGCTGCGGAAACTTCTCGGTGAATGCGCCGCCGCGGCCCGCGTGAAGGTGACCGAAGGCGTGTACGTCGGTCTGAGCGGACCGAGTTACGAGACGCCCGCCGAAGTGCGGATGTTGCAGAAGCTTGGCGGCGACGCGGTCGGGATGTCCACGGTGCACGAGGTCATCGTGGCAAGAGCGATCGGCATGCGTGTGGCGGGCATGAGCTGCATAACGAATCTTGCCGCCGGGCTCAGTGAGAGTTCCGTAACCCATCATGAGGTCCTTGAAGTCACGAAGGTGGCCAGCGAGAAGTTCGAGCAGATCGCCATCGAGTTCATCCGGCGGTTGTAAGTGGTTTCACACCTCCCACGTCCCACGTCCCACGTCCACCGTCGGATACCTCGGTCGTGAAACTCCTCTCGATGGCCCGTGACCTGAGACGAAGGAAGGCGCGCGAACGCGAGGGCGTGTTTGTCGTCGAGGGAATTCGCGCCGTCGAGGAATTGCTCCGCTCTCGTCTTGTCATTCGAGGGCTTCTCGTTGCGCCGAAACTGATCGACTCACCGCGCGGCGTGGCGCTGGTGGAAAACGCGAGGGCGAAAGGCGTCGAGGTTGCGGACGTCGACGAAAAGGAGTTCCGGAGTGCGGCTGAGACGGACTCGCCGCAGGGAATCGTTGCCATCGCCGAAACGCCCGTGCGCACCGTGGAGACCCTGGCATCCAGTGGGGCCTTGCGGCTCCTGCTGCTCGACGCCGTCCAGGACCCTGGTAACGTCGGCACAATCATCCGAACGGCGGCCGCCCTGGGCGCCCATGCCACAATCGCCCTCCCCGGCAGCGTTGACGTGTGGAACGCGAAAGTCGTCCGTAGCGCAATGGGAGCGCACTTTCACCATCCGGCATTCCACGCCTCGTGGGAGGACGTTCAAGCCTTCCTGGCGCGGACGGCCACACCGCTCTGGGCGGCGGATGCTGATGGTGCCATGCTTGCCGACCGCGGTCCCGTGCGTCTGGCGCTCGCTGTAGGGAATGAAGGTGGTGGACTTTCGCCGGCGATACGAGGCGCGGCCCAACGCGTTATCTCACTCCCCATCACGACCATGGTCGAATCGCTCAACGTCGCGGTAGCGACGGGCATTCTCCTCTACGAGCTGCGGCCATGATCGACTGGCCCAATCTGGTCGTGTTTTTCGTCGTGGGGGCGTCCATCGGATCGTTCCTC